>Ga0265770_1000050_pt1 | contig 12491 bp, 9 predicted proteins | sample NZEome_2_FD_200838 | JGI IMG/M metagenome (GOLD analysis project Ga0265770, IMG submission 200838) | Metatranscriptome of rhizosphere microbial communities from Maridalen valley, Oslo, Norway - NZE1 (Metagenome Metatranscriptome) | ecosystem: Host-associated > Plants > Roots > Rhizosphere > Soil ... | reverse complement strand
GTTGAGAAGTCATGCGCCCATCCGCGAAGGCGGCGGTTATATCGCTAAGCGAAAGTTCCTCGAGCGCGTCGGGCGACGCGTGGGCGGCCGAAGTCGATGAGGCGGGGGTGGGCGTGGTTTGCTCGGCTCCTGCGGTCGCTGCGGCCGCCGCCGCGACCAGAAATTCGCGTCTATCCATCCTTAGGTGCTCACTTTCGTTTGTTCTAGAGCGCGCTCGGCCTTAAGGCTCTGAAGATCGCGGGATATGCTGGCGACGGCCATGATGCGGCCGGCACGCCGATATGTCACGGCGCAATCGCGCGAGCTTAGCGAACCATCGATGTCGACGGCATCCCAGGATTCCGCGTGGCCGACATAATTGATCGTGAGGTCGTAGTGTTGGCTCCAAAAGAACGGGACCGCGTCGAAGACTTGGTCTAACCCCATAATATTGAGCGCGGCGACCTGTCCTTGCCGTTCCGCGACCACCCAATGCTCGACACGAATACGCTCGCCGGTATGCGGATCGGGCCAGCGGGCGATGTCGCCGGCGGCGAAGATGCCGGTAGCGCTGGTCTGAAGATACTCATTGACTCGAACGCCGCGATCGATCGCGAGTCCCGCTTGCTCGGCGAGCTTGATGGCGGGACGCACGCCCACGCCAACGACGACGAAATCCGCCTCGATGCTCGAGCCGTCCTTGAGCGTCACGCGCCCACCATCGACGCTTGCGATGGATGTGCCCAGGTGAAACGTCACGCCGTGGGATTCGTGAACTTCACGTACCAGCATGCCAAGCTTAACTCCCAGCACCCGCTCGAATAAAGTGTGCTCCAGACCGACGACGTGCACGTCGATGCCTCGATGCCGCAGCGAAGCGGCTACCTCAAGCCCGATAAAACTTGCGCCCAGCACCACGACCCGCTTTGCCGACTCGGCAGCCGCGACAATAACTTGCGAATCGGCGAAGCTGCGCAAGTACAGGAGCCGTGCGCCGCCTGTGGTGGGAATGTCCAGCCGCACCGGCTCCGCTCCGGTCGCGAGCAGCAAGGCGTCAAATTCGACCTTTCGGCCGCTCTCGAGCTGCGCGCTACGCTGTTTGAGGTCGAGCGATTGCACCCGCGAGTTGAGGAGCAGCTCGATTTTGCGCGCGGAGTAGTCATCGGCGCTGCGCAAGGGCATCCATTCCGCGGGCGCCGTACCCATCAAAAAATCTTTGGATAAATTGGGCCGATCGTAAGGCGGCGCGGCATCCGCGCTGATCATGGTAATCCGGCCCGGGTAGCCTTCGCGGCGCAGGCGGTCCGCCGCCGCCAAGCCGGCGGCCCCGCCGCCGACGATGGTCACCGACGCGGGCGCATTGCCACCGGTAGGCCGCGCAGAAGGTTTGGGCTCGGGCTTGCGCTCACGGACGAAGACCTTGCTGCCTACGCGTTCTACCCTCCAGCAGGCAATCGGGTCAAGGGCGGGCGCGCGCAGCGCGGCGCCGGAGCGAAGACTGAAGCAGGCGTGGTGCAAAGGGCATCGTATCGTGTCCTCGACGGCTAAACCTGCGGCAAGGGCGCCGTGATAGTGGGTGCACTCCGCGCCCACCGCGAAAAACTCCTCGCCGCGTCTCACCAGAATCGCCCCTTCGGTGTCGACGCGGCCCGGCACAATGGCGCCGTCCGCAATATCGCGGAATTCCACTCCGGCGCGAAGGTCGGGAAGCTGGGAGAGGTCCATTTTTCTGCGCGCTCTGCTATAAGTCGAGCTACATACTATTCATTTGCGAGAGGCGGGACAATGCGCAGGGGTCATCCGGCATGCACTCATTTGAACAGCGTCAAGCGCGTCGTGCCCTCCGGCGATGGCTGTGTGGAATGCCTGGCAATGGGCGACACGTGGGTGCATTTGCGCTTGTGCCGCACGTGCGGTCATGTTGGCTGCTGTGACGACTCAAAAAATCGTCACGCGCGTAAGCATGCTGGCGCGACCGGGCATCCGATCATTTCCTCGTTTGAGCCCGGGGAGGATTGGAGCTGGTGCTTCATCGATGAAATTGAAGTGGTAATACCGAAGTGGTGATACTGAAGCAAGGGTCGGTCAAGTCGAGGAGTACTGATATGAAGCGAATCAATCAGTTTGTGGTGTTTTTCGCCGCGATGTTCCTGGCGGCCGGCGTCGCGAACGCCGGCAAGTATGAGGACACGATCTCGCTGTTCAAGAATGCGGGCGAGAGCGCGGCATTCTTTAAACGCAGCTATGGCTATGCCGTATTTCCCAACATCGGTGAGGGGGGATTTATCGTAGGCGGCGCGTACGGCAAAGGCCGTGTGTACGCTCAGGGGAAGCTCGTCGGCGATGCGACCATGAAGCAGCTCAGCGTCGGATTTCAGGCCGGCGGCAAGGACTTCAGTCAGATCATCTTCTTTAAGGACAAGCATGCGCTCGAGCAATTTGAGTCCGGCAACTTTGAATTCTCGGCCGGCGCAAGCGCCATCGCGGTCACCGCGGGAGCCAATGCCAGCGTGGGCACCGACGGGGTCACCTCGGGCGCGAGCGCGGGAAAGAGAGACGCCAACACCGATGGCATCTACAATGACGGCATGGCGGTATTTTCGATCGCCAAGGGCGGTTTGATGTATGCCGCTGCGCTGGCGGGCCAAAAGTTCACGTATGAGGCCCGCGGCAAGGACTAAGCAGGTAATAAAAAAATACTAGGGGGAAGGATGGCCAGCCGTCGATACGCGCGACTCGGTGCGTTGCTGATATCTGTCGGGTTGCTATGCGGCTTTGCCGGCACGGCGGCGCGCTCCGCGGAAACCGATGCCAAACCCGTGGATGGCGAACGCATCGCCAATGCGGATGCGGAGCCTGGCAATTGGCTATCCTACGGCCGCACCTACAGCGAACAACGCTACAGTCCGCTCAAGCTGATCAACGACAAGAACGCACAAAAACTAGGTCTCGCGTGGTTCGCGGACCTTGATACCAATCGGGCGCAGGAAGCTACGCCGCTGGTCGTCGACGGCGTGCTGTATGTGTCGACCGCATGGAGCCTCGTGAAGGCCTATGAGGCGCGCAGCGGCAAATTGCTCTGGGCTTATGACCCGCAGGTGCATCGCGAACTCGGCGTGAATGCTTGCTGCGATGTGGGCAATCGCGGCGTCGCGGTGTGGAATCATAAGGTTTATGTGGGTGCCTACGATGGGCGGCTCGTCGCGCTGGATGCGGCGACGGGTAAGCCGGTATGGAGCACGCTCACGGTCGATACCACAAGGCCCTACACGATTACGCAGGCCCCGCGTGTCATCCGCGGGCGCGTGATCATCGGCAACAGCGGCGGCGAATACGGCACGCGCGGCTACGTCTCCGCCTACGATGCGGAAACCGGAAAATTGGCGTGGCGATTCTTCACCGTCCCCGGCGATCCCTCCAAGCCCTTTGAAAACGACGCGATGGCGCGCGCGGCCAAGACTTGGTCAGGGGAGTGGTGGAAATTGGGCGGTGGCGGTCCGGTATGGGACGCGATTTCCTATGATCCGAAGCTCAATCTGCTTTATTTTGGGACAGGCAACGGCGTGCAATGGGCTCGATCCGCGCGCAGCGCCGGGAAAGGGGACAATTTATATCTCGCCTCGATAATCGCGCTGCACGCCGACACCGGCGAGTACGCCTGGCACTACCAGGCCACGCCCGGTGAGGAGTGGGACTTCGACGCCGTTCAGCAACTGGTGCTGGCGGATCTCAACGTCGACGGCAAGCTGCGCGAAGTCCTGATGCAAGCGAACAAGAACGGCTTCTTTTATGTGCTGGATCGAAAGACCGGCGCGCTGATCTCCGCAAAAGCGATCGTACCGGTGACCTGGGCGAGCGGCGTTGATTTAAAGACCGGTCGTCCGATCGAAAACAAAGATGCGCGGTATAGCGAAACGGGGAAGCCGGTCGATATCAAGCCCGGCCCCTTGGGCGCGCATAATTGGCAGCCGATGGCTTTCAATGCCAAAACCGGACTGGTGTACATTCCGGCGCAACAGGTTCCGATGCGCTACACACCGCTGCCGATCCTGCCCATCGCTCCCATCGGCTGGAATTTGGGCGTCGCGCCCTCGGCACTAACCTCGCAAAACGAAGGATTCCTGCTCGCCTGGGATCCGGTGCACCAACGCGAAGCGTGGCGCGTCGCGTACCAGGGTCCGTGGAACGGCGGTGTGGTCACAACCGCCGGCAACATCGTGGCGCAGGGCGATGCGGCAGGAAACTTCAACGTGTACCGCGCGGACAATGGCCAAAAACTGTGGTCGATGTTTGCGCAGTCGGGAATCATCGCGGCGCCGAGCACCTTCGAGGTGGCGGGCGAACAATACATCGCAGTGCTATCCGGCTGGGGCGGCAGCTACGCATTGAGCGGCGGCAAGGCTGCGGCGATGTCGGGCAATTTGCGCAATGTCAGCCGGCTGCTCGTATTCAAACTCGGCGGCGCCGGCACACTGCCGCCGCTCGAGCCGCGCGCGATTGTCATCAATCCTCCGCCCGAACCCGCCGATGCTGCGTCCATCGCTCGTGGCGAACCTTTATTCGACCAGTATTGCAGCGCGTGCCATGGCGAGCACGCCATCGGCGGCGGCGTGGTGACGGATCTGCGAGCTTCGAATTTCTTGAGCATGGATTTCTTCTACAACATCGTCCTCGATGGCGCGCTGAAAGATGCGGGAATGGCGTCTTTCAAGAGCGCATTGAGCCGCGATGATGTCACCGCCATTCGAAACTTCATCATTCATCGCGCGAATGAAGATAGTAAAGCCGTTTCACGCCATTGAGGTTTGCGCAGCGCCGTAAGAAACCCCTTACACCCATTCAGTCGTTGCAGCGATACCGCGGCCCTGTAAACCGCTGCAACATCCCCCGGTAGATTTCAGGGGTGGCAGCGCTCACCACACTACTTTTAAGGGGCTAAGCATGGGTCGCGGGATATTGCTTTGGATGTTGGGTGTTCCTCTGCCGATCATTCTGCTGCTGGCGATGTGTTCGCATCGCTGAGGGGAATATCGTGGCAGAAACAGTCATTGCCGGAAGCGCCGTCGCGATGGATGCGGCAGCGCCCACCGCAAAATCCGCCGCGTCCTGGCCCTCCATTATCGCCGGCGCGTTTGTGGCCGCGGCGAGCACGGTCATTCTCATCGCATTGGGGTCAGGCATCGGATTTGCTTCCATTTCACCCTGGCCGGATCGCGGTGCATCGGTAACGAGCTTTGCCGTCACGACGGCCATCTGGCTCATTGTCACGCAATGGATTTCCGCGGCGTTGGGAGGCTATATCGCCGGCAGATTGCGCACGCGCTGGATAGGGACTCATACGCACGAGGTGTTCTTTCGCGATACCGCGCACGGGCTCATCACTTGGGCGGTCGCGACCATTCTCGTGGTCGCGGTCGGCGCAAGCTCGTTCAGGTCGGCGGTTGGTGCGGCAGGTCGCGCGGCGAGCGCGGGCGGCGCCACTGCAGCGATGATGGCCGGGCCGGGCGGCGCGGGAGGCGTGATGATGGCGAATAGCGCGCCGCCGAATGCATATTCGCCGGTCTCGGCATACGAGATCGACAAGCTATTCAGGTCGTCGAATTTCGGTGGGGCCGCATTGTTGGGTGACGCGCGCGTGGAAGCGGGGCACATCGCGGCCAACGCGTTTGCCAGCGGCGGCATTTCCGGCACCGATCGCACCTACCTCGTTGATCAGGTCAGTGCGCGCACGGGAGCCTCACAGGCGGACGCACAAGCTCGCGTGGACAACTTCGTCGCGGTCGTCGCGCAAGCGCAGGAGAAATTAAAGGCGGAGGCGGACTCAGCCAGAAAGGCTGCGGCCGAGGCGTCCATTTATCTGGCACTTTCCATGCTGATTGGCGCCTTTATAGCGAGCGTTGCGGCTGCGCTCGGCGGCCGAATTCGAGATGAGCACATCTAGCGCGTTTCCAAGGAGTGAACGATGGACCCAGCACGTAGGCTCAACGATTTGTTTGACCAAACCGAGGAATTGCTAGCCAGGCTGGCGGATCGGCGCGAGCCGGAAATACAGGAATTGCGTGCAAAACTGCATCGCTCCATGGGGCAGACCCGGGGCGCCTTGAAGAGCCCGCCCGCTCGGCAACACGTGAAGGTGCGCGATGTCGCGGCGTCCTTCAACGACTACGTACAGAATTATCCCTGGATTGCGCTGGCAACGGGGATCTTGGTTGCTTCGAGCATTGGCATCCTCGCAACCCGCGCGACCAGGCGCTCGCTCCATCCCCAACGGCGCGAGCGGCAGCCGCAAGCCGCTTAATTCCGACTTAAGACTTCCCGCCATTCAGCGACCCGCCCCGGCCCGCCGGTGCGCGGCCCCTCGCTGCTAATATGCGTTTGACAAGCGCGGCGCGGCAGTTTCATATCCACCACAATAATGGCAATTGAAGGCTCGAAAATGGGGAACGCCTCGGAACCGGTGACCGCCCCGGCAGTGGTGAACGCCGCGGAACCGGTTGGTTCCATCGAGGTTGCCCTGGCACACGCCACGCGACTGTTGGACAGCAATCCTGTTCTGGCGGCCGAGCAGGCCCGCGAGATCCTCAAGGCGAGTCCGGCTCATCCGCTTGCAACGCTGCTGCTGGGCGTCGCGCGCCGGACCGGCGGCGATGCGGCCGCCGCTGCGGATATCCTCGGCACGCTCGCCTCGATGCATCCCCGCTGGGCGCTGGCACATTATGAATTGGCACTGGCGCTCAGCGCCTTGGAGCGCAATGCCGCCGCCATAACGGCATTACAGCACGCCGTGACACTCAAGCCTGACATGGCGGATGCGTGGCGGGCACTTGGCGATGAGCTCAACATCGCGGGCGATGCGGGGGGCGCCGATTCCGCCTATGCGCAAAGCGTCAGAGCGTCGACCAAGGATCCGCGTCTGCTCACCGCGGCCGCGGCGCTGTGCGAGAACAAGATTCCGCATGCGGAGGCACTGCTGCGTGCCCACCTGAAGAAATACCCCACGGACGTCGCCGCGCTGCGCATGTTGGCGGAAGTCGCGGCGCGGCTGGGCCGGTACCGGGACGCCGAGACTCTGCTCACGCGCTGTCTCGAACTGGCGCCGAGCTTTGCGCCTGCGCGGCATCATCGCGCGATCGTCTTACACCGGCAAAATAAATCGGTCGCTGCGCTAAGCGAGGTGACTGAATTACTGGCGCAGGATCCGCGCAATCCCGGATACAACAATTTGAAGGCGGCGATACTGGCGCGCATCGGCGAGCTGCAGGACTCGATCGAAATTTACGCAGACATACTCGCCGCGCACCCGGCGCAGCCAAAAATATGGCTCAGTTACGGTCACGCGCTCAAGACAAGCGGTCGTGAAAACGACAGTGTCGCCGCCTACCAGAAAAGCATCGAATTGCTGCCGAGTCTCGGCGAGGCTTATTGGAGTCTGGCGAATCTCAAAACCGCGCAATTCAGCAACGCGCAGGTGGATGCGATGCAATTGCAGTTGCAACGCCCGGATCTGGCCGTGGAGGACCAATGGCATCTGCATTTCGCCATGGGCAAGGCGCTGGAGGACAAACTGGAATATTCGGCCTCATTCGAGCACTACGCGCTGGGAAATCAGTTGCGACGCGCTCAGCTGCCCTATCGGGCCGAGGAGATGAGCACGCATGTGAGGCGGGTAAAATCGACGTTCAGCGCGCAGTTCTTTGCCGATCGCATGAACTATGGCGCGGCGGCGCCGGATCCAATATTCATCGTCGGGCTGCCGAGATCCGGTTCGACCCTGCTCGAGCAGATTTTGTCGAGCCATTCGCAGGTCGAGGGCACGATGGAACTGCCCGATATCGCGGGGATTGCCCGGTCTTTGTTCGACGCGGGCAAGAAATCCCAGATGTCCGGATATTCGGCGGAGCTTGCGACGTTGAATGCAGATCAGTGCCGGGAACTGGGTGAACGGTACATTTCGCAGACACGCATTCAACGCAAAACCGCGGCACCCTTCTTCATCGACAAAATGCCCAACAATTTTGCGCACATTGACCTGATTCAACTGGCACTGCCGCACGCGAAAATCATCGATGCGCGCCGTCATCCGCTTGGCTGCTGCTTTTCAGGATTCAAACAGCATTTTGCGCGCGGCCAGAGCTTCACCTACAGCTTGGAGGACATTGGCCGGTATTATCACGACTACGTTGAGTTGATGGCTTTCTTCGATGCGGTTCTACCGGGACGCATCCATCGAGTCACCTATGAATCGATGATCGAGAACACGGAATCCGAAGTGCGCAGGTTGCTCGAGTATTGTGGGCTGCCATTCGAAGAGGGCTGTCTGCGTTTTTACGAAAACGAACGGGCGGTGCGTACGGCCAGTTCGCAGCAAGTTCGTAAACCGATTTTCCGCGAGGGCGTGGACCACTGGCGCCACTATGAGCCTTGGTTGGATCCTTTGAAAAAATCGTTGGGGGCCGTGCTCGAAGCGTATCCCGCCGCACCGACATTTTGACATTTAGCCGGAATGGCTTAGTCTTCGTCACATAGTAGAAATATTAAAGGGGATGACATGACGCGAGCCCGGCAACGGAAACTCATGCGGAAGGTTGGACCTTGCGCCAATAAAACGTGGAAAACATTGCCCCTGGCCTCGGCACTGATGGCGTGCCTGCACCCGGTTCATGCGGCCGACACCGCTGAAACCCCGGTACTGGAAGAAATCACGGTGACCGCGCAGAAGCGAGTGGAAAGCCTGCAGGATGTGGCTCTAAGCATTCAAGCTTTCAGCACAGCGCGGCTCGAAGAGCTGAATATCAATGATTTCGATGACTACGCCCAGTTTCTGCCGAGCGTTTCTTTCCAAAAAGTCGGCAGTCCGAGCTTCGAACACACCTATATGCGGGGCGTTTCCAGCGGCGGCGACGGCAATCATTCAGGGTCCCAGCCCAGTGTAGGCATGTATCTGGATGAGCAACCTGTCACCACCATCGACGGCAATCTGAACATCCATCTCTACGATATCGAGCGTGTCGAGGCCCTGGCGGGTCCGCAGGGCACGTTGTACGGTTCCAGCTCACAGGCGGGAACGATTCGAATCATTTCCAACAAGCCCGATCCGAGCGGCTTCAAAGCCGGCTACGACTTGGACTTGAACAAGGTGGATCATGGCGGCACGGGCTATGACGTGGAGGCCTTCGTCAATCTGCCGCTGACCAATACCGCGGCGGTTCGCCTGGTCGGCTGGGATCAACATGATGCCGGCTATATCAGCAATGTACACGGCACGGTGACATTCCCCACGTCTGGGGCCGTTTTCGATAACGCGGCTTTGGTGAAAAAGGACTACAACACCGTCGAGACGAAGGGCGGCCGCGCGGCGCTCAAAGTTGAACTGAACGACAGTTGGACCATTTTACCGACGATCATGGGCCAGGTGCAGCAGACCGACGGCGACTTTGCTTACAACCCGGCGGTCGGCGATCTCGACGTGCAGCACTATTTCCCGGACTACGTGCACGATTCGTGGACCCAGTCAGCGCTCACCGTGGAGGGCAAGATCGGAAATTTCGACTTGACTTACGCCGGCGCGTACTTGATCCGCAACACTCACGAGCAGTCCGATTACACCGACTATTCCTTGTACTACGACAGCGCCTACGGAAAGTATTTCGTGGACAGCGCCGGTAACCTGATCAATCCGGCGCAAACCATTATCGGGCGCGATCACTACTCTAAATATAGCAATGAGCTACGTATTTCTTCTCCCAAGGAGAACAGACTGCGATTCGTGGGTGGGTTATTTCAAGAGCGCCAGGTGCACGAGATCCTGCAGGATTACGTGGTTGACAACGGCGACCCCTTAGGATCGGTGCCGCCCAACAATGTTTCCGTTCCTGGGTGGCCCGGTACACTCTGGCTCACCGATCAGGAGCGGGTCGATCGCGATAAGGCTATCTTCGGCGAGTTCACGTTTGACATTACCAGTCAGCTCTCCGCAACTGCCGGTCTGCGTCACTTTACGTACGATAATTCCTTGCAGGGCTTTTACGGGTTCAACTCAACCTTCAGCTCGAATGAGGGTATCGCCACGTGCTTTACGCCTTTTGTGCCTTTTCACGGCGCACCCTGCAGTGATCTTGACCGCGGAACCTCAGGTTCCGGCAATTCACCGAAGCTCAATTTAACGTACAAGTTTGATCCCGATCGGATGATCTACGTCACCTATTCAAAGGGCTTCCGGCCCGGCGGCGTCAATCGCAACGGCGGCGGAACCATTCCACCCTACCAGCCGGACTATCTGAAAAATTACGAGGTCGGTTGGAAGACGACTTGGTTTGACAATCGACTGCGCTTCAACGGCGCGATCTTCAGAGAAGACTGGTCCAATTTCCAATTCTCCTACCTAGGGCCGAATTCGCTCACCATTATTACCAACGCAGGGCAGGCGAGGATTGACGGTCTGGAAACGGACTTGGAATTCGCCGCGACGCATAACTTGACCTTGACGGGCGGCTTCTCGCTGCTGGATGCCAAGCTCACGCAGACATTTTGCGGCGACCCGAGTATCTGCAATGCACCCGGCTTCGATCCGAGCACGTATGAACAGTATGCCGCTTCCGGCACTCGGCTACCTGTCACGCCAAGGTTCAAGGGCAACATCACCGGGCGGTATACCTTCCCAGTTGCATCTTATAAGGGCTTCGTTCAGGGCTCCGCGGTTTATGTGGGCGAACGAACCTCCGACTTGCGAACCTTGGCAGCGAACGCCTTGGGCGATGAACCTTCTTACACCGTTCTCGATTTTTCGGCGGGAATGGAGGTGAGGAACTTTCACTACGAGATCTACCTCAACAACGCGGCTGACAAGCGCGCCGTTCTTGACAAATATGCCGAATGCGATGTTTTGAAATGCGGCGCAATCGCAACGTACGATGTACCGAATCAGCCGCGGACCATTGGCGTGAAGTTTGGACAAAAATTCTAGAAAGCATTCTGTTTAGTCGCGAACCGGCGCTTCCGGCGGAAAAAGCGCCGCAAGGGGCGGCCCGCATCGACGCTAAGCGCGAACGAGGCCTGCGCCATCAGCCGCCGTGGGATCTTGCCAGCCATCTTGCGATGGCGCTGCGCGGGACAAGCCGAAGTTGATGGACTAAGATTCCTTGCCATGACAAATCCGAGCGCGCCATTGGACGGCTTGACTGTCCTCGATTTTTCCCATGCCCTGGCCGGCCCCTACTGCACCATGCTGATGGCGGCCTACGGCGCCAAGGTGATCAAAGTTGAAGGTCCCGAGGGCGATATCGGACGCACTTGGGGGCCACCGTTCAACGGTGTGGATGCCTCTTATTTTGTCGGCCTCAACAGCGGCAAGCAAAGTCTCGCCATCGATTTAAAGACGCCTGAGGGGCTCGAAGTCTGCCGAAAACTGGCCGCTCAGGCCGATATCCTGGTCGAGAATTTCAGACCCGGCACCATGAACCGGCTCGGCTTGGATTACGCCTCCCTGTCGGCGGCAAATTCGCGGCTCATTTATGTCTCGATATCCGGTTACGGGCAGACCGGCCCCAGACGTCTCGAACCGGCGATGGACTTGATCATCCAATCCGCGTCGGGACTGATGAGCATTACGGGAACCGCCGCGGGCGAAACCGTCAAGACCGGACATTCGATTGCGGATATTACGGCCGGACTGTTCTCTTTGATCGGCGCGATGATGGCGCTGGAGGCCCGCCACCGCACCGGCCGTGGACAGTTCGTGGATGTCTCCATGATGGATACCGTGATGTCGAGCATGCTGCCAAGCTTCGCGCGCTTCTTGGCCTCAGGAGTCGTGCCCAAGCCCATGGGGACGTTGTTCGACGGCATCGTTCCTTATCGGAACTTCGTGTGCCAAGACCGGGAAATCACTCTGGCGGTGGCGAGCGATAAGCTGTGGAAGAGCTTTTGCGAGGCGATCGGCCGCGCCGAACTCGGCACTCATCCTGACTACAGCACGAATCCTCTGCGGGTGAAGAACCGCGGTGTCCTCGAGCCGATGCTGGAAGCGATGTTTCGTTCGCGCCCCGCCGCATACTGGGTCGAACTGCTGGCGCAGCACGGTGTGCCCGCCACCGTGGTGCGCAATCTCAAGGAAGTGATCGACGATGAGCAGACCGCAGCGCGCAATATGACACCGGTGGTTGAGCATGCCATCGCAGGTCCCATTCGGGTCATCGGCGTGCCCGTGCAATTGTCCGAAACGCCGGGACGCATCGCCAGCGCCGCACCGCTGCTGGGGGCGGATAACGCGGCCATTCTCAAGGCGGTGAATGGCGGATGATTCCGTCTGGCAGAACGTATAGTCTATCTCGCCCCTCGGCGAAACTCGGTAGTACAATCGCCGCCTAATAACGGGAGTATTCTGCATGACGGATTTGCGGCATTTTGGCTTAAGTTTGGCGGCGCTATGCTGTGTTTCGGGGTCAGTATTCGCCTTAAGTCCCGGCGATGTCGTCGATGACTTCCGCCTTAACGATCAAAACGGGCAATCTCAC
>Ga0265770_1000047_pt1 | contig 12543 bp, 10 predicted proteins | sample NZEome_2_FD_200838 | JGI IMG/M metagenome (GOLD analysis project Ga0265770, IMG submission 200838) | Metatranscriptome of rhizosphere microbial communities from Maridalen valley, Oslo, Norway - NZE1 (Metagenome Metatranscriptome) | ecosystem: Host-associated > Plants > Roots > Rhizosphere > Soil... | reverse complement strand
GCGGGTCCCGATGATCCACTGCTTGGCGATCTGATTCGGGAAGGACAGCATCGCGGCGTACTCTTTGTCGGGGCGGCGCCGGATGCCGACGGCGTAGAAACGGGTCTGCTGCATCGCGCAGGCGTCATCGAGGTCGCGGCTGCCGAGTCGCATTCGGTAATCGATTCGGCGTTATACGCGCCGGGCCGCGAGATTCTCACCTTGCTTCCCGGCGGACACTATGACTTCGCCTCCGGTGCCTCCATTGCAACGGCACAGGTCAGCGGAGTAGTGGCGCTCATGCTGGCCAAGAGACCCGGTCTGTCGGCCGCCTCGACCTACCGACTATTGCGCGACACGAGTTCTTCGTTTCAGACCGCGGACGGCGGCGTCAAGGGCGTTGACGCGTGCGCCGCGGTGGTGACCCTGGTGGGCCAGGGCGCGTGCCACGCCAGCGACAGCAAGAATTCCGCCGCTGACCTGAACGAAAATCGGGTTGCATTGCATTAGTGCTTCGGCCCGGTGATATTGACCGGTTGTAGCGCTAGCCCTGACGAGTACTCGAGCCGAACAACATCACATGCCGCAGCACTAGTTCGCTTGAGGGCGTTTCAATAGCTCGCCTCGATCCACGGATCGCACATTCAAGTGTAGCTGCGTCGCGCCGCGCATGGCGGTGAGAGGCACGCCCGTGCCGGCCGGACCCACCGCCCAGAGGCGCCGATAAAAGTCCGGCAGCGTGCCGACTTCTTGATGCGCCACCTCGCTGATCACGTCTCCCTCGCGAATGTCGGCGCTCTGCGCAGGTCCCCCTTCCACTACCCCGGTGACGTATACCTTCCCGGCCAATTCCACTGCGTAGACCCCCAGCCACGGCCGCGGCTGCCGATCCACTCGGCCCGTGGACCTCAAGCTTTGCAGGATGGGTTTGAGCAAGTCGATGGGCACGAACATATTGGCATTGACCTCTTCGCCGGCGATGACCTCGCGAACCAGCAATGAGCCGAGTCCGACCAGAGTGCCGCGGTTGTCGATCAACGCGGCGCCGGACCAATGCGGGTGCGCTGGAGCGGTGAATATCGCTTCTTCCAGCAGATATTCCCACGCGCCTGCAAACTCGCGCCGCGCCAATACTCGCGCGGTCTGCGGCGGGCCGAAATCCTTCGCGCTCAAAACATGGACTTCGCTGCCGGCGCGCAGCTCTTCGGACGAGCCGAGCGCGACGGCGGGCGCATCCAGTTTTTGCAGCGGTAACACCAGGCCGAATCCAGTTACCTGATCGTAAGCCAGCGGGTGCGCCGCAATTTCCCGGCCAGCGGCATTGGTGAGCCACACGTCGGTCGCTTCGGTCATCAAGTAGCCGATGGTCAGCACCAAGCCCGCGGAATCGATGACCACACCGTTGCCGACGCGCTGCGATCCTAAAATACCCGCGGTAAAGGCGTCCTCGGGAATATCGGCGCGCAATTTGGTTACCGATTGGTTGATCGTTTCTAAATCGAGTCCCATCGCCTGATACCGCCGCCGCGCAATGAACATACATTACTGCAAATTTTGCAATTACGGTCACCGCGCCGCCAATTTGGAATTGAGAATCGTTCGCAATAATTGATCAGCACGGAACTGTGAAATGGGGAAAAATGTCTCATTCCTTCACTCCATAGAGGCGCTCTCATGCAACGCAAAATTTCTCGTCGATCCCTCGTCAAGGGCGGACTCATCGCCGGTGCATTGCTGCCGACGTTAAGTCTCACATCCGGTAGTGCCAGCGCCGCGGCGCTGCCGCCGCTCGATCCCAATGATCCGACCGCCAAGGCGTTGGGTTTCGTCAACGATGCCTCCAAGGTTGACACCAAGACCTACGCAACGTTCAAAGCCGGTCAAAAGTGCGGTACTTGCGCGCAATTCCAAGGCAAGGCAGGCGATTCGACCGCGGCGTGCACGATTTTCGCGGGCAAAAGCGTACCGCAAGGCGGCTGGTGCCAGGTTTGGGCCCAAAAGGGCTGAATTACTAGGTTGTTCTGACCGATCTCACGGAATTAACTTTCGGCTCGGCTCAGACTTTGAGGATGTGGCGCCATCCCATCCTCAAGGTATTGCTGGTCTCGTACATCGTCTGGGGTGCGTGGCATTGGAACGCCACTCGTCCGGTTCGCGCACCGGACGGTGTGCTCGCGGCGGAGGAGCCGCAGCAAACGAATATCGCCGACGGCGAGAAGGTGCAAATGGGCCGCTGGACGCTGACGGTGCGCGCGACCTATCAGCTGAAGGCGCGAGTACTGGGGCGCGAGACTTACCATTTCGATGCCATCTCCGATTTGGTCCCCGAAGATCTGGCCTTAGGCTGGGGTCCCATGTCCGACAACGGCGTGTTGCGCACCATCGATATTTCGCAGTCCAATCGCTTTTACTACTGGCACGCAAGCGCCGCCACGCGCCTCGCTCGCGAGACTATTATTTCCCATAGCGCCAATACGCATGTCATCCCGCAGACGCCGGCGATCGCGAGAGTCTTATCAAGCCTGCGGCCGGGCGAGGTCGTCACCTTGAGCGGAGAGCTGGTGGATGCGGTCCGCGACGACGGACGCTGGATCAAAACCTCGATGGTGCGCACCGACACCGGCGCGGGTGCCTGCGAAGTGATGTTGGTGACCGACGTCATATCTTAAGCAGCCATTCCCGCAGGGCAAGCGCCACCGAGTCCGGACGTTCAAGCGGCGCCATATGCCCGGCGCCATGGATCTCGAATAACGTCGCGTGCGGAATTCTGCGGCGAATGCTTTGTTGTTGAGAAACTGGCGACCACGTGTCGTCGCTGCCGCTGAGCAGCAGCGTCGGAACCGCAATGCTCGGCAGCAGCGAAAGCACCTCCGGCCGATTCAACATCGCGCTGACTTGGCTGGCGTAGTCCTGCGCGGTGAAGCGCTGAATCATCGCGTGGAGTTGCGGCATCAATTCCGCCGCGCGCGCCGCATCGCTGCCCATCATGGGTGGCAGCCACTCAGCCGCCAATGCCGGCATGCCGCATTCATGAGCGACTCGCAGCAGGTGGCTGCGGCTCTGCGGCTCGCCGTCGCGCACCGCGTGCACGCCGGTATTGAGGAGAGCAAGTCCCGTAATGCGCCGAGGGGCCAAGCGCATGATTTCCAGAGCGACCCGGCCGCCCATGGAGTGTCCAGCCACCGCAAAACGTTCCGGAGCGACCTCGAGCACATGCCGCGCCATGTCCGGTATGGAGGAGAAGCCGCGGAACGACACCACTTGAATCTCCGCAACGGCGCCGAGGCGCCGCGGGATATCGGTCCAAAAGGTCTCGTCGCACAAAAGACCGGATAAAAGCACCGCGGACTGCTTCATAATCGAACCTATTATGGCACGCGATATCTCCGAGGCCGTGCGCGATACATGCCTCTGGCTGCCGGAAGCTGAGGAATTCCTGTCGCATGGGTCGCCGAACTTCAGAGTTCGCGGCAAAACATTCGCGACCTACATCGTCAATCATCACGGCGACGGACGTGTCGCGCTTTGGCTCAACGCGCCAGCCGGCGCGCAGGAACTGCATGTCGAGGCTGAGCCGCGGCATTTCTTCATTCCGCCGTACGTCGGACCGCGCGGCTGGCTCGGCGTGATCTTGGATCGCGGCATCGATTGGCACAGAATTGCGGAGTTGGTGCGCGCGGCCTACGAAAAAGTCGCTCCCAACGAGCTGTATGGACGCATCGGTGAGACGCCGACGATCAGGCCGCCCGCCAAGGCGTTGTCGATAAGCCAAATCGACCCCTTCAAATCCGCACGCGCGCTGGCAGTGCTATCGAAACTGCGCAAGATCTGCTTGAGCTACCCCGAGTCCAGCGAAGGCAGCCAGTTTGGACATCCTGTGTGGGCGGCGGGAAAAAAGACCTTTGCCATGGCGCGCTATGCGGAAGCACGCTTGAGCCTGTGCTTCTGGGTCGGCGTGGATCAGCAGGGCCTGCTGACGACGGATCCGCGCTATGCAATTCCCCCCTATATTGGCCACAATGGCTGGATCGGCTTGGATGTCACTAAAGAGTGCGACTGGGGCGAGGTGCAAGGCTTGGCGTTGCAGAGCTATCGGCATTTCGCGCTCAAGCGCATGCTGCAAGGTCTAAAGCAAGGTTAGCGATTAGCGGTTGGCGCCAGCGTCGAGCGCCAAGCACAGCGCACCGAGCACGCCCGCGCGCGTGCCGAGCCCCGGCGGCACGATATAGCGCTCAATATCGCTAAGGATCTCGCTCCGATCGATGTAGCCGCCGAGCCAGTGCAGCGTCCGTCGGCGCACCAGGGGAAACAGAGATTCGGCCATCACGCCGCCGCCCACGATGATTCTCTGCGGCGAGACGGTCAGTACCAATTGCGCGCACAGCTGTCCGAGGTAATCAGCCTCTATCTCCCATTGCACGTGCGCCGCATCGAGATGCTGAAGCTCGCGGCCGCTGCGAGCCAAAATGGCCGGACCTGAGGCCAGGCCTTCCAGGCAATCGCCGTGAAACGGGCAGACACCGGCAAAGCCTGCGTCCTTATCGTGGCGTCGCGGGTAAATGTGTCCGATCTCCGGATGCATCAGACCATGCAGGGGTGCACCCTTGACCAGCACCCCGCCACCGATGCCCGTGCCTACCGTGAGATACACCAGATTCTGCGCGTCGCGCCCTGCGCCCCAGCGATGTTCGGCGAGCGCTGCCGCGTTGACGTCGGTGTCGAATCCGATCGGACAGGAAAATTCGCGTGCCAGCCTCGCGGCGACATCGGTATGGCTCCAGCCAGCCTTCGGCGTATTGCCGATGAAGCCATAATTGGCTGCGTGCCGCTCCAGAATGACGGGACCGAAGCAAGCCACGCCCATCGCGGCGGGCGCGAAATCGCCGCGGCCTACTTTGAAAAATTCACGCACCTTGGCGAGGGTCGAGTCAGGATCCGCGGTGGCGAAGCGCGACTCTGCGTGAATCGTGCCGCTCTCATCGCCTATGCAGCAGACGAATTTGGTGCCGCCGGCCTCCACGGCACCGAACAAGCGAGCCTGTCCGTGCATCAATTCCTCTGAATTTGGCTTCTGTAGAGCATAGCGTACTTGGGCGGCTATAATGCCTGTCCTTTGGCCAGCGAGTCAGACATGAATGTTCCGAGCGCCGCGTCGCGCGCGATGATCGAGCGCCTGATTGCGTTCAACACGGTATCGCGTGACTCCAATCTCGGACTCATTGAATGGGTGCGTGACTACCTGCAGGGATTCGGCGCAAAAACGCGCCTCACGCATGACGCCTCCGGCAAAAAAGCCAACTTGTTTGCGACCTTGGGTGACTCAAAAAAGCCGGGCCTGATTCTCTCGGGTCACACCGATGTCGTACCGGTGGACGGCCAGGACTGGGATACCGATCCTTTCGCGGCCACCGAGCGCGACGGCAAGCTGTATGCGCGGGGCTCCGCGGACATGAAGGGATTCATCGGGATCATTTTGGCGCAGGCGCCCAAATTCGTAGCCGCCCTCAACGACCGGCGGCTCGACGCGCCGCTGCACTACGCGTTGAGCTACGACGAAGAGGTGGGCTGTCTCGGTGTACGCGGCCTGATTGCCGATCTCGAGGAGCAGGGTATTCGGCCCGCCGGATGCGTGGTGGGCGAACCCACGTCCATGCAGCCGATCATCGCTCACAAGGGCACGCACCGCTTTCGCTGCGCCGTGCACGGCCGCGAGGCGCACTCCAGCTACGTCACCCACGGTGTGAATGCGATTGAATACGCCGCGCGGCTGGTGGTATTCATCCGCCAGCTCGCGGATCGCCTGGCGCAACTTGAGCAGCGCGACTACGGCTTTACCGTGCCGTACTCGACCCTGTCCACCGGATTGATTCAGGGCGGCATCGCCGCCAATGTCGTGCCCAAAGACTGCGTGTTTCAATTCGATATGCGTACGCTGCCGCAAGCTAAGCCCGATGCGCTCTATCAAGAAATTCGCCGCTATGCCGAGGTACTGGCGGCGGAGATGCGCGGCATCGATGCGAGCGCCGGCATCGATTTGCAATGGGTGAGCCAAACGGTGGGACTCGCGGCCGCGGAGAGCGATGCGATCGTGCAATGGGCCATGCAATTGTCGAGGAATCCCACCGTCGGCAAGGTGTCCTATGGTACGGAAGCAGGACTCTTCCAAAAGATGGGCGTGCCGGCCGTGATTTGCGGACCTGGGGATATCGCCGAGGCGCATCGCCCCAATGAATTCGTCGCGCTCGATCAGCTCGCGCAGTGCGAAAGTTTCATGGATCGAATACTAGAGACCGGCTACGCAAAGGCGTAACACCGGCTACGCGAAGGCGTGGCCTTCATCGAAGGCTGAGCAGATGCTGGAAGCTGCGATATAGCGTTCATGCACGGCGCAGATGCCGTCGCCGCAGCGAACCGCGGCGTAGGCTGAGCTCAAAGAAGACAGGCCCGGCAAGGCTGCCTCCACCTCCAAGGCCTCGTTCTGAAAGTGTTTGCACTGACCGCAAGAGCGTGCGTCCGGCAGCCTCATTGGCCCAACCGATTCCAAAACCCAGCGAAGATCTGGGTCGACAACACAAAGCCCAGAATCACATTGACCACCACGCCGATCGTGAACGCATAGAAGGGCCGCGCGCCAATGGAAGCGAATTCGCGCAGTCGGGTGGTAAGCCCGATGCTCAAGAAGGCAAACGTGAAGGCCCAGGTGCGAAAGGCCTGCAAAGGTGCGACGAGCGCAGGCACGACTTCCTTTTTGTAGGCGGCATAGTCAAAGCCACGGGTCACGAGCGTCAACACTGCGGAGGCAACTAGGAAACCGAGGACAAACTTCGGAAATCGGTTCCAAATCTCGGCGGCGCTCGATTTGTTCTGCACGCCGGTGCGTTCCCAGCGCGTGGTTGCGACCAGGGAGAGCACAAAGGCCCAAACGCCGATCCAGACGTCGCGTCCGATGACTTTCATGAGCGTGAACGCGCTCACCGCTGCATCCGGGCTCCCCGCAATACCCGGCACACTGCCGGCATAACCGCCATAGGTCTGCGCCGCAGCCAAACCCGCTGCGTCCGCAAATTCGGACGTGCCGATCCACGCGCCGGCGACGCCGGTGGACAAGCCCAGTGCTCGGGAAACCAGCGGCAGCACGAAAATCATGATGATGGCCCAGACAACCACCAGGGAAATGGCGACCGACACTTCTTCTTTTTTCGCGCCCACCGCGCCGCCGACGGCGATCGCGCCCGACACGCCGCACACGGCCCCGCCGGTACCCAACGTAGCCGCCAAGCGCCGATCTAGCCCCAAGCCCACTGCCGCCGCATAGATCACGCCAAATGTCGCCAATGAGACGATCGCCGCTTGAACGATTGCCACGGGTCCCGCCCAGGCGATCAACGTGAGGGGCAGGCCGGCTCCCAACAACACGATGCCGGTCTTGATGTAGAACTCGACGCGCATTCCTGGTTCGAGCCAGCGAGGCACACCCAGTGTATTGGAGACCAATAGTCCTAAGCCCAAGGCCACGAGCGGCGGTTCCAAGTTGTAGTGTGCCGCCTGATCCCACTGCCCCAGAAAATACAGACTCCCTGCGGCGACATAGACCAGCAGAAAGGCGGGCAGAAAGCGGCTGATTTTTATGCCAAGCGCGGCGGCACCGATGCCGAATGCCACGGCCCAGAGCACGAAGAGAGCTGCGTATTGCACGCCGTGCGCTTGAAGTTGCTGCTTCACATCGGCGAGGCGGCTCCATTTCTGCGGCGCCACGGCGATCCACTTGATGCTGCCGCCGCCCGCAAACAGAGCCACGGCCACTGCGATCAGCCCCAGTCCAATCCAGATGGCCCACCAGTCTTCTTTGCGAAACAACTCGCCCCAGGGCGAGCGGCGCACGAGCGCGCGACTAGGGGCAGCATGGGCGATTTCCGCCATAACAAGGACTCCGGCTAACGATACGTAACGCTAGCCCTTACCCTCAAGCGCGTCGAATAGTTAGATCGCATATCCAAGTTACGCGCCGTTATGAGCAAAAAAGGGGGCTTCAGCAGCCCCCTCCTTGCAATAATTCAATCAGGTCCGCCTTTCAATGACCGATATCGGTGCCCTTGTGGAAATCCGGATACGGCGGGATCGGCGAGACGGGAACCGGATGTTCCTTCAACTGCTGCATCACAATCGCTACGGCCTGCTCCAACTGTGCGTCATGTCCCGCGGCCACATCCTTCGGCAATTCTTCCACCATGACATCCGGCGGAATCCCGTGGCCTTCGACTTCCCATTCGCCGTTAAGACCATAGATTGCATAGCGCGGCGCCGTCACGGAGCCGCCATCGATGAGAGAAGGATAACCGCCGATGCCCACCAAGCCGCCCCAGGTCTTGGTGCCCACCAAGGTGCCGAGTGCGGCCTTACGGAAGTACCAGGGCATGGCGTCGCCGCCCGATCCTGCGGATTGATTGATAATCATCGCCTTCGGGCCGAAAATAGCGCCCTGCGGATCGTGAACCGGCTTGCCGTCGCGCTCGATGGCATTGCTCAAATGCTTCTGGCCCAGCACATTGACGATGTAGTCCGCTATGAGCCCGCCCTGGTTGAAGCGCTCATCCAGAATGACGCCTTGCTTGTCCAATTGGGCGTAGAAATAGCGGTTGAAATTCGTGTATCCCGCGCCCGCGGTATTCGGCATATACACGTAAGCAATCTTGCCGCCCGAGAGGGCGTCCACTTTGCGCCGGTTGCCGTTGATCCAATCCAGATTGCGCAATCCGTATTCGGAAGCGGTCGGGACGACGGTGACATCGCGCGCGCCGCTGCCATCGGCATTCTTGCCGACGCGTAGTACGGTTTGTTTCCCGGCCGTGCCGTCAAAGAAACTATCCACGTTATCGGTCGCGTGCACTTCGCGGCCATTGACCGCCAGCAAATAGTCGCCCTCAACGATGTTGATGCCGGGCAAGGTCAGCGGCGCGGTCAGCGACGGGGTCCAATTCTCGCCGTTATAAATCTTCGCAAACCGATAACGGTTGTGATCGATGGTGTAGTCGGCTCCAAGCAGCCCGGGCTTCGGCGCGTTCGAGGGCAGGCGCGGCCCGTTCACGAACACATGGCCGAGCTGAATCTCGCCGAGCATTTCATCGCAGAGATAGGTGAATTCATCGCGCGACGCCAGGTTCTCGAGATACGGTCGGTACTTCGCTTCGATCTTGGGAACATCCAAACCGTGCGTGTGCGCGTCGTAGAGAAAATCCCGCTGCAAACGCCAGGTCTCGTGATACATCTGCTTCCAGGCGCTGCGCGGATCGAGCGTGGCCATCATGCCGCGATTGTTCACGGGCTTGCCGGGATTGGCATCGGGTGAACCGGGCTTCAATTCCGACACCGGAGCGATAAACCAATTCTCCTGTCGCGTATAGAACAATTTCTCGCCGTCAAACGATACGTCGAAACCCGTCAGCCCGCTCAAGATCTCCTCGGTCTTGCGCTTCTCCGTGGTGAAGCGCCACAGGGCGCGGATCGGCGAACCGGGATCCTCCGCCGAGCGGCCGACCGGCGGCCCTTCGGCAAGAAACAACACGCCGCTCTTGCCGACGGCCAGCGCAGAGTAGTTCCGTGAGGGAATCGGCAGCGCTAAGATGCGATTGCCGATGTCGGCCAGGTCAACAACCGTGGGTTTCGCCTCGGCCTTTTTCTTATCGGCATCCTTCTTATCGTTCTTTTTCTTATCGTCCTTTTTCTCGTCGTTCTTGGCGTCGTCCTTCTTGTCGCCCGCCTGATCCGCTTCCTCATCCTCCTTGTCGGCCTTCTTCGATTCCTCGTCCTTCTTCTTGTTTTCATCATCGCTTTCGGGCGGAATCGGCGAAGCGCTGCTACGCGCCAACACCGCGACGTAGACGCCGGCGTTCACGGTGCGATCCAGGGAGGACAGATCAATGCCCGCATCCGATGGGCCATTGTTGGTCGAGGCCGTGAAGTACAAGTACTTGCCGTTCCGATCGAACACGGGATTGGCCGCGTTGCTCATGCCATCGGTGATTTGCGTCGCCGTGTGCGAGGTCAGCGAATACAGGAACACCGCGTGCAGTTCGCTTTCCAAATCGCGGGTGTAAGCGATCCACTGCGAATCAGGCGACCATGAAAGCTGCGTTGCCGCGCCAAATCCGCCGCGCAGCCCGGTGTCAATCTTCACGGGCTTGCCGCCGGCAACATCGACGTACCAAATCCGCAAATGCTTGTCGGCGAAGGCAATGCGCTTGGAGTCCGGCGACCAGCGCGGTGCGTAGAAAAACGACGGGTTGGGTCCCAAATCGATCACTTTGGGTGGCGACAAGCCGTCCTGGTCGCGAATGTAGAGTTGATACTCGCCCGACGCGTCGCTGAAATAGGCAATGGATTTGCCATCCGGTGACCAGGAGGGATCGCGTTCCGCGCTCGCGGGTGTTTTGGTCAGATTGCGGATGTCGCCTTTTTCAGCGGGCAGCGTAAAGATGTCGCCGCGCGCTTCGGCGACGATACGCACGCCGGTGGGCGACACGGCGATATTCTCAACCGCAACCGGGGGAATGGCCGCAAGATGTGGTTCGAGCGCGGCCAGTTCGCCGTGTATCGACACCGACAGCACCTGATCCTGGCGCGAACTCGGATCGTATAGATGCAGCGAACCGAACTGCTCGTACACCAAGCCGCCGGGACCGGCGCTCAGAGTCTTCAAATCGAGCCCATGATTTTCCAGGACTTGTTGAACTTGTTTAGTCTTGGTGTCGTACGCAAACAGTGACACCGCGCCGTTGCGGTCGGATAAAAAATAGACCGTGCCGCCGAGCCACACGGGGTGCGAGTCGTTGGAATTCTCACGCGGTACCTTTTCAAGATCGAGCGTCTTCATGTTCACCAGCCACACCTGCGAGGTCTGACCGCCTCGATACTGTTTCCAGGCGGCCTGCCATTGGCGCACGGGGACATAAGCCAGCGTGCTGCCGTCGCTCGAGAAACTGCCTTCATCGACGCTGGGCAGCGGCAGCACTTCCGCAGGTCCGACGCCGTCGGCGCGAATTTCAAACAGCCGGGGATAGACCGACTTGCTGGCGTGCCCGGAGGTGAACAGGACATCCTTGCCGTCCGGAGTCCAGCCAGTAACCAGGCTGCCGGTCGGCTCCCAAGTGAGCCGGCGCGGCACACCGCCGTCGCTGCCGACGACGTATACGTCGAAGTTCCCGTGTTCCCGCGCGGAATACGCAACTTGCGTTCCATCAGGTGAGAAAAAGGGTCCCGCGCCCACTGCGCCGATCGAGGTCAAGCGCCGGGCTTCGCCTCCCTGGCGGGAAACCGTCCAAATGTCGCCGCCATAGAGAAACGCGATGCGATCTTGGCCAAGGCTCGGATTGCGAAGCAACAGCGGCGCGGCGCTCGCTGCTGCGCAAAAACCTAAGCCGGCGATCACACTTAAAATGGCGCTGACAAATACGCGAGAATACATGTGCACCTCTGAATGAAGGACAGGGAAAAACTCGGGCGGAAACTATACAGCGAGCGGCTTATGATAGCTTGACGCGTTGTGCGGGGCGCGGCATTCTGCCGCGGTTTAGAGCTCGTTCCTCGCCGCCAGAATAAGGATAAGGTATGCGCCTACAGAAAATTGCCGTTGTAACCGCTGTGATGCTGGCGATCATTTGTGCCGCGGGGCAGTTTGGTGTGGCCTCGGCCGCGGATGGCGATCAGTACGTCGGCACTTGGAAGGGAACGTGGGAGGGCGCGGGTGCGGGCGGGCGCTTCGATATAACATTCATCAAGGGCAGCGACGGCAAGCTCGCCGCCAGCGTATCGGTCGGCACGGAGATGGGCGATTACAACGCGAAGTTCAGCACCGTGACGGTCACGGGCGACAAGCTGACCGGTGCGTATGACTATCCGCCCGACCCGCAGGGAGAAGTGACCATTACCGGATCGTTCGACCCCAAGAATGCCATCGGCACTTGGTCGTTAGCTGCGAAAGGACAGTCGGGCGGCCAGGCTATCGCCGGTACCTGGAAAGTGACGAAGCAGTAACCGCTCACTGCCGCGGCATGCAGCGCGCGTTCGCGGCACGCGGCGATCGTCAGCTCGACAGCGCGGATTGCAACTGCAGCGAATCGCTGGGATTGAGGAAACGAATCACGCCGTCATCCAGAGAGCCGAATTTAAGGCTTAAGACGTCTTTCACGTAATTTTGGTGCAGCTTCCAGGGCACTTTAGAACCCTGTTTCGGCAGCTTGTCGGCGGCGCGCAAAATATAGCCGGAGTTAAGATTCAGCCAGGACTCGGGCTTGACGCTGGGGTCATCGTTTTGCGGCACGCAGACCTTATAGCCTTTCGCCTGCATGTGGTTCAGCACGCGGCAAATGTAGTCGCAGGTCAATTCGGCCTTCAGTGTCCAGGAGGCATTGGTATAGCCGAACGTCGAGGCGAGATTCGGAATCCCGCCGAACATGGTACCCCTGTAGTTCAGGGTGTTGGCCGGGTCGATGTGACGGCCATCGACGCTGATTTGAATGCTGCCGAGCGCGACGAGATTCAGTCCGGTGGCCGTGACGATGATGTCGC
>Ga0265770_1000045_pt1 | contig 12689 bp, 10 predicted proteins | sample NZEome_2_FD_200838 | JGI IMG/M metagenome (GOLD analysis project Ga0265770, IMG submission 200838) | Metatranscriptome of rhizosphere microbial communities from Maridalen valley, Oslo, Norway - NZE1 (Metagenome Metatranscriptome) | ecosystem: Host-associated > Plants > Roots > Rhizosphere > Soil... | reverse complement strand
GGCCGTTTGCTCGCACAACGCTTAGCTATGGAAACGAAGTCTGGCGGGAATATTCCTACCTGGGCGGCATGGATGCGATCGCTCTCGGCTGCTTGACTGCCATTGCCAGCTCGCGGACTACGATTGCCCGCAGAGTCATCTGGGTGCTGGGTGGTCTGGGGACGGTGCTGGTTCTATTCATCCTGGTTCTCTCGAACCAGGCGAGGGCTTGGGGTCTTGAGCGGGCCGGTCTTGACATGACGATCTTGGCGATCGGAAGTTGCATGCTCATTGCTGCGGCTGCCCGGACACGGTGGAAAAGTCCGCGCGCCATCCTTCCACTCATAACACTGGGCCGGCGCAGCTACGAAGTCTATCTGACTCACATGTTCGTGGTATTCACGCTCTTTGGGCTATTCAAGTCAGCCGGGCTCTCGCTCGGTGCCGTGCCATTCTTGTTCATCGGCGTCGTTCTCATCTCGGGCTTTATGGGCGAGCTGGTCGCGCGCAACTATTCCGAACCGATGAATCGCCGGATTCGCCAACGTTTCGGGGATGGACCCGAGAGTCTCGGTTCCGTCGTACAGTCCTAGCGCCTCGGCACTGTGAATTTGAGCGACTCGGATGATCTAGGGAATAGGAAGCGTCGAGGCACGGAAGAGCAGTGCCTCGAAGCTTCCTATTCCGCTAGATCTTTCGCGGCGGGCGCTCAATATCACGTGCTGCGGGACTAGGGTCGATGGACCCAACACCCACCGGTAGCGGGCATGTGATTTCGATCGGCTCGGGTTCTGTCGAGCGCTACACCAACCGGTCAAAATCACTAGCCTGTACCGCCGACCGTGAGCGCATCGATGCGCAGCGTGGGCTGGCCGACTCCGACCGGAATCGACTGTCCCTCCTTGCCGCAGGTCCCGACGCCGCTGTCGAGCTTCAAATCATTGCCGACCATGCTGACTCGCGTCAGCACATCGGGTCCATTGCCGATCAGGGTGGCGCCTTTGACCGGCGGTCCGATCTTGCCGTTCTCGATCAAGTACGCCTCGCTCGCGGAAAACACAAACTTGCCCGAGGTGATGTCGACCTGGCCGCCGCCGAAATTGACCGCATACAGCCCCTTGTCCACCGATGCGATGATCTCCTCGGGCGCACGCGATCCGGCCCGCATGTAGGTATTGGTCATGCGCGGCAGGGTCATGTGCGCGAAGGACTCGCGCCGGCCGTTGCCGGTGGGCGCCATGCCCATGAGCTTGGCGTTCATCTTGTCTTGAATGTAGCCGCGCAAGATACCGTTCTCGATGAGCGTCGTGCATTGCGTCGGCGTGCCTTCGTCGTCGACGTTCAGCGAGCCGCGCCGCCGACTGAGCGTGCCGTCATCGACCACCGTGACATCGTCGGCGCCGACTTTCTGGCCGATGCGATTCGAGAATGCCGACGTGCCCTTGCGGTTGAAGTCGCCCTCCAATCCATGACCGATCGCCTCGTGCAGCAAAATACCCGGCCAGCCCGGACCCAGCACGACCGTCATGGAACCTGCGGGCGCGGCCACGGCTTCCAGATTGACCAGCGCCTGGCGCACCGCTTCGCGCCCATGTTCAAACGGGGCATCGCCTTGCAACAGCTCATCGAGACCGAAGCGGCCGCCGCCGCCGCTATAGCCCTGCTCGCGCCGGCCGTTCTGTTCCACGATGACCGATACGTTGACGCGCACCAAAGGACGTACATCCGCCGTCAGCGTGCCCTCGCTCGAGGCGATCAGCACGATCTCATGCACCGCCGCTAGTGAGGCCATCACCTGCTTGACGCGGGGATCGAGCCGGCGCGTATCCGCGTCAATGCGCATCAGCCAGGCCACCTTGTCCTCGTCTTTGATCGCATCGAGCGGATCGATCGGAAGATACAGTCGATGCGTCAATGGCCGCTGCCAGGCTTTCACGCCATTCTTGCCGCCGCTGCGTGCAATGGCGCGCGCCGCGTCGGAAGCCTCGAGCAACGCCGGCAACAACACTTCATCGGTGTACGCAAAGCCGGTTTTCTCGCCGCTGATGGCGCGCACGCCGACGCCTTGCTCGATGCTGTGCGCGCCTTCCTTGACGATGCTATCTTCGAGCGACCAGGACTCCTCGCGCGATAGAGCGAAGTACAGGTCCGCATAATCCACGCCGCGGCTCATGACGGTGTCGAGCACTTGACTCAGGCGCCGCTCATCGAGACCGGATGGCGCCAAGATCATTTTCTCGGCCACCGCAAAGCTCGGCGGAATCAGTTCTGCGCTGCGAGCGTTCATGTCAGAACCGCGGCAGCGCCGGCCAGTCCGAGCTGGCGATTGTCCAACGCTGGAAAACGCGCCCGCGATTCCGCCTGGCTGACAAGATCGATATCCGCCGTGATCACGCCGATACCCGTTGCCAAGCGCGACAACACCTGCCCCCAATAATCCACGATCAGCGAATCGCCGTATGTCTCGCGCCCGCTGGTATGCCGGCCGGCCTGGGCGGGTGCAACGACGTAACACAAATTCTCGATGGCCCGCGCGCGCAGCAAGGTCTCCCAGTGCGCGCGTCCGGTCGGCACGGTGAACGCTGCGGGCATCGCCAACCACTCCGCGCCTTGCGACACCAGCTCGCGGTACAGTTCGGGAAAGCGCATGTCATAGCACACCGACATGCCGAGCTTGCCGACCGGCGTGTCCGCAATCACCGGCTCGCGGCCGGGAAGCACATGGGTGGATTCTCGATACTGCTCGTTGCGGCCCGGGATGGTGACATCGAACAAGTGAATCTTGTCATAGCGCGCCACCCGCTTGCCGGCCGCGTCGATCAACAGCGACGCGTTTGCCACCCGGTTAGCATCGTTGGTGCGGATCACGATCGTGCCGCCCAGGATCCACATGTTCAGTTTCTTTGCGGTATCTCTCAGAAACGCCTGGACGGCACCATTGCCATCCGCTTCGGCCACTTGCAGCTTGTCCGCGTCCTTGAGGCCGATGAAGGAGAAGTTCTCCGGCAAACAGGCGATCAGCGCTCCCGCTTCCTTGGCCTCGCGCAGCAGCTCGCCGGCGGCGGCGAGATTTTCGGCCACGACATGGCTCGAGGTCATTTGTATTGCGGCGACTTTGCCCATTTATTTCGGTGCCTCGGCAGTTGCTGCGGCTGCATCTGCGCTCTTGATGCGTTCGACAGTGGGATTATCCCAGCTGCCGGTAATACGATAATACCCTCGCGCCAGGCCTTTCAGCGGCTGTTTGAACACCTGCGTGAATAACAGGGCGGCCGCGCCGCACACCGGCCCGCATACCAGCGTGCTCGCGACCGGAATGGACAGCGAATTACCGACGTTGCCCGTTACTACCGCAGTTTGGTCGTAATCCTTACTTTTCAAGCCAACCCGGCCAATTAGTCCGATTTCAGCCGCCGGCCCCTTCAGCAGCACGTTTTCGGTGTAGGCATTGCCGTCGCGCAAATCGAAGTCGCCGTGAACGCTGTCAAATGCCATGCCCTTGTCGGTCAGGTCGCTGAAATCGAGCGCCAGCCGGCGCGGCAGCGCGGCGATACTCGTGAACCCCAGCACGCGGCCGGCGCCGGGCTTGAGGCCGAGGACTTGGCCCTTCTCGAGCGATAACTGGACGTGGCCGACGGTTTGGGCGAGAGCGGCGGTCGTCGGCGCACCCAGCCAGGTTAGGTCAAATTCCATCTTGCCGCTCTTGGCCTGAATCACGTCCTCATATCCCAAATCCTTCAGGGTGCCCTGCACATCGGTGCTGGTCAGCGTTCCCTTGATGCGGCTGACGCCGGCGTCCTTGGCGCACCATTCACCCTGCGCGCTCACGCTGAAAGTCGGCGCCGTCACGCTCAAGGACTTGAGAGCGATGCCCTCGTCCTCCTTTGCAAGCGTCGCGGTCACATCGCCGAATTGTCTCTCGCCCCAGATCAGTTCCTTGGCATGGAAATAAAGCGCCGGAATGTCATGCGGATCGGCGTCCGGCGCTACGGTTTCGCTGCCGCCGGCCACCGCGGAATCCCCAAGTTCCGCGACGTCGAATTGCAAGTGGTCAAACTGCAAACTCCAAGGCTCGGTCGAACCTACGCTGGTTGGAATCGTGATCGAACCGGTCACATTGGGTCCGCCGACATTGATGCGCCAGCTACGCTCGCCGACCACTAGATCCAGCGACACATCGCGAAACGCGAGACCCAGGTAATCCAATTCGGCCACATTGAGTTTGGCGTTGCGCATGTAATACGACAACGGCTTGGCATCCTTCGTCTGCGCGCTCAGGCGCAACCAGCCGCCTAAATCCACGCGCTGCACCGAGCCGCCGATGTTCAAGATCTGCGCCTCACCGCCGCCGGATTCGCTGCCGCCGAAACTCATCGATGCGTGCGCGAGACGCATGCCGGCAGGATCGGGCTCCAACGCGAAGGAGCTGCTGACCAAGGAGCCAAGTGCGAAGCTACCCTGTGGACTTCCCGATTCCGGCCATTGGATCTCGAGCCACGAGGGCAACGGGGTGGAAGCGTCCTTGTCCAACGGCGCCGGCAGCTTCATGTCGAATCCCACCAGCGTGCTGCTGATGCGCAAGGAACGCTCTCGCGCCGGCTCGGGCGTAATTTTGAGCACGGCGCGCCAATCCGTCTGGCCGCTGATGGACATCGACTCAGGCATCGACAGCGCCGCCCGCACGGCATCCGCCGTCGCCGCGCCGCGGAATTCAAGCTGCGTGCGCGTAACCGGCTTGTTGCGCGGCGTGCGCGTCTGCATTTGGAAAGCGCCGCCCAACAGCTGCCCGTGAATATCCGCCCTGGCGACCTGGCCGCCGTCAATATCGAAATCGCCGGCGACATCGGTGGCCATCGTGGTCGAGCCGACCTTGTTGACGCTGGCGCCTCCTAAGCTGCCGTGAATCAGCACTTGGCGATGTTCGAAATCCCTGAACGGCAAAAACAAGTCCACGGAGGCCTTGAGCGGACCGCTAGCCTCGACGCTCGAAAAGGCATGTTCGGCAATCGCATCGAGCGGCGAGGCACGCAAAAATACGAGGGCGCTCGCCGCATCGCCACGCGCGTTGCCGTGGATTTTGAGCTCGCCGCTGTCAAAGTCGGGGAAGTGCGCTTCGCCCGATTCCAGCAACAGATCGCCGATGTGCGCGCTCAATAAGCGCGCGCTCATGCCTTGATTGCGAAACTCCGCTGCCACGGCGAGATTTTCCGCCGGCGCCCAGCCGTCGCTGTAGTTCAGGGTCATGCCTTCGATTGTGCAGCGGGCTGAAAATATGCCGCCTCCATCGCGAAACGGAAACTTGCGCACCGGACCCTGAAACAAGAGAGATGCCCGCAAATGCCCGGCGAGGAACGCTTTATTGAGCCACGCGAGCGCGCCCGGTCCGATCAGACCGTTGGGCAGGTAGTAGCGCGCATTGCCCACGTTGCCGTTTTGAATGCCGCCGACCAAGATCAGCACGGGTGAAGAATCTTCGGTGGGCTGGTGCCAGGCTATTTGCCCGTTGATTTCGCCATCGTGGGTCTTGATGTCCCAGTCGGGCGAGGCGATGAGCAGCTCTTCGGCCGTGCGCTTCCAGTAAATGTTTGCCTTGAGGCGTTCCAGTTCCACGGGCCGCGGAAATTGCGTCGGCCAGTGAAATACGCCGACATTGGTATCGATGATGACCTGTCCGCCGCGCTCGGTGCCGGCGATCGAACCTGCGATGCCGCGCAGTCCCGGCACGCCGTTCACCGCGGCAAGCCCTGCATGCTGAAACTTCGCCTGGATCTGCACTCGCCAGGGCGCATCGAGTTGCGCGCGCTGAAAGCCGATCGATACGTCCGTCCATTCCCCGCTCGGCGCAGCTTCGCGCAGGCGCTCGCGCAGATCCTTCTGCGGCAGGAGTCCGGTGAGCGGTAGCAACGATTCCGCGCGCAGATAGTTGGCGCGCGCGCGCACGGCCAGCAGACCCCCTTGCGTCTCCTGCCAGCCGACATCGAACGCCGACTCCCGCTCGCGGCCTCCCACCCGCACGCGCTGGCCGCTCAAGCTCCATTGGTCGCCGGCATGAGTCAGGCTCAAAGCGCCGCTCATTTGATCGAACTTCGCGACCGGTCCTTCCGGCAGCAGCATCACGACATTCGTTGCGCTGAATTCGACGTCAGCGCGTGAAAGCGTCGCGCCCTGGCCGAGCGCTGCGATATCGAACGCGCCGGTGCCGGAGTCCAGATTGCTCAAGATTTCCGGCAGAAACTTGTGCCACCCGGGAAAGGAAATGGCGCGCGCTTTCGCCGACGCTTCCCATGCCAGATTCTGCACGGCACCGCTGCCGCGGGCCTGTACCTTGAAGCTCACGCTGCCGCCGAGGGCGGCCGGCAACTGTGCGCTGAAGGCGAGCGCCAGCTCGCGCGCGTCGCGGCGCACATCAATGGCGACGTCCTGCAAAGTCAGCTGCGGCAGCTGCGCATTCCAATTTTCCATGCTGAGCACTGCGTGCCGGATCACCAGCCTGCCGGCCGGCAGGTCGCTCAAGCGCAGCGCACCCATTGAGGAGTCCTCGCCTCCCAGTTCAATTTCCGACGCGACCGCAAAGCGGGTCGGCCCTAGGCGCACCACCGAGATGTTGGGCGATTCCACTTCGATGCGCCCTGCCAGCAATTTGCCGCTGCGTATGAGCTGCCAGATATCCGCGGCGACCCGGCCGCCGGCGGCGCGTGCGAGCACGCGCTGATCGTCCTTCGAGCGCAGCTCCAGCCGCTCGAAGTAAAGCTCCGGACCATACCAGCGAAACGCCGGCGAGACATGCGCGAAGGTAATGTGGAATCCGGTTTGCGCATGCAGCCATTCCTTGATTTCCGCCTGGTACTGGGGCGCGCGGTCGAGCGCCAGCTTGACCGCCAGCATCGCGAGCAGCAGCAGGAGCAGGAGTCCCCCGAAACTGAATGCCAAGACTTTGCCGAGCTTGCGGATGGTCATTTACATCAGGACGACGTCGTACTGAGCCACTGTGTAGAGCGCTTCGGTCTGCAGGCGGATGGGTTTGCCCGTGACCAATTCGAGCTCGCCCAACGCCGAGGATTCTTCGTCGAGCAGGCGCTCGATGACATCTTGGTGCGCCAACACCATCAATTGCTGGCACTCGAACTGGCGCGCTTGGCGCACGATCTCGCGAAATATCTCATAGCAAACCGTTTCCACCGTTTTGACGAATCCTCTGCCCTCGCAGGTGGGACAAGAGTGGCACAACAGATGTTCCAAGCTCTCCCGCGTGCGTTTGCGCGTCATCTCGACCAATCCCAACGGCGACACCGAGGAAATATTGGTCTTGACGTGATCCTCATTCAACGCACGTTCCAACGCTTGGATGACCTGACGGCGGTGTTCTGGCTCCTCCATATCGATAAAATCGATGATGATGATGCCGCCCAGATTGCGCAGGCGCAGTTGCCGCGCGATGGTGACCGCTGCCTCGAGATTGGTTCGAAAGATGGTTTCCTCGAGATTCCGGTGGCCCACGAAGGCGCCGGTATTCACATCGATGGTGGTCATCGCCTCGGTTTGATCAATGATCAGGTGGCCGCCGGACTTGAGCTGAACCTTTCGCTCCAGCGCCTTTTGGATTTCCTCCTCGACGTGATGCAGCTCGAACAGCGGGCGCGACTCGGCATACAAATCGATGCGCGGCAATGTCTCCGGCATGAACGCCGCGGCAAATTCCTGCATTTCACGATGCGCGGTGGGCTGATCGATCAACACCTTGTCGACATCCGGGCGCATCAAATCGCGCAGCACCCGCAGATGCAGCGGCAGATCCGCATGCACCAGATTGCCCGGCTGGGTGCGCAAGCCCTTCTGGCGCACGAACTCCCAGAGCTTGCGCAGATAAATCATGTCGGCGCGCAGCGCCTCGGCCGCCGAGTCCTCCGCGGCCGTGCGCACAATGAAGCCCGCGTTCTCCTGCGGCAGGGCGCCGGCTTCGACGGCGGCTCGCAGCCGTTCGCGTTCGGCTTCTTTCTCGATGCGCGCCGAGACGCCCACGCCGCTACCTTTCGGCATGTACACCAGATAGCGGGAAGGCAAGGTGATGTAGGTGGTTAAACGAGCGCCCTTGGTGCCGAGAGGGTCTTTCACAACCTGGACCAGGATTTCATTGCCTTCGGCGACCAGCGAGCGGATGTTTTCGGTATGCGGGGGCTCGATGCCGGTATCCGCGTGACGCGGATCGAATATGTCGGATGCATGCAGGAAGGCGGTGCGTTCCATGCCGATGTCGATGAATGCCGCTTGCATCCCGGGCAGTACCCGCGAGACGCGGCCCTTGTAAATGTTGCTGATCAATCCGCGCCGGCTGGCGCGTTCCAGAAATACTTCCTGCAAAACGCCATTTTCCACGACGGCGGCGCGGGCCTCGTGCATGCTGGCGTTTATGAGAATATCCGTGCTCATCGCCGCCAACACGGTACGCCAGCCACCTTGAGCAGCTCCGCGGTTTCGAATAGCGGCAATCCCATCACCCCGGAATAGCTGCCCTTCAGATCACAGATAAAGATGGCTGCGTAGCCTTGGATGGCATAGGCGCCCGCCTTGTCGGACGGCTCTCCGGTTTCCCAGTAGGCGCGGGCTTCGCTTGAATCGATGGATCGAAACGTGACAATGCTACGGCTGACTTTGACCTCGATTCCCGTGACGGTACGCAAGGCGACCGCGGTCAGTACCTCGTGAGCGCGGCCGGATAGCTTGAGCAGCATTGCGATTGCATCGTTCATTCCCGAAGGTTTCCCTAGAATTTCTCCCTCGAGCACCACGGCCGTATCGGCCGCGAGGACCGGAGCGTGGCCCGAATCGCGGCTGCGTTGCCATCCGAGAGCAGCCTTGGCCTGCGCCAATCTTGAAACATAAGCCAAAGGGGACTCACCCCGAAGCGCAGTTTCGTCCAAATCGGCGCCGATTACCCGAAAAGGCACGCCGATTTGCTGCAGCAGTTCGCGTCGGCGCGGCGAGCCGGAGGCCAGGTAGATGAATCCTTCGGATTTCACGCGCGGTGGTAGGGATGACCGGCAGCCAAGCTCATGGCCCGGTAGATTTGTTCCGCGACCACCACCCTCGCGAGTCCATGGGGCAGCGTCAAGGGCGACAGCGACCAGCTTAGATCAGCCCTTTCGAGGACCGCCGGCGCGAGCCCGTCGGGTCCGCCGATGAGCAGCGCCAGCGGCCGCGCCTCTCGCAAGCGCTCGGCCAACCACGCGCTCAACTGCTCGGTGCTCATGGATTTGCCGCTGATTTCCAGTGCGACCACATAGTCATCGCGGCCGATGGCCGCCAACATGTCCGCGCCCTCGCGTTGCACGGCGCGCTGCGGGTTCTCGCCCGCGCTGCGCGTTGCCACCGAAATTTCGTGAAGCTCCAGAACCAGCGGGGTGCGCAGCCGTTTCTGATATTCGAGAAATCCGCTGTTGACCCAGTCAGGGAGACGGGTACCGGCAGCGATCAACCGGCATTTCATAATGGGATCACGCGCGTGCGGCGCGCTTCGTGACGGTCATGTCCCACAATTTCTCCAGCCCGTAGAATTCGCGGACGCGCGGCAACATCACATGGACGATCATGTCATCCAAGTCGATGAGAACCCAGTCGCCGTCCTGCTGACCCTCGACGCCGTGCGGCCGAAAACCCGCCTCCTTGGCCTTTTCGACCACGCGCTGCGCAACCGACCGCACATGCCGGTCGGACGTACCGCTCGCGATCACCATGAAATCCGCAATGTCGGTCAGGCCTCGGACGTCCAGAAACTTCACATCCAGAGCCTTCATGTCGTCGAGGGCGCCCAGTGTCACGGTTTTGAGGGAAGGTGCTTTTGGCGTGCGCGCCGTCTTGGCAGGAGCGACAGCTTTTTTGCTGTCTCGAATCTTGCGGGTCGAGGTCTTTTGCTTTGCTGGCACTACGTGGTCCGGTTCCTGGAGTAACAATGGGTATCGAGGATCAGTTTACGCACTGGATCGGGCATGAGGAAGCGCGGATCGCGACCCATTCCAATCAGCTGTCTGACCTCGGTCGAGGAGATCTCCAGCTGGGTCACGGCGTGGATGAAAATGCAGCCCGCCCGCGTTTCATGCAAGTCGTTGATGCGGCCTGTGCCTCGATCCACCAGCAATTCCCCAAGCGGCCCCATGCCCGGCGCTCGCCACCCCGGACGGTGGGCTACGACCAAATGCGCCAATTGCAGCAGTTCCTGCCACTGATGCCACTTCGGCAGGCTCAAGAATGCGTCCATGCCGACGATCAGGCAGAGGCTGCGGTCCGGATACTCGTGGCGCAGCTCGGCCAAGGTTTCCACCGAATAGGAGGGTCCCGCTTTGCGCACCTCGCGATCATCGACGACGAACCCCGGCTGCCCTGCGGCGGCCAGTTGCACCATTTCCAGGCGCAGCTGGGCATTGGCGATCGGTTGATCGCGGTGCGGCGGATTGCCCGCGGGGAGAAAGCGGATTTCCTTGAGGCGCAGGGCCTGCTGCAGTTCGAATGCCGTGCGCAAGTGGGCGTAGTGAATAGGGTCGAACGTGCCGCCAAAAATGCCCATCGGGTTCATTGGGTTACCCTGCCTTAATTGCCGCTGGCTTGCAAAGCGCCGGCGAACGCCCCGGTCAGCCCGGTGAGCGCGCTCCACGCATCACCGGCGAGCAGTCCTTTAATGACGCGGTCGGTGTAGCTGGCTTGCAGCAGCAAGGGCGCCAGGGGCAGCTTCTTCAAACGCGCGAGCGCGCGCCCCGATGGGTTCGCCGCCAGGTTCCAGCCGCTGCCGCGGGCCGCGGAGCGCAAACGGTCGCGTTCACGTGCCTGCCACATGCCACGCAACTCCCGCACCAACGCCCACAGAATCAGCGTCGGTTCCACTCCCTCGCTTTTCAGCCCGAGCAGCACCCGCAGCGCGCGTGCCGCATCGCCGGCGGCGGCGGCTTCCGCAAGCTGAAAGACGTCGTAGCGCGCGCTGTCGCCGACGGATCGCAGCACCAGATCGACGCCGATGGGCTCGCCATTGGCCAGCAGTCCAAGTTTCTCGAGTTCCTGCTGCGCGGCCAGCAAGTTGCCTTCGACGCGATCGACAATGAGCTGCGCGGCTTCGGGATCGACCTCGAGGCGCAGCGCTTTTGCCCTGGCGCGCAGCCAGTCAGGCAGTGCCGCCGCCTCGACGGGGAAAATCGGCACCCACGCGCCGTGCTTTTCGATGGCCTGTACCCAGGGAGTATCGCTGGCTTTTCTGTCGAGCTTGCCGGTGATGATCAGGTAGATCAGATCGGGCACCGACTGTGCCGCGAGGTCAGACAGCAACGCGGCGCCCTTGTCCGGTTTTCCGTTCGGCATCCGCAACTCAAACAGCCGCCGTTCCGCGAACAGCGACAGCGATTGGCCGGCAAGACGCAGCTCATCCCAACTAAAACTGCGATCGATGAAGAACACTTGCCGGTCTGCGTATCCGTCAGCGCGCGCGGCGGCACGAATGGCATCCGCGGCTTCGCCGACTAAAAGAGGCTCATCGCCGGAAACCAAGTAGATGCCGGCCAAGCCTCGGGCCAACGCCGCCGGCAATTGTTCGGCGCGTATACGCAATTAATTCCGTGCCCTGTTCGGACGGCGGAGTGCTCGGTCAATAGTCGAAGCTGGCGCGAGCGGCCGCATATTCGCCCTCCATTCGCGCCACGAGCGCGCTCACACCCTCGACTTCGTGAATACCGCTCACGCTTTGGCCCGCGCTCCAAATATCGCGCCATGCCTTGGCTGCCGTATTTCCGCCCGTTCCGAAATTCATCTTGGTCTTGTCCGCTTCGGGCAGATGATCGGGATCGAGGCCGGCGCGCGCAACACTGCCGCGCAAGTAATTGCCGTTCACGCCGCTGAACAAGGACGTGTAGACGATGTCCTCGGCAGCACTGTCGACGAGCATTTGCTTGTACTCGGGCGGCGCGTTGCCCTCCTCCGTGGCAATGAAGCGCGTTCCGAGATATGCCAGATCCGCGCCCAAGGCTCGCGCCGCCAAGACATCGGCGCCGCTGCTCATGGCACCGGACAGGATAATGGCGCCCGCATAGACCTCGCGAATTTGTTTGACCAGAGCAAACGGGCTCAGCAATCCGGCATGGCCGCCCGCTCCCGAGCATACGGCGATGATGCCATCGACGCCCTGCGCGGCCGCCTTTTCCGCATGCCGCAGCTTGATGACGTCATGAAACACAATGCCGCCGTAGCCATGCACCGCCGCCACGACTTCGGCCGGCGGCCGCAAGCTGGTAATGATGATGGGGACTTTGTGTTTTACGCACAGCCTGACGTCCTCTTCCAAGCGATTGTTGCTGCTGTGCACGATCTGATTGACCGCGAAGGGCGCGACCGGCAGATGCGGGTTGGCTCGCTGGAACGCAGTGAGCTCCTCCGTTATTTGCGCCAGCCAATCGTCAAGCTGGGAAGCAGGTCTCGCATTCAGCGCCGGAAATGAACCGACGATGCCGGCCTTGCATTGCGCCAAGACCAATCGGGGAGTGGAAACGATGAACATCGGAGCGCCGATGACAGGCAAGCGCAGACGATCGCGCAGAATCTCAGGAATGGGCATTAGATTTCAGACTTCAGCAAATTAAGGCTTCTTCGGTGGCCGGTCTGGCATTATGGCGTACTCTGGCGACTCACGGCGTATAGGATAATAAATTGAAACATATGGCATTGACTTTGGTACTGGC
>Ga0265770_1000043_pt1 | contig 12782 bp, 5 predicted proteins | sample NZEome_2_FD_200838 | JGI IMG/M metagenome (GOLD analysis project Ga0265770, IMG submission 200838) | Metatranscriptome of rhizosphere microbial communities from Maridalen valley, Oslo, Norway - NZE1 (Metagenome Metatranscriptome) | ecosystem: Host-associated > Plants > Roots > Rhizosphere > Soil ... | reverse complement strand
GTCGGCTTGGATTTTCTTCAAACAACTGCCCCGCTGGATCAGGGTCATTATCTCCGTGTGGCTGTGCATTGTACTGCTGTCGAAGGGTTGTAGTTCGGACGATCACCGTTCATCGAGAGTCTCGCCGCGAGATGCGGAACAGCTGAATTCCATTTCGCAAAAGTATCACGGCAGTTTCGACAAGAAGGATATCTCGCAGCTCGCGGCGCAGATCGCGCGCATCACATCGGACGCGGTGGAAACGCCGACGGAGCGCAGCCCGCTGCTGGCAATGCCCTTTACGGCGCCGGCCGGGAATGCGGAGGCGGCGAAGATTGCGGATTCCACCTTTGCGCTGGTGTACGGCAAGCTCGCCATCGCGCATCACGGCCAGGTGGGCTTGAGCCAGGAGTCCGCGGCATGCGATGACTCAAAGTCCGCGCTGGAGCGCGGTCGGTCGAACCATTCGTCCTACGTTCTTTGCGGCGCCATCGGAACCGAGGCGGCGGCGCAGGTTCTCTCGGTCAAGATCTTCAAAGTGAAAGACGGATCGGTGGCGTGGTCAAAGTCATATCCAGTCGCAGGCGCTGACCCGGCGAAGATCGCAGAAGAAGTGAACTCTCGCGTACCGGACCTCGACGACGATCCCTGATCGTTTCCCAATTAGACTTCCAGCCGGTCTTGCGGGCGGGCTACCAGAGCATACAAGGCCGGCATCAAGTAGACGCTGATCAACAGCCGCGTGAATAAACCGCTGACGATCACCAGCGCAAACGGCCGTTGCGTGTCGGTGCCGACCCCGGTCGCGAAGGCGACCGGCAGTAAGCCCAATGCGGCAACCAGCGCGGTCATCATGATCGGTCGCAAGCGCAGTATGGCGCCTTCGCGAATGGCTTGCGCAACCGGTGTGCCGTTGCGCCGCAATTCGTTGACGTAGGAGATGTAGACCACAGCCGTCTGCACGGAGACGCCGAACAGCGCCAGAAAGCCGATTCCCGATGAGACCGAGAATGGCGTGCCGGTAATCCACAACGCCACGATGCCGCCGACCGGTGCCGAGAGCACCACGCCCAGCACCGTGATGAATGGAAACTTGAAATTGCTATAGAGGGCAAACAGCAGCAGGAAAATAAGAAAAGTGGTCAGCGGGATGATGATGCTCAGTTGGTGGCGAGAGGCTGTATATTCTGAGTACTCACCGCCCCAATCCAAACGGTAGCCGCGCGGCAGCGTGACCTTTGAGTTGACCTGCTGCATGGCGTCGGTGACCGCGCCCGCCAGATCGCGCCCCTCGACGGAGAATTGCACGCCGATGTAGCGCGAATTGTCTTCCCGATAAATGAACGAGGCGCCGCTTGCGACCTGAATATCGGCGAATTCCTTGAGGGGAACTTGTTGGCCACCGGGTGTCGCCACCAGAATATTGGCGATCTCTTCGGGGGTGTCGCGATACTCGCGTTCCAGCCTGACGATCAGGTCGAACTGCTTTTCCTCCTGCACCACCTGGGTCGCCACGTCGCCGCCAATGGCCGTCTGAATCAAGCCGTTAATATCGGACACGTTAAGTCCATAGCGGGCGATTTTGGCGCGGTCGATCTTGATGGTCAGGCTGGGCTGGCCCAATTCCTGGACCAAGGTCACATCGCGGATTCCGCGCACGCGCTCCATGATTTGCTTGATGGCTCTACCTTTCTTTTCGAGGGTGTCCAAGTTGGATCCGAAAATCTTCACTGCAAGAGAGCTCTTGAGTCCGGTTTCCGCCTCGTCCACCGCATCCTCAGCCGGCTGGGTGTAATTGAAGTTGACGCCGGGAAATGCCGAAAGCTTGCGATTGATGGCCTCAATGAGCCCCGCCTTGGTGCGGTAGGCGCCTGACCACTCTGAATAAGGCGTCAGACCCACGAAGAATTCGACATTGAAAAAACCGGTCGGATCGGTGCCGTCGTCGGGACGGCCGAGTTCCGAGGCAACCGTCGTGACCTCTGGAAATGACTTCAATATGTCGCGCACTTTGGGTGTGAGCTTGGCCGACTCGTCGAATGAGATGGTGTAGGGCATGGTGGCGCGCACCCACAGCGCGCCCTCGTCCAGGTGCGGCATGAACTCAGCGCCGATGCGCGGAATGAGCAGCAGTGATCCGCCCAGCAAAATCGCCGAAGCAATGACCGTTCCCCAAGCATTTCGCAGGCAAAAATCGAGACCCCGGGTATAAAGCGCCTTGATTCGCTCGAATGCCGCATTGCGCTTCTCCTGCACGCCCTTTCGCATGAACCAGGCGCACAGTACGGGCAGAAGGGTCAACGTGACGATCAAGGAGCCGATCAGGGCGAACACCATCGTGTCGGCCATCGGTTTGAACAGCGTTCCCGAAGGGCCGGCGAGAACATAGATAGGCAGGAAACTGGCGACAATCACCGCGACCGAATAGAACAGCGGACGATCCACTTCGGCCGCAGCCTCGGCAATGATCGTCTTGATGTTGAGCGCGGTTCCGCGCCGCGCGGCGACCTGCCGGAAAATATTTTCGACCATGACGACTGCGGCATCCACCAGGATTCCGAAGTCCACTGCGCCAATGGACAAGAGGTTGGCGGAGGCATTTTGCAAGTCGAGACAGACGAATGCGAACAGTAACGCGAGCGGAATGGTCGCGGCGACGATCAAGCCGGCGCGAAAGTTGTAGAGGAAGAATATCAACACCACGACCACGAGAAGCATGCCGCGCAGCAGATTGCGCTCGACCGTCTGGGTGGTCAGTTCGACCAAATCGCTGCGATCATAGAAGGGCAGCACCTTTACATCCTTCGGCAGAATTTCTTCATTCAGTTCCTTGGTCTTCGCTTCCACCCGCTTCAGCACATCCTGAGTTTTCTCGCCGGTCAGAAGCAGTATCACGCCTTCCACCGCATCATCCTGCTTCTCATAGCCGAACTCGCCCAGGCGCGGGGCGATTCCGATCACCACCCGGCCAACGTCCTTGACCAGCACCGGCGTGCCGTTGTTCACGGCGATCACGACATTGCCGATGTCCTCCAGGGTGCTTAAGAGCCCCAAGCCGCGAACGTAGTAGAACTGTCCGCCTTGGGAATAAAAGCCGCCACCGCCGTTGCTGTTATTGGCGGTTAGCGCGCTTTCCACCTGCGTTACCGATAGCCCAACCGAAGCGACCTTTGCCGGGTCGAGCAAGACTTGGTATTGCATCGTGCCGCCGCCGAATCCCGAATCATCCGCGACGCCGGGCACGGATTTGTAGGCCGGTTCGATGACCCAATCCTCGAACGTCTTCAGTTCCATCGGCGAGCGATCGCTGCTTTGCAAGACGTAGCGGTATATGAGGCCGGAGGGCGAAGACAGCGGCGACATGGACGGCGATATGCCGCTCGGCAGCGTCACATCGCCGACGCGGTTGAAGGCTTGTTGGCGCGCGAAATATTTATCCGTTGAGTTTTCAAATGTCATGATGACATCGGAAAGACCGTACAGCGAGATCGAACGGATGGTGACCATTTGCGGAATGCCGTTCATGCCACGTTCCACCGGCACCGTGATCAGCCGCTCAACTTCCTCGGCGGCATGTCCCGGCCACTGCGTAATGAGCTCAACGATGGGCGGCGATAGATCGGGATAAGCGTCGACCGGCAGCCGGTCCAGCGAGCGCGTTCCTGCGCCGATGAGCACCGCGGTCATGAGCAGCACCAGAAATCCCTGGCGCAGCGACGAGGTTACAATCCGATTCATGAACGACGCGGAGCGCGGCGTTTCGCCGGCCGGGGTCGGATCGGCGCTCATTGAGTCTGCATGAACTGCACGAACAGGCCGCCGTCTATCACAATTTCGTCGCTGGTTTTGAGACCCTCGGAGATGTCGTATTGATCGCCGGTGCGGTAGGCCAATGTCACGTGCTGGCGAGCGAAGCTGCCGTCCGATTGCACGGCGTAGACAAACGGCAGGTTCACATCGTCGCGCAACACCGCGGACACCGGAATCAGCGTGCCGCTGCTCTGCTCTTGGGCGTGAATCCGCACCCGCACATACATTTGCTTCTTTAAGAAATCCGCCGGGTTTTTCGCGACGACGCGTACGGCCACCGAACGGGTGTCAGGATCCACCAGCGCTGCGATGTTATCCACCGTGCCCGAAAACGTATTCCCTCCGATTCCCGTGACGACGTCGGCCGGGTCGCCGACGCGCACGCCCTCAAGGTCGGCACCGAACACTTGCGCGAGCACCCACACGCGCGAGAGGTCAGCCACGGTAAAGCACGGCGTACTGCCGGCTTGCAGCAGTTGTCCCGGCGTGATGAGTTTCTCCACGACGGTACCCGCCACCGGCGCGCGGATCACGCCGTCGACGCGCGTGACGGGGCGGCCTTCCTGAATGGCTTTGATGGTATCCGCCGGTACCTGCAATGACACGAGTTCTTGCAATGCCGCCTCGCGATCGGCCTCGGCGTTGACGGCGTCGGTTTCGGCCTGATCTGCTTCGCGTTTGGCAACGCCGTTGTGTGCAATCAGATCCTGGTCCAAATCGGCCAGACGGCGCAGGGTTTGCGCCGTCGCGATGGCTTTGCGATAGGCACTGATCGCCGCCGCAAAATCGGGCGAATCGACTACGGCCAATGGCGCCCCAAGCTTTACGTGTTCGCCCAAGGACACGAGCAAGCGCGATACCGGCCCGGAAAACGGCGCGAGTACGCTGGTCGCTTGATCGTTATCAAAGTCGACCACCCCCGTGGTCTCCACCGTTTTGTGGAAGGTGGATTGCGCCACCTTGTACACATGAATATTGCGCCGCTGTTCGGGCGTGAGCTTTACATTGCTCGCCGTCACGGACGGCGCTTCGGGGTTCACACCGGCTTTGGGTGAACACGCCGTGATTAAGACCAGCATCGACAACTCGAGCGCAATAAGCATTCGCATCATATTAAATTTATTCTTCATGGCTGTTTGGCGAGTTCCGTGCGGTGCCACCAACCGCCGCCGAGCGCTTGGAACAAAGCGGCCGTGTCGGCGAAACGATTGGCTTGAGCCTGTATCAAACTGATCCGGCCTTGCTGGTAGGCTTGTTGTGCGCTGAGCAGTGCCAGATAGCCGGCATAGCCGCTTTGCAATTGCCGTTGCGTCAGATCCAAGGTGACTTTGGCCGAGTCTGCGGCGTTGGCTGCGGCCTTTACCGCTTCAGCGTCTTGTCCTAAGGCACTCAAGGTGTCGGCGACATTCTGAAAGGCAGTCATCACCGTGCTGCGGTATTGCTCTGCGGCTTGTTCGTAGGCGGCCTTGGCCGCGCGCTCCTGATGCATTAGCTGGCCGCCTTGGAATATCGGAGCGGTGAGTGAAGCGCCGATTCCCCAAAAGCCGGTGCCCGAGGTAAAGAGCTGGCTCATTTCTGCCGCGGAGCTGCCCGCGTTGGCCGTCAACACAATATTGGGCAGCCGATTTGCGATGGCAATGCCAATCTTGGCGCTGGCATCGTGCAGGTTCGCCTCGGCCTGCAGCACGTCGGGGCGCTGGGATACCAGTGCCGACGGCAGGCTTACCGGCAGATCCTGCGGCAGCTGCAGCGTCGCTAGGTCAAAGTTCACAGGCGGAGCCTCACTCGGAAAACGGCCGGCCAGAACGGCCAGTTGGTCTCGCAACTGCGCCTCCTGCTTGATGAGCGGGGGTAGGGTGGCCGCAAACTGTGCGAGCTGCGCTTGCACCGCAGCCACATCCAGTCCGCTGGCATAGCCCTTCTCAAGCTGATACTTCAAGATCTTCAGTGTCTTCTCGGCGCTGTCGATAAGCTCGTGGGTCGCATCGATCTGCATTTGTGTCGCCCCCTCCTGTATCGCGGCGACAACCACATTGGACGTCAGCGTTGTGTACGTCGCGATCATTTGAAAGCGCGCTTCTTGTTCTTGGGCTTGCAGGGACTCGACCGTGCGCCGGTTCAAGCCGAAGACATCGGGCACATACGAAACAGTGACCTGAGGCGTGAAAAGATTGTAAAGAAATGTGTTGGAGTTCAGCACCGGCGAAATCTGCTGCGATTGGCTTTGGCGCGTGGCGTCAAAATTGGCAGAGACGCTGGGATAGTAGGCGCCGCGCTGCGCCAGCATATTTTCCTTTGCAACTGTGAGTGCCGCCTGCGCCGCTTTGAGATCGTGATTGCTGGACAGCGCACGATCAATCAGCTCATTGAGGGGCGCGGAATGAAACAGCGTCCACCAGTCCGCGGCGATATCGGCGCCGCCCGCAAAGCGCTGGGGCTCGCCGCCCACCGTGTTCGCCGTGCTCGTGGTAGTCGCGAGCGGCGCGGGAACATAATCGCTCACCTCGGGAGGGGCGGGTCGCTTGAAGTTCGGGCCGACGGCGCAGGCGGCGAGCAGCGCGAGGATGGAGGCCGCAATGAGGGGCTTAACGCGCGATTTACACTGTGCGTTGCGCAAGGATGCTGATTTGGGCAATTAGGAATCTCGACGCGCGATAGTATTAATTGGCTCTCGAACGTCCGCCGGTTTCTATTGGCACAGCGCCGGGATCCTCGACTAACCGATAAATATACTATGTTCGAGCGAGAACCTCGACGAGAGTTCGGTTTTTCTTAAATGTAGGCAGTTGACCTTCAACGGCCAATGCGCTGAAGTCCATGCCCACCGAAGAGTGAGCCTTAGGCGGCTGAGGCCGTCGATAAAAATGACTGTGCGGGGGGATATGCGTTTTCAGACCTGGATCTTCTTTGTTTCGATCTGCTGTGCTCCGGCTGCCTTCACTCAAGGAGTTGCAGAACAGCCCGCGAGTACGGATTCCGCCTCGGCAGCCGCCGCCCGCGTCGCCCGCGGTGCCGAGTTGTTCAAGGCCAGATGTGCTTCCTGCCACGATCCGGCGATCGATCGAGCGCCGTCTAAAACCGCATTGGCGAGACGCTTTCCCGATGACATCGCCACCGCGCTGAAGAGCGGCAAAATGCAGCCGATGGCTGCGGATTTGAGCGAAGAGGACATTCAATCTATCGCCACCTATCTGGGCGCGGATGGCATGACCGAACAAGCGGCCGATCCTCCGGCCTGCGCCTCCGCGGGCAAGTTCAGCATGTCGGGACCCGGCTGGAACGGTTGGAGCATCGATGCGCGCAATTCACGCGCCCAACCCAGTCCCGGTTTATCCAGCGCCGATGTGCCGCGGCTCAAGGTGAAATGGTCGATGACCTACATCGGCGGCCGCTATGGACAGCCAAGCGTCGTGGGCGGCCGGCTGTTCCTCAGCAGTTCAAGTGGCCGCATCTATGCATTGGATGCCAAGACCGGTTGCATGCATTGGCGCTTCGATGCGGATGCCGGGGTGCGCACGACGCCGCTGATTGGGCAACTAAAAGGTGCATCCCCCAGCGGCTATTTGCTGTTCTTCGGCGATTTTAAGCGTCAGGTTTATGCGCTCGACGCCGCGACCGGCAAATTGCAGTGGAAAATGACGCTCGAAACTCATCCGCGCGGCACGTTGACCGGCGCGCCGGTGCTGTACAAGGGATTGCTCTATGTGCCCATTTCGTCGTGGGAAGAGACCGCCGGCGGCGTTGGCTCCTATGGCTGCTGCACGGCCCGCGGCGGATTGGCGGCTCTCGATGCCAAGGATGGGCGGTTGGTTTGGAAGACCTATGCGATCGAGCAGGAACCGCAGCCCACGGTTAAGAATTCCGCGGGCACTCAAATGTATGGCCCCGCGGGAGCGGCCGTTTGGTCCGCGCCGACCATCGATGCCAAGCGGGGGCTGGTCTATATCGGTACCGGGGATACCTACACGGACGTGAAGGAGAATGGGTCCGATGCGATCATCGCGCTCGATCTTGCGACCGGCAAAACAAAATGGCGCAATCAAGTTACCGAGAATGACAGCTTCTTGATGGGCTGCAACCGCAGCGGCACGGTCAATTGCCCGACGGTGGTGGGGCCGGATCACGATTTCGGCGCATCGCCGATTCTGTTCACCCTGCCCAATGGCAAAGACATCATTCTCGCGGGCCAGAAGTCGGGGGTGGCATTTGGCATGGACCCGGATCACGACGGCAAGACTCTGTGGCGCAACAAGGTCGGCAACGGCGGCGCATTGGGCGGCATCGAATGGGGCATGGCGGCGGATGCCAAGCAGCTGTACGTCGCGGTGGCCGATTTAGGCATGCCACCGCCGCGCGGCAAGGCGGGCCTGTACGCGTTGGATCCTGCGACGGGAGATCAGCGCTGGTATACGCCCGCTCCCAAAGTCGGCTGCAGCTACAGCGGGCGATGTTTGAGTGGTCAATCGGCAGCCCCCAGCGTGATCCCCGGACTGGTGTTCTCCACGACCATCGATGGGCATTTGCGCGCCTATGACGTGAAAGACGGCGCAATCGTCTGGGATTTCGACACCGCGGCGCAAAAATACCAAACCATCAACGGCGTCCAGGACCAAAGCGGCGGATCTCTTGATGTGGCCGGACCGGTGTTGGCAGGCGGCATGATGTACATCATTTCGGGGTATGCCGGTGCGCTTGGCGGTGCGCCGAACAATGTGCTCCTGGTTTTTTCAGTCGATGCCAAATAGCAAAAGGAATTCGATGCGCAGTCTCGCCTGGGTAATGTTGGGATGGATCAGCTTACTCGGCGGCGCGGCCGCCGCGCCCCTCAAGGGACCTGAATTTGCGGTCAGTTTTCCCGCCGCGCAAAACAGCGGGCCGATCGACGGGCGAGTCATTCTCCTGCTGAGCCGCGACATGACACGTGAGCCGCGCACCCATGTCGAGCCCAACGAACCGCTCGCCAGCCCGTATTTGTTCGGTCTCAATGTGGATGGACTCGCGCCCGGCGCTGAGGCGCTGCTCAATGATAAGGCGTTCGGCTGGCCGGCCGCGCACCTGTCGGCGATTCCCAGGGGCGATTACTACGTTCAAGCGGTGCTGAATCGTTACGAAACATATCATCTGGCCGATGGTCGCACGCTGAAGCTGCCGCCCGACAGAGGCGAGGGGCAGCAGTGGGCGCGCAAGCCCGGCAATTTGTATTCATCGCCCATCAAGCTGCATGTGGACGCGTCGCATCCGGCGAGGACTGCGTTGATTCTCGATCAACAGATCGGTCCGATCCAACCTAAGGCCGATACCGAGTATGTAAAGCACATTCGTATCCGCAGCGAATTGCTATCGCGTTTCTGGGGCCGAGATGTCTTCCTTGGCGCGCACATCCTGGTGCCGAAAGGCTTCGACACGCATCCCGAGGCGCACTATCCGTTGATGGTGTTTCATGGCCATTATCCTGACGATATATCCGGCTTTCGCACCACACCGCCCGATAAAGATTTGAAACCGGACTATTCCGAGCGCTTCCACCTCGCAGGCTATAATCGTATCCAACAGGAAGAGGCCTACGCCTTCTATCAGAAGTGGATCTCCGCCGATTTCCCGCGCTTTCTCGTGATCGAAATTGAGCACGCCAATCCCTACTACGATGATAGCTACGCGGTGAACTCCGCCAATCTGGGTCCCTACGGCGATGCCATCAACAAGGAGTTGATCCCCGAGGTCGAACGCCGCTTCCGCGGCCTCGGCGCCGGTTGGGCGCGCTTTACCTATGGTGGTTCGACCGGCGGCTGGGAGGCGCTTGCCACACAAGTCTTCTATCCGGATTTGTACAATGGCGCCTTCGCCGCGTGCCCGGATCCCATTGATTTTCGCGCGTACACCATCATCGACCTCTACAAGGATCAGAACGCCTACGACTTGAAGGGCGAGGCCTCTTCCGTGGAGCGTCCCGCGTTCCGCAATTATCTGGGCGAAGTGTTTGCCACGCAGCGCGATGAAAACCACATGGAACTGGCGCAGGGAGACCGCAGCCGCTCGGGCGGCCAATACGATATCTGGCAAGCGGTATTCAGCCCGGTTGCGGCGGACGGCTATCCCAAGCCGATTTTCGACAAAGTCACCGGTGTCATCGATCCTTCAGTGGCCGCATATTGGCGCGATCACTTCGATCTTTCCAACATCATCGCCCGCGACTGGAAGACGCTTGCGCCCAAGCTGCAAGGGAAAATACATCTCTACGTGGGCAATGGCGATAACTACTACCTGACCGACTCGGTGTATTTCGCGCAGGAGCGGCTCGAATCGCTGCGCCCCGCCTACGAAGGTTCGGTGGCATACGGTGATCGCGCGGAACATTGTTGGAATGGAGATCCCAAGCAGAGCAACGCGTATTCGCGCTTGCACTATAACTTCCAATACCTGCCGCAGATTTTGGAGCGCATCAAGGCCACCGCGCCTGCCGGAGCCGACCTTAAGAGCTGGCGTTACTAGGAGTCCGCCCGAATACTCGGCCAGGCCTCTACGAGGCCGCCTTGGAAGGTTGCGGTACCACGGCGGGGTCGCTCAGGAAGGCCTTCACGCGCTCGAATTCGCGCCGCAGCAGCGCGTTGCCTTGATCCAGCAGGCGTGCATCGGCCGCGGCGCTGTCGCTTTCCATGCGTTCGGCCAGCGACTTCAGGGCATGCGCATGAATATTTGCGCATGCGCCCTTCAACTTGTGGGCGGCCCTCGCCACCGCCGCGCGCTGATTTTGAGCCAGAGCGGCGGCGATTTCGTCCAACTGCTGCTCGCCGCTTAAGATAAAGGTGGTCACCAATTCCTGTGCGAATATCTGATCGCCATCCGTGAGGCTTTGAAATCCGCGTAGATCGACCGGCGCAGCAGTACCCATCGTCAGGTCCGGTACATCGGCCGCCGCGGCGTCCGCGCCCGGCGCGTCCGGTTTTTCCAGACCGAATTTCGTGAGGATATTTCGCAACCGCTCAACTTCGATGGGTTTGGTCAAATAACCATCCATGCCCGCGGCTTCGCACAGTTCCCGATCACCCGTCATGGCGTTCGCCGTCAACGCGATGACCGGGATGTGACCCGAGCTTTCCGATGCGCGGATCATGCGCGTGGCGGTCATGCCGTCCATGACAGGCATTTGCAAGTCCATCAAGACAATGTCGAATTGCCGCTGCTGGCACGCAGCCACGCCCTCAGCGCCATTGCTCGCGACCTCCACGGTGCACCCCAAGCGCTCGAGAAATCTCACCGCGACCTTCTGGTTGACGAAATTATCCTCGACCAGCAGTACGTGTCCGGCAAACCGCTGCTGCGCCGAGGGTTGCGACAGCATATTGAGCGTGATCATCGGCTGAGTTTCCATCTGCCACTGCCGCGGGCCGCCGCTCATGACCCGCGCCACCGCGTCGATCAATTCCCGCACACGCACCGGCTTGGTCAAATAGGCGGCGAAGCCGAGCGCGGCCAATCGGGGTGTATCGCCGTGCCGATCCAACGAAGTCAACATGACCAATCGAGTATTGGCGAGTTCCCGCATCGCGATGATCCGCTCGCCCAACATCGCGCCATCCATGTCGGGCATCTGAAAATCGGTAATGACCATATCGAATTGGTTGTCCGAGGCGATGCCGTTTTGCAATTCATCCAACGCGGCGAAGCCGCTGCTCACGGTGGTTACCGTGTAGCCTGCGTGCACGAGCTGTGCGCTCAAAACGCGTTGATTGGTCACATTGTCATCGACGATCAGGATCCGGCCGCCCGCTTCGGCGCGAATCCGGCGTTCAGGGCTGATAGCTGCCGCAGGCTTCAACGGCAGCGTGAAGAAGAATCTGGATCCGGCTCCCACTTCGCTGGAAACACCTATTTCGCCGCCCATCAGCTCGACCAGCTTGCGCACGATGGACAGGCCCAAGCCGGTACCGCCAAAGTGACGGGTGGTCGAGGAGTCAGCCTGGACGAAGGGCTGGAATAGCGTCTGCAGTGTTTTCTCCGGGATTCCCATGCCCGTGTCGCGGACCTCGAAATAGGTCAGCGGTTTATCGCCGCTCGACCGATCGCGCACTTCGATGACGATTTCGCCGTCTTTCGTGAACTTGATCGCGTTGCCGACCAGGTTCACCAAGCATTGCCGCAGCCGCTGCGGATCGCCGAGCACGCGCCCGGTGATTTGCGGTTCGACATTGACGATGAGCTCCAATCCCTTGGTCGCGGCCTGGAACGCCATCGCGGAGCCGACATCCTCGACGTTGGCGCGCAGGTCGAGTTCAATGGATTCCAATTCCAGCTTGCCCGCTTCGATTTTCGAGAAGTCCAAGATGTCATTGATGACGGTAAGCAAGGAATCGGCGCTGGACCGAATGGTTTCCGCATAGTCACGCTGCGTGCGATCGAGATGCGTGTCCAGCAGAAGCCCGGTCATTCCGATGATGCCATTCATCGGCGTACGGATTTCATGGCTGACATTGGCGAGAAAGTGGCTCTTGGCGCGGCTCGCCGCGTGCGCGGCTTCCGTCTGTTGGCGCAGCAATTCGGAGGCCACGACTTCCTTGGTGACATCCCAGGAGACGCCGAGCAGTCGCGAAGGCGCGCCATTCTCATCGAAGATAATTCGGCCGAAGTTCTGCACGTGCACCGTCGCGCCGTCGGCGCCGCGCCCGCGATAGCGCATGCTGATCTTATCGGTCTTGTCGGCGAGCGCCGCCGCAACTGATTCGCGAAATACGCGCCGGTCCTCGGGCAACACCAGCTGTTCAAGTTGGTCCACATCCAAGTTGTCGGAGGCACCGTGATGAGTCAGGGCTTCGATTGGATTCTCGAGCCACAGATAGCGGCGCGCGACCAAGTCGAGTTCCCAGGAACAAATTCCGGCGCTCTCGGTGGCGATGTTGATGCGATCCACGAGCCGCCGATTTTCATCCGCGCGGCTCTTGAGCATTTCCGTCGTCTGCACGTCGCGGGTGACGTCCCACGTGACCCCGACGATGTAG
>Ga0265770_1000042_pt1 | contig 12870 bp, 11 predicted proteins | sample NZEome_2_FD_200838 | JGI IMG/M metagenome (GOLD analysis project Ga0265770, IMG submission 200838) | Metatranscriptome of rhizosphere microbial communities from Maridalen valley, Oslo, Norway - NZE1 (Metagenome Metatranscriptome) | ecosystem: Host-associated > Plants > Roots > Rhizosphere > Soil... | reverse complement strand
GTCTCCTTCAGGGTGGTCTTACGGCAGTTTGCGCTGCTCGGCCAGCCGCTGCGCGTTGTGATATTGCAGCGTCTGGCGCGCGCACCTACAAGCGCCGGTGAGCTTGCGCGCGGCATGCCGGTGACGCGTACCGCCGTCGTCCAGCATTTGAAACTGCTGGAGGCCGCGGGTCTGGTTGCGGCCTCCACGCAGGGACGCAAGCGCATCTACCGCCTGGCGCCGATGGGTCTGGCGCCGTTGCGTCGGTGGTTGGACGCTCACATGGGAACGGCCGGGAAGGCTTGTCAATCGTCTCAGGAGTGATAAGTTTGGGAAGCGAAGATATTTCTTGGACTCAGGAATTTGCGTCTGTGGAAAAATCCCTACTCAAACGCGCCGCGCGCCTTGCAATCATGGTGATCACGCTGGGCGCGCCGATAGGCTGTAGTTTCTCTGACGATAGAAAGGAAGCGGAGCAGTTGGCGGAGCAATATTTCGCGAAAATGCAAGGGGGAGATGTCGAGGGCACCCTGGCGCTTTATTCCGCGCGATTTTTTGCTGTCACCTCGCGTGCGGACTGGCGTGCCTTTCTTGAGAACCAGCGGGCTCGATGCGGCGCGCCCAAATCGCATTCGCTCGTTACCTGGAAAGTGTTCAATGCCTTCGGAACGAATGCGGGAGCCACCACCACACTGGTGTACAACGTGCAGTATTCGAGCTGTCAAGTGTCGGAGAAGATGACCTTCTTCAAACCTGCGGGCGGGAAAAAACAAATTCAAGCACATTTTTTGCAGCCGAAGACCGGGACACAGAGTGTCGAGCGAGATTTGCAGGCGACTCTGACAACCTAGGACGCGCGTTAGATACATAGGAGTTCGATTCTTGACCGACAATTCAGCCATCGCGGGACGCAACCGCCTGGTCATCAATCTCCTCCTGGTCGCCACTTTCGTGGTGATTCTCAACGAGACCTTCATGGCCGTTGCCATCCCGCGGCTCATGCGAGACCTCAACGTTTCGGCCGGCGCGGTGCAATGGTTGACCACGGCATTTCTCCTCACGGTATCGGTGGTCATTCCGGTCACCGGTTTTTTGCTGCAGAGGATGAATACCCGGCCGGTGTTTATCTTGGCGATGACGTTGTTCAGTCTGGGTACGTTTACCGCCACGCTGGCTTCCAATCTCGAAGTGCTGATCCTCGCGCGCATCGTTCAGGCATCCGGCACCGCGATCATGATGCCGCTGTTGATGACCACCGTGATGACGCTCGCACCCCCGGAAACTCGCGGCAAGACCATGGGCTCTATTTCCACGGTCATATCGGTGGCGCCCGCGATCGGCCCAACCATCTCCGGACTCATCCTCAACTATCTCAGTTGGCGGTGGATGTTCCTGCTGGTGCTGCCGATCTCGCTCGGCGCATTGGCGCTCGGTGCGCGCCGCATCCAGAACGTGACGACGCCGCACCATGCGTCCATTGATGCCGTTTCGGTGGTTCTCTCTGCCCTGGCCTTCGGCGGCATCGTCTATGGACTCAGTAATATTGGGGTCCGCGCAGCGCCGGGAACGCTGCCGGCCGGAGTCTTCAGTGCGGCCGGGGCGGTGGTCCTGGCGGTGTTCATCTTCCGGCAGATATCGCTGCAGAGAACCGGCTATCCGCTGCTCGACCTGCGTACCTTCGACTCGCGTAACTTCACTGTGTCGGTCCTGCTCATGGCGATCCTGATGATGGCGCTGTTCGGCACCATTATCCTGCTGCCGATCTACCTGCAAAACGTGCTCGGACTCAGTACCCTTCAAACCGGACTGTTGCTGCTGCCGGGAGGCCTGCTGATGGGCCTACTTGGCCCCCGTGTCGGGCGCTTATACGACCGAGTGGGACCTGTCAGGCTGATGGTGCCCGGCGTCATCGTCGTTAGCGGCGTGCTGTGGGCGATGACGCTGTTGAGCCCGGCGACCCCGGCGGGCTATATCCTCGCCGGGCATGTGGTGATGAGTGCCGGTTTTGCCTTCCTGTTTACGCCGCTCTTCACCGCCGCCTTGTCATCGCTGAAGCCCAGCCTTTACTCGCACGGCAGCGCTGTCATCGGCACCATTCAGCAAGTCGCCGGCGCCGCCGGAGTTGCGCTATTCGTCGCCTTGATGTCGGCACGCACTACGACGCTGGCCGCGCACGCGCTTAGGTCCGTCGACGCGCTGTCGGGCGGCATCCGGTCCGGCTTTCTCTGCGGCGCCATCATCTCGCTCCTGGCCGTAGTATGTGTTTTCTTCGTGCAGAGACCCCCCGCACAGGCGGAGGTCGAGGTAGCGCCGGGTCTTTAGTGTGCGGAGCCCGGCGCTTGATCCGATAGATCATTCCTCAGCTGGCGGCTTGCTGATCGCAGGACACATGGGTATTCCAATCCGCGAAACTGCCTACGGGATTCTGTTCCCAGGCCCAGACATGCATTTCGTAAAACGCAGGTAAACCGTAGCGATTCGGTGCGTCAACGAAGTTCATCAAATGCCCTTCCAACGCGGGAGTGGCACTGCTTCCCGGCGGAATCTGTGTTTGCCAAACGCTCGCGAGAATGATGAATTCCACACCGACCAGGCGAAAGGCGCCGTTCGGTTGGGGTTCGTAGATCAGCGCTTCGGGCTCGCTGGCGTTCAGAGTTCCGGCTGCGATTCGGGAGCCCAATACGAAGTGCACTCCCATCGCACCGAAATCCGGTCCGCTGACGCACGGCGTGGCCTGCGCGAAGCCAGCGGCGAGCGCCGCATTGATGTCCTTGAATTGCGCCGTTGCTTTTCGAACTTTCTCAACCAGCGGCGAATTTTGATCGACGGCGCTCATCGTCATGACATGCGGCGGGGACTCTGCCGCGGCGGCGATGAACGCAACCGATAGCGACAACATGGTTAACATCAAGCGGCTTGTAATCTTCATAGATGATCTCCCTTTAGATTGGCTTAAAAAAACGAATGGACGTAACGTCCTATTTGTAGAAGTACGGATCGAGGACACGAACTTCGGTGATGTGCGTGATGGGCAATTGGCTGCGAACTGCGGCGCGCCGCACAGCCTCCGGCGTCGGTCCGTCATAAAGACAGAAGGTGCGTTTGCGATCGGGAGTTACGTAGGAGTGCAACCAAGTGACCCCGTCTTCCGCATTGTTATTGATGACGTTTCGACATAATTGGGCGCCGGCCTCATCGAGCGGGATGTGAAGACCGTCTGGGAACTCTCGTTCGATCAAATACCGCGACATCTGGAAATCTCCTCAGCAAACGAACTGTTGGAATCATGGTTTGCCCGGGAGATCGGCGAATCAGAGGATCTTCCCAATTTAGACCGGTCGCATACCCACATTGCAGGCGCAATGCGGCGGTCGCGTCGTCTCGCTTTGCGTGCAAGCCGGGGATCGGTTACAACTTCCCGCTACGATCATCGCTGGGGCTGCATTTTCAATGGAGTTACTCGAGCGCAAGAAATGCCTGGCCGAGCTTACTGACTGGCTCAGCCGCGCGATCGAGGGAGCGGGGTGCATTGCTCTGCTGGGCGCGGAAGCAGGAATCGGCAAGACAGCGCTGTTGCAGGAATTTGCCAAAGCACCGCTCGGCGCGCGGGTGCTGTGGGGCAGCTGCGATGCGCTGTTCGCGCCTCGTCCCCTCGGACCGCTATACGACATCGCGCGTCAGACGCAGGGCGAGCTCCTGGCCGCCATTTACGGCAATGCAAATCGCGAAGTCATATTCGCAGCGGCCCTGAATGAGCTCGAGCGCACCCAGACGCTCGTCGTCTTCGAAGACATGCATTGGGCGGACGAAGCCACGCTCGACCTGCTCAAGTATTTAGGAAGGCGCATTCAGCGCGTCCGCGCGCTGCTCGTCGTGAGCTATCGTGACGATGAGATCGGACCCCGGCATCCATTGCGGTTCGTCATGGGGGATTTGCCCAGGTCCTCCACGCACAGAATGTCGCTTCTGCCCCTATCGGAGGCGGCTGTCGCTCAGCTTGCGCGGCAGGCCGGCCAATCATCGGCGGGCCTGCACCGCATAACGGGCGGCAATCCCTTCTTCGTCACCGAAGCGCTGGCCGCCGTTGCCGACACCGTACCGGTCAGCGTGCGCGACGCGGTGCTGGCGCGCACGATGCGACTGAGCCCAGGCGCACGCAAGATCGCAGAGCTTGCGTGCGTCGTCCCCGGCAAGACCGAATCTTGGTTGCTGCAGCAGGCCGTTGCGGTCGATGAAGCCGACATCGAAGGATGCATGCGCGTCGGCATGGTGCGATCAGATGACGGTGCGCTGACCTTTCGGCACGAACTCGCGCGCCGCGCGTTTGAAGACTCTTTATCGCAGTCTCAACGGCAGCTCCTGCACGCCACGGTCTTTACGGCTCTTTCCGCGCGGCCGCATATCTCCGCGGCACGCCTCGCACACCACGCTGCGGGTGCGCGTAATGCAGCCGCAGTGTTGCAATTCGCGCCGCTGGCCGCCATGCAGGCGGCCTCGGTGGGTTCACATCGCGAGGCCATCTCGCTCTATGAGGTTGCACTTCTTTATGCGCAAGAAATCGCGCCGGATGAGCGCGCACGCTTGTATGAACAATTGTCCTACGAATGCTATTTGACCGGTCAGCACGAGCGGGCGATTGAACCGCGCCACGCGGCGCTCGAAATTTGGCGAGCGTCGGGCGCGCGCATGCGCGAGGGAGATGCGCTGCAGTGGCTGTCTCGCTTGAGTTGGTTTATCGAACGGCGCGCAGACGCCAATCGCTACGGCGCCGAGGCGGTGTCAACGCTCGAATCGCTGCCGCCCAGCCCCACATTGGCAATGGCGTACGGCGCTTGCGCGCAACTGGACATGGAGCGTCACGAATTGGAATCGGGCATTAGCTGGGCGCAGCGCGCCATCGCACTGGCGGAGCCGTGCGCGGCGAAAGAAATTCTTTGCGATGCATTGGGTAGCTTGGGCACGATTCGCCTCATTGCGGGCGACGCTGCAGGATGGGCCGATCTCGAGCGGGCTCTGCGGATCGCGCTCGACCGAGATCTACAGGAGCAGGTGGCCCGTGTCTATACCGATCTGTCTGCGATGGCCGTTTCCTGGCGGCAATATGACAAAGCGTCTCATTGGCTCAGCGAAGGGCTGGCCTACTGCGAAAAGCACGACCTGGATGGGCTGCGGCGTTACATGCTCATGTATCGCGCACGCAAAAATTTCGAGCAAGGCGACTGGCCGGCCGCGAGCGACGATGCAGAGGCCGTACTGCGCGATCCGCTGGCCACGCCGATCACCCGCATTCCCGCGCTGCGCACATTGGGCCACATAAGAATTCGCCGCGGCGACCCGCAGGCAGAGGCCGCACTCGAAGAGGCGTGGGCGCTCGGCGGTGCCGTACAGGACCTGCAGCGCATCGGCACACTGGCTGGGATCCGCGCCGAGGCCGCGTGGCTCGCCGGCGATCGGGAAGGCGTTCTGAAAGCGGTCGGGTCCGCGTATGAACTGGTATGTCAGCGGCGCGATCCGCGGATGAAGGGCGAGCTTGCAAGCTGGTTGTGGCGGGTTGGCGCTCTTGAAGATCAACCGGCGCAGATTGCCGATCCTTACGCACAAGAGATATCGGGCGATTGGCGTGCCGCAGCGCTCGCTTGGAAGAACCTTGGCTGTCCCTATGAGTACGCCTGTCTGCTGGCGTGGCAGGGCGGCGAAAAGGAGCAGCGAGAGGCACTTGGAATCCTCGAGCAGCTCGGCGCGGCCCCGGCTGCGCAGGCCCTGCGCAAGCGAATGCGTGCAGGTGGGGTTCGCGCCGTTCCGCGCGGCTTGAGGGTCTCGACCCGCAGTAACCGGCTTGGTCTAACGCGTCGAGAGGCGGAGATTCTCACGCTGGTATCCCAAGGCATGCGCAATTCCGCGATCGCCAAGCGTCTGTTCGTTTCCACCAGAACCGTGGATCGCCATGTGTCGGCGATCCTATCCAAGCTGGATGTGCAGTCACGCGGCGAGGCGGTCGCCATGGCCAGCAAGGGAGCAGGCGCGCCCGATTAGCGCGCGCCTCGTCCCAATATCCGGGGCTGCCAAACGTCTACGTACTAGTGAGCCTATGAGTGCCGCAGCCGACCGCAAAGTCGATCAGGACCGACGGATCTCGGAGGCCTTTGCGCGGGAGGCGACGCGGCTCGGTCAATTCATCCGCGCCCGGGTGTCGGATGTCGGCGTTGCAGAGGACATCTTGCAGGACGTGTTTTCAGAGTTCATCGAGTCAGAAAGGCGGCTGTTGCCGATCGAACAGGTGGGAGCATGGCTTTTTCGAGTGGCCAGAAACCGCATTACGGACTGGTTTCGTCGCAAGAAGCCCGAGACCCGCGCGGCGACGGACGGTGAGGAGGGTGATCTTTCTTGGGAAGACACGCTTGCCTCGCCGGATGCGGGTCCGGATGAGCTCTATGCGCGCGAGCGGGTGCTGCAGAAATTGGTCGCAGCGCTGGAGGCGTTGCCCACAGCGCAACGGGCGACCTTCATCGCGCATGAGTTCGACGGTTTGAGCTTTCAGGAAATTGCGGAATTGACGGGCGAAAGCGTCAACACCCTGTTGTCGCGCAAGTACGCGGCGGTGCAAAACCTACGTAAGCGACTGCGTTCCGTGTATGCGGACGCCGACTTTATTTAAGGAGTTAACTTGTGAAGTTATCCAGATTTTCGAAAGCGGTCCTGATCGCAGTCTGCATCGCGGCGGTGCTTGGGTTGGCCGGCGTTGTCGTGATGAGCCTTTGGAACTGGTTGATACCGGCTCTCTTTGGCGGACCGACGCTGCATTTCTGGCAGGCGATCGGCCTGTTGGCGCTCACCCGTATACTGGTAGGCCGGGTTGGCCGCGGCTCTGGCCACTGGGGCTGGCGCGGGCGGATGCGGCAGGATTGGCAGCGCATGACTCCCGAGGAGCGCGAGAAGCTGCGCGAGACCTTCTCGCGGCGCTGCGGCGCAAGGAACACGCCGGAAAGCGAGCCGAAGGCGTAATGGGCAGTTGGCGCGGCGGCGATGCTCGATAGATCACGTCGTCAGGCACGCCGGATCGAACACGTACTCGCCGCGCAGCCACGCCGCGACCTCGTCGGCGAAAGGGTTTGACCGCTGCTTTTCGTACCAGTGCAGAAGGCCGCGCCGCGTCTCTGCGTCGAGTTCGGCGAGCCCCGTGCGCTGCAACAGCTCGAGGTCTGCGACCAGATGCTCCGCGATCAAAGGCCCGCACAGTTCGCGGCAAATTGCCGGCAGAAAACTTTGCCCCGGCCCCTTGGTCAGAATATTTTGATACCCACGCAACGCAACTCGCGACAGGTGCGGCTGGTTCATCGGGTTGATCGCGACGCCTGCGATCGCAGCGGCCGGCAGGTCCCATGGGCCGGCAGCGGGGTCGAGATACAGGAAATTTGTGCGCGTTCTCGTATCATTGGCAATATAGTTATCCCAGATAAAGGGCTTGCGCCGCATGTCGGCCGCAACTTCCTCCAGATGATGGGCGGAATATCCTTCGGAAATGATTTTCTCGCCCGTCCAGAAGAAATCGACGCCAGGGTCGACGCATCGGCCCAGATCGCGCAAATAAGCTTTGGGCGGGGAACCGAACTCGCGCGCGAGCCGCTGATCGTGGGAATAGTAGGTGGGACAAACGATGCAACTTCCGGCGTTGCTCCAGTTGCCGATGTCGGATATCACTTTCGCTTGAGTCGCGGCGAGGCCCTCGACGTCGCCACGCATGTCGTCGAACAAGATGCACAGGATATCCACGCCAATCTGGTCGATTTGCAATACCTTGGAGCGCAGTGATGTCCGTGCGCCCGCGTCGTAGTTGCGATAGATCTCAAACGGCGTGAGCCCAATCCCGAAAGCAACGCCGCTCTGCCGGCATCGAGCGCTCAGCTTCGATAGATGTTGCAGCGTCTCCACGGGAATGGGCTCGCGCCATCGGCGACGCAGGAAGGACTCGGACTTGGGCGCGTAGATATAGAACTGGTATCCGCAGTCGCGCAGGAAATCGGCGCCGCTCAACCGCGATTCCCAGCTCCAGGGTTTGCCGAAGAAGCCCTCGATGACGCCTGCCTCTATATCGATGTTGTTCTGCTTCAAGACCGCCATTTCAGTCTAGACTAGCAAAGAAAGGCGTTGACCCGGGGGCATCGCAATGAGCCAGAAAAATCGTCAATTCGTACTCGATCAATTACCCAAAGGGAAACTCAGCACCGAGCATTTCCGTCTCACGGAAGCACCCATACCATCGCCCGCTGAGGGCGAGGTGTTATTGCACGCGCGCTACGTGTCCTTGGATGCGGCGAATCGGGCTTGGATGTTGGGTCCGACGTATCGCGCCGCGCTGAAGGCAGGTGATGTGATGGCGGGGGGCGCGGTGTCGGAGGTAGTTGAGAGCCGCAGCGGCGCATTCAAGCCGGGGGACCTCGTGTTTGGCGATACCGGCTGGCGGGAATATGCCGTGCTGCCCGCGACGGCCGTGATGAAAGTGATGCCGCGCGAGCCGTTGAGCCACGCCGTGAGTGTCTACGGGATTGCCGGGCTGACCGCCTATTTTGGTCTGCTCGAATGCGGGCGGCCGAAGGCGGGGGACACGGTCGTGGTCTCGGCGGCCGCGGGCTCCGTCGGCTCGATCGTGGGGCAAATCGCACGCATCAAGGATTGCCGCGTCGTCGGCATCGCCGGGGGCGCTGAGAAATGCGCTGTGCTGACCTCGCAATTAAGGTTCGACGCGGCGGTCGACTACAAACGTTTTGTGGGAAAACCCATGGAATTCCACCAGGCACTGCAGGCGGCCTGTGGCGGCGGTATCGATGTGTATTTCGACAACGTCGGCGGCGAGACCTTGGACGCGTGCCTGTTCAGCATGAAAGAGCATGGGCGCATCGCGGCGTGCGGCGCGGTGTCACGCTATGACGGAGCCGCACCCTATGGCGTGCAGGGCACGCCGATGATTGTCTCGAAGCGCATCACGATACGCGGTTTCATTGTCACCGATTTCTTCAGCCAAGCGGCCCGAGCACTATCAGATCTGGAAGGATGGGTCCGCAGTGGTCAGCTGAAGGTGCTCGAGGACATTGTCGACGGATTTGAGAACTTGCCGGCGGCGCTCGTGGGACTGCTCGCCGGCGATAATATCGGCAAGCGGATGGTGAGGGTGGTCTGACCGCGCCTTTCACTTAGGGATGTCTGAACACGGGGATGGAAAACTTATGAGCGATAAACCCGGAGCAGGGCAGACAGCGCTGGTGACCGGCGCCTCGATGGGCATCGGCGTGGATCTGGCTGAATGCTTTGCCAAGGATGGCTACGATCTAATCCTCGCAGCTCGCAGCGCGGCGGCTTTGCAGGAGGTCGCGGCCCGGCTGTCGAAAACCCACGCGGTAAAAGCCCACGTTTTTACGGTCGACTTGGCGGAACGAGGCGGTGGCACCCGGCTGGCCGGAGCGATAAGAGCAGCCGGACTCGAGGTCGACGTGCTCGTCAACAATGCCGGGTTTGGCAAGGCCGGGCCGTTCGCCGGCTCCGATATCGAGCTGCAACTCGGCATGATCGACTTGAACGACCGCGCGCTGGTGGAGTTGACCCACATTTATTGGGCGCAGATGCTCGCTCGAAAGCGCGGCGGCATCTTGAACGTCGCCTCCATGGCTGCCTTCGTGCCCGGACCTTTTATGGCGATCTACTATGCGTCCAAGGCATTCGTCCTGTCGTTTTCCGAAGCGCTGTGGGAAGAGGCGCGCGACACCGGCGTGCATGTCAGTTGTCTGTGCCCCGGAGCGACCAAGAGCCAGTTTCGTGCGCGCGCGGGAACGGGCGCCACCCGATTCGGCCAGACGGCCGCGGTCATGGATTCCATGCCGGTGGCGCGAGCGGGCTACCAGGGCTTTCGCGAAAACCAACGCATCGTCATAACCGGCAAGGGAAATCACCGCACCGCCAGGATGGTCCCCTTCCTGCCCCGCACGATGGTTTTGAAGATGGTGCGCAATCTGCAGAGCCCCGCAACGCCATAAGGGAAGATCATGCCTGAACCGATGAACCTTGCCGCACGCATCGCCGCCCCGGCCCAGCATGCGGTTGCGACCGGCGATATCCCCGGCGTGGTGTGCCTCGTTTGGCGGCGCGGTGAATTGCTGCAGGTGGAATCGGCGGGCCTGCGCAACATCGAGGCTCGGCTGCCGGTCGAGCGCAATACCATCTTTCGCATCGCCTCCATGAGCAAGCCGGTGACAACCGCGGCCGCCATGATTTTGATGGAGCGCGGCGTGTGGCGGCTCGAGGATCCCATCACCCAGTGGGCGCCTGAATTCGCGGCCATGCAGGTGTTGCGCCGGCCCGATGGGCCTTTGGGGGACACTTACCCGGCGCCGCGCGCCATCACCATCGAGGACCTGATGACCCACCGTGCGGGTCTTGCCTACAATTTCACCGCGCGCGGCCCGCTCGCGCAGGCAATGAGGGAACGATTCGGATTCGAATTCGATAGCGCCCGTACGCCGGATGACTGGATGAAGACGCTGGCCTCGCTGCCCTTAAGCTATGCCCCCGGCGAGCGCTTCAATTACAGTCATGCCACCGATTTGCTCGGCGTCATCGTCGGCCGGGCGACGGGTTTGGGTACGCGGGCAGCGATGCAGCAACTGCTGTTCGAGCCCTTGCGAATGGTCGATACCGATTTTTGGATTCCGCCGGAAAAGCGCGATCGCGCCGCGGTTCTCTATCGATCGGCGGCGCTGGGAGATTTCGCGCCGCTTGACCTGCCGGGCTTCACCGATCCGGTGCCGCCGTCCTTCTGCGCCGGCGGACAAGGGTTGGTCTCGACCGCGGATGATTACCTGGCCTTCTCAAGCATGCTGCTCCAGGGCGGCGAACTCGGCGGCACGCGCGTGCTTTCCGAAGCGTCAATCCGCTTGATGACCACCAATCGCTTGACGCCGGCGCAGCGGCGAAACCTGCAATTCGGCATCCCCTTCTTTATGGGTCAGGGGTTTGGTCTCGGGCTGGCTGTCACTGAGGATGCAAAACGAAACACGTGGATGGGAGCGGGAGGTGCGGGCGCGTTTGGCTGGCCGGGACTATTTGGCGGTTGGTGGCAGGCCGACCCGGCGCAGCAGTCGGTGATGGTGTGGCTGCAGCAAACGATGCCCCAGGCCATTCCCGGGAGCGGCGCGAAGGGGGATTCGCGCCTCGCCGAAACACTGCTGCGCTGGGTGTTCTCCTCGCCGCGGCTGCTGTCGCTGATGAATCGCATGGCGCAGCGTTCGGGCAAGGCGCCGCGCATGCCGGGAACCGCCGCCCTGCAGAATTTCCAGAAAGAGGCCTACGCCGCCATGAAGGCTTAGCTGCGTACCTGAGGCGAAATCTTTGACTAGAGTGGTCAATGAAGAAAATCTCATATCAAAGAATTGGTAATGGATCATGGATCCGTTATCGAGGGAACGCAGCCTGGGCAAACCCCACCCAATACGACGGGAGCTCCACCTCGCCTTGAAGTCCGTGGCGCCCGCTTGTGTATCCCCGAAGATCCTATTTTACGATCGAGGCTTGTTTAAGTAGTTGCGCACAGCGGGACTTAGATAGAAATATAAAGATAGGACCACTGTCCAAATGATGTTCACAACGAGCAAAAATATAAGCGCTGTAGTCCTGATGCCGACGATTTCGCCGAGCGCCGGAAGCGCAGCGCACATGCCTATAAGGGCCAAAATGTAAGCTACCGGACCGACGCGCGATCGCTTTAACATTAGGACTGATGATGCGCAAAAAAGAGAACTCACCGACAGAGCGGCAACTCCCGCGCTACTCGTCCAGAATTCGATTCCAAGTGTGCCGCCGCGCAGTGGCAATATTGGAGTGCCACCGCTCGAGATTAGCGCAATCAGAATAAATAAAACCGGTCCGACCGCAGCTGCGGAAACGAGTTTTAGGAGATTCGGCATAGCCAAAAAAATGGCACGTATGCGTTGTGCATTGTCCATTAGTGTTCGGGCTGCGGGTGTTGGCCGCACTCAACGCGCTCTCCGCACTTCCGGCAGCGTAGGGACTTGTAACGAACAAATGGCAATGCTCCCGCCGGGCGGTTGCAATAAGGACATTTCAACCTAAACAACGCAAATGCTGGAACATAGAGAACAACTACGCTTCCATAAACGACTATTTGCAGTACCGTTATTGACACATGTTCAAAGAATGCACTTGATAGCGCAACGAACGTGACGACGCCAATACACCAGAATAGAAGGGTCAACCAAACTTGATGTTGCTTGCGTCTGACCTGATCGAGAAAATTGCAGGTGTCATTGGGCATAGGAATTCTGGGTGCATCCTTAGGCAAATCGCGGCTCAATACTGCTTAGTGGGTCACACTATTTAGCCAATTTAGAAAAGAATTTAAGGTTGGGGAGACCGCCGTGGCCGTTCCGGTATAGCCCACAAAGGCGCCGCCTCCTATTCCAATTCCGGGCTTAAGGCCCTTCGCGCCAGATAGATCTAAGCCGCCACACTTATTTCCGGTTAGGGTCGCGCCCAAGCCACCCAAATATGCTACGTCTCCTTCGAGATACGGTGCCGCATCAAATCCCGTCGTGGGCGCAGCTGCGTCGGCAAGCGACAGATTAAGTCCAACGCCCAAAAATGCACCGGTACCGACGCCGATGTTTCCCTGATCTTGAATGTAAACCGAGGAGTTCCAACCATCAAAGTTGAATCCAATATTGAAATTAAAGCCCCCGCCAAACATTGGTGTAATCGCCGTGATGCCTCCGCCGATTATCAGTTGCTTCGCTAATCCGCTGAGGTCGCTGTAGCTGATGGGATTCCCGTTTACGTATGCATACGTATCAATTCCCCCCAATAATCCGATCGGATCGGATTCGACAT
>Ga0265770_1000041_pt1 | contig 12992 bp, 16 predicted proteins | sample NZEome_2_FD_200838 | JGI IMG/M metagenome (GOLD analysis project Ga0265770, IMG submission 200838) | Metatranscriptome of rhizosphere microbial communities from Maridalen valley, Oslo, Norway - NZE1 (Metagenome Metatranscriptome) | ecosystem: Host-associated > Plants > Roots > Rhizosphere > Soil... | reverse complement strand
GTTTGCTGCATTTGACAAGTGTCGGAGACTTGCTGAGTCGATCGCATCGAAGGGATAGTCCTTGTATCCGGCAAGCCCCCGGATTATTGCGGGTGGCATTTGGAAATCTCGAGGCATAGAGAGGACAGTGACATTTTGAAGTCACGCGATCCTTCGGCGAGCAATAAGGGCTGCTCGCCACGATATCTGTCAACTAAATGCCGAATTAGGGTGGGCGGTTCGACCCGGACCGCTTTGTCATCGAAGTGACTTCGATGCCGAGCAATTATTTCAAAGTCCATAAAGCGCTCCTTAACGACTGAATCGTTACTGAGCGCCCAGGGCAGTAATAACTCGGCGCGGTTTGCGCGCTGAGTGCGCGCTGGACCTAATAGACCCTGCCTATAGACCCGTCTTAAGTGGAAATTGCAAAAAATCGCGGCCGTTTACCAAGAGGACTTTCATCCCTACTGCGGTAGGTGGCCAAACCCCTCCACTTCCGCAATTATCACCTTGACGAAAAAAAGATCAATTGCTACCCCATTCGCCGAGGCCGATCAGCTGATAATCATTGCAGCGAGGCGACGCTGGGTTCAGCCGTTGTGGACAATTGTCCACAGTTTCCTCGCCACAAGCTCCTTAGTAACTGCATAATTAACATAGCAATTTTCAGTTCTGGACGATCCTTCAAGAGGGCGAAACGCGAAGCTCATCCAGGAACAACACGCCAAGATGCGAGAGCGACAATTCGCCCGGCCGCAATGATCCGCCGCCAATCAGCGCGGCCATGGATGCCGTGTGCTGCGGACTGCGGAACGGCCGGCGGCCGCCGAGGCTCGGTCTGCGGCCTGCGGCGGATTCCAAGCTCGCCACCTCGAGAGTCTCCGGCTCCGACAAGGGCGGCAGCAATCCCGGCAATCGCTGTGCGAGCAGCGTCTTGCCGGCACCCGGGGGACCGATCATTAGAAGCCCATGTTCGCCGGCCGCGGCGATCTCCAAGGCGCGCTTGGCCGCGTATTGACCGCGTACCTCCGAGAGATCCGGAACCGCTTTGTGTCGAGATTCGAGATTATTCCGATGGGGATCTTGGGCACCTTCGAGCGCTTGAGATTGGGCTACAAAGCTCGACCTGGCGCGGGCTTGCGTTTGTGGAGGAGCCTGCGCGGTGCGAGACCTCGCCAGAGGCGTGGCTTTTCCTCCGAGAGCCGCGACCACCTCGCACAGGTGATTCATCAGGCGGAGCTTCGCGCCCTTCAGGAGGCTTGCCTCGAGCGCATTTGCGGCCGGCAGAATCATTTCGCTGCCGAGCCTTGCGCCAGCGATCAGCGCCGGCAATAGCTTGGACGTTTCGCGCAGCGCGCCTCCCAAGGAAAGTTCACCGTAAAACTCTCGATGGTTGAGTGCGCGCGGATCGATCTTGCGGTCGGCTGCCAAAATCCCGACAGCAATTGGTAGATCGAAGCGGCCGCCTTCCTTCGGCAGATCCGCAGGCGACAAATTGACCGTGATGCGACGCTGCGGAAAATCATATCCCGCGGTAACGAGCGCCGCGCGGACTCTCTCTTTGCTCTCTCGAACCACGGCTTCGGGTAGTCCGACCAGCGCGAATGCAGGCAATCCATTCCCCAAGTGCACTTCGACCCTAACGAGCGGCGCGTCGAGACCGGCTGGCGCGCGGCTGAAGACGCTGCTCACTTCCTTGTGAGTACTCATGCGCTCTCTGTGCTTACGATCGCTTAACAGTGACGCGCTGACGCGCAGGGGTGGCTAGGCTTACGGTGCGGCGGCCGCGAACTTACTGCGGGGATAGTTTCGTTTCGAGCTCTTTCAGGCGGCCTTCTATGGCCGTGAGCTTCGCCTGAGTGCGTTCCAAAATTGCGGCTTGCACATCGAAATCCTGCCGAGTGACCAGATCGAGTTTGGCCAACTGGGCTTGCAGCACGGCCTTGAAATTGCCCTCCAGGTCGCGGCCGAAAGCACGCAGCGATTCAGGTACGGAATCGGCCAAACGTTTCGCCAAATCATCCAAGCCACTCGAATTAATGAAGCTCATTTCTACCCCCGCCTACGCTTGTCTACCCGTCCGCATTAACCTACCGAGCGGCTCGCACTTGCTTAACGCACGATTGGAATCGGCGCGCGCCACATGAGTGCGCCTAATCGCCCATGCCTGGGGTAACCCCTTGATTCATTGGGCTGTGGCCGTGGCACGGAAACTGCAATCTCAGAACCAATACTACGCGGAAGTAGAGTTGGAGGCTGTCTGATTTACCGGTGAAAGCGGGGATAAATGCGCATGAAGCTGATCACCGCCGTCATCAAACCCTTCAAGCTGGATGAGGTTCGGCAAGCGGTCGCAGACCTTGGTATCCAAGGTGTGACCGTCACCGAAGTACAGGGGTACGGCAGTTGGCCGGGACGCGTGGAGACGTATCGAGGCGCCGACTACCAGATCGACTTTTTGCCCAAGGCGAAGGTCGAGCTCGCGGTGGACGATTCGATTGCGGAGCAGGTCATGGAAGCGGTCTGCAACGTCGCCCGGACCGGCACCGCCTCGGATGGAAAAGTATGGGTACTCGAACTGGAGCAGGCACTGCGGGTTCGCACCGGTGAAACCGGTCCGGACGCCATTTGAGTTTCGAAGGCCTCGCTCAGGTTGAGCGAGGCCATCTCTTCTGACGATTTAGGAGCATCTCGCGCCGGCAAACCAGCCAACTCCCCCGTCGGTGCGATATCCCGGCGGCGCGGGTTCCTTCAATAGGACCCGCGCCGTTTTTTGTACCATGCGCCGGCGCGAGACGCCTTGCGCGTTTATACCCCAGAAGACTTCGCTACTTCATGCTGCAACGCAGCAGCTAAATTATGAATTCCGCTGCTAAACTGCATTTTACTTAAACCGGGAGCCCGATGCATGAAAATGGTCATCGCCATCATCAAACCCTTCAAGCTTGACGATGTGCGCGCCGCCCTGGCCGAAGTGGGTATTCAAGGCATTACCGTGACAGAGGTCAAAGGCTTTGGACGCCAAAAGGGCCACACTGAGCTCTATCGGGGGGCGGAATACGTCGTTGATTTTCTGCCCAAAGTGAAGCTTGAACTGGCCGTGGATGACGACCAAGTTGATCGGGTGCAGGAAGCTATTATTGAAACGGCGCGCACGGGTAAAATCGGTGACGGCAAGATTTTTGTGTGCGAACTTGGCCAGGCGGTGCGCATTCGCACCGGCGAGGCTGGCTCGCGTGCCCTCTAACAATTAAGCGAGGACTGGACGATGAAACGCCTTTTGTTGTTCGCCGCCTTGATCGCTTGGTCGGGCATGGCTTCCGCCGTCGTCTACAAGTGGGTCGATGCGCAGGGCAAGTTGCAGTACGGTGATCGACCGCCCGATGGCGTGCACGCGGAAGTGGTCGAACTGCTGGTTTCGCATTCCGCATCGACGCGCGGCGCAGCGGCACCTGCGCCGAGAAACGCCACGGTCCCCGCGCCCAAAGATGCTGATGACAAGAAGGCGGTGGCGCAGGACGTTTCCCAAACTCGCGACAAGCAATGTACCGAGGCGCAGGATCGCTACAAGAAACTGATCGAAGGCCGTAGGCTCTACAAGACCGGCCCCGACGGCGAACGTCAGTTCATGACTTCCGAAGAAATCGACACCGAGCGGCTGAACGCCAAACGCGATGTCGATAACATCTGCAACAGCACGACCTGAGCGCCTGCAACGCCAGTACCTGAACGTGCGCAATAGCACGACCTGAGCGCCACCTGCCAAGAACGCCTGAGCAGTAGCGGCGGGTTGAGCTTAAGCGCCTGCCATACTTAGATCCCGCATACTTCGAAGCCGCGCGCTTTGCCGCGGAAGGCGCAAAGCCTTAGGCTAGCGTCCTTAAGACCATTAGGACCATTCACATGCAAACAGGCTTCGTTGGATTGGGTGCCATGGGCGCGCACATGGCGCGCAATCTGCATCGCGCCGGACTACTCACGGGCGTCTGGAATCGCACCCCCGAAAAAGCCAAGGCGCTCGCCGCGGAATTGAAGGTGCTGGCCTTCGCAAACTTAACCGAGCTTGCCGGCAATTGCGAAGCAGTGGTGATCTGTGTATCCGCCGACAAGGATTTGCGCGAAGTGGTCGCGGGTCTCGAGCCGGGCCTGACGCCGAACATGATCGTCATAGATTGTTCCACGGTAGGAAAGGATACGGTGCGCGACTTGCACAGTCAGCTCAACACGCTCGGCGTAGGATTTCTCGACTGTCCCGTGAGCGGCGGCGTCGAGGGCGCGAGGACGGCCTCGCTCGCCATCATGTGCGGCGGCGATGAATCCGTATTCGATCGCGCGAAGCCAATCCTGGAAAAAATGGGCAAAGCGGTGGCCTACATGGGTCCCAGCGGTTCCGGTCAGGTGACCAAGGCCACCAACCAGATCATGTGCGCCGGCATTATTCAGGCCGTGGGCGAGGCGATGGCATTTGCTCATGAAGAAGGCGTCGACTTGAAAAAGGTGATCGATGTGTTGGGCAAGGGCGCGGGCTCGAGTTGGTACTTTGTGAATCGCGCACCCTTCATGGCAAACAACAGTTTCCCGGCCGGGTTTCGCGTGCGGCTCCACGACAAGGACCTGCGCATCTGCCGCGACATGGCGGCAAAGCATGGCGGTGTATTGCCCGTGGTCGAATCGACACTCGAGCAGTACGAAAAATTGATCGCCGCAGGCTACGGCGATGAAGACATCTCGGCCATCTATCGCCTCAAGACCAAGCTGTTTCCGCCGAAACCCGAGTCCATGTGACGGCGCGGCTACGCATCGCCACGCGCAAGAGTCAGCTGGCGCTTTGGCAGGCGGAGCATGTGTCGGCGCTGTTGCGCGCTGCGCATCCTGGTCTGGAAATCGAGCTGGTGCCGCTGCTCACACAGGGTGATCGGATCCAAGATCGGACCTTGGCTGCCATCGGCGGCAAGGGTTTGTTCATCAAGGAGCTCGAGGTCGCACTGCAAGATCTGCGCGCCGACATCGCCGTGCATTCGATGAAAGACGTGCCGGCGGACATTCCTCATGGACTGATCATCGGCGCGGTGTTGAAGCGCGCGGATCCCTTGGATGCGTTGGTGACCGCGTCGGGGATTGCACGGCTGGAAGACTTGCCGCGCGGCGCGGTGCTGGGGACCTCGAGCCCGCGCCGCCAGGCTCAGATCCGCGCATTGCGGCCGGACTTGCGCATTGAGTCGCTGCGCGGCAATGTCGACACGCGCTTGCGCAAGCTCGATGCGGCACAAGAATCGGGCGGCAGCGCAGCGACGGGCGGCAACGCAACAACGAGCGCCAAGCGCATGGACGCTATCGTTCTCGCGTGCGCGGGTCTCATTCGCTTAGGGCTTGAATCGCGCATCACGGCTCGACTCGATCCGAAAATTTGCCTACCGGCCGTGACCCAGGGCGTGATCGGCATCGAGTGCCGGCAAGACGACCCGATTACCGTGCAGTTCTTGCGGGCTCTCGAAAATCCCGCGACCCGCAAAGTGATGGATGCGGAGCGCGCTTTCGCCGCGCGTCTCGGTGGCAGTTGTCAATCGCCTATTGCGGCCTACGCGGAGCTCGACACGGATCGAATCACATTGCGCGGACTGGTGGCGGAGCCGGACGGCTCGCGGCTGCTGCGAGATACGATCACGGGCAGTGCAGAAAATCCGGCGGCGCTGGGCCGCCAGTTGGCGGAGCGCGTCTTGGCGGCCGGCGCCGGCTCATTGCTCGAGCGCCTGCGCGCGAGCTAGAGCCGCTCAATCGCCGCGAGACCCTTTAATGCCGCGAGATTCCTAAATGCCGCGAGACTCGTAAGTGCCGCCGCTCCGTGGAATAGGGATCCTCGTCACCCGGCCTGAGTTTCAGGCGATGCCGCTGTGCCGGTTGTTGGAATCGTTGGGCGCGACGACATTGCGATTGCCTGCCATCGAAATCAAACCTCTCAAAGACCGACGGGAACAACTGGGTGGCCTCGAGAATTTTGATGTGATCCTATTCACCAGCGCCAACGCTGTCCGCTTCGGTGTGTCCTTTCTCGATCAGAAACGCGATCTCACGCTCGCAGCCTTGGGGCCGGCGACCTCGCGTGCCTTAAACCAAGCAGGCTACCGCGTGGCTATACAACCGGGTGAGACCTTCGACTCCGAGGGTCTGCTTTCTCACCCGCGGCTGGAACATGTCGCGGGGCACCGTATCTTGATCATCAAAGGGAGCCACGGACGGGACCTGCTCCAACAAGAATTCACGCGCCGCGGCGCGACAGTGGTATGCGCCGATGTCTACGAACGTGTGCCGGCGACTTTCGGAGCGGCGGCGCTTAAGACAGTGTTGGAGCGATTCACGGCGGGTGAGTTGCAGGTGATCACGGCAACCAGTTTGGAGATCGGTGCCGCGCTGCTCAAGCTGGCGCCGCCTGGGTCGGCGGCGCTCGAGCTGCGCAACGAGTTCGAACGCGCGCACTGGCTGCTCCCGGGGGAGCGCGTCGCATCAGGACTGCGCGAGCTGGGACTCAAGGCGCCGGTGCTGCTCGCGGATTCTGCGGAGGATCAGGACTTGGCCGCGGCGCTGGTCCGCTGGCGCGCGAGCGTGTCGGAGGCGGGCTCGAAGGAATCGTAGTACAACCGCGTCTTGGCGCTGCCGCGCGAATCATATTCGCGTTGAATGGCGCCGATCATCGCGGGGGGTCCGGCGGCATACACTTCGACCGCTTCGAGATCCGGGATGCCTTTGAGCGCGGCTTCGTGCACCCAGCCGGTGGCTCCGCGCCATTCAGGACCAGCCTCGGACAGCACGGGCACATAGGTCAAGGAAGCGGCGCGGCGGCTCAATTGCTCGAGGGTTGCCTGCGCATACAGGTCACGCTCACTGCGCACACCCCAATAAAGCTGCATGTCGCGCTCAATTCCATTCTCGACGAGATGGCGCAGAATCGAGAGCAGCGGCGCTATGCCGGTGCCGCCGCCAATCAGCAGCATGCAGGGCGCGGGGCTTGCGTGCTGACGATAGGTGAAGCTGCCCAAAGGGCCTTCGACGGAGAGCAGGGTTGAGCGCATGTCCTCGTGGAATAGTCGCTCGCTGAATTCTCCGCCGGCGATGCGCCGGACATGCAGCTCGAGCGGACGCACGTCATGCGGCGGCGATGCAATGGAAAAGCTGCGGCGCCTGCCGCCCGGCAGCAAGATGTCGATGTACTGGCCGGCCTCGAAATTGAAATCTTCCGCGATGGGCAGGCGCAGGAACAAGCCCATGACGTCGTGCGACAAGGGAACGATGCGCTCGATGCGGCACGGCAGGCGCTTGAGGCTCGCAGAGTCGGCAGGACGCACTTCAAAAGTCTCGATGCATAGATCGGTGCGAGCACGCGCCTGGCACAGCAGGATCAGGCCGTCGGCGATCTCGGCGTCGGAAAGGCCCAGCGGCTTGCCATTGGGATAGTCGATTTCGCCGCGCACCAGGCGCGCCTTGCAGGCGCCGCAATTGCCGCCTTTGCAGCTATGCGGCAAATTCAGCGCGGCGACACTCGCCGCCTCGAGCAGCGGCTGATCGGCGGCGGCGTTGAAGCTGCGGCTCGACTTGGCAATGCTGATGAGCACGCGAGATTCAGCGGCCCACGGCGTGGCCCGCGCCGTTTGGCTTCAAGCGCTGGGCTGGCTGCGCTTGCTGTCCAGCCATTCGTGGATCGGTTCCCACTGCTTCCAATCAGGCCAGGCGAGATATTCGGGCAGCTCGAACACGCCCATGCCGCGCGAATAGGCGCGTACATAGTTCTGCGCTTCGCGCAGGTGCCCGAGGTAGGGCACCTTGAGCTTGCTCAAGTATTGGTCCAATTCCTCGTACACCAGGGTGTACTCGCGCACGCGGTTGGCAATCACGGCGAGACGCGCCTCTTTACGCGATACCTTGCCGATTTCCTTAAGCTCGGCCATAAAATGGCCGCAGGCCTTCATGTCGATGCTCGAGGGCAGCACCGGCACGATGATGGTTTCGGCGCGCCGCACCAGTTCATTCAATTCGGTGCCGTGAACGCGAGCGGGCGCATCGATGACGAGAATTTCGGTGTTGCGAGGTACGGTGCGCAAGCCTTCCTCGAATGCCGCGGCACCGCTGATCGCCGGCAGATCGGCCGGCCGCATCGCCAGCCAATCGAGACTGGAGCGCTGCGGGTCGTAGTCTGCAATGCATACGTTGTGCCCGTCGCGGGCGAAGAATACGGCGATGTTGGTGGCAAGCGTGCTCTTGCCGCAGCCGCCCTTCGCGTTCAATATCATTACGTGGCGCATAATCCCCCGGCTTCGTTGTTCTTGTAAGGTAGAACTTTACGCGAACATTGCGCAACCCCCGAGCGGAATTTTGCCGCATCGGCTATGCTCTTGAGTTATGCGCATCGAGTTTATGAAGATGCAAGGCTTGGGCAACGATTTTCTGGTGTTCGACGCCGCCGCCATCGCCGCCGACACGCCACTGGATGAGAGGACGCTGCGCGCCCTCGCCGATCGGCACACAGGCGTGGGTTTCGATCAGGCGCTGATGCTCGAGTCGCCGCGCGATCCGGCGAGCCGGGTGTTCTACCGGATTTTTAATTCTGACGGCACCGAGGTCGAACAGTGCGGCAACGGCGCACGCTGTATCGCGGCCCTGCTCTATGCCCGCGCGCCCGAACTGGGCCGCGATCTCGTCATGGGCAGCCCCGGCGGCCGCGTGCGCGCCCGCATCCGCGACGACGGCCTGGTGTCGGTGGACATGGGAATCCCGCAGTTCGACGAGCCCTTCGAGTTTTCCTTGAAGATCGAGGGCAAGGACATCGGCATGAGCGCGCTGCGCTTAGGGAATCCGCACGCGGTGCTGCGCGTGCCCGATGTGAAAACCGCGCCGGTGGAACTGTGGGGACCCAGCATTCAGCGGCACCCGCACTTCCCGAATCGCGCCAATGTAGGATTCATGCAGATACTCGGCCGCAACCATATGTTGTTGCGCGTGTACGAGCGCGGCGCCGGCGAAACGCAGGCCTGCGGAACCGGGGCATGCGTCGCCGTCGCGGTCGGCGTGCGGCAGGGGTTGCTCGACGGCGAAGTGCGGGTGGATTTGCCGGGCGGCACGGCGATGGTTTCTTGGGAGGGGCCGGGCCAGCACATCTGGCTGACCGGTCCTGCGACCACGGTTTTCACAGGTTCGATCGACTTAACGCGATTTACGGGAGCCAAACAATGACCACGAGTCACGCGCGCGGGATCAAGCAGGAGGTCCTCACCGACACGAGTGTCGCGGACTATTTGCTGACCTACCCGGACTTCTTCGAGCGCAACTCGCAACTGTTAACCAAGTTGCGTCTGCCGCATGTACGCGACGTGGCGGCCACGGTGAGTTTGGTGGAACGCCAGGTCGAGGTGCTGCGCGAGCGCAATCAGTCGCTCGAACGCAAGTTGAAAGAACTGGTGGATGTGGCGCGGGCCAACGATGCGCTGGCGGATCGAATCCATCGCCTCAGCCAGCGGCTGATTCGCACGCGCAGCCTGGCGGATACGATCAGCGCCATCGAGACCTCGCTGCGCGAGGACTTCGACGCGATGAACTCCGTGCTGGTGCTGTTTATCGAGGAAGCGCGCGCGCTCGAGCCTGCGATGGGCCGATTTCTGCGCGTCGCCAATCCGAGCGACGAAGATTTGCGCACCTTTGATTCCTTGCTGAGTTCCGGAAAGCCGCGCTGCGGCCAGGTGCGCGATGCGCAGCGCGATTACTTGTTCGGCAAGGATTCTGTTGACATCGGTTCAGTGGCGCTCACGCCGCTGGGTCAAAAGGGCGCGCTTGGCATATTGGCGATCGGTGCCAGCGATGCGGAACGCTTTCATCCCGGCATGAGCACCGAATTCCTGCTGCGCATCGGCGAGCTGGTGACTTACGCGCTGATGCGCTGACCGCGCGGAATACTTAAGTTAGGCTCCTAATGCAAGCGAGCGAGCGCGAACGGATCGAGCGATTCCTATCGCACCTCAACATCGAGCGCCGCTTGAGCACCCATACCGTGGCCGCTTATCGCCACGATTTGCTGACATTGGCGGGATTTTGCGAGGGCCGCAAAGTACAGCGCTGGTCGGCGTTGAATAATTTTCAGGTGCGCGCCTTTGCCGCGGCGGAGCACGCCGGCGGTATCGCGCCGCGCAGCATTCAGCGGCGCTTGTCGGCCGTGCGCTCGTTCTACGAATACCTGATGCGCGAAGGCCACGCCAAAAATAACCCCGCGCTCGAGGTGCGCGCGCCCAAATCCAAGAAGCGCCTGCCGGCGACCTTGGATGCCGATCAAATGGCGCGGCTGCTCGATTTTCGAGCGAGCGATTCGCTCTCCGCGCGCGACAAGGCCATGATGGAATTGTTCTATTCGTCGGGCCTGCGCTTGAGCGAACTGGTGGGGCTGCAGGTCGCCGCCGTCGATTTGCAGGACCGGACCGTTCGGGTGCTCGGCAAGGGCAACAAAACGCGCATCGTGCCCGTTGGACGCTACGCCATCGAGGCGCTGACGCGATGGCTCGCGGAGCGCACCGCGCTCATGGGGGACCGGCCGACGGGCGCCGACGGGGGCGCGGTATTCGTGGGTAAATCGGGGCGACCTCTGTCGGTGCGTGCGGTGCAGTTGCGGGTGGGCCTGTGGGCGCGCCGAAGGGGTTTGTCAATGCACGTGCACCCGCATATGTTTCGCCATTCTTTTGCAACTCACCTGCTGGAGTCCAGCGGCGACCTGCGCGGCGTGCAGGAATTGCTGGGACACGCCGACATTAGCACCACCCAGGTTTACACTCATTTGGACTTTCAACGCCTGGCCAGCGTTTACGATGCCGCCCATCCGCGGGCAAGGCGCCGACCCTAACGCCGCGGCGACCCACAACGGCTTGAAAGGGCTTGAAGCCGGCCCCACGGTACTGACAATTCTATGAGACACGATCCGGATCGTATTTACGGCACGACCATTCTCGCGGTGCGGCGCAACGGCCGCGTCGCGGTCGGCGGTGATGGCCAAGTCACCTTGGGACAAAGCGTGATGAAGTCCAACGCGCGGAAGGTGCGCCGGCTGTTTGGCGGCAAGGTGCTGGCCGGATTTGCCGGCGGCACGGCGGATGCCTTCACCTTGTTCGAGCGCTTCGAGGGCAAGCTGGAGAAATTCGGCAATCTCACCCGTGCGGCCATCGAACTGGCAAAGGACTGGCGCAGCGATCGCAGCCTGCGGCGCCTGGAGGCCCTGCTCTGCGTCGCCGATGCCGAGAGCACCTACGTCATCTCGGGAACGGGCGATGTCATCGAGCCCGAGCACGATCTGATCGCCATTGGTTCGGGCTCGGGCTTCGCGCAAGCGGCAGCGCTGGCATTCATGCAAAGCGGCGACTTGACCGCGCGCGACATTGTCGAGCGATCCCTCAACATCGCCGCGGACATCTGCATCTATACCAATCGCAGCCTGACCATCGAGGAACTGTAGTGCTCCTGAATACTGGCTCCTCGCAAATGACGCCGCGGGAAATCGTCGAGGAGCTCGACAAGCACATTGTCGGCCAGAAGGCCGCCAAGCGCGCGGTGGCGATCGCCTTGCGCAACCGCTGGCGGCGCCAGCAGGTCGCCGAATCGCTGCGGCAGGAAATCACGCCGAAAAACATTCTCATGATCGGACCGACCGGGGTGGGTAAAACCGAGATCGCGCGCCGCCTGGCGCGCCTCGCCAAGGCCCCTTTCATCAAGGTCGAGGCCACGAAGTTCACCGAAGTGGGCTATGTTGGACGCGAAGTTGATTCGATCGTCCGTGATCTTGTCGAGATCTCCGTCAAAATGACGCGAGAGGAGGAAATGGCGAAAGTGCGCCATCGCGCCGCCGACGCGGCGGAGGATCGGGTGCTCGATATCTTGTTGCCGCGAGCCCAGGCGGCGGGCTTCACGGCCGAGGCCGGCGTGAAGGACAACGACACGCGGCAACGTTTTCGCAAAATGCTGCGCGAAGGGCAGTTGGATGAGCGCGAGGTCGACATCGAAGTTCGCGCCCTGCCGGTGGGACTGGAGATCATGGCGCCTCCCGGCATGGAAGAGATGACTCAGCAGCTGCAGGGGATGTTCCAGAATTTAGGCAGCGGCCGCACCCGCAGCCGCAAGGTCAAGATCAAAGAGGCGGTGAAGCTGCTGGTCGATGAAGAAGCGGCGAAGCTGATCAATGAGGAAGAGCTGAAGCTGCGCGCGGTCGAGAACGCCGAGCAAAACGGCATCGTGTTCATCGACGAAATCGACAAGATCGCGCGCCGCCAGGAAACCATGGGCGCGGATGTGTCGCGTGAGGGCGTGCAGCGCGACTTGCTGCCGCTGGTCGAGGGCTGCACGGTGAACACGAAGTACGGCACAGTCAAAACCGATCATGTACTGTTCATCGCATCCGGCGCGTTTCACATGTCCAAACCCTCGGACCTGATTCCGGAATTGCAGGGCCGTTTACCGATCCGCGTCGAGCTCGAGCCGTTGGTTGTAGAGGATTTCGTGCGGATCCTGACCGAGCCGGACGCCTCATTGTGCCGGCAGTACTCGGCGTTGATGGCCACGGAAGGATTGACCCTCGAATTCGCGGAGTCCGGCGTGCAACGGCTCGCCGAAGTGGCTTTCGAGGTCAATGAGCGCACCGAGAACATCGGCGCACGGCGTCTGCACACGGTCATGGAGCGCCTGCTCGAGACCGTGTCCTTCGACGCCGCGGATCGCAACGGCACTCGAGTTGTGATCAATCGCGAGTACGTGGAAGGCAATCTGGGCGAGCTGGTCAAGGATCAGGATCTGTCGCGGTACATTCTGTGAGCGCGCCGCGGTCGGCGCAGCCCACCGACATCAAGCTGCGCACCGAGTCGCGCCTGCTCGACGTGCGCTTCGATGATGGCTCGCATTTCGAGCTGCCGTTCGAATACCTGCGCGTGTTTTCGCCATCGGCCGAGGTGCAAGGCCATGGCGGCGGCGAGGGTGCGCTGGTGCTCGGAAAGCAG
>Ga0265770_1000040_pt1 | contig 13055 bp, 7 predicted proteins | sample NZEome_2_FD_200838 | JGI IMG/M metagenome (GOLD analysis project Ga0265770, IMG submission 200838) | Metatranscriptome of rhizosphere microbial communities from Maridalen valley, Oslo, Norway - NZE1 (Metagenome Metatranscriptome) | ecosystem: Host-associated > Plants > Roots > Rhizosphere > Soil ... | reverse complement strand
TGTTATGGTCGAAGAAATTCTTGGCTGCGGTATGAAAATGATCCACATCGACCGTCCAGCCAGAAATCGGAATCGTCAGCCCGAATTGGTATTCCTCATCGCGTTCGCCGTGCAGCGGTATGAAGCCCAGATTGTTGGCTTGCGCGAATTCGAGCAGCGGACCGCTCAGTGTGGTCAGGGGCGGCGCCTGATAATACTTTCCCCAGAAGCCGCGCAGTATCCAATTGATTTGCGGCAGCCGCACGGTTAACCCCAAGCGCGGGCTGGTCGCATCTTCTGTCACCGCACCCGCGAAGTGCGTCTGCCGCACGCCGCCCGCGAAGCTGAGCCAATCCGTTGCCTTGTAGGTATCCTCTAGGTAGGCCGCGACCAGAGAGCCGGAGGGTTTTAGTGTCTGCGCAATGGGCGGCGCATTGCTGCCATCATTGAACAGCACATCAAAGTTTTCGCTATCGTGCTGGCTGAAGCCCGTCACGCCTATCTGCAGGTCGTGCTGCGCCACGTGCCAGCGAAGGCTTTCCTGGCCGCCGACATAGGTCGAAGAGCGCTGATCGGTGGTGCTGATGGGAATGTCGTTTGGCGCACCGTCCAGGTCGGCCTGGTTCTGGTGAAAAAATACCGAACTGGTCAAGGACGCGTCCATCCCCAGTTTTCTCACCCAGGAGAGAATGGCGAACGCATCGGTTTCGCGCTGCACATCGTCGGCGAGCTGCCCCGGCACGTTGGGGATATCGTAGCTGTCGTGGCGCGCGGAGAAGACGAAGCGAAGCTGATCGTCCGGGGTCGCATTGAATATGAGTGTGCTGAAGGCGCCGTAGCCGTTTTCTGCGTCGTGAATGATCTGCGCCACCGGCGTCGCGATACCTAAATCGCTGCGATTGCCGTTCACGCTGGCGTAGTAGGCGAATCGTTCTGTGTGGCTGCCGACGCTCAGATAGTCATTGGTCTGCCCGTAGGATCCGCCGCTGGCAACGAGTTCAGCCTGGTTGTCGCGTTCGAAGCCCGTGCGCGGCACGACATTGAACACGCCGTAGGTGCGATCGCCCTGATCCGCCTCGTAGCTGCCGCGCTGGACCTCGAGATAATCGATGTCTTTCGGATCGATTTGCGGGCCTAAGTTGCTCGCGATATTGGTGTTGGGAATCTCCACGCCGTCCACCGCCCAGGTGGTCTGGTGGCCGCCGCGGACATGCAATTGGTCGTGCACGACATAGGCGCCGGGTACGAAGTCGGTGATCATCGCGAGGCTGTTGCTGCGATCCGCACCGGGTGCGCGTGCAATGTCTTCACGATTCACAACCGTCGTCGGGGTGGCGGTATTGAGCACGGTGGTGTCCGCGGCTGCCGTCACCGTCAACGTCTCCAAAGCCGGCCCCTTGACCAGCTGCACATGGGCGACCGGCGAGGAACCCGATGTGACCGTCACGGCCTGCGCCGCCGGCGCAAAATCCGGCGCATTGAAGCTCAAGACATAGTCGCCGAGCGGCACCGTCATGAATGAGAATTCACCCCGCGCGCTCGTCGTCGAGGCTTGGACCCACTGGGACGTGGCGGATTTCAGCTGCACTTGGACTTCGCCGAGCGGCCGGTGCTGCTGGTCGTGGACTACACCGCGGACGCTGCCCACATCGGCGGCGCGCAGCGGCGCTGCGCTTAACAACATTGCAGCCGCAAGCGGCACAGCTCGCAGACTCATCGGCATAAAAGAATTCATGGACCTCTCCTCGCTCGCAATTGATATGCGCACGCGCCTCCTCCAGAAGCGCGCGCGACAGGTCGTATCAATTCAAGCGAGCGTGGGAGGTCCGCGAGGTGGGTGAGAGCGCTCGGCCCGCTGAGTTAAGCGGAGAGCTTCGAAGGCAACGAGCCGCTGGGCGGGCACCGGCCCAGCGGACTCGAAATCAATGTGATGCGAAATAGGTCCCGCGCCAGGAACGCTGCCAAAGGGACACAACTCGAACTGCGCATGCGTCCCCGCGTGGTCATGCGTCCCGGCGTGGTGGTGCAAATGGCCCGGCATGGCCGCCGTGACCGCGGGACACAGCTGCAGCGCGAATGGGACGCCGTCCGCAGGCATGAAGCCGGCGGGTACATAGGATCGAAACAGCAGCAGCGCCAGCAGCAGGATGCCGGCCCGCGAGGCTTGCATAATTTTCGATAACTTTCGCACGCTTCAGGCCGCGGCGGGCGCCCGCGCTATGGGCTTGAATTTCCGGAAGGCCGCAATGACGAGTCCGACAAATAAAATCAGCAGAATCGCCTGCGCGACGGCGAAGGGCGGTTCCTTCTGGGTCGGCGCCAGGGCGTGAAAAAAGGCGATCTTTTGGAACGACTGCACGACCAGCACGAAGCAATTAAAGTACAAAGCGACAATCGCGCTGATCACATAAATGCCGCGCCACGACCCAGCCAGTTTGTAGCTGTACAGGGCGAGGATGGCGAACGCCAGGAGAATCAGCGAAATGGCGCCGATGATCTTGGCCGGATCGAGAGATCCAATCACGCGCGGCGCGTCGGGCGGCGTGGGAAACATGAAGCCGGTGACGCTGGTCGCCACTGTGGTAAGCAAAAACAAGGTAGTCATTGCAGGCATGAGTCTGGCGCGCAACAACCCGAAGGCAGCGATGATGCCGCTGATGATGGCAATGAGGCTGATGATCACATGCAGCTGCGTAAACGCGGCGACTGACATCCCAAGAATCATGGCGAACTCCCCTGTGTTGGCTGATCGGACCCCCTCTTTGGAGCCTAAGACTACGCCGTTCGCAGCAATCAGCGCAAATAGGGAAATTCGCGAGTCGAGCGCGGTTTGGCGATGTAAAAGCCCTGGGCGAAGCCTATCCCCAAACGACCCAACTCGGCCAAGACTTCGGGCGATTCGACCCGCTCGGCGATGGTTTGAATCCCCATGGCATTGCCGACCTGGCTGATGGCCGCCACCATGCTGCGGTCGACCGGATCGCGAGTGACATTTTCGACGAATTGGCCGTCGATTTTGAGGTAGTCGACCGGCAGGGTTTTCAAATACATAAACGATGACAGGCCGCTGCCGAAGTCATCCAGCGCGAAATGGCAGCCGCGATTCTTGAGTTCGCGCATGAAGTACACCACGCTGCTCAAATTTTCGATTGCCGCCGTTTCCGTGATCTCGAAACACATGGCCCCGGCCGCCAATTCGCCGGCGCTCAATTCGGCAATGAGGAACTCGAGAAACCGCTCATCGTTCAACGAGGTTCCCGACAGATTCACCGCAACCGTGAACGGCTTGACGCCGGACTCGATGCGGTGCACCACCCGATCGAGCGCCTGGCGCACGACCCAGCGGTCGATTGAGGGCATGATGTTGTAGCGTTCCGCCGCGGGAATGAATTCGGCCGGCGCCACGATGGTTCCGGACTCATCGCGCAACCTCAGCATCAGCTCGAAGTGCTCGCGCGCCTGCGGCCTAGGTTGGATCGGCACGATGGGTTGATAGAACAATTCGAAGCGGCTCTCGTCACGGGCGCGAGCCAGCTTGGAGACCCAATGCATCTCCCGGTGCCGCTCGGGCATGTCGTCGGACTTGTACAGCTGCACGCGGTTTCGGCCGGAATCCTTGGCGGAATAGCACGCGACGTCGGCGGCGCTCATGACGTTTGCGACGGTAGGTATCTCACTGGTGATCTCCACGATGCCGATGCTGGCGCCGACGGCGAGCACCCCGCCCTGCCAGGTGAATCGATAGTCGCGGATACCTTGGCGCAGGTTCTCCGCAATGCGCAGCGCCTGATCGCGCTCGCAATCCTGCAGCAGGATACCGAACTCATCGCCGCCCAAGCGCGCGAGCGTGTCGCCGCCGCGCACCCGCGACTGAATGACGCCCGTGATCTGCTTCAGCAGCAAGTCGCCGGCCGGATGTCCGCAGGTGTCGTTCACCAGCTTGAACTGGTCCAGGTCCAGATACAAAAGAACGTGGCGCGCTTGCGAATTCTGCCGCGCATCCTCGACGGCGACGGTCAGGCGATTCTCGAATTCGCGCCGGTTGATCAGGCCCGTCAGCGCATCGTGGCTTGCCTGGTAGTGCAGCGCGCGATGCAGGCGCCGCTCCTTGCTGACGTCATGGAACACCATCACGGCGCCGATGAGATTGCCGGCGCGGTCGCGAATCGGCGCCGCTGAATCCTGGATGGCGATTTCCTGGCCGCGGCGATTGATCAGGACAGTATGTTCGGCGAGGCCCAGCACCTGGCCTTCGCGAAGACAGCGCGCGACCGGACTTTCACCGCCTTCTCGAGTAACCTCGTCCACCACGGTCAGGATATTGCCGATCAGCTGTCCTTGGGCCTCGCGATTCTCCCACCCGGTCAGGCTCTCGGCGACCGGATTCATGTAGTCGATACGCCCCTCCGAGTCGGTGGTAATCACCGCGTCGCCAATCGATTGCAGCGTGACCTGCGCGCGTTCCTTGGCTTGAAAAACCGCGGTCTCCGCTTTCTTTCGTTCGGTGATATCGGTCAACGTGCCTTCGAAGCCGCATGCCCGGCCGTTGGCGTCGCGCACCACGCGGCAGTTATCGACCACCACGAGCATCGAGCCGTCTTTGCGGCGCATCACGTACTCTTCATTGCGCAGCTCGCCCTCGACTTCGGCGCGGCGCGCGAAGGTTTCGCGGTCGTTGGGATACCAATACAACGCCCCGGCAGGCACTTGATACAGCTCCTCCGCGGAGGAATAGCCCAACAAATTCACGAAGGCTGGATTGGCGACGAGAATGCGGCCATCCCGCGTCGTTTGATAGACGCCCTCCATGACGCTTTCAAACAAGCCGCGAAACTTCGACTCACTGTTGCGCAAGGCGTCTTCCGCAGCGCGGCGTTCAATGGCGATGCCAGCAATCTGCGCCATGCGCACCATGAGCTCATAGTCGCGAGACAACGGGATACCTACTTGCCTTCGGTACACGGCAAAGGTGCCCACTACCTGGCCATCCGAGGCGACGATGGGAGCGGACCATGCGGCGCGAAATCCCGCCTGACGTGCCGCCTCACGGCGGTATTCCCAGAGCGCGTCGGTCTCGATGTCGGCAACCGTGACGAGGCGGCTCAAGTAAACCGCCGCGGCGCACGAGCCGAAGCGGATACCGATGGGCGCATAATCCATCGCCTGCACGAATTCGCGCGGCAGATTCGGCGCCACGCCGAAGCTCAACGCTTGTTTCTCGCGATCCAAGAGGTTGATCGCGCAGCAGCTCTCGGGCATGGCGCGTTCGATCAATTCGCAGATTGACTCGAGCGCCGCACTCAAGGGGGCATTGGCGGCGATTTTTTCAAAGACGCGGCGCTCTCCCGAGGCGATCGCATCCGCGCGCTTGCGCTCGGTGATATCGATAATGCTCGCTCTGATCAGGCGCCGGTTCGAACTCGGCAGGCGTACGAAGCGCACTTCGCAGGGAAAGTTCTGACCGGCCGAATCGCAGTGCACCCACTCGAACACCGGCACCGCGCCGGCCAAGGCACTCTCGATGTAGCCTCGCGCCACGCCAAAGGAAGGCGTGCCGTCCGCTTGCGTCGGCGGACTGATCTTTTCCGGGCCACTGCCGAGCAGCGCCGCGCGGCTCATCTTGAAGAAGCGGCAGGCGTTATCGTTGACGTCGACGAACTTTCCGGAATCGACGTCGAAAACGACGATTGCCTCGGGCGCATGCTCCACCAGCGTCCGATAGCGCCCTTCGCTTTCGCGCACCGACACTTCGGCCAGATGCCGCTCGGTGATGTCGCGGATGCAGACGATGTAGCCGTCCAGCCAGTTGAGCTTGGCTTTGCTGACGGCAATCTCGATCGCGACGCGGCTGCCGCCTTTCACCAAGCCCCAGGTTTGCGTGGCGGCCAAGTCCACGTGGGTATCGTCAATTTTGGTCGCGAGACGCTCGAGGTAGTCGCAGGGCTGCTTCGCATCCACATCGGCCAGCAATAGCCCGACTGAGCGGCCGAGAATCTCGGCGGGGAGATAGCCGAAGATGCGCTCGCCGGTGTGATTGAAGGATTCTATGCGGCCGGCGTTGTCGACCGTGATGATCGCATCCTTGACGTTGTCGAGAATTGCTTGCAGGTGATATGCCGTTTGCTCGCGAATTTCGCGAGTCATGGCCTGCGCCTCATCGGACATCAGCTGCATCGAGCGCACCACGCCGCGCCGTTCGGCATCGAGCCGATCGTAATGCGCGCTGATGGTTTTCAGGAGCTGGTCTAAATCAGGCGCGCCGCTGCGGCCGCGCGTCTCCGCGATCTGGCGCTCCAGCAGAGGGTTGAGGCTGTCTGCAGATTGCGCTGGCTCGCTGCGAATGGCAGCCGCGGTATCCCGTGACAAGACCTATGATCTCCCGCACTTGAGCCGGTGTTTCCCGGCACCTGAATACGCTAGATGTTAGGGAGATCCCGGAGAGGCGGCGTGACGCGCGTCTCGGTTCGCTCAATATTTCGTCAAATTCCCGAATCCGCGGTTTCACGCTCCGAGCGCTTGCGATCGGTTGCCTTCAGATTGCGTTTGCGCAGGCGCACGGAGCTTGGGGTCACCTCGATGAGTTCGTCATCATCGATGAACTCCATGGCCTGCTCCAGAGTGAATCGAATCGGCGGAGTGAGCACGACATTCTCATCCTTTCCGGCCGCGCGCATGTTGGTCAACTTCTTGCCCTTCAGAGGATTGACGACCAAATCGTTGTCGCGATTGTTGAGGCCGATGATCATGCCCTCGTAGACTTCTTCGCCCGGACCGATGCACAGCCTGCCGCGCTCCTGCAGGGTGAACAACGAGTACGCCAAGGCCGTGCCCTGGCCATTGGCAATGAGAACGCCATTCGGACGCTGGCCCAGTTCACGCTGTACCACCGGACCGTAGTGATCGAACACATGATGCAGCAGCCCGGTGCCGCGCGTCATGGTGCGAAACTCGGTCTGAAAGCCGATCAAGCCGCGCGAGGGCACCATGTAGTCCAGGCGAATCCGGCCGCGGCCGTCGGCCTGCATGTCCTTGAGCTCCGCACCCCGGCTGCCGAGCGCCGACATGACATCCCCCTGGGCGTCCGAATCCGCATCCACCGTGACTTGCTCGTAGGGCTCATGGGCCATGCCGTCGACTTGCTTGACGACCACTCGAGGCCTGGAGACCGCCAGTTCAAAGCCTTCGCGGCGCATGTTCTCCAGCAACACGCCGAGATGCAGCTCGCCGCGGCCGAAGACCACAAACTTGTCGGGGTCGGCGGTCGGTTCGACGCGCAGGGCGACGTTGTGGATGGCTTCGCGCTCGAGACGCTCGCGAATCTGGCGACTGGTGACGAACTTGCCTTCGCGCCCCAGGAACGGCGAGGTATTGACCTCGAAGGTCATGCTGATGGTGGGTTCATCCACCGTCAGGCTGGGCAACGGTTCCACGGTCGCCGGATCGCACAAGGTATCGGAAACCTTCGGTTCCGCGATGCCCGCGAAAGCCACGATGTCTCCCGCCCCGGCGGATTCCACCTCTACCCGGGTGAGGCCATGGAATCCCAGAATCTGCGTAATTTTTTCCGAGCGCTGTTTGCCATCGCGCGCCACCACGGTCACGGTCATGCCGCGCTTGATGGTGCCGCGCTTGATGCGGCCGATGCCGATGGCGCCGACATAGCTGGAGTAATCGAGCAGCGTGACCTGCAGCTGCAGCGGACCGTCGACGTCCACATCCGGCGGCGGGCAATGTTCGACAATGGTTTTGAATAGCGGCTGCATGTCGCCGTCGCGCACCGTCGATTCGAGGCCGGCGAAGCCGCGCAGCGCCGATGAGTAAATCACGGGAAAATCCAATTGCTCATCGGTGGCGCCCAAACGGTCGAACAAATCGAAGGTTTGATCCAACACCCAACCGGGCCGCGCCTCGTCGCGATCGATCTTGTTGATGACCACGATGGGCCGCAGGCCATGTTTGAAGGCCTTTTGCGTTACGAAGCGGGTCTGCGGCATGGGACCGTCAACCGCGTCCACGAGCAGCAGCACGCAATCGACCATGGCGAGCACGCGCTCCACCTCGCCGCCGAAGTCAGCGTGGCCCGGCGTGTCGACAATGTTGATGCGATAGTCGCCCCAGGTGATTGCGGTATTTTTCGCGAGAATCGTGATGCCGCGCTCGCGCTCCAGATCGTTCGAATCCATGACGCGTTCTTGCAAATCCTTGCGCGCATCGAGCGTGCCGGACTGCCGCAACAGTTGATCGACGAGTGTGGTTTTGCCATGATCGACGTGCGCGATAATGGCGATGTTGCGAAGCTTCTGAGTCACTGTGAGGCCCTTTAGGGAAACTCACCATTATAGGACATTCGCGCCTCAAGCGCCTTAAGTTTCAGCGGTCGGCGATGAGGGGGATCGAAAAAGCCCGCTGATCGACGATGCCATCGTGCTTTAACAGCACTGTCACACCGAGCAGCAACACGCCTTCGGCGTTGGGCGTGACATTGACGGTCTGTCGATAGACTTCGCCGGGTTCCTCCGCGGGAATATCGAATTGATTCGCGCCCGCGGCGACGGAGACATCATCCGTGCCCGTCACCTCAATCGTTGCGGGACTCGCTGCGACATCCGCAATGAGCGCGAGGTTGATGTCGAGCGGCTGTCCCACCTTCGGCCGTTGCGTAATATCGAACTTCAATGCGACCGGGACTGAGGATTTTCCCTGACTTGCTGCCTCCACCATGCCCGCCGTTTGTTCCGCCACCGTGGCGCCGGGTTTGGGGGCAACGGCGGCCTTCGGTTTGACTTGCGACGCCGCATTGGTCGGCGCAGCGGAGCCTGAGTCTTTGCTGCAAGCAGCCACCGCTGCCGTCACGCAGAGCAGCAGAACCTTGGTGCACATCGTCATCTTCTCGCCAGCCATGTCCGTATCATTACCAAATACGCCGCTGATCACAACAGGCGCCGCCCCGTGCGCGCGTCACAACTCCAGCGGCGGCTCGAGCACCGCCGCCAGCTGGTCTTGCAGCGAGCGGTGGTGCTGCTCCCAATAGCGCGGCTCCGCGAACCATGGAAAAGCCATGGGAAAGGCTGGATCATGCCAGCGCCGCGCCAGCCATGCGGAGTAGTGAATCATCCGCAATGCGCGCAGCGGCTCGATCAGGGCGATCTCGCTGCGGTCAAAAGGCAAGAACTGCTCATAACCCTTGAGCAGATCCTGCAACTCGGTGCGCATTTCCTGACGGCCTCCCGCCAGCAGCATCCACAGATCTTGAATGGCGGGTCCGGTCAGGCAATCGTCGAGATCCACGAAATGAGGCCCTAGATCGGTCCACAGAATATTGCCGCGGTGGCAGTCGCCCAAGATGCGTCCGAGCCTGGCGCCGCCCCAATTGTGCGCGCGCGCCTCCACCGCCTCCAATAACTCGTCCGTCACTTCCGCATACTTCATCGCCAAGTAATCCGGCATCCAATCGCCGTCCAGGACGAAATCACGCGCATTGCGGCCCAGATCGTCCATGTCGAGCGAGGCGCGCGCTGCGAATCGAGACGCTCGGCCCACGGCGTGTATGCGGCCGAGAAACCGGCCCACCCATTCACGCTCGTCGCTATTTCCCAGTTCCGGCCAGCGTCCGCCGCGCCGCGGGAATACAGCGTAGCGAAAGCCCTGGTGGACATGCATGGATTCACCCGCCTGCAACAATGGCGCGACCACTGGAATTTCCTGGGCCGCAAGCTCGCCGGCGAAGGCGTGTTCCTCCCGGATCGCCGCATCGCTCCAGCGCTGTGGGCGATAGAACTTGGCGACCACGGGGTCGCCGTCCTCGACGCCGATCTGATACACCCGATTTTCGTAGCTGTTGAGCGCCAGCACGCGGCCGTCGCAGTGAAATCCCACCGCTTCGATCGCGTCCAGCACGGTCTCGGGAGATAGCTTCGAATACGGCGCGTCGCGACTCATGCTGTCGATTGTACAGTTACGACCCGGTCACTCCTTTTTGACTCCTACACGCTGCTAGAATGCGGCCCATGCGATTGCCCCGACCGAGGTCATTAAGCGGACTGATGCTGATCGGATTCACGATCGTGGCCGCGCCGCTGTTATTCGCGATTGTGAATGCCGCCGTGCAGATGAATCGCTTGTCGATTCGCAGCCAACAGCTCGTGATTCACGGCATGCAGGGAACCCGCAACAATCAACGCATGTTTGAAGAGATCGAGGCGCTGGACCGTCAAGCGCGCCTGTATCAGGTCACCGGCAGCGCGGACCTGCTAAACGCCTACGCGCAGCATCATTCCCGCCTGATCACCGCCACTCATGAGCTTCTCACGCTGCCGTTGGACGATGAATCGCAGCAGGGCGTGCGCGATGTGGAATCGAAGGCGGACCAGCTGCTGCAGGATTTGCGGCATGCGGCGCCGAACTCCAGCCGCATGGCGGAGCTGATCGCCGCTTTTCCACAGTTGTTGGAAGCGGCATCGCACGTGTCGGATCGGATCAACCTGCAAATCGATACGGAAACGGCGAGCCTGGAGCTGGCGACACAACGCGCGCAGGAAAATCTGGTCTGGCAAACGCTGCTGCTCGTGCCGATGACCCTGGCCGTGGTCGGCGTCTTTACTTACTTGTTCGGCCGGCCGATTCGAGCGATCGATCGCGCCATCAGCGAACTGGGTCGAGGCACCTTCTCCCGGCCCATTGCCATTCGCGGGCCGGCGGATCTGGAGCGATTGGCGGCTCAATTGGAGTGGCTGCGGGGCCGGTTGCTCGATTTGGCACAGGAAAAGAACCGATTTCTGCGACATATGTCGCATGAATTGAAAACGCCATTGGCAAATATCCGCGAGGGAACCGAACTATTGATGGACGGTGCGGTCGGCGAGTTGCAGAGCGGCCAGCGCGAAGTCACCGCAATCTTGCGCGAGAACGGCATGAAGCTTCAGCGACTGATCGAAAATCTTTTGTCCTTCAGCGCCTGGCAAGCAAAGAGCGTGGGCTTGGAGATTTCCGAATTCAAACTGCGGCCTCTGATCAAGGGCGTGCTCGAGAATCAGCAGCTCACGCTGGTGGCGCAACGCGTGCGGCTCGACGTGCAGGTGGAAGATCTCACGCCCTTGGCCGACCGCAGCAAGCTGCGCTTGATTCTCGACAATCTGCTCTCGAATGCCGTCAAGTTCACTCCGCGCGGCGGGACCATATCGCTGCATGCGCGCGCCGAGCGCGAGCAATTGATATTGGATGTCATGGACAGCGGTCCCGGCATTCCCGCGGATGAGCGCAATCGAATCTTCGAAGCGTTCTATCAGGGAAAAACGCCGCAAGGCGGCCACGTCAAGGGGACGGGAATCGGCCTCTCGGTGGTCACCGAGTTCGTCAACGCCCACGGTGGCAGCATCGAGCTGTTCGAATCAAAGACGGGCGGCGCGCATTTCCGTGTTCGCCTACCCCTGCGCGCCGCCGGCCCGGCCTCCGCGCGCGAAAAAGCTCATGCCGCATAAGGGCTATCGCGTTGCAGCATGCGCGCCCCTGTTTCTCTGGGTCGCCGCATGCGGGATGATGGGCAGCCCCAAGACGCCTGCGCCGGCTGCGCCTGAGCGTCCACAGCAGGACTTAAGTCCCGTGGCGCCTCTGCTGGAAATGATGAGCAACCTGCCGCAGGGGGACCCTGCGCGTCAGGCGGAGATCTTCCAGCAGGCAAAAGACGCGGCGGAGTTGCAGCCGACCACCAGCAATCGACTGCGTTACGCGCTCGCCCTGGCGACGCCGGGCTACAGCGGGGCCGATCCCGTCGCGGCGCAGCGACAGTTGGCGGAATTGCTGGCGAGGCCTGAGACTCTGCTCCCTGTGGAGCGCCTATTGGCCGCGGTTGAACTCAAGGAGGTTGAGCAACGGCTGATATTGCAGGCCGAGAACGCGCGAATGCGCGATACCGTGCCCAATCACACGGACGACAAGCTGCAGGCGGTCAACCGTCGCCTGGCGGCGGAAACCGACGAAAATGCGAAGTTGCGCAAGGCCTTGGATGAGGCTCGGGCTAAACTCGAGGCGGTAACACATATCGAGCAACGATCTGTCACCGACCGCGGAACCGGCGCCCCCCACACGCCATAACGCCTAACCGGAGAGACTGCACTGAACGCCTATTCGATTGCTGCCACCACCCCCCTGTCGTTCGGCCTGCAGCCGGGCACGCGTGATTCACAGACTCCGCAAAAGCGCAAAGCGCGCATCCTGGTGGTCGATGACGACCCGGGCCTGTTGCGCCTGCTGACGATCCGTCTGCGCGCCGAGAACTACGAAGTGGAAGCAGTTGAAAGTGCCGCCGCCGCATTGGCCGCCTGCGTGCGTTTTCGCCCTGACCTCGTGATCACCGATCTGCGCATGGACCAAATGGATGGCATTGGATTGCTCAAGGAGTTGCAAAGCCGCTGGCCGGGATTGCGGGTCATCATTCTCACTGCGCACGGCACCATTCCCGATGCCGTGCACGCGACGCAAAGCGGCGCCTTTGGCTTCCTCACCAAGCCGGTCGACAAGCAGGAACTGCTCGATCACGTGCAAAAAGCACTCAAAGTGTCCGGTTTCGCGCATGTCGACGAGGATTGGCGCGCCAATATCATCACGCGCAATCAGCTCATGGAAGACAAATTGGCCCAGGCCAACATGGTGGCCGGAACCGATGCACGGGTCCTGTTGACCGGCGAGAGCGGCACCGGCAAGGAGTTGCTGGCGCGCGCGATTCACGAAGCCAGTCCGCGCCGCAATAAGCCGTTCGTTTGCATCAATTGCAGTGCCATGGCCGAAAATCTGCTGGAGTCGGAACTGTTCGGCCATGAGCGCGGCGCATTTGCCGGCGCGATTCGCGCCCAAAAAGGCTTATTCGAAACCGCCGATGGGGGCACCTTGCTGCTCGATGAGGTCGGCGACATGCCGATGCGGCTGCAGGTCAAACTGCTGCGCGTGCTCCAGGACAACACTATTCGGCCCGTGGGCGGCGCCGATGCGGTGCAAACCAATGTGCGCATTATTTCCGCCACGCATCGCGACTTGCACGAATTGATGGTGGCCGGTCAGTTTCGCGAGGATCTGTACTATCG
>Ga0265770_1000039_pt1 | contig 13058 bp, 12 predicted proteins | sample NZEome_2_FD_200838 | JGI IMG/M metagenome (GOLD analysis project Ga0265770, IMG submission 200838) | Metatranscriptome of rhizosphere microbial communities from Maridalen valley, Oslo, Norway - NZE1 (Metagenome Metatranscriptome) | ecosystem: Host-associated > Plants > Roots > Rhizosphere > Soil... | reverse complement strand
GGATTTCATCGCGAAGCGGCGGCAGGATGGCGTCAAGACGAAGACTTTGAACATGGCGCTCGCCGTTGTGCGCAGGGTCTTGAATCTCGCCTCCTCCGAGTGGATGGATCGACAAGGCAAAACCTGGCTGGAAGCGGCACCGAAAATCAAGCTGTTTCCAGTCAAAGATGCTCGGTCGCCCTACCCGCTCACGCGCGAGGAACAGGCGCTCTTGTTTCAAGAGTTGCCTGATCATCTTGCACGCATGGCGCTTTTCAAGGTGAATACGGGATTGCGTGAGAAGGAGGTTTGCAGACTCAGGTGGAACTACGAGGTGAAGGTACCGGAGCTCGACACGTCGGTGTTCATCATTCCTGGCGAGCAGATCAAAAATGGCGAGGAACGTCTCGTCGTGCTCAACCGGGTTGCGAAGTCGGTCATCGAGAGCGTTCGCGGGCTGCATCCAGTCCATGTATTCGTGCGCGCGCACAAAAAAGACGGCGAGTCCCGACCGGTGACGAAGATGAACAACACGGCCTGGAAGGCGGCTCGGGAACGCGCGGCGGATGCTTGGGCTAAAGAGCACGGCGAATCGGCACCGGCGGGGTTTCGAAACATTCGCGTTCACGATCTCAAACACACCTTTGGGCGGCGGCTGCGCGCGGCGGGTGTGTCGTTTGAGGATCGTCAGGATTTGCTCGGGCATCGCAGTGGTCGCATCACGACGCACTACTCCCAAGCAGAGCTCACGAGTCTGATCGAGGCATCAGAGAAAGTGTGCGAGACAGAGTCCCGCAAAAGTCCCGCAACCACCTGGCTTCGGCGCAAAGGGGGCTAGCGACGGAGGCGCTAAGTTACTGATCTGACAAAAATTTGAGAGCGCGCCCGGACGGATTCGAACCGCCGACCACCTGGTTCGAAGCCAGGTGCTCTATCCAGCTGAGCTACGGGCGCCCGCGCGCAGTCTAACGTTGCCCGAGCAAATGGGGAACCTCTGACTTTTGCTCGGCCTGCGCAGGAGCGCCTTACGAGCAGTGCCCGTAGTGGCGCCGACTAATTCGAGACTGCGGATCGCATGGAGGCCGCCCCACAACCGAGCTCTTAATGCAGACCGCCGCCTGCGATGATCGACTCGCCGGTGAGCCAAGCTGAATTTTCCGAAGCGAGAAATACCGCCACTGACGCAATGTCGCCCGGTTGACCTGTCCGTCCCAGCGGCGTCTGGGCGACCAGGCCTTTCTCAAATTCGGAACCGATGAACCCCGCGCTGTGGGCCCCTTCGGTCTCAACGATGCCGGGATTGACTGAATTGACCCGAATCTTTTTCGGTCCAAGTTCCTTCGACAACACCCCGGTAATCGCATCAACTGAGGCCTTGGTCGCCGTGTAAACAGCCGAATTTGCCGGCGCGATGCGGCTGACGACGGAACCAATGTTGATAATGCTGCCGCCCTCGTTCATGTGCTTCACAGCTGCTTGGGTGGCGAGCAGTACCCCGAGCACATTGATATTGAACATCTTGTGAAAGTTTTCCTCGGTGACCGCCTCGATGGGGCCGAACTCATAGACACCTGAGTTATTCACCAGAATATCCAGACGCCCGAATGATTTGATCGCGGCATCGATGATGCCTTGCGCCTCGGCTGGTTTGGACACGTTGCCGCGCACGGCAACCGCCCTTCCTCCGGCCTTTGCGATGTTCGCGACCACAGCATCGGCGCCATCTTTGCTGGAGGCGTAGTTTACGACCACCGCGGCACCGTCTGCCGCGAGCGCTTTCGCAATAGCGGCACCGATACCCTTTGATGCGCCGGTGACCACGGCGACTTTACCTGTGAGATTGTTCATATGCTGCTTCCGTTGAAAGTTAAAGGTGACTTGGGACCGCGCTGTCGCAGCATTTCAAAGCGCTGCGGGATGCCGGTTTGATTCGCGGCTAGCGACGCGTCACGCGACGGCCTCGCGCAGCTGCCCGTCCAGAAAAGCGTGAATATGCGATTGCGACACCGCGCCGACTTTGTGTGCGATCACTTCGCCCTTGTTGAACAGCAACAGGGTCGGAATACTGCGAATATTGAACTTCGCTGCCGACGCGGCGTTTTCATCGACATTCAGCTTCGCGAAGCGAATCTTGCCTTCGTAGTGAGCAGCGGCTTCTTCGAGGATGGGTGCGATCATTTTGCAGGGCCCACACCATTCGGCCCAAAAATCCACCAGCACCGGGGTATCTGACTTCAGCACGTCGCTCTCGAACGCGGCGTCGCTGGTATGCGTAATCTTTGTGCTGCTCATGTGGACTCTCCAGAATTTTTGAACTCATTGAAGAGACAAGCTATGGGCAAGCCGCGGAGATTCAAATTCAAAGCGGGCATATGCATAAGCCTAATCGGCATGTAGGACTCTTAATGCCCACACGCGGCCTAAGACCTAACCGAACTCTTATTGCCCGCTACACTCTAAGTCAGCGCTGAAACTCACCCAAAGGTTGCCCGGAAAATGCTGATTCGATGCCTTTTTGTGCTGCTGGCCCTTTCATTCGCGCACCTGGCAGCGGCAGGACCGGCCCCTTTCGACCTCGCGGGTCCCGCTCTGGAGGTCAAGGTGACCCGGGGCAACAATACGCTGCCCGCTTCCGAGGTCCCCAATCTTGCGCCTGGCGATCAAGTGTGGATAAAAGTAGATCTGCCCGAGACGCAGTCTGTCCAATACTTAATGGTGGCGGCATTTTTGAGCGGATCGACCAATCCGCCGCCGGAGAAATGGTTCTTCGCTTGTAAGACATGGACGGGCAAATGCGGCAGCGAAGGGCTTACCGTAACCGTTCCTCAAGGAGCGCAGCAGGTGCTCGTGTTTCTCGCGCCGCATACCGGTGGAGATCTACGGACCTTGGTCGGCGCTGTGCGTGGGCGCCCGGGCGCATTCGTGCGCACCTCGCAAGACTTGAATCAGGCGGCGCTCGACCGATCGCGGCTGGAGCGTTTTCTCGCCGCCGTGCGCGTGCTCAATGAGGGCGATCCTTCCAAGCTGAAAGAGGCAGCCCCGCTTCTGGCGCGCAGCCTCGCCATCAAAGTAGAAGACAAATGTTTGGACAGGATCCCCGAGCTGCAGGCGCCCTGTCTCATGCAGGGGCAAGAATCTCTCATTTTGAATGATGGCCATAGCACCTCGATTGTTGAGGCGCTGACGTCGGGACCCGGCAGCGACCTCGCAATGGAAGCCAGCTACACACCGCAGTTAAGCTATGGCTACTACAGTCCCTACATCGCCTCCGTGCTGGACGTTGCGCGGATCTTCGAATCGTTTCGCACCGCCCAGTATCAATACATTCCCGCTCTTGCTTCACCGCAAGGCGACAAACTGGCGCTGACGTTAAACGCGGCCCCTTCTTTTCATTCTCCCATGTCGGTAATGGTCATTGCGCTTCCGGCGGTCGAGTCGGCGCAACTGCCGCCCTTGCACGCGGTCGATCCGAAGGAGATCTTCTGCGTGCGCCGCTCAACGCTGGTGCTGCCCGTCGACGGCGCTCCTCTGGCATTTTCCACCCGCTATGCGCATGACCTCACGCTCAACGTGACCGGCCGGGACGGCAAAACCATAGCGCTTCCGGCACAAGCCGACCCGGTTCGTGGCGGTTACGTGGTTGACACCGCTGCCCTGGGTAAAACCGCGCTGGGCGACAGCATTCAAGCATCGCTGAAAGGTTTTTGGGGATTTGAACCCTACGAGGGTCCGATTTTTCACTTGATCAACGTCCATGCAAAGAGCTGGGAACTTGCCGCCGGCGATGAAGCCGCGCTGATCGTTGGACGTCAGGACACGGTGCATCTTCAAGCTGACAGCGTGAGCTGTGTCGATGCCATCATGTTGAAGGATCCGGGCGGCAAGGAATTGAAGGTGGATTGGAAAACCACCCGGCCCGATGAGGTCGAGATCAAACTGCCGCTGCAGGACTCGACGCCAGGCGCCATGACCCTGCTGGTCAGGCAGTATGGCGACACCCAACCAGATCCGATTTCGATTCATACTTTTGCTGATGCCGGGCGGATGGACGGGTTTTCCATACACGCCGGCGACATCGTCGGCGTGCTCAAGGGCAATCGCCTCGATGAGGTCGCCAGCCTCACTTTCAAGAACAATGTGTTTGTGCCCGGCGAGCTCACCTCGAATCACGGCGTGGACGAGCTGCCGATGGTGGCTCAAGATCCGACGGCGGTGAGCGCCCTGAAGCCGGAGCGCGGCGTTGCCGCGAAGGTAACCCTGAAGGACGGCCGCGTGTTTCCGTCCGTCGGCAGCGTGGAGGCGCCGCGCCCGGCGGTGACCCTGCTGGGCATGAGCGTGCAGCCCTCGGTGTCGAGCCGCGACAGCAACATCCAATTGGCGCACCCAAGCGAATTGCCGCAAGACGCCGTCCTGACATTTTCCGTGCGCACGCAATCGCCGGCTGCATTTGCGCACGATGAGAATATCGAAGTCACGACCAGCGACGAATCGTCCAGCACCACGTTAAATTTCAATAACGGTGCGGTGATGTTGGAGAATTCGCAGGTGGCGGTTGCGACGCTCAATCCGGCAAAAATGTTTGGCGGCGCGGCGTTCGGTCCCCTGCAGTTTCGCGTGAACTCCAAGGGCGTCGTGGGGGACTGGCAACCGCTCGCGAATTTGGTGCGCCTGCCGACGCTCAAGGAATTGAAGTGCCCTGCCACGCCCGAACTCGCCTGCAAGCTATCCGGGTCGAATCTGTTCTTGATCGACTCCATAGCCGACGACCCCCAGTTCACGCGTCCGGTCAAAGTGCCGGACGGATTTTTGGGTGCTGCCCTGCCGGTACCACACCCCAAAGGCGGCTCGCTGTATGTGAAGCTGCGCGACGATCCGTCCGTAGTCAACGCCACCACCATCACGGCGCAGGACATTCCGCCCTCGCCTGACGAGGCCGCTCGCACGGAGGTGCGTAGTTCCGCAGTGCCGGTGCCGAATCAACCCGAAACGGGCGCTTCGCAAATACCCTGAAGCGCCGCGATTCGCGCCGCGAGAAAGCGCCGCTCGGGTTCGAGCATCGCCGTTCTCAATGCCGCGATGTAGGCCTCCCGAGCCTCGTTCAGGCGGCCGAGTTTCTGCAACAGACGGCCTCGAGCGGCGTGCAGCAAATGATATTGCGTGACCTGCCCACGCGCGGCGAGCGAGTCGATCAGGTCCAGCGCGCGCGCCGGCCCATCCACCATCGAAACGGCGACCGCATGATTTAGTTCGACGACCGGCGTCGGCTGCAAACGCAGCAGCACTTCATACAGGCCGACAATCTGCGGCCAATCGGTCGCACGGCCATCCTCCGCCCTGACATGCAACGCAGCAATCGCCGCTTGCACGGCATATGAACTGACCTGTCCGCGAATCGACAGCGACCTATCGACCAGGCCTAAGCCCTCGGAAATTTCGTGGCGATCCCACTGCGATCGATCTTGGTCCTCGAGCAACACCACCTCACCGCTGTTCGAGATCCGCGATGCGCGCCGCGCATCGTGCAAAAGCATCAACGCCAGCAGCCCCATCACGCCCGCGTGGTCCGGCAACAGCGTATTGAGGAGTCTGCCCAAACGTATGGCTTCTTCGCACAGTTCAACATCGATCAATTGCGTGCCGACAGTCGCTGCATAGCCTTCCGTGAACACCCCGTACACTACGGCCAGCACTCCTGCGATTCGGGGCTCGAGCACTGCCGGATCCGGCGTCTCGTAGGGAATGCCTGCATCGCGGATTTTTTTCTTGGCGCGCACGAGCCGCTGCGCCATCGTCTCTTCGCTGGTCAGGAAGGCACGTGCCACGGCTTGCGTTGACAGCCCGCAAACCTCCCGCAGGGTCAGCGCAATCTGCCCTTCCGCGTTGAGCGCCGGATGACAACACGTGAATATGAGCCGCAGCCGATCGTCGCCAAAGGCCTCCTCATCGGCCGCACCGATATCCGCGTCGACGCCGGATTCAGCGGCGCTGATTTCGCCCGATATCTTCGTCCTGAATAAAGTATCCCGGCGAATGCGGTCAATGGCCTTGTTGCGCCCGGTGCTGATCAGCCAAGCGCGCGGATTCGCGGGCGTGCCATGCGAGGGCCATCGTTCGACGGCGGCTGCGAACGCCTCTTGTTGCGCCTCCTCGGCTAAGTCGAAGTCGCCGAGCAGGCGGATCAAAGTCGCAAGGACCCGACCCGCCTCCCGGCGAAAGATTTCCTCGATTCCCTGGGCGGGGCTATCGCTCATCGCGACCGGCCGGCGTTCACGTCATCGGCGGCCAGACGGGACGCACTTCGATGCTGCCGAATCGGGCGCCGGGGATGCGCGCTGCGATGGCGGTGGCCTCGTCCAGATTCTTGGCTTCAATCAAATAGTAGCCGCCCAACTGTTCACGGGTTTCCGCAAAGGGTCCATCCGTGATCGTCGTCTTACCGTTGCGCACCCGCACCGTTGAGGCCGACGACACGGGTTTCAGTCGATCACCAGCCTTGAAGTTCCCTGCCTGGACGATCGATTTGGTGAAGTCCATGTATTCGCCGGATACTTTCTGAAGCGCGGTATCGCCAAGACCCATAAATTCCGCTTCATTGGAGTAGATCAGCAATAGATAATTCATGTCTGCTTTCCATCGTTAGGGCGCGATTCGCCGTACCTTAGTCGAATCGCGCGGGGTAAATTCGACACGCGAGGTCCGCAATGCCGGTAAATAATGCGATTGGAGCGGCTGTCTTTGCTAATGCCAAGGGATCGTTCTCATTATGTCGGGAACTATATCTTGTCCCGCCACTCAAATAGAGCTGCTAAATCAGAAGCTTACAGGTTCCGGATGCCGCGCTGGCGGCCTTGAGCCCTTGGCCGTAAGATCATACCGGCTCATTTCCCCTCATTTGACTCGATAACTAGAGGATTCCCGATGAAGGCTTGGATACCCCTTACGTTTGTTTTCGCATTCGGTTTGGCTGCTCACGCACAGGCAACGTGTACCTACCCGCAGGCGCCGGCCGCGCCCCCCAACGGCGCAACCGCCAGCCGTGATGAAATGATCGCCGCCAAGCACGATTTCGACCGTTACAACGGCGAGATGAATGTTTATCTGGACTGCCTCAATTTGGAAATGGATGCCACGCCCAAGGACCTGACGAAGATGACCGCGGATGAGAAGAAAAAGGCAGAGCAGGAACAGAAGGCTCTGGTGCAAAAGCACAACGCTGCCGTCGATGAACTGCAGGCAGTGGTTGGAAAATTCAACGAGCAGTTGAAAATCTTCAAAGCGAAGCAACAAAAGTGATGTCCATCGGCGCTGCGGTTCGCTCCGCCGCCGATTTTGAACTATGCAGGCTAGTACGCTCATCACCCCGCGTCTGGCCGAAGAGGCCATCTACTCTCGGCTGACGTGTTTGCCCATCGAATCACTGCCGCTCACGCAGTGTGTCGGGGGAACGCTGCGCGAGAATGTTTATGCGGAGCGGGATGCTCCGCCATTCGATCGTGTCTCCATGGATGGCATGGCCGTGGACAGCGAGGCGTTGCGCCGCGGCCAGCGCCGTTTTCATATCCAGGGAGTCCAAGGTGCGGGTGCGCCCGCAAGCAAGCTCAAGAGCGCGGAACATGCGATTGAGGTCATGACCGGCGCGATCCTGCCGATCGGCTGCGACAATGTAATTCCGATCGAACAGATTGACGTGAGCGGCGGATTCGCGTCGCTCAATACGGCGGTGGTGAATTCACCCTACCACAATATTCATCGACGCGGCGCCGACAGCCGTCAGGGGCAACTGCTGTTGGAATCCGGCACGCTGTTGCGCGCACCGGAGATCGCGGTGGCCGCCTCCGCGGGCATGGCTCGCGTCCGCGTGAGCAGCCAGCCCGCCATCATGGTGGTCTCGACCGGAGATGAGCTGATCGAGCCCGGTGACCCGATCGCAGAATTTCAAGTGCGCCGCTCCAACGCCTACGCCGTTGCCGCCACTTTTCGCAGGCGCGGTTTCAGCCGCGTGGGCAACGATCATGTGCTCGACGATGAAAGCCAGCTGCGCGAACGGCTGGCCCTGCATTTGACCACGCATGAAGTGGTGGTGTTAAGCGGCGGTGTATCCATGGGCAAGTTCGACCTGGTACCCAAGGCGCTGATGCAGCTGGGCGTGCAGGAAGTCTTTCACAATGTCGCGCAACGTCCGGGCAGACCCATGTGGTTCGGCATAGGTCCGCAAGGCCAATCAGTCTTTGGTCTGCCAGGCAACCCGGTCTCGACCCTGGTGTGTTTGATCCGCTACGTCATTCCTGCGATCGCCGAAGCCATGGGCACCAAACGCGCAGCGCCCGAGCGGCTCGCGCTGGCCAGTCCCGTGACCTTCAAGCACTCGCTCGCGTACTTCTTGCCGGTGACGATTGAGCATGATGACTGGGGCCGCCCATGGGCCACTCCGCGGCCGCCGAACGGTTCAGGGGATTTTTTGAGCCTCGCGGGCACGGACGGTTTTGTGGAACTGCCGCCCGGACCCAACACCTATGCCAAAGGCTTCGTTGCCAACGTGTACCGTTGGTGATCCGGCGTCCATGAGCAGCGTTATCCACGACATTCGCGGTGCACACAATCCGCTCGATCGGCTGGGCCGCCCCTTGCACGACTTGCGCATTTCGGTGATGGACCGGTGCAATTTTCGTTGCCCGTACTGCATGCCGAAAGAACAGTTCCATGAGCATTATCAATTCTTGAAGTCTCGCGAGCGATTATCGTTCGACGAAATCGTGCGTCTCACCAAGCTATTTGCGGGCTTGGGCGTGCGCAAAGTGCGCCTCACGGGCGGCGAGCCGCTGCTGCGCGCCAATCTGGCTGACCTGGTCGGTGACTTGACCGGCATTGCGGGAATCGAGGACATTGCATTGACCACCAACGGCGTGCTGTTGGCCAATCACGCGGTTGATCTGCATGCCAACGGCTTGCGCCGCATCACGGTCAGCCTGGATACCTTGGACAAGGAAATCTTTGCGCGCTTGAGCGGCGGATTCGGCGCGCTCGACCAAGTGCTCGCGGGCATTGACGCCGCCATCGCCGCGGGATTGTCGCCGGTGAAAATCAACGCCGTTATCGAGCGCGGCGTCAATGATCACACCGCGCTTGATCTGGTCGAACATTTTCGCGGCACCCCCGTGATCGTGCGCTTCATCGAATTCATGGACGTCGGCAATCGCAACCACTGGCGGCCCGATATGGTGGTGGCCTCCCGTGAACTGGCGGCGCGCGTCCACGAGCGCTGGCCCATGCACCCGGTCTCGCAAAACTACCGCGGCGAGGTGGCACAGCGCTGGCGTTTCGACGACGGCGGCGGCGAAGTCGGCTTTATTTCCTCGGTGTCGCAGCCTTTTTGCGGAGCCTGCAGCCGCGCGCGCCTCTCCTCGGAAGGCAAGTTCTACACCTGCCTGTTCGCAACCCACGGAATCGATTTGCGCGGCCCCTTACGAGCGGGTATCGACGATGCGGAGCTGCTGCGGATCGTTCGAGGTGCTTGGCTCGGCCGTACCGATCGCTACAGTGAGCTTCGCGAGGAGCTGCGCCTCGCCGAGCCCGAGGCCAGGAAGATCGAGATGTACTACATCGGCGGCTGAAACCATGACTTTTTCACATTTGGATGCCGATCAGCGCCCCACTATGGTCGATGTCAGCGCCAAAGCGGCGACCGAACGCAGTGCCACGGCGGAGGCGCGCGTGCAGTTCCCCGCATCGGTTGCTGCCGCGCTTCGCGACAACGGCCTGCGCTCGCCCAAGGGTCCGGTATTCGACACGGCGATCGTCGCGGGAGTGCTCGGCGCGAAACGTACGCACGAACTCATCCCTTTCTGCCACCCCTTGGGACTCGAGAGCTGCCGCATCGTAATCGATTTGGAAGGCGATGCGGCGATCATTCGTTGCACCGTCAGCGTGCATCATAAGACCGGAGTCGAGATGGAGGCGCTCACCGGTGCCAGCATCGCCGCCCTGACTGTCTACGACATGTGCAAGGCGCTGTCGCACGACATCGTCATTGGCGGCATTCGCCTACTGGCAAAGGACGGCGGCAAGAGCACTTACGCGGTGACGCTATGAGTACCTGGCCAATTTATGGACTCATTCTTGCGGGCGGCGCGAGTAAACGCATGCAGCGCGACAAAGCGGCGCTCGTGTATCAGGGCAAAACCCAATTGGAGCGCGCGTTCGCAGTACTAGACCGATATTTGAGTCGTGTTTTTGTTTCCGTGCGCGCCGATCAAACTTCGGATCCGACGCGGGCGCATTTGCCCATGATTGTGGATTCCGTGGAGGGCGAAGGCCCGATTGTCGGCATCCGTTCCGCTTTCGCGGCGCATCCTGACGTCTCTTGGTTCGTTTTGGCCTGCGATTTGCCGTACTTTTCTGAAGCGCTTATCTATCCTCTGGTTCGGGCGCGCGATGCCGAGGGCTTTGCGACATCTCTCGCCACGGTCTACAAAAGCGCGCATGGCGGCCTGCCCGAGCCGCTCTGCGCGATCTGGGAACCCTCGGCGGCCCCGGTGCTCGCCGAATACCAGGCTGGTGGCGGCCACTGTCCGCGAAAATTCCTGATCAGGCACGGCGCACATCTGGTCGATCTTCCGGATCCGCGCGCACTCGACAATGTCAATACGCCCGAGGAATATTCACAAGCCGTTGCCGCCTTGGAAACACTAGCTCCCATGCAACTCAAAATTCAGTACTACGCCTTGATGCGCGAACAAGCCGGGCGCTCCGAAGAGACCCTGGAAACCTCGGCCACCACGCCGGCGGATTTGTACACCGAACTTAGCGCGCGCTACGGCTTTACGCTGTCACGCGAGCAGTTGAAGGTGGCGGTCAACAGCGAGTTCAGCGATTGGTCGCGCAAGCTCGCCGCCAATGACGCGGTGGTGTTCATTCCTCCGGTCGCGGGCGGCTGATGGGCTTCCGCTTTACCCAAACGGCTATCGACACCCCGGGCGCACGGCGCGAGCTGCAGGACCTCGGCGCCGGCGGCTACGTCAGTTTCGAGGGTTGGGTACGCGACCAAAACGATGGCCAGGAAGTCACTCGACTCGAATACGAAGCGTTCCTAGAACTCGCGGTGAAGGAAGGCGAGCGCATCGTCGCAGAAGCGCTGCGCCGCTTCCCGCTGAAGCATGCTTTGTGCATCCACCGCGTCGGTTCCTTGGGATTGGGCGAGATGGCGGTGTGGGTGGGGGTGAGCTCCGCACACCGCGGCGAAGCCTTCGACGCCTGCCGCTTCATCATCGATGAGGTCAAACATCGCCTACCCATTTGGAAGAAGGAACACTATCGCAGCGGCAATTCGGGATGGGTAAATTGCGAGCGCTGCGCGGCCGAACCGCAGCATTCGCATGCCGAACACCATCATCGCGTTGCCTCAAATCCTAAGGAGCCTGTCTGAGTATTCAGGCAATGCAGCCCGACTATTCCCGGCAGATATTGCTCAAAGAGATCGGCCCTCAGGGTCAGGCGAAGCTTAACAGTGCTCGCGTTCTCATCGTGGGCTTGGGAGGTCTCGGCAGTCCAGTCATGCAGTACCTGGCGGGCGCCGGGATCGGTTTCTTGGGGTTGATCGACGCCGATGTCCTGGATGCCAGTAATTTGCATCGCCAACCGATTTACGCGCTGGCCAATATCGGCAAACCGAAGGCGGATTTGGCCCGCGCCGCGATTGCGGCCATCAATCCCGCGGTGCAGGTTGAAGCGCACGCCGGCCCATTCAATGCGGATAACGCGCTTGAATTGGTCCGCCGCCATGACATCGTCGTGGACTGCAGCGATAATTTCCGCACCAAGTATTTGATCAACGATGCCGCAGTGCTCGCACAGAAGCCCGCGGTGTTCGCCAGCGTGTATCAATACGAGGGGCAGCTTCAGGTCTACAAAGCGGAGCCGACGCACGCCTGCCTGCGCTGCCTTTGGCCGGATGCGATCGCCGATGGTGTGGTGGGCAATTGTGCGGCAGCGGGCGTACTCGGACCCGTCCCCGGCGCATTCGGCACGCTGCAGGCGTTGCTCACGCTAAAGATCCTGTTGCAGATGGGCGGGCAGCTCGAAGGGGAGTTGCTGCTGTTCGACTTCATGAATTTTTCCAGCCTGAAAATCAAAGCCGCGCGCCGCGCCGAGTGCACTGCGCCGGCGTGCGCGCACATCTTGGGAATCGCGCGCGAGGATCGCGACATCGAAGTAGCCTGGAAATCGCTGGCCACCGCCGCCGAGCGCGGCTTCGACGTCATCGATATTCGAACCGCCGAGGAAGTGGCCGCCCGCCCTGCGGCCGCTATTGCTCACGCTACTGTTCGGCATATCCCCATGCAGGAACTCCTCGCGAACCCGGGGCTGCTTGCCGCTGGCCGCGAAGCACTCTTGGTATGCGCCACCGGCAAGCGCAGCCTGGCTGCGGCGCAGGCGCTGCGCAAGCGCGGCCTCGCGGTCCGTTCTCTCGCCGGCGGACTGCAAAACTTGGAGCGCTCAGGTGCGATTCACCAGTAAGCTGCCCGACGTCGGCACCACGATATTTACCGTGATGTCGCGGCGTGCTGTCGAGGAAAATGCCCTGAACATCGGCCAGGGATTTCCCGACTACGCCATCGATCCGCGCCTATCTGCGGCGCTGATCGAGGTGGTTGGCGAGGGGCGCAATCAATATGCGCCCATGGAAGGCACGATGGAACTTCGCGAGCAGATAGCGAAGAAACTCGAGTTTTGCTATCAGCGCCGTTTTGATCCACAAAGCGAGATCACCATCACCTGCGGCGGCACCGAATCCCTGTACGACGCCATTCAAGCAGTTGTGGGGCCGGGCGATGAGGCCATTATTTTCGATCCGGCCTACGATTCCTACGAGCCGGCCGTGCGCCTCGCCGGCGGCCGATGCGTGCGCATTGCGCTGGCGCCGCCCGCATTCCGTTTCGATTGGGACGAAGTCCGCCGCGCCTTGAGCAACCGCACCCGGCTCATCATCATCAACAGCCCGCAAAATCCGAGCTGCACGGTTTCATCGCGCGAGGACCTCGACGCCCTGGCCGCATGCATTCGCGATCGGCCGATCACCGTGC
>Ga0265770_1000038_pt1 | contig 13201 bp, 11 predicted proteins | sample NZEome_2_FD_200838 | JGI IMG/M metagenome (GOLD analysis project Ga0265770, IMG submission 200838) | Metatranscriptome of rhizosphere microbial communities from Maridalen valley, Oslo, Norway - NZE1 (Metagenome Metatranscriptome) | ecosystem: Host-associated > Plants > Roots > Rhizosphere > Soil... | reverse complement strand
GTTATGCATAAGCCAATGGATCTATTCAACATGATGGCGCCCCTTACCGTCGCGGCGTTCAGTACCCTTGTCGGCTACATTTGCTTAAAGAGATGCGCGAATTGGCGGCTGACGGGGATTTCGTCCTTGCGCCCTTTGAGCGTCAGGGTCAGATGGCCGAGTTCATCGCGCTTCGCGTGCGCGATGTGCTGCGAGTTGACCACCGTGCCGCGGTGAATCTGCCAGAAAATTTCCTCGTCAAGCTGTTCGAGCAGCTCGCGCAGCGGCATACGAATGATGCTGTCGCCGTCGCGCGTCGCCACGGTGATGTATTTGTCCTCGGCTTCGAACCAAAGCACTTCAGCGACCGGGATCAGCTTGACCGTCGTGCCCGCGCCGGCGCGCACGAAGCGCAACTTGTCCTTGCGCACCGACTGGGTACCGAGCAGCTCGGCAATGCGCGCCGCCATCTCGCCGGGGGTGTCGTCGCGGCCGCCTCGGCTCAACTGTCCGGAAAGCCTTTCGATGCACTTGGTCAGGCGCGCGATCTCGACCGGCTTAAGCAGGTAATCGATGGCAGCGGCCTCGAAGGCATCGAGCGCGTAGGCATCGTAGGCGGTGACAAAGACGATGAGGGGCGGATGTTCCCTCAGGCAGAGCTGGCGTGCGGCCTCGAGCCCATCGAGCTGCGGCATGCGCACATCGAGAAATGCCACGTCGGGGGAGAATTCGTCGGCCAGCTTGAGCGCCTCGGCGCCGTTCGCGGCTAAACCGGCGCAGCGTGCCGCGGGCCAGTGTTCGCTCAATTGCTGCGCGAGTACTCGTGCAAGCAGCGGTTCGTCTTCGGCGATGATGTAGCTATACGGCGTGCTCATGCAGCCGGTCTGGACAGCAGATTGAGCGGCACTTCGATGGCAGCATGCGTGCCGCGCGGCGTGAGCGGTTCCAGAACCAGACGCGCGGCGCTGCCGAACAGCGACTGCAGCCGGGCTCGGACGTTTTGAATTCCGGCACCGGTGCCCGCGGTATGCGCATTGCCCAGGCCGACGCCGGTGTCATCGACCGACACCATGAGCTTGTCGCCCTCGCAGCGCACGCTGACGCGAATGGCGCCGCCCGCGCCCGCCGGCTCGATGCCGTGCGTGATGGCGTTTTCCACCAGCGGCTGCAGCAGCATCGCCGGGAATTTCAGGCGCAGGCACTCAGGATCGCAATCGAATTCGGTGGTCAGGCGATTCGGCAGCCGTAGCCCCATGATGGCGAGATAGGCCTTCAGCAGCTCGACTTCCGTGTGCAGCGTTGCGGTTTCGCTGCGCGCATGCGTCAGCGCGGCGCGCAAGTAGCGGATCAGATTGCCGAGCAGGCAGCGAGCCATGCCCGCGTCGGTCGCGATCAGGGCATCGAGATTCGCCAGTGTATTGAAAAGGAAATGCGGCTCAATCTGTGCCTGCAGCGCTCGCAGCTGCGCTTCAATCGCCGCGCGCTCGGCGCGCTCCACATCGCGCTTGCTTTGCGCGAGCCGCACCCAGCTGAAATTGATGAATATCGCAATGCTGCCCGCCACCAGCGAGAAGACGATGCAAACCAGCCAAATGTAGCCCTCGTGCATGGTGTAGGTGGGCGACTGACGCGGCAGGAACAGCTTCGAAAGCAGTTCACCGCCGATGGCGCCGGCCACGATCAGCACGAAGTAGATCGCGAAGCGCGTAGGGAGGCTGCCGCGGAAACGCTGCATCACGGTACAGCGCACCAGGGCCACCAGCGCGAGAATGCTGAGGCCGATGCTGTACGCAATGACGAGATTCGGGATGACCTCGTCCCACGAGCGCAGCACCAGGGCGATGAGCAGCGCGATGACGGTGTTGATCGCCAGCGTCATCGGCAGGCGACGGCGCAAGAAATCGACTACCGTATCGTGCGTCCCGTCGAACGCGGCGAGCGGATCGGCCGCCTGGGCCTGCAGTTGGGTCTTCATTCAGTTCCCGTGTTGCGCTAGGAACTGAGTCTATCGCCCTTCCATCCCCAGTGCATGTTCCGCATGAGCCGCGACCGTGGTGGAGACTTCGGCCTTGGCGACCACTAAATCGTTCGCCGCGATCAGCGCGAAAGGAGCGAGGCCCAAAATCAGTGAGAGGGACAGTGCCGCGAAGCCATTGAGGGTTTTCATGTGATTCTCCGAGTGGTTGTAGACCGTGGAGACACTGTAGATAACGGCGCGCCGGGGCGCGGAAATTGCGCCAAATTGGCGGTTCGGCGGCGTGGACGGGCTTCTTGGGTCGCGAACGGCACAGGCTGCCGTCACCGGGCCTTACGATTCCTGCAGCGTTATGTCCATTTTGGCGAAAAATGCCTCGCCGCCTTTAAGGACCCGCACGCCGGGCTTTTGCGTAAAGTCGCCCGCGAAGCCTTCCGGATCCGTGATCCCATGCCAGGGTTCGATGCAGACAAAGGGTGCGCCGGGCTTGGTCCAGACTCCCAGATACGCGGCGTCGGGAAAGCCGATTCGCAGTCGCGGTCCTTGATTGCCGCCGTAGCTGACCGACCGGCTTTTGATCTGATCGAATATCAGAACATCTTGTTCAAAAAGCGCATCCGCCAATTCCAGCCGTCGATTCGCGATCGGCGTCGCATGGCGTTCGGGCGTGAGCAGTCCTGCGGCGTCGATTCTTCTCACAGCGGCGGGCTCGTCGTTTTCAAACTCGAGGTAGTGCGATGCGCGCGGCCGCCCGAATGGCAAGGGCCAGCAAAATCCTGGGTGATAACCGAAACTGGCCGGCATGTCGGTCGCGCCGAGGTTGCGTATTGAAGTCGTCAGCGCCAGCTTCGCGCCGGTAATTTCGTAGTGCACCTCCAATTCAAATTGAAAGGGATACACGGAATGCGTCGATTCGTCGGCGCGCAATTTAAATGCGGCGCTGGTCGGGCTCGAATTCTGCAAGGCAAATGTTTTGTCGCGCGCGAACCCGTGTCTCGAGAGCGGGTAGCTCTTGGGACCCAGCCGATAGACGCCGCCGGCCAGCACGCCAACGATCGGAAATAACAGCGGCGCGCGACCCGCCCATACGGCAGGATCGCCATTCCACAAAAGTTCGCTCAAATCCTGCGTCTTCAGCGAGGAGAGCTGCGCACCGCGGGGATCGATTTGAGCAGTCAGGCCGCCGGAAGTTATCGATACCCAGGCTTGATCAGGCATGTATCTTTGGAGGATCTCAGGCGTTTGGAAGCGCGAGTATAGCCCTAAGGTGTGAGCAGCTGCTTAGTCGCCGGCAAGCTACCACTGATAGTCGATCGATAGCGCGAGTTCGCGCTGTGTGCTGCTTTCAGTCACCGGACTGAGGCCGCGGGCGGGCGGCTGAATCGGTGCTCGGCGCGCGCGCCGCTTTGCGTTTGGCTTCCCTTTTGGGCGGCGGTTCATCGGTGCGCTGGCCTGGGGTCGCTGCCGGCTCCGCCGTGCGCGGCTCAGCGGCGCGCAGCGCCGACCGCAATTGCTTCTCGGCGTCCAGCCAATCCCGTTCTGCGCTTCCCTCCGGGCAGCCACGAGCTTGCCAAAGATGGTAGGCCAACTCACCAATGGACCTGTGTTCGGAATGCATGGTACTCCTTCAAATTATGCTGACGACGATATGTGTTTTGGCGACAAAGATAGGGACCGCCGGTTCAACTTAGAGTGCGCGCGCATGGCGTGATAGCACGCAGCCTTGGCAATCCGGGTCAGCAAAGTCCTACAGACTTTTTCCTAATGTATTATCTCGCGACTCATCGAAGCATGGTTCAAACACAGGACGGTTTATGCGCTGCACCGTTTTCTTCGCGGCTATTGCCTCTTATCTGATTGGAAGTGCCGGTCTCTCCGCGGGCGCTGCCGCCGCGGGTACTGCCGCCGCAGACGCGGCCGCCGACACGGCGCGGCAGTGTGCGCCGACCCCGAAGGAGTGCGTAGCGCTCGCACTTGCGGCCATGGGCGGCCGCGAGCGCATCGAAGCGGTGAAAGCGCTCAAGCTTGAAGGCATTCAGCACACGCTTCTGGTCGAACAGTCGTATCGCCAGGAGCCCTTCATCACCGCGTACGCCCGCACTCAGGAAAGCATCGACTTTGCAGGGCAGCGAGCGCTGCTTCAGACGCACCTGACCTGGCCCGAATCGGATCCGGGTCAATCAGAATCCGAGACCACCTTGGTGGTCGGCCCGGAGGGCGGCGTATACCGCTCCGAGAAATCCGACAGCCCAGCCTCGCGTGCCGACATCGAAGCGGCGCGCTACGGCTTGGCGCTCGGTCCGATACGCCTGCTGCTTAACGCCTCGGGCGCGGCGGACCTGCACTTCGAAAGCGCGCAACGAGTGCGCTCCACCCTGCATCCCGTGCTGGCATTCAACTGGCAGGGTCGGCCGTTACGCGTGCTGATCAACCCGTTTAACCACTTGCCCGACGCCGTAGAGACCGTCGCGGTGTTCTACGACCACTGGTATCAGTGGGGCGATGTTCATCAGCGGATCTATTGGGACAATTGGCAGACCGTGCACGGCCTGCGCTATCCCACCAACGAGGTCGAGGAGCGCAACGGCATACTGTGGGAATCGAGACAGGTCCTCAAAGTGGACCTGAATCCCGCGATGGATGCCGCCACCTTCAAGATGGATGCGCAAGCTGCGCCGAAGGGCTTGCAATCCAAGGGCTGGGAACGGCCGTTCAAAGCTCAACCGGGCGTAGCGCTAGCGCCCGGCATCACCTTGTTTCCAGGCTCCTGGAATGCAACTGTCGTCAAGCAGGACGACGGTATCGTGTTGCTCGAGTCGCCGCTCTCGGGCACGTACATGGCCGGCGTGATCGACAAGGCGAAGCAGGAAAGTCCGGGCCAGCCTTTGAAGGCTGTGCTTTCGACCTCGGATTCCTGGCCGCACGTCGGCGGCGTGCGCCAGGTCGTAGCCTTAGGATTGCCCGTGTACATTCTCGATCTGAACAAACCGCTCCTCGATCGGCTGGTGCGTTCGCCCCGACACCTGAATCCCGATCTGCTGGCGCAATCGGCGCGGCAGCCCAAGTGGCGCATCGTCTCGCAGAAAGTTCAGGTTGGAGCCGGCGCGAACCGCATGGAGTTGTACCCGCTACGCGGCGCCTCCACCGAGCGGCAGTACATGGTGTATTTCCCGGAACACAAGCTGCTCTATGCCAGCGACACGCTGGCACTCAACGCCGACGGCTCCCTGTACGCGCCCGAGCTGATGCGCGAGGTGATGGACGCCGTGAAGCGGGAGAACCTCGCGGTCACCACCGTGTTCGCCATGCATCAGGAACCCGTTCCCTGGGCGCAGGTGACAGCCCTCGTAGAAAAAGCGCTGAATTAGGCGCATATCTACCTAAACAGAAAACAAGCGCAGCTCTTTGTGCTAGCGTTGCCTGCGCGCTGCCGGGTCCGACGGCTGCGCGCGCCCCATATCAGTATGCCTAAGGTCACAAAGATGAAATCGCGCCTTGTCGCCGCAACACTGGGATTGTTTTTGACTGCCGCCTGCTTAAGCGCTTTCGCCCAGCCGGCGCCGATATACGACATTGTGATTCGCAATGGGCGTCTCTTGGACGGGGACGGCAATCCTTGGGTTAATGCCGATGTTGCGATCAAGGATGGCCGCTTCGCCAAGATCGGTAGAGTCGAAGGCAAAGGAGCGCGCGAGATCGATGCGCAAGGGGACTACGTCTCCCCGGGTTGGATCGACATGATGGATCAATCGGGCCAGGTGCTGCTCAAGAACGGCCTGGCTGAGAACAAACTGCGCGAGGGTGTCACCTCGGCGATCGCGGGCGAAGGCGGTACGCCGGTGCCGTCGGCGCAAATCGGCGATTACTTCAAAAAGCTGGAAACGCAAGGGATCTCACTGAATTTCGGCACCTACTACAGTGCCGGACAGGCGCGCGTGGAGGTCATGGGCGATGTGGCAGGCCACCCCACCCCGCAGCAGTTGGACGCCATGAAAGTGCATGTCGATGAGGCCATGCGCGCCGGCGCAATGGGCATCGCCACCGCGCTGATTTATCCGCCCGATAGTTTTCAGAGCACGGAAGATCTCATCGCGCTGGCGCGCGTTGCCGCGAAACACGGCGGCATCTATGCGAGCCACATGCGCGATGAGAGCGCCAAGCTGTTGCAGGCGATCGGCGAATCCATCGAAATCGGCGAGAAAACCGGAATTCAAATCGAAATCTTCCATTTCAAGGGCGCTTATGCGCCGGGCTGGGGGAAACTGGTCCCGCAAGCGGGCCAACTCATCGACGCGGCGCGCGCGCGCGGCGTGAACATCGCGGCCGACATGTATGTCTATACGGCCGGCGGCACGGGCCTCGACATCACGGTGCCGAATTGGGTTTGGGAGCAGGGTGAAAAGAAGGGCCTGGAACGCCTCAAGGATCCGCAGGTACGTGTGCGCCTCAAGAAGGAAGTCGCGGCCGGTTCAGAGCCAGGATGGTCCAACCTGGTTGAGGCCAGCGGCGGCTGGGATCACGTCGTGCTCGCCAACGCCTTCAATCCGAAGTACGACCAATATCGCTTCAAGAGCATCGCGTACATCGCCAAGCAGCTCCATCAAGATCCCGCCGACGTCTCGTGGGATATCGTGCTCGGCGCGCAGCCGAACCGCGCCATGGGACTCTATTTCATGATGAACGAGGCTGACATCGCCACGGCGCTGCGCTGGCCGTGGATGAGCATCGGCAGCGATGCCGGCGCCAACGAAGCCCCGGGCAAAATCGATGCCATCGGTCTGCCGCATCCGCGCGCCTACGCCAATTTCCCGCGCGTCATTGCCGAGTATGTGAAAAAACGCCACGTGCTCACCCTCGAGGACGCGATTCGCAAAATGACTTCCTGGCCCGCCACGCGCATGCGGCTCTATGACCGCGGCGTCATCCGCGAGGGCCTGAAGGCGGATGTGACCATTTTCAACGAGGGCCGCTTGGACGACGTGGCGAGCTACGAAAATCCCACGGCCTATCCCACCGGCATCGACTACGTTTTGGTCAACGGGCAGTTGGTAATTGACCAGGGCCGCCATACGGGCGCGAAGCCCGGTAAGGTTCTGCGCGGCGCCGGTTATGACTCAACGGCGGCGCTTAAATCGCCGTGAGCGCAAGTCCCGCGGCAGGTCCGAGCGGCTCGTCTTGGTTTCAGCGCTACCTGCTGCCCGGTTTCGCGTTCAAGGCCGTGGTGATCGGCGGCGGCTATGCCACCGGGCGCGAACTGGCGGAGTTCTTTCTGCCGAGCGGCCCGCAAGGCGGTTTGCTCGCCATCCTGCTAGCCATGGTGATCTGGAGCGTGGTGTGCGCGGTAACCTTCAGCCTGGCCTATGCGACCAAGAGCTGGAACTATCGGGCCTTCTTCAAAAATCTGCTCGGCCCTTTCTGGGTGATTTTTGAGATTTGCTACCTGCTGTTCATCATCTTGATTCTCGCCGTCTTTGGTGCGGCCGCGGGGGCCATCGGCACGGCATTATTGGGTTGGCCGCCGCTGGTCGGAACCTTGAGCCTCATCGCCTGCATCAGTTTCGTCACCGCCTACGGCACCGCTTCAGTTGAGCGGCTGTTCAAATGGGTCTCGATATTTCTGTACGCGGTGTATGCCGTGTTCGTCGTGCTGTCGTTCTTCGCCTTCGGCGATCGAATCATCGTAAATTTGGCTGCGCCGGCGCCTCACGAAGGCTGGGTATTGGGGGGATTCACCTATGCCGGCTACAACGTGGTTGGCGCAGTGATCATTTTGCCGGTGCTACGGCATTTGCGCAGCAACCGCAACGCGCTCATCGCCGGCGCGTTGGCCGGTCCCTTCGCCATGATTCCGGCGCTGCTCTTTTTCATCTGCATGATCGCTTACTATCCGCAGATCGGCGGCGAAGCGCTGCCGTCGGATTTCCTGTTGCGACATTTGAATTTTCCGGCGTTTCACTATTTGTTTCAGCTGATGATTTTTTTGGCGCTGCTGGAAAGCGGCACCGGCTGCGTCCATGCCTTCAATGAGCGCATCGCCGAAGCCTACGCGGCGCGCAAAGGCGGCAGCTTGTCGAAATCCGCACGCCTGTGGATTACCGGCGCGCTGCTCTCGGGCTCGATATTCTTGGCGGCGCGATTTGGCCTCGTGACTTTGATCGCGCGCGGTTATCGCGGCCTGGCCTACATGTTCCTGGCGGTGTTCGTACTGCCCGTCATGACCCTTGGGATTTGGCAACTGTACGCGCGCAGCAAGGGCCGCGCGGCAGCAGCGGCCAGCACCGCCCCCGGCCCGTAGCATCGCCTCGACGCGTGCCTTTTAGTACCTCGAAGTAAACGAGGTCAAGTGATACACCCAAGCCATCCATAGCATTGCCACCGCGGACACGGCGAGCACCGAGGTCCAAATCTTGCCGGGCCAGCGTCGCCTGCCGGTCCAAGCAATCGCGGCGGCCCAGATCAGCGCGATGGCCCCGCCGACGTAGCCCAAGATCGACACCAGGTGCATCAGAAACAGCCAGGGATCCAGGCTGGGTCCCAGCATTGCCGTCCTTGAGCTTATTGTCACGAACAGCCCCAACCATGCCAGCGACACCAGAGTGACCACAACTGCTGCCACACGCGACAGTACCCGGCCGCGCTCATCGCGCCCGACCAGTTCCAGCTTGAGGTGATTTCGGCGCCGCACGATCGCGGCGACCGGCCACAGCAGCGTGGTCAGGAGGAGTGCAGCAAAGGAGATCCCCACGGCCGGCAAGAGCCAACCCGGCGACCGCCACCAGCGGCTCGGCTCGTACACCGTAAAGGGCGAGATTTCATCGATGCTGAAGCGCTGTACCTTTCCGTCCACCACTTTGGCGGCCAGGCGCCAGCCGCTGTCGACATCGCGCCATACGAACGGCGCAATTTCACGGAAGTAACGTGGTGCGCCGTTGCGGCCCTTGAAGGATGACGCCGTCAACAGGTCATCTTTGCCGACGCTGAGTTTGAACGGACTGGCAAAGCTGATGATGCTGATGAACGATGTTTCGGGCCGCCGCGAACTTTCATAGTAGCCCGCCATCAGCTTGGCATGCGCCGCGGCCGTTTTCGCATCGATCTTCCGCGTATCGGGCGTGCCCGGAAAGTACCGGTCGAGAAAATCATCGAATAATGCGCCGCGAATCGCGCCCGCGGCGCCCTCGCGGCCCTGACTGTTGACCGACACGAACAGGCCAACGTGATCGTCCAGCAATAAATGCAGGTAGCTGTGCATGTATACCGTGTCGCCGCCGTGGCTGATGATTCGATGGCCGTTGTAATTCTGTTCGTAGAATCCGAGCATCATCCGATTCAGCGGCGGGATCATGTCGGTGGGCGTTTCATGCATCATTTTCAGGGTTTCCGCACCGAGGATGCGCGCGCCGTGGTACTCGCCGCCTTCCAGATGCGCAATCATGAAATGCGCCATGTCGACACCGCTGGCTGCGAGGCTCCCGGCCGGCGCTGCTATTACGATCTCATACGGTTTTGGTGGCTGCGATCCAAGCGCGTAGCCTTTCGACATGTCGGCCTCGAACGCCGCGGGCAGCGGCTGCCGGAAAGTGGCATGCGACATCTCCAGCGGCTTGAACAGGTGGGCGTCGATGTAGTCGTCGAACGGCTGCCCTGAAACGCGCTCAACGATGTAGCCGGCGAGCGCGGTCGCATAATTGGAATACGCCGGTGTCGATCCGGCCTTGAAAATGCGCACGGGCGTCTTTTGTTCGGCATAGACCTTCAGAGGTACCAGCTGCTTCGGGTCGGAGACGATTAAAGATTTAATCTGCTCTTCGAAACCCGGGGTATGGGTCATGATGTCGCGCAGCGTGATGGGTCCATCGGAGCGCGGCGGGATCTTGAAGTCAAGGTATTCATTGACGTCATGATCGAGGTCCAGCTTGCCCTGTTCCACCAACTGCATGACCGCCGTCCAAGTAAATAGCTTGGAAATCGAGCCCGGCCGAAACATCGTGCGCTCCGCGTCGACCGGCTTGTGCTTCTCCACGTCGGCGAATCCGTAGCCTTTTGCGAATATCACCTCGCCGTTTTTGACGACCGCAACTACCGCACCGGCAACATCGCCGCGCTCGATCGCGTAGGGCATGAGGCCGTCCAGCCAAGGCTCGAGATCGGTTCGCTCGAGGGGATGGGCCGCTGCGGCACTCGGATTTGCCTCTGCGCCCAGCTCTGCGGGCGCGGCGCGGGCCGCGATCGCGCCACCGAACAAGCAGAAAAATAGGGAAATCGAGAACAGCGATGGGTATTGACGCGGCATTTTTGTTATCCCCGTGAAGCCTGGCCCAACGCAATGTTTACATTAAGAGAAATTTTCTACAATGAAAAACATCGCCAAGATCTGGCGTGATCAGAAACTAGTTGTGAGTCAAACGGCTCTGGCTCGCTTCAACGGCTCTTGGCTTTCTTCAATATCTTGATCGCAGCGCGCGCCGGCTGCGGATTCGCAGGCGAAGCCGCCTCGGTCTCGCCGTGCAAAGACATCAAGGACTGTACCAGCCCTTCGTCGGGGCTCGAGCACACCCCGAGCACCACCGCCTCGTCGCACCCTTCCTCAGTGACGTAGGCGTGCCCCATGTTGCTGTCCAGATAAATCGACTCGCCGACATTCAAGACCACGGGGTCGTAAAACTCTGTGAGGACCTTGATCGCGCCCTTCAGGACGTAGATGTATTCCTCGCCCGAGTGGCGCACCAGTTCGCCGAACTCCTCTGCGCTCTTGGCGCGGATGCGAGTCAAGATCGGGATCATCCGTTTCTTGCGCAACTCCGGACACAAGTAGTAATAGTCGTAGTTTTTCGTGTTCACGCGAACCGCGTCTTCCGTGAGTCCGATGCTGCGGCGCGCCGTCACCGCCGGTTCAGCTTCAGTCGGATCAGCGAATAGCTCGGATACACGGATTTCAAGCCGCTGGCTCAGTTGCACCAGCTTGTCGTAGCTCAAGGTAAGACGGTCATGTTCCACCTTGGAGAGGGTGGAGACCGGAATGCTGGTGCGCTCGCTCATCTGGCTCAAGGTCCAGCCGTTACGCGCGCGCAAAGCGCGCAGTAAGCTTCCGAGCGTAGGGTGACGCGTATTCATGTCCATCTAAGCCGCCCTTGTATGACGTTTTCGTTGGCCGCTCGCAGCATACCTAGCGTACCCGGTAGGTCAATCGCTTCAAAGCGCTCGATCCTGTTCATCGTACAACTTGCGCAGACCGACCTGTATGGAGAATTACATTGACAATTGTCTGTACAGGACTATTCTGGCTTAGTTGCGACATGATATCAGGATAAGTAAACGATGTCCGACTCTTCCCTTGCCATTACGCGTGCCATTACGCGCCGCCGCACTTTACAAGCCATGGCCGGCGCATTGGCTGTGCTCGCGCTGCCGGAGGCACGAGCCGCGCAAGCCACGGCGCAAGATCCCAAGAACAAATACTCGGCCAAGGTCTTGGATCTGGTGCAGCGCTCCTTGGTGATCGACATGCTCGCGCCGCTTAAGCTGGATTTTCGTCCCGAGGCTTATGCGCTGCCGTTGACCGATTCTGAGGCCGCCATGTTTCGTTCGTGTGGCATCACCGGATTCCACAATTCCGTGGGGGTCGGGGGCGCGAGCGCCTATGAGGACGCGCTGGAATTCATCGCCGCGTGGAGCGGATTTGTCGGCCGCAACACGCAAGTTTTTACTTTGGTGGGCAAAGCCGGCGATCTGGACGCCGCCAAGGCCAAGCAGAAAATTGCCGTCATCATGGGATTGCAAAATGCCGACGAATTTCGCGAGCCCAAGGACGTCAAAGCGTTCTACCAATTGGGACTGCGCTGTGCGCAGCTGACTTATAACACGCAGAATTTGCTTGGCAGCGGTTCCACGGAACGAGTCGACGGCGGGATCAGCGACTACGGCGAGCAGATCATCAAGTCAATGAACGAGGTGGGCATGCTCGTCGACGTCTCGCACAGCGGCGATAAGACCACTTTGGATGCCATCGAATTGTCCCCCAAGCCCATCGCCTTTACGCATTCGAATTGCCGCGCGTTGAACAATCATCCGCGTCTGAAGACGGATGAAGCGATTCGCAAGCTCGCGGCGAAGGGCGGCGTCATGGGCATCACCGGCGTGCGCATGTTCGTCAAAGACAAGGAGCCGACGACGGTCGAGGACATCGTCGATCACATCGATCACGTCGTAAAGCTCGTCGGCATCGACCATGTGGGCATCGGCTCGGACTCGGACTTGATGGGATACGATCACATGCCGCCGGACCAGTACAAGCAGCTGAAGGCCGGCTATAAGGCCTCCTATGCATTCCGCGACAAAATAGACACCGACGGCTTTGATCATCCACGCAAGGTGTTCGACCTTACGGCGGCCTTGATCCGCCGCGGCTACAGCGATTCGAATATTCAAGCAGTTCTCGGCGGGAATTTCCGCCGGCTGCTGGGTACTACTTGGACGTAAAAAGGGGGAAAAACATGAATGGTATCTGCAAACTTGCATTGCTCGTGGCGCTCGGGTCCATCGGGCTTTTCTTATCGCCGCAGAGCAGGGCGGCGGATGCGGCTGCGCCGTCCGAGGACGCGCTGGCCACCATCGTCGTCACGGCCGAAAAGAAAGAAGAGAAACTGAAAGACGTGCCCATGAGCATCACCGCCCTGGGCGGTAATTCGCTCGACAATCTGCAGTACCGCAGTTTCAGCGACTACGCGGCCATGGTGCCGGGTCTGTCGTTGGTGAGCAGTCAGCCGGGGTACACCAACCTGACCTTGCGAGGCCAGAACGCCGGGGGCGTCGGATCCACCGTGGCGGTCTACCTGGATGAATCACCGTTCGGTTCCAGCAGCGCCTTGCTCAACGGTTCCATCTTGAGCGGCGATTTCGATACCTGGGACCTGCAGCGCATCGAAGTGCTGCGCGGGCCGCAGGGCACCTTGTACGGGGCCAACAGCGAAGGCGGCTTGCTGAAGTTCGTCACGGCGCCGCCGGTATTGGGCAGCTTTTCAGGCGCCGCCGAGGTCACGGGCGAAACCGTTACTCACGGCGGCACCGGCGGCGATTACCGCGCGATGCTGAACCTGCCGCTGGGCGACAAGATGGCGTTTCGCATCGACGGATTCGACCAAGATGTAGAAGGTTACGTCAGCGACCCGTCGCGCAACAAGGTCGATGAGAACGACGGCCATAAGTATGGAGGGCGCGTTTCCTTGCTGGCCCAACCGGTCGACTCTC
>Ga0265770_1000037_pt1 | contig 13233 bp, 18 predicted proteins | sample NZEome_2_FD_200838 | JGI IMG/M metagenome (GOLD analysis project Ga0265770, IMG submission 200838) | Metatranscriptome of rhizosphere microbial communities from Maridalen valley, Oslo, Norway - NZE1 (Metagenome Metatranscriptome) | ecosystem: Host-associated > Plants > Roots > Rhizosphere > Soil... | reverse complement strand
TTTGGCAAACTCATGGTGCGTACCCGTCTCGACGGCGATGTAGTGGAGATTTCGGTGGGCGATAGCGGCACTGGCATACCCGAAACCGCCCGTGATAAGATTTTCGATCCGTTTTTTACCACAAAGGAGGTGGGCAAGGGGACTGGTCAAGGTCTGGCGATCGCGCGTAGCGTCATCGTCAACAAACACGGCGGAACGCTGCGCTTTGAAACCGAGTGCGGCGTGGGCACTACATTTTTCATTCGACTGCCCGTCGATGCGCCCACCGCCGATGCGCTGCAGGTTGTGGTGTAATGTTACATCCTATTCGTCGATGACGAGGTGAGCGTGCGCGAGACAATGCGACTCTCAAGCATTGCTGACGGTATCAGTGTGGCGGAGCCCTTTCGCGTCAGCGTGTCGTCATGACCGCAAGGGGCGGTACGCACCCGCGCGCTCGGATCCTTTGTGTGGATGATGAGGTTGAGGCGCTGCGCGGTCTTAAGCTGCAGCTGGGGAGGCGCTACGAGGTGCTGACCGCGAGCAGCGGCACGGCCGCGCTCGAGCAGCTCGCGCAAGACCCCCGGGTCGAGGTGATCATTTCCGATATGCGCATGCCGGGCTTGAGCGGAGCAGAATTCTTAAGTCAATCGCGCGCGTTCGCGCCCGAGGCGCAACGGATCCTACTCACCGGACAGACGGACTTGGCCTCCGCCATCGCAGCCATCAACGAGGGACAGATCTTTCGCTTTCTGTCCAAGCCATGCCCGCCCGCTGAGCTGATGAGCGCCATTGAGGCCGCATTGGAACGCCATCGCTCGCGCGCATTGGAGCACACCGCGATTCGGCGCAAGGTGGAACAGCGCCAATTGCAGATCGACCCCCTCACTGAGCTCGCCAGTAGACTGCAGCTGATGGGGGTACTTGAGGCCGCGGCCTATGAAGCGACCGAATCAGCGGGCACCTTGGTCGCATATTTCATCGCGATCGATGGATCCGATCAGCCGCTCGCAATCCGAGATGCGCCTTGGGGGGACGAACTGGCCAAAATCATGGCGGAGCGCCTAAGACAGCAGTGTTCCAGCGCGATGATGGTCGCGTGCTGGGGCATTGAGCAGTTTGTGGTGATTGTGTTGAGTGCCGGCACGAGTGACTTGGACCTCAGTGCCTTTGGCGAGGAACTGTTAGGCGTAGTTACCGCACCGATTACCGTCGATAACGAGTACATTGCGGTCACGGCCAGCATCGGAATAGCTCGGCTTGCGGACCGAGCAGAATGGGAAAAGCTCATTCAACAGGCGGCTGCGGCGGCGCGCGAGGCGGGGCGCGAGGCGGGGCAGCGGGTCTGTTTGTATCGACCCGATGTGGCGCTACCGAGCGAAAAGCACCGCGAGCTCCTCCGCGCTCTGCGGGAGACGCTCGTTCAAGACGGTCTTCATCTGCACTATCAGCCGATCGTGGACGTGAAGGAAGGTCGTGTGCGTGCGCTGGAATGTCTCGCGCGCTGGGAGCACGGAACATTAGGCGACATCGGCCCAGCGACGTTCATTCCCCTGGCGGAACAACATGGTGAGATCGTGCGGCTTGGTCAGTGGGCCTTGTGGCGCGCTTGCCATGAAGGCGGCCAAATCAGGGGTGATGGTCGCCTGGAAGTAGCGGTAAACGTATCGGCCAAGCAACTCAAGGATAAGAGCTTCCTGTCGCATCTGGAGAAATGCCTGTCGCATAGCGGCCTGCCGCCGGAATCCTTGGAACTGGAGCTCACAGAATCAGCACTGGCGAGCGATATGGAGCATCTGCGCGACGTCCTCGAGCAGATCCGTCGGCTTAAGGTGCGCATTGCCGTGGATGATTTCGGTACCGGCTATTCATCGTTGTCCTATTTAAGCCGCTTGCCCATTGACGTGATCAAAGTCGACCAAGCGTTCATCCGCGATTTTAACCAGGGCGGTAAGACAATAATCAAAGCAGCCCTGACCATAGCCGGCGATTTTGGCCAGGAGGTCATCATCGAAGGCGTCGAGACGGCGGAAATGCTGCAGCAGGTGCGCGATTTGGGCGCCACGTTAATCCAGGGATACTGGTTTGCAAAGCCGATGCCTGCCGGACAGGTGCCTGACTGGCTGTCCGCCTTTGAAGGTCGCTCTGAGCATAGAGAGACGGCGCTCATGCACAAGCACAAGTAACGTGAGGCGCAATATGGAAATGGAGACGGATTTCTCATCCATCCACAATGGACATGAGCGGCGGGTCTACGAGCAGGTACTTGGAGTCGCCGCTCGTTATCCTACTGTGGCAAAGGATCCGGAATTGCTCGCTGACGCAGCTTGTGGCTCTCAACTCGCTGAAACCGCATTACATTCGTCACTCTATCGATATGCAGTTTTATCTCTCAGATGCTGAACGCACTCAGGATGAAACAGCGATCGCCGCGGCCGTCAACTCTGCGTTACGGCACATCCAGTCGCGCTCGTCGACGGCCGGCGCATAGGCCCGACGGGCTTGATTTCAGCGGATCAGCGTTGTTCGTCAACTCGATACGGCGCGCGCTCGGCAGATCGAGGACACCTTGCAGGAGTTTGCCGATTGCATTTTGTCTAAGCGACAGCATGCCGCCCTTTATCGGCGAGTTGTGCACCGCGACAAATCACGCCGACACCCGGACTCGGAAGGGTTCGACCACGCCGACACCATCAGCAATGCTCGATAACCTTACAATCAGCGTGCGAGTAATCTCTTGGCCGGCGGGCACCAAACGGATTCCTTTCGGGCTCACGAGGTCCTCCTCGAGGATCATACCCAGCGCCAAATCCTTTAACCGGACTTGGCGAATGCTAAGTCCCTGGTTAGCGACTTTGAGCGAAAGCAGCGGCTTGATGATTGCCTGAGGCAATCCGGGTTTCGATGCCTTTAGCGCCGCGGCTGCGCTTTCGCGAGTTGCGCCACGCGAAATCAGGCGATCAAATTCAGATGCTGTCTGTAGCAGGAGTTCACCTGCGCTCCGGACATCCCATTGGCTGATATTGTCGGGCTTTCCCGTGCAATTGGGCTGCCCGAATTGAGCGGTGACAATCGCGGCAACTTCATCCAGCCGCGGAATGGCCGCAAGGAGTTTGCCCGCCACTTCGGGATGCGATTCGAATAAGCCCTTCTCCTCATCGGTTAGGGCTTGAGAAGCCTCGACCTTCGACAATATTTCCTGGGGCAGCGTCACACAACCGATTTGCGACACATGTGCCGCCAAACCCCATTGCCACTGGGCCGGCAGCGACAGCGCCGCGGCGAGTTCAACCACATAGCGCTGCAATCGGGAGGCGCGGCTCGAAGCGGCTGGGCTTACCATGCCCAGAATCTCGATGAGCATTTTAACCGCACCACTTAAGGTTTGTTCCAACAGCACCTTCTCCGCGCTAATCAGGCGATGCTGCCTCAGGCCATCCTCGACTGCGGCCAGGAGCTTCTCCGTCGGGCAGGGTTTACTTAAGAACCGATAGATATGACCGTCGTTGACGGCCGCGATCGTTGCCTCGAGATCTGCCTGCCCACTCAAGATCATCCGCACGGTGTCCGGCTCTTGTTCGCGCACTTTCGTCAAGAATTGCGCCCCATTCATGTTGGGCATGCGCATGTCGGAAACGACGAGGGCGAAGGGACCGGATTCGCGCAAGAGACGCAGCCCGTCGGCTCCGCTCGTGGCCGTTTGCAGCGTGATGTGTTTGCGCAAGCTCCGCTGAATGCCGTCGAGCACGTTTTGCTCGTCATCGACAAACAGAACGCGTTCGCTTGCGGGGCTGGTTGCGCTCACTGGTTTTGCCTGGTGCTTTCCTGATCAATCTGGGGGATTTCCAATAGATCTACCGCCGTTGACCACTGCGACAAATGATCGGTCAGGCCAAGTGGCTCCAATAGTCCTGGTTCAATTCCAAATTCTCCAGCCTCCGAATTTCCATCGAGTTCCCTGTGAACCAATCGATCTGCAACGTGCACGATTGTGGTCAAGTCGAAACCGGTGTCGGCCCGTTGACTCGGTGTGTGATGCTGCGCGACGGCTGCAACAATATGGCTCGGAAATCCCCACAAGCCCAGTAAATAGGCGCCGACTTCGGCGTGATGTTTATCGACTTGCATCATCGTGTCTGCGCTTGAACTCGATTCGGTTCTACTCGCGAAGACGACTCGGCCCACGTCGTGCAACATGCCTGTCAAAAACGACTCATCGACGCGAGGAGCGGGAAGCCGCTCGTGGTTCGCAATCGCTCGTGCCGCGATGGCGGTCCTCCAACTGTGTGACCAAAGAGCTTCCGTGGCATTTGAGCCACCACTTTGAAACAGTCCGTGTCCTAACACCAGCGCGCTGAGCGTATCCAATCCCAAAAAGGCGACTGCACGATCGACGCTCGTGACGAGCCGACGGGCGCCGAAGAACGCCGAATTAACCAGTTTCATGATATTGGCCGTCATGGCTACATCGCGGCTAATAATGTGCGCCGCTTCCGTCACGGTGGCGCTCGGTTGCTTCAGGCAGCTTGAAATTTCTTGAAACGCTTTTGGAAAGCTTGGAAGTGTGCCGACGTTGCCCACCATCAGGGCGATCTCATCGCTCGAGAGCAATCGTCTCATTAATTGGGTTTGGGCGATTGCGGTCTTCAAGACTTCACTCTCGCCCGGCTTTGCGATGTATTGGTGCGCAGTGCCCACCAGGCGCATGATGGCCCCGGGCTCTGCGTAACCGGACAAGACCAAACGCACGGTCTGCGGATAGAGGCTCTTGACCTCAGCAAGTAGCTGCCAGCCGTCCATGCCGGGCATGCGCATATCGGTCACAATGACGTCCGCGGGATTTCTGGCAAGACACTTAAGTGCCTCGGGGCCGCTCGAGACGAACTCCATATCCCATTCTTTTCTCATGCCATGCATGGCGCGGCGCATCGCCTCAATGACGTTGGGTTCATCGTCGACAAAGACGATCCGGATCATGGCGTAATCGCCTCGAGGCAAACCTTATGCCGCGACAGCATCGGTTGCCTCCAACGGTAGTCGCAACACAAACGTGGTACCTGATCCAGGAGCCGTCTCTACGGAGATGGTGCCATGGTGCTTTTTCACGATCACATCGTGTGCGATCGCCAAGCCTTGCCCAGTTCCCTTGCCAACCCCCTTGGTGGTAAAAAAGGGATCGAAAATCCGGTCGCGAATTGCGGGGGGCATGCCACAGCCGCTGTCTTTGATGCGAATCTCAGCCCAATCCTGGTGCTTGCGAGTTGAGACCGTGATGACCCCTTTTGCTCCGGCCGTTGCAGTGTTGGCTGCGCCGATTGCATGGGCCGCATTGACCAAGATATTTAAGACCACCTGGTTGAACGCGCCGGGCATGACCGGAACAAACGGGAGGTCCGCCGCGAGGTCGGTGACTACATCCGCGACGTACTTCCACTCATTGGTGGCGACCGTGATAGTGCTTAAGATCGCTCGATTGAGGTCGTGTGGCGCCTTCTCCGTAGCGGGGTGAGAAAATTCTTTCATGGCACCGACGATTCTGGAGATCCTCTCAACTCCGTCCAGTGATTGCACGATTGCCTTAGGCACCTCCTCGCGCAAGTAGGCCATGTCCACTGCCGCGAAAAGCGCTTCGAGTTCTTTGGCCGAAATCATTGCGGTGTCTTGGGTAGCGCCCAGTTTCAGCAAGCGATCGACGGCCCCCAGCATTTCCCCCACGGATTCCTGTAAGAAGCGAATGTTGTCGCCAATAAACTGAGCCGGCGTATTGATTTCATGCGCGATACCTGCCGCGAGTTGCCCGATCGACTCCAGCTTTTGGGCGTTCGCCAATTCGCGCTCTAGCTTCTTCTTTTCGGTGACATCTTGGGTGATGGCGACAGCTCCCAGACACTCGCCATTTTGGCCGGTGAGGCGGCGCGCGCTGCCGAGCGTCGTCCGAACTGTGCCGCCGGATTGAGCAATGAGAAGTTCGACATTTGTCACATTCTCTCCGCGCAACGCACGCGCCAACGGCCGTTCCTGGTGCGGTACCGGTGTCTTCCCGCCGGGTAGGAACATTTCAACGGCTAGATCGGGTGTGCAGCCTGCTGAGTCGTCCGGCGTCCTCAGCTCAAAGAGTTGTGCCGCCGCCGGGTTGTGCAGAAACACGCGACCTTCCACATCGCAAGCCCGGATTGCGACCGGAAGGTCGGCAATGACGGCTTGAAGCAACCGTTGGTTTTGCAATAACTCGGCTGCGAGGTCTTTACGGGCGGAAATGTCTCGTAGGAATTCGACTGAACAGCTCGGTGCGCCGATCTCGTCTTTAACTAACGCGCTTGTCGCACGCACCCACAGAGCGCAACCATCCGCGCGCATATACCGTTTCTCAACGTCGAGGGTTTCGATATCGCCGCGCCAGAGGCGCTCGAGTTCTGCCGCATTGTGCGCAATGTCTCCTTCGTGGGTAACTTCACCAATGAACTTCGATTCGATTTCGCGGGCATCCAAGCCAAGCAATTTGCAGAAGGCGGAGTTCGCGCGCAGAATTCTCGCATCACGATCCATGTAGCTGATGCCAATTGGCGCCTGTTCAAACATGTCGTGCGAAAGCGTCTCCGAGGATCGGCGCTGAGCCATGGCGACATTCCTTTGCAGTAACCGGGCTAGTTCAAACTATCGGCGCGAATGGGAATATCTTGAGGGATCCTCGCTACATCGTCGCGCCGGCGTGCGCCAAATACTGAGCCAAATCGATCTGAAAATAGACCCCGTGCGGGTAGCGCAAGAGTGCCCCAATGCTTTCGGAAGGCGCGAAACTTTCAGAACCTTTGAACGCAGTCAGCTTACTCCCAAGTCCACAAACGATTTTGGAGTGCTGCAGCGCAGCCATAAAGCCCTTTGGAGCTGATCGCAAACCAACTCGACGTTTTTCCTGGTCGACCGCAGCGGATTAAGCCGAATTTCATGTTTTTCGAGGCCACCGCTCATATCACCGGTTAAGAGGGATAGTTCAGGCAGTAGGAGCCGCGGATTCAAATCTGTCACTTCGACCATTGATTTTGTTCAATATTCCCAACAGGAAGGATTGGCATTTTTCGCCCGCGCCCCGGGGACCGGACTGCGGACAAGAGCTCGCGCGCGATGTTACCGATACGCTAAACAGCTGGCGCCTTGTGCCCTCGGATCTGGAGTTTGACGTCATCGAAGCAACTTTAGCCCAACTCATTTGGACCCAAAATGAAATTTCGGCAGCGAATATTCCTCGTTCGACTACGTCAGAGCCTATCGCGTAAATCACTTAAAGATCGCTCAATCATTCATCAACCGCTCCACTACCGATGCGGAGAGCGCGGTGACCATCCGCGCGATCGTCAACTTCGCGCGCGATATAGGGATCAGCGTCATCGCGCAGGGCGTGGAGACCGAGCAGCAGCGCGATCTGCTCACCTTGCCCGACGTCACGACACAAGCGCAAGGCTTTCACTTTGGCAAGGCTGTCGAAGCAGAACGCGCGAGCGACATGCTTTGAAAGTGAAGGGACTCAGTTTGCCCGGATTTAGCGGGTTGCTGCGGTTCGCGTACGTAGCCCGCACGTGACCAGCAGTAAGAGAGCTGAAGATACTCGCCCTTCGGTGTCAGCTCGAATAGCGTAACACCGGGGTCAAGATCTCTTTTGTTAGCAATAAAGTGCTAATTGGGATCGAGGCAGGCGCAGAAATTCTCGCCGTATCGACGGTCTGACTTCCGAATAAAAAACGGCCGCGTTGCCGAATGACGAGTCCATTCGCCGGATCCGTCGTTTTGAGGCCCGCATAACGCTAATAACGTCAAATAGGGTAGCCAATTCACTGAACCCGAATCCATGCCTCGGCAGACTGGGTTGCTCGGCTGGCACGTTGTGAATCTCCGAGCCGATCATTTCGTTGAATATTGGATTCCGGCTAAACCAGTAAGGCGCATGAAGTTCAAATTCAGTAGCGGGGCGCGAGGTATCTTCGGCGCTCTTGCTTCGATCCTGATAGCGCTCGGGACGGGGTGTCACGCCCAGCAGGGGCCGGCAGGTCAGCTGTCACCGCTCGAGAATACCGTGACATTGCGACGAGGTCTCGGTGGCGAGCCCGGAACACTCGATCCGGGCGCCGCAGTGGACTCGTTTTCTTTAGAGGTGCTGGGCGATCTCTATGAAGGATTGACGGCGGAGACCGCCGATGGATCCATTGTGCCGGGAGTCGCTGCCTGGTGGACCGTGGATTCCGCTGGCAAGAAGTACGAGTTTCACTTGCGGCACGATGCCCGCTGGTCAAACGGTGCTCCTGTTCGCGCCCAAGACTTTGTTAATGCATGGCGACGCCTAGTTGACCCCAAGCAGGCTTCTCCCATGGCAGACAATCTGCGGGTGATCGTCGGCGCCGGCGACATTATCGCCGGGCATGCAATTCCAAGTTCACTTGGTGTCTTAGCCCCACGCGATGACGTACTCCAAGTTGTGCTGACAAGACCTGCGCCATATTTCCCGCAGCTTCTGACGCACTACTCTGCATTTCCTGTGTTCTCCGAATCTGCGGCCAGATCTCACGATTCGAGGACCTGGGTGTCAAACGGCGCGTATGTTCTCTCAAGCTGGACTCCTGGCGGCACTCTCCAGTTGCAGAAGAACCCCTCGTATTGGGACCGAGATCATGTCGGCATTGCGAACGTCATCTATGTTCCGCTGCCGGATGAGAACGCGGAGTGTTTGCGTTATCGAGCTGGCGAACTGGATCTGACTCAAAGTGTCCCTGCGGCGGCGCTTGCCTCAATTCGCGCGGAAACGCCGAACGAACTGCACATCGCGCCGTTTCTGGGTACTATGTATTACGCGTTTAATTTGCGCGCCGCGCCTTTCAAGACCAATGTCGCCTTGCGCAAGGCATTAGTAATGGCTGTCGACCGGCGAGCGATTTTGAAATCCATTCAGCCGTTTGGTCAACAGCCGGCCTTCGGTTTTGTGCCACCCGGAACCTGGAATTACCAACCGCAATCGTGGGATTGGGCTGATACGCCCGACGCGACACGAATCGCCGAGGCGAAACTGTCGTATGCCAAGGCCGGATTTTCAATTCAGACGCCGCTTCATTTGAAGCTCCTATTCAACTCGAGCCCGGGAATTAAACAAATAGCGATTGCGATCGCTGCTATGTGGAGGGAGACCCTGGGAATTGAGACAGAGCTGATTGATGAGGAGTACCGGGTATTTTTGGATTCCCGCAAGCACTCACCTCGATGGGATGTCGTGCGGCTCGCTTGGCTCGCCGATTACAATGATGCGGGCTCCTTTCTCGACACGTTTCGCAGCGATTCGCCCAATAACGACTCTGGCTATGACAGTCCGCAGTTCAATGCGCTCATCGAGGAAGCTGAGAACACCGCGGATGTGGAAAAGCGTCGCGAGATTCTTGAGATGACGGAAAAAATCATGCTCGCCGACTACCCTGTGATTCCAATATACTTTCTTAGCTCGAAGCGGCTCTTTAAGCCCTACATTCGGGGCGAAACCGCCAATCCATTAAATCGGCTCTATTCGAAGCATCTTACGATCGAAGCGCATTAAGCGGCGCAATCTCGTTGCACCGTCAGCTCGCCGCCTGCAACGCGCTGCGCACCGATCGCAGAGCATGACGGATTGCATTCGCTGCCGACCGGTGACAATCCCATCAGGAGTCTCGGCCCAATTGCCGTTGCCTTTGACACTCAGGTCCCCAGCTCTTACGTGGAGTACACATTCAGCATTCGCGCAGAACACCGAGTCGCATTCGCGCACGGTGTATCGTTCTAGGATGAGACGGTGGAATTGGATCGGCTCAAGGCGACACGTCTGATGAGCCAGGCATTTACCTCCTTGTCGAGCCATCCCACGGCCCTGACCCCGATCTTTACACGCTGAGGAAACCGAAGATCGGCCTCCAATTGGTAGATCATCGAGCGGCACAAGCCTGTAACTTCACAGACCTGTGGCAATCGTAGAATCTTAAGAGACTCATCTGGAGTAGGAGAGGTAATCATGGAAAAACTCCGGTGAGGGTGGAGACAGTTCTGTGGCCGCCTAACGCGGCGGATGATGGGTGCTTGAGGGGCAGCGTCTGCTGGTTGGGGGGACTCGCTTGGCGGCGGCGCGGGCAATAGGCCTTATCCGACGTTACAGCGATCGGGGACCGCCAGGTGCGCGCCATCCATTCAAGGATGTCTGCCCTAAGCCACCCAATCTTCTTTCCACGAAATTGCTGTTTTCGAGGAAATTTCCCCATCGCGGCCAGGGTGCCAAGCATCCACTGCGGACGCCGGACGAGCCGGGCGACATCATGGGCGGTGAGGATTCGATCCCAATTGGGGTAGGGTTCGTTCACCCACTGGGAGATTGAGACCGCATGATGAACGAAGAGGCTGCCCGCATCGATGCCATTTCGACGAGAGTTTGTCGACATAAACGACCTTGAGTGTGGTTCCAGTCGTTTAGGGTCAAGTTGCCACGCATGGCGCCATGATGCGCCTTACATCTCCTGGCTTGTGTAAGAGTTCCGCGCAAAATTCAGCGGAACCCTGACGGAATGCGCGAGGGAAGCTCTGCACAGGTGATCATAAGTGGAGGATACTGTGGCGAGGGGCAGTAGCCGTCAGGAGAGAGAGGATCTGATGAAGCAGACGACCTTTGCATCGGCCGCCTGGGATAAGAAGGGCAAAGTCACGCGCCGAGAGCGTTTTCTGGGTGAGATGGATCAGGTGATTCCGTGGTCTGAGATCCTGGCGCAGATCGAGCCGCATTATCCGAAGCCCGGCGACGGCACCCAACCGATGTCCATGGAGCGGATGCTGCGCGTTTATTTTATGCAGCAGTGGTTCAACCTCTCGGATGCGGCGATGGAGGATAGCCTCTACGACTCGGAGTCGATGCGCCGCTTTGCGCGGATCGAGTTGCTTGATGATGCGGTGCCCGACGAGTCGACGATCCTGCGCTTTCGCCACCTGCTCAAGCAGCATCAGCTGAGCGAGCAGATTTTCGGCCTTGTACGCGGGCTTCTGGAGTCCAAGCGGCTGCTGCTCAAGAGCGGCACGATCGTCGATGCGACCATCATCGATGCGCCGGCCTTGTCGACGAACGATCGGGAGTGCATTTTGGGATGAAGGCGCACGTGGGCATCGATCGGCGCGGCATTGTTCATAGCCTGGTCACCACGGCGGCCAACGCGTCGGACATTGGCCAGATGGTGCACCTGCTGCACGGGGGATGAGCAAGAGATCTACGCCGACCAAGGCCTACTGGAGTGAGGCGCATCGGCAGGCACTGTCCCGTGGGATCTGCTATCGCGTCAACCGCCGGGGTAACCGCCATAAGCTGACTCGCCACGAGCGGCCCATTAACCGTTTCCGATCGGCAACCCGCGCCCGTTGCGAGCACGTCTTTCGCGTGGTGAAGAAACTCTGGGGCTTTACTAAAGTTCGCTATCGGGGGTTGGCGAAGAACACAGCGCGGCTCTATACCCTGATCGACCTGGCCAATTTGTATCTGCTAAGACGACGGCTGATGCCAGCGCGGGAGACGTGTCGATGCTGATCGCAGAACTCGACGAGCAGCGCCGGAACGAGATCTTCACCCCCGCCAAGACAATGCAGCAGCCAAAAAACATGCTCATCGACCTTTCAAACTACATGAACCCTGAATCAGCAGCCGCCTGTGCAGAGCTTCCCTAGCGCATCAGTTGAGTTAACACCTCCCGTGGGTCTAGCCGCAGTGCCCGCGTTAAGTCAATGAATTCTATGACATCAATCCGCCTTTCGCCGATTTCGATTCTGGCGATGACTGTTTGCGAGGTCTTAAGCCGCAGCGCAAGCTCGTGCTGCGACAGGCCGGCGGTCTTGCGTGCGGCAACCAACGCGGCACAGAGCGCACGGTGTCGACGGCTGCGGAGGGATTTCAACGGGAATGCTCCTAAATTTTCTCGTGAGCATCCACGTATAATGCGAAAATTGACTTATGCGATTTTTGACTAAGCGCTAGAATGGAAACTGGGCGGGTGAGCCGGGAGCATAAAGGAGATGTCATGCTTATCTTGACACGACGCGTGCGTGAGACGTTGATGATAGGGGATGATGTCGCTGTCACTATTCTAGCCGTGCAGGGAACGAGAGTGCGTGTGGGAATCGATGCGCCCAAAGCGACGCCCGTGCACCGACGAGAGATTTATGAACGCATTTGCTCGCAGAGGCTGCTCGATGGGCGCCGGTAGCATCAATCTAAGTCAGTCCGCTCGCGGACTCTGGCGGATTGCGGGTTTGCCGGTTCTCGTGTTCCTCGTGATTCTGGAGCCGCTTGCGACCTTTGTCTTCGCAGCGCTCTCCCTACTAGGGCTGCTGACAACGGCATTCTTTTTTCTTGTTGGGCCGCCAGGATTTCCCGTCTGGACCATGCTCGCCCTGTCGCTAGGCTTTGCGATCGCCTTGCTGCCTTACCACGCACTAATTCGATTGCTGTCGAATACCTGAACGCGGGATTTATTAGCGTTTCGCGACGCCGACCGAAAACGCCTTCAACTGAGCGCGGTCGTTTTCTCGTCTAAGAATACTGAATCTTGTTCAGATTCACGAAGGGAGTTGCAATGCGCGCAAATCGGCCGACACCGGTCAATTCGAATGTTCATGATCAGGCCTTTACATTCGCGACAGAGCCCGAGTTCGAGTAAATCCCCCTTAGCGAGGGTTCGTTTGAGAAGCATCAATTCTTCGAATCGCACATTCGATTGTGGATAGTAAGCAAGGTAAGCATCGTAGATATCGCAGGTCTGCTCGCCATCATCGAGAGCCGATGTTCGTTGGATCGACGCTGGGTGCTTGAATATCGGGAAGAGCGCCGCAACAGCGGCAGCCTCAGTTCGACCGCGTGCGGTGCGCAACAACACATCGAGCGAGCGCGGCGGCGGCCCGTGACGACGGGCATCGTCCGATACCTTAAGGCGGCGACGCAGCGTCGCGAGCCGATTGCGCGAGAAGCCGGTCAGTTTCCTGATGGTCTGGGTCCTAACCTCGTGGAAGATGAGCCGCCTAGCTAATTCAAAGCAGCGAATTTCCCGGGCAACCGAGTCGTCATTGTGATGAGCGTCCATTGCCTCATTCCCGTTTGAAGGTTCGTCCAAACGGAGTCCGCGAAGCATCGGGCAGCCGTTTTAGATCAAGTCCATCAAAAATAATTGCCTATAGCGCGACAGATTTATTCCGTATACACTCGGACTCTAATTGGGAATG
>Ga0265770_1000035_pt1 | contig 13434 bp, 10 predicted proteins | sample NZEome_2_FD_200838 | JGI IMG/M metagenome (GOLD analysis project Ga0265770, IMG submission 200838) | Metatranscriptome of rhizosphere microbial communities from Maridalen valley, Oslo, Norway - NZE1 (Metagenome Metatranscriptome) | ecosystem: Host-associated > Plants > Roots > Rhizosphere > Soil... | reverse complement strand
TCAACGACAACATCGATCAGCTGCCGCGGCTGGCCAAGGCCCTGAAGCAGGACCAGCAGTCGCTGGCTCGCCGCATCACCAGCAATCTGGATCGGGAATTTCTCTACCTGGTGCGGCATATGCCGCCGGAGCAGGCCGCGCGCATCAAGGCATTGAACATTCCCGGCGTATACCTGCTGCGCGAGTACCGCCGCTATTACCCGGCCGGCGAAGTGTCGGCTCACGTGGTCGGATTCACCACGGTGGATGACAAGGGTCAGGAAGGACTGGAGCTGGGCTTCGACCAACTGTTGAACGGCGAGGACGGCGCCAAACGCGTCATTCAAGATTCTCTCGGCCGCTATGTCGAGAATGTTGAAAGCATCCGCGCGCCGCGTCCGGGCCGCGATCTGGTCACCAGCATCGATTTGCGCATTCAGTATCTGGCGTACCGCGAACTGAAGGCGGCGATGCAGGAATACCGCGCACGCGCAGGCTCGGCAATCGTGATCGATGTCGACACGGGCGAAGTCCTGGCCATGGTGAATCAGCCCTCGTACAACCCCAACGATCGCGAACAATTGAAGGCGGGACTGTATCGCAACCGCGCCGCGACCGATATTTTCGAGCCCGGCTCCAGCGTCAAGCCCTTTATCGTAGCCGCAGCCCTGGCCTCCGGGCAGTACCACCCTGACAGCGTGGTCGACACGTCGCCCGGGTTCTTCAAGGTCGGCAACAAAGTGGAGGAGGACGAACACAACTTCGGTGTCATCGATTTGGCGACGATCCTGGCAAAGTCCAGCAATGTCGGCATCGCCAAGATCGCTCTGTCGCTTCAGCCTGAGCAAATCTGGAGCACCTTGACCGGTTTGGGCTTGGGCCAAGTGACCGGAAGCAATTACCCCGGCGAGTCGGCTGGCATGTTGAGCAACTACGCGCACTGGCGGCCCATCGGCATCGCCACCATGTCGCACGGTTACGGCTTATCGGTGACGCCGCTGCAGCTGGCGCATGCCTACGCGACGATCGGCGCGGGCGGCATCGAGCGTCCGGTCTCCTTCGAAAAGATCACGGCTCCGGTGACCGGCGAGCGCGTCATGGATGCCAAGGTCGCGGGTGAGCTGGTGGAATTGATGCAGCAAGTGGTTGAAAAGGGCGGCACGGCGACGCGCGCCTCGCTCATCGGTTATCGGGTATCCGGCAAGACCGGCACGGCATTTAAGTCCATCCCCGGCGGCTATTCCACTGACCGAATCATGGCCGTATTTGCCGGCTTGGTGCCGGCGTCGCACCCGAAGCTGGCCACGGTGGTCGTGATCGACGAGCCGAGCCGGGATGTGCAAGAAGTCGGCACGCTGGCCCAGGGCGGCACGGTGGCCGCACCGGTGTTCGCCAGCATCATGTCCGGAACGCTGCGCTTGCTGGATATTCCCCCGGATGATTTGCAGAGCGTGCCGGCAACGACGCTGGTGCAGGCGAACGACGCGCCATGAGCGCGGCACTTATGTGGCTGCTCGATGGCATCGCGAAGATCCCCGCGACCGAAGCGCGCGTCTCGGATTTGACGCTCGATAGCCGTCAGGTGCGCGCCGGCAGCTTGTTCTTCGCGCTGCCCGGATTCAAGCATCATGGCCTCCATTTTGCGGCTGATGCCGTTGCCCGCGGCGCGAGCGCAGTCCTGTGGGAACCACACCCCGACTTGGCGGCGCCGGTGCTGCCGCCTGGCGTGTTCGCGGCTGCGATACCGAATCTGAAGAGTCTCGTTGGGCGCATCGCCGACCGCTTCTTCAACTGGCCTTCCTCGCAGCTGCGGATTACCGGTATCACGGGCACCAACGGCAAGACCACCTGTGCCTACTTACTGGCGCAATGCCTCGAGCGGTTAGGTCTCGCCGCTGCCTACATGGGGACGATTGGCTGGGGACGTCCCGCAGCGCTCGCGGAACCCACGCACACGACGCCCGATGCCGTCACCGTGCATCGCACGCTCGCGCAACTGCGCAGCGTCGGTGTGCGCGAGATCGCCATGGAAGTTTCCTCGCATGCTCTGGACCAATGCCGCGTCGACGGCGTGCGTTTTCAGGTCGCGGCCTTCACCAATCTGACGCGCGATCACTTGGACTATCACGGCAGCATGCAGGCGTACGGCGCCGCAAAAGCCAAGCTGTTTCAAGCGACAGACCTCAGGCACATCGTGCTCAACATCGGCGATGAGTTCGGCCGTGCATTGGCTCGAAACCATGGCGGCGGCGCATCGTTGATCGCGGTTTGGGTGGGCTCGGGAGATTCAGGCTGGCTGGCCGATCGCGCGCTGCACGCGACGCAGGTGCGAATGGAGGCGAGCGGCATTTCGCTCGAGCTGGACGGCAGCTTCGGCAAACTCACCGTCAACACCCAACTCATGGGCCGCTTCAACGCCGAAAATTCCTTGGTGGTCTTGGGCTGCCTGCTGTCGCTCGGCATTTCCCTGGGCGAGGCGGCCAAAGCATTGGCTCAATGCAAGCCGGCACCGGGGCGCATGGAAGTGGTCAAGACCGATGCGCTCGATAAGCCGACCGTGGTGGTCGACTACGCGCATACACCCGATGCGCTGGCGAAGGCCTTGAGCGCGGCGCGCGAACATTGCGTAGGCGCGCTGTGGTGCGTATTTGGCTGCGGCGGCGACCGCGATTCCGGCAAACGGCCCGTCATGGGCGGGATTGCCGAGAGTCTCGCGGATCAAATCATTGTCACCGATGACAATCCTCGTTCCGAGAATCCGCAGGCCATTACCCGGGACATTCTGCAGGGCATCAAATCTCACGCGGTGCGGGTGATACACGATCGCGGCGAAGCCATCGCCACGGCCCTGCGGGAAGCACAGGCGATCGATTTGGTCTTGATCGCAGGCAAAGGTCACGAGGACTACCAAATCTACGGCGAAACGCGCCGCTCCTTCAGCGACCGCAGCGAAGCGCTGCGCATTTTGGAGGCGGCGGCATGAAGCGGACCTTAAGCGAAGCCGCAAGAGTCGTTGGCGGCGAATTGATCGGCGAGGATCGTCCGTACGGTTGCGTCTGCACCGACAGCCGCACATTGAAACCGGGCGCGTTGTTCGTGGCTTTGCGCGGTCCAAACTTTGACGGCGCGGCATTTGTGCAGGCGGCGGCCGCACAGGGCGCCATCGGCGCGCTGGTCGAACGGGCGACGCCCGGCGTGTTGCCGCAAGTGCGAGTGCCCAACACGCTGCAGGCGCTGCAAGAGTTGGCCAAGAACTGGCGCGCCGATTTCACACTGCCGGTGATTGCCGTCGCCGGCAGCAATGGCAAGACCACGGCGAAGGAAATGACGGCCGCGATTTTGTCGCGCATGGGTCTTTGCATGGCGACGCACGGCAATCTCAACAATCACATCGGCGTTCCCGTGACGCTGATGCGCTTGGAGGCTTCACATCGCAGCGCGGTGATCGAGATGGGTGCCAACGCGATCGGCGATGTTGCCGCCCTCATGCGCGTTGCGCGGCCCACCGTCGGGCTGATCACCAATGCCGGTGCCGAGCATCTGGAAGGGTTCGGTAATCTGGATGGCGTGGCGCAGGGCGAGGGCGAAACCGTGTCCTGCCTTGAGCCGGATGGCACTGCCATCATCAACGCGGATGACCCCTACGCCGCCTATTGGCGCGGCATATCCGGGGCGAAAGGCATTGTGACCTTCGGTGTACATAGCCAGGCGGATTTCACGGCGAAAAATATCTTTCAGGGTATCGAGCGCGGCGAGTTCGCAACACGCTTTACGTTGCTCTCGCCTTTGGGCGAGCGCGCCATCATGTTGAAGGCCGGCGGCGCCCACAACATCGGCAATGCGCTCGCGGCCGCCGCGGCCGCGAGCGCCGCCGGTGCATCGCTCGAGGACATCGGCTTGGGGCTGGCGGATTTCCGCGCGGTCGCAGGCAGGCTGCAGCTCAAAGCCGGGACGCGCGGCAGTTGGATCATCGACGATTCCTACAACGCCAATCCCAGCTCGGTTCGCGCGGCAATGGAGGTGTTGCGGACGCTCTCGGGTCCCACCTGGCTGGTCTTGGGCGACATGGCTGAACTCGGCGATGTAAGTCAAGACAGCCACGCGCACATCGGTTCTTTTGCGCGCGATTGCGGCATCAAGCGACTGTTTGCGATGGGGCCGTTGAGCTCCAGAGCCGTGGAGACATTCGGCTCGGGGGGCGAATGGTTCGCGGATGCCGATTCACTGACGCGCCGTTTGCAGGCGGAGCTCACCCCCGGCGTGACGGTGCTGATCAAGGGTTCGCGCATCAATCGTCTGGAGCGCGTGGTGCAAGCGCTCACCGGCGGCGGCGCCGGGTCCGGTCCCATGATGAGAGCGAGCTAGCGCATGCTGCTGATCCTTACCGAATACCTGGCGAAGTTCTACAGCGGATTTCATGTATTCCAGTACCTGACGCTGCGCGGCATTCTCGCGGCGATGACCGCCTTGCTGATGGCGCTGCTCATCGGGCCGCGCATGATTTCGCTGCTCAGCCACTATCAAATCGGCCAGGTGGTCCGCAACGACGGACCCAAATCGCATTTGCAAAAGAAAGGTACGCCCACGATGGGCGGTGGTTTGATCTTGGTTGCCATGGGTATCGGCACATTGCTGTGGGCAGACTTATCCAGCCGCTTCGTCTGGGTGCTGCTCGGAACGACGCTGGCGTTCGGCCTGATCGGTTTCTACGACGATTACTTGAAGATCGTGGTGGGCAATTCGAAGGGATTGGCGCCGCGCTACAAGTACCTGGCGCAATCGGTTGCGGCGCTGGCCATCGCCTTCTCGCTGCACAGCATGCATCAGTCGGCCGCCGAGACTTCGCTGTACGTGCCCTTCTTCAAGACCGTGGTGGTGCCGATGTCGACGCTGGCGTTCGTCGCGTTTTCCTACTGCGTCATCGTCGGCAGCAGCAACGCGGTGAATTTGACCGACGGTCTCGATGGCCTGGCCATCATGCCGGCCGTAATGGTCGCGGCCGCCTTGGGCGTATTTGCCTATGCCACCGGCAACAGCAATTTCGCGCACTACTTGCAGCTACCGTTTATCAGCGGCGTGGGCGAGGTGCTGATTTTCAGTACGACGCTGGTGGGCGCGGGTTTGGGATTTTTATGGTTCAACTCCTATCCGGCGCAAGTGTTCATGGGTGATGTGGGTGCGCTGGCGATCGGCGCCTCACTCGGCACGATGGCCGTCATCGTGCGCCAGGAACTCGTGCTGTTCGTGATGGGCGGCGTATTCGTGCTCGAGACCGTCTCCGTGGTGCTGCAAGTCGCCTCGTTCAAGCTCACGGGCAAACGCATATTCCGCATGGCTCCGATTCATCATCATTTTGAACTCAAAGGATGGGCCGAACCGAAGGTCATCGTGCGCTTCTGGATCATCAGCTTCGTGCTGGTGCTGGCGGGTCTTGCAACTTTGAAGATCCGCTGATGCACAGCGTCGTCGTCGGCTTGGGCAAAACGGGTGCCTCGTGCGTGCGCTATCTCCTCAAACGCGGTGAGCGCGTGAGCGCGACCGACTCGCGCCCTGCGCCGCCGGGTCTCGCAGAGCTCGGCGAGCTCGCGGCTTCGGTCGATTTGCGGCTCGGCGGCTTCGATCAGTCGCTGCTCGAGGACGCCTCACAGGTGTTGTTGTCCCCGGGCGTCTCGCTCGAGGAGCCCATTGCCCGTTCGGCGCGTGCCCGCGGTATTGACGTGTTGGGCGACATCGAATTATTCGCGCGCGCAGTGCGTGCGCCGGTGATCGGCATCACCGGCACCAATGGCAAGAGCACCGTGACAACTCTGGTGGCGCGCATGGCGGCCGCCGCGGGCAGGCGCGTCTTGGCCGGCGGCAATTTAGGCGAGCCCGCGCTCGATCTGCTCGAGAACCCTGAGCCGGATTTGTACGTGCTCGAATTGTCGAGCTTTCAACTGGAGACCACCGCCTCGCTGGTGCTGCAAGCCGCGGTGGTGCTGAACGTCAGCCCCGATCACTTGGACCGCTACCCCTCGGTCGCGGCGTATGCCGGCGCCAAGAGCAGAATTTTCGCCAAGGCCTCGACCGTGGTGCTGAACGCGGACGATCCCTGGGTGATGGCGATGCGCGATACACGCTATCGCAGCCCTGGCGCGCGCATCCTCACTTTTTCCACTGAGCACGCGAGTGCGGACTTCTCGCTGATTCGCAGCGGTGCGCAGATTTTCCTGGCGCGCCGCGGCGAGAAGCTGCTGGACATCGCGCGCATGAAAATCTCCGGCATGCACAACGCCGCCAATGCCCTGGCCGCCTTGAGCTTGGGCGAAGCGGTGGGCTTGCCCATGCCGGCGATGCTGCAGGCGCTCGAATCCTTTCCGGGACTGTCGCATCGATCATCGTGGGTGGCCGATGTCGGGGGCGTGCGCTTCATTGACGATTCCAAGGGCACCAACGTGGGAGCCACGATTGCCGCCGTTGGCGGTATGGCAGGACCCCTGGTGGTGATTGCCGGGGGCGAGGGCAAGGGCCAGGATTTCACGCCTCTGGCGGCGGTGTTTCGCGGCAAGGTGCGCGAGGCTGTGCTGATCGGCAAGGACGCGCCGGCCATCGCCGCGGCGCTTACCGGCGTGTGCGAGACGCGTAACGCGGTATCGATGGAAGCGGCGGTCGCCGAGGCGCAGCGGGTCGCGCGCGCCGGCGACACCGTGCTGCTGTCGCCCGCCTGTGCCAGCTTCGACATGTTTCGCGACTACGGACATCGCGGCGATGTGTTTGCGGCCGCGGTGCTGGCGCTCCCCGGCGCCTCGCCACGGGGTGCGCCGCAGAAGAGTGCGTCGCCAAACGGTGCGGCGCCATGAGCACCGCCACCATGTCGTACGGTGTGCGCGCACGAGAGCGCATGCCCTTCGCCTGGGACCCGGTGACCATAGGGTTGGTGGCCGCGCTGCTGCTGGTGGGGCTCATCATGGTCACCTCGGCTTCCATGTCGATCGCGGCGCGCGACATGGGCGATCCTTTCTACTTTCTCGAGCGGCAGTTCATTTTTACCGCGGCGGGTCTGCTCTTAGGCTGGCTCGTCACGCGCATTCCAACCGAGCTGTGGGACAAATACGGCTTGGTGCTGTTGCTGCTGGGCTTGTTGCTGCTGGCCTTGGTGCTGATTCCTGGCTTGGGCGCGCGCGTCAATGGCGCGCGCCGCTGGCTAAGGATTGGTGTGCTGAATTTTCAGGTGTCGGAACTCGCCAAGGTTTTGGTGCTGATCTGGCTGTGCAGCTACTGCGTGCGCAAACGCGCCGAACTCGAGTCGACGCTGCCCGGCCTGCTGAAGCCCTTTGGGCTGTTGTCTGTAACGGCGGTGCTGCTGTTGATCGAACCGGACTTCGGCGCGGCCACGGTGCTGTTCGCAACAGGATTTGCCGTGCTGTTCATTGCCGGCGCGCGCCTGCGCTACGTGGCGCTGCTGGTTTCGACCGCGGTGCTGGCCTTCGCGCTGCTCGCGCTGACTTCGCCCTATCGCTTGAAGCGTCTGTTGGCTTTCCTGCATCCTTTCGATGATCCGTTCAACGGCGGCTTCCAGTTAACACAATCGCTGATCGCGATCGGGCGCGGATCGTTGTTCGGTGTCGGCCTGGGCAGCAGCGTGCAGAAATTATTTTATCTGCCGGAAGCGCACACGGATTTCGTATTCGCAGTGCTGGCCGAGGAATTGGGATTGGTCGGCGTCATCGGCGTGATCGGCTTGTTTGTCGCGCTGGTGTGGCGCGCGTTTCATATCTCGCGCCTGGCGGCGCAGGCGGGCCTGCGATTTCAGGCCTACCTCGCCGTGGCCTTCGGCATCTGGCTCGGGCTTCAGGCCAGCGTGAACATCGGCGTCAACATGGGCGTGCTGCCCACCAAAGGATTGACGCTGCCGCTTTTGAGCTATGGCCGCAGCAGCTTACTCGTGAGCCTGGCGTGGCTGGGCGTATTGCTGCGCATCTATCACGAGGTCAAGTGCAGTTCGCGCTCGGCGGTCACGCGCATGCCCGGGGGCACCCGATGAACGGTGACCCGATGAAGGGCGGTCCGGTGCTCATCATGGCCGGCGGGACCGGTGGGCATGTGTTTCCGGCGCTGGCGGTCGCAAATGTTCTGCGTGCCCGCGGCGTCGCCGTGGTGTGGCTGGGAGTTCCCGGCAGCATGGAATCGCGGCTGGTGCCGGCGCAGGGATTCCCGATCGAGTGGGTGCGGGTGGCGGGCATTCGGGGCAAGGGTGTGTTGACCTGGCTGCTCGCGCCGCTGCGCATCGCCAATGCCGTGGCACAGGCCATACGGGTCTTCAAGCGAGTGAAGCCGCGTTCCGTGCTGGGCGCGGGCGGCTATGTCAGCGGCCCCGGCGGCATTGCGGCGTGGCTGATGCGCATTCCGCTGCTCATTCACGAACAAAACGCGATTGCGGGATTGACCAATCGCTGGCTGGCGCGCCTGGCGACACAGGTTTTGCAGGCCTTTCCAGGAAGCTTCGGCGCGCATGTGCACGCCAGCACCATCGGCAATCCGGTGCGCGCGGATATCGCGGCGATTGCGCCGCCCGCGGAACGCTTCGCGGGACGCGAGTCGCGCGCGCGGCTGCTGATCTTCGGCGGCAGCCAGGGCGCGCAGCGCTTGAACACGGTGCTGCCGCAGGCGATCGCAAAGCTTAGAGTCCAGGATCGCCCCCAGGTCCTGCATCAGTCCGGTGAGCGGGGACTCGAATCAACCCGCGCGGCATACCTCGAAGCGAAGGTCGAGGCCGAAGTGCTGCCCTTCATCGACGACATGGCGCGGACCTATGCCTGGGCGGATCTGGCGGTGTGTCGCGCGGGCGCCATGACGGTCGCGGAACTGCAGGCCGCGGGCCTCGGCGCGATATTCGTGCCGCTCCCCATCGCGACAGACGATCACCAAACCAAGAATGCCGCCGTGATGGTGGGCGTCGGCGCGGCGCGCATCATTCAGGAGCGCGATCTCAACCCCGAGGCTTTGAGCGCCCTCATCGCCGAACTCAGCGCGGATCGCGCCACGTTGCTCAAGATGGCGGAAGCCGCGCGCGCCGTGCGCATCACCGATGCTGCGACACGCCTGGCGGACCTGTGCATGGCAGCCGGAGCGCCCGCATGACGGTGCGCACGCGCTTGGAAGACCGCATGCGCCGCATTCAGCGCATTCACCTGGTCGGCATCGGCGGCAGCGGCATGGGCGGCATCGCCGAAGTGCTGTTGAACTTGGGCTACGAGGTTCAGGGCTCGGATCTTAAGCGCAACGCGGTGACCGAGCGGCTCGCGCGCCTTGGAGTCAAGATCTTCATCGGCCACAACGCCGAGCAGTTGGGCGAGTCGGACGTAGTCGTGGTGTCGAGCGCGGTCAACCGCGCCAATCCCGAGGTGGCCGCGGCGCTGGCCAGGCGCATTCCCGTGGTGCCGCGCGCGGAAATGCTGGGCGAGCTGATGCGCTTTCGCTATTCGATCGCGGTGGCCGGTACGCACGGTAAAACCACCACCACGAGCTTGGTGGCGAGCGTGCTGGCGGAAGCGGGCCTCGATCCCACCTTTGTCATTGGCGGGCGCTTGAAGAGCGCCGACAGCAACGCGCGGTTGGGCGCAGGCCGCTATCTCGTGGCCGAGGCCGACGAGAGCGACGCGTCCTTCCTGCACTTGCAGCCGATGATCGCCATCGTCACCAATATCGACAACGATCATCTCAGCACTCACGACGGCGATTTTGCGCGTCTCAAACAGAGCTTCGTAGATTTCCTACACAACCTGCCGTTCTACGGCCTCGCCGTGCTGTGCGCGGACGATGCGCACGTGCAGAGCATCTTGGAGGCAGTCGGCCGGCCGTTCGTAACCTATGGTTTCAATGAAGGCGCGGATATACGCGCGCTCAATGTGCAGCGCTTGGGATTGCAGTCCCGGTACGAGGCGGTGCGTGAGGGGCGGTCGCCTTTGGGCCTGACGCTCAATTTGCCGGGCCGCCACAATGTCTTGAATTCTCTGGCCGCGGTGGCGGTTGCCACCGAACTGGAAATCCCAGACGAAGCGATTCAACGGGCCTTGGCGAGCTTCCAAGGCATCGACCGGCGCCTGCAACAGCTCGGCGAGATTTCATGGCCGGGCGGGCGCGCGCTGATCGTGGACGACTATGGCCATCACCCGACTGAAGTGGCCGCGACGCTCGAGGCGGCGCGCCAGGGCTGGCCGGAGCGTCGCTTGGTGCTGGTGTTTCAGCCGCATCGCTACACCCGCACGCGGGATTTATTGGATGACTTCGGCCGGACCTTGAGCGAGTGCGATGTGCTGCTGGTCACGGAGGTCTATGCCGCGGGCGAAGCGCCGATTGCGGGCGCCGACGGGCGCGCCATCTGTCGCGCGGTGCGCAGCCGCGGTGGTGTCGAGCCGGTGTTCGTCGAGAGCGTCGATGATCTGGCCGACTCATTGCGCGCCGTTCTGCATGACGGCGATGTGGTGCTAACCATGGGCGCCGGCAATCTGGGCATCGTGGCTCAGGATCTGAAGCGGCGATTCGCCGCGGGAGCGCAGGTATGAGCGCGCAGCACTTGCTGGAGTTGGCACCGGAGTTCAGCGCGCGCGTGTTGCGCGATGTCTCGATGGCCAAGCACACCTCCTGGCACGCGGGCGGCACCGCCGATTTCCTATTCACGCCGCGCGACATCATGGATCTCGCCTCCTTCGTGCGCCAGCTGCCGCCGGAAGTGCCGTTGTTGTGGCTGGGGTTGGGCAGCAATCTCTTGGTGCGCGACGGCGGTGTGCGCGGTGCCGTCGTGGCGACGCACGGTGCGCTGGGCGCGCTCGAGCGTCACAGCGCAACGCGGATCCGCGCGGAAGCAGGCGTGCCCTGCGCGCGCATCGCACGGCAATGCGTCAAGTGGGGCCTGGGACCCGCGGAATTTTTTGCCGGCATCCCCGGAACACTCGGCGGCGCGCTGGCGATGAACGCCGGGGCGTGGGGCGAGGAGACCTGGCGGCACGTGGTCGAAGTGGAAGTGCTCGATCGCAAGGGTGTGCGGCACACGCGCACGCCGGCCGATTACGAGATCGGCTACCGCCAGGTGAAAGGACCCGGCAACGAGTGGTTCATCGGCGCGCGCCTGGAATTCGAGCGCAAGCCGGGGATCAACACCGATGCCATCAAGGAACTGCTCGACAAGCGGCGCGAGACGCAGCCCATCGGCGAATGGAGTTGCGGCTCGGTGTTCATCAATCCGCCGGGCGATCACGCCGCCCGGTTGATCGAGGCGGCGGGCCTGAAAGGGTTTCGCATCGGCGATGCGTCGGTGTCGCAGAAGCACGCCAATTTCATCATCAATCACGGATCTGCGCGCGCCGCCGACATCGAGACGTTGATTTTGCACGTGCAGAAGACCGTGGCCGCGCGCAGCGGCATAGAGCTGCATACGGAAGTGCGCATCGTGGGCGAGCCGGCCGCAGTCGCAGGGCAGGGCGCCATGGGAGGCCCGGCATGAGCCTGCTCAAAGAAAGCACGATGCGGCGCGCGGCTTCGGCGCGGGAATTTGGCAAGACGGCCGTGCTCTTGGGGGGAGATTCGAGCGAGCGCGAGATCTCGCTCTTGAGCGGCAATGCGGTACTGGCGGCGCTGAAGCGCCGTGGCGTCGATGCGCATGGGTTCGATCCAAAGGATCGGCCCATCCAAGCGCTGCGCGGCGAGGGATTCGAGCGCGCGTGGATTGCCTTGCACGGTCCAGGCGGCGAGGACGGCGCCATGCAGGGCGCGCTCGAATGGATCGGCGTGCCGTACACCGGCAGCGGCGTGCTCGCCTCCGCGCTCACCATGGACAAGCTCAAGACCAAGCGCGTGGTGGTCGGCGCGGGCTACGCGGCGCCGGAGTATGCGGTGTTGTCGAGTGCGGCGGACCTCGCGCCGGCGCTCAAGCACATCGGCCTGCCGATGATGGTCAAGCCCGCGAGCCAGGGATCGAGCGTGGGCATGACCAAGGTCAAAGCCGCGGCGGAACTTGAGCACGCCTACGCGGCGGCGCAGGCCATCGACCCGGTGGTATTCGCGGAGGCCTTTGTCAGCGGCGACGAATACACGGTCTCGATTTTGCAGGGCGCGGCGTTGCCGTCGATCCGCATCGTGCCGGCGACCGAGTTCTACGATTATGAGGCCAAGTATTTCCGCGACGACACGCAATACTTCTGCCCCAGCGGTCTGACCAACAAAGAGGAAGCCGAACTGCAGGCAGCAGCCCTCGCCGCGTTCAAGGTCACCGACTGCTTCGGCTGGGGCCGCGTTGACTTCATGCGCGATCGCGCCAGCAACAAGTTCTTTTTTATCGAGATCAACACGACACCAGGCATGACGAGCCACAGCTTGGTGCCAATGGCGGCGCGCCAGGCGGGGGTGGACTTCGAGGAGTTGGTGTGGCGGGTGCTGGAAACCAGTTTCTCGAGGACGCGCAAATGATGATGGCCCGTCTCATGCACCGCAATCGATTCAAGAGCAAGCCTAAGCCTGAGAAGCAGCGCTTCGAGTGGCCGGCGTTCCTTCGCGACTGGCGCCAGTATGCGCGGCGCGGCGGGATGGTATTGATCCTGGTGGGCGCCTTGAGCGGGCTGACCTGGGTGCTCGATCGCCCGGTGCGGGTGATATCCATCGACGGCAGCTTCCAGCGCGTCAGTCCCGGCCAGATCGAAAAGGCCGTGGCGCCGTTCGCCAATGAAGGCTTCATGTCCGCGAACCTCGCCGACATTCAGCGCGCGGTCGAGGCGCTGCCTTGGGTGGATCACGCGCGCATCGCACGGCGCTGGCCCAACAGCTTGCGGGTTACGGTGACCGAGCAGACCGCGGCGGCACGCTGGGGCGAATCAGGACTCCTCAACACGCGCGGCGAACTATTCGTGAGAGCCGCAGCTCACGTGCCCGCGGAATTGCCGCGCTTGAGCGGCCCGGAAGGCAGCGAAACGCAAGTGGCGCAGCGCTATCTCAAGGTCCAGGGGCGGATGCTCGAAGCCGGCATGCGCATCGCGGCACTGCGTCTCGATGAGCGCGGCGCCTGGGAGATGGACCTGGACAGCGGCGTGACCGTGCGCTTAGGCCGTCGCGAAGTCGATGAGCGCATCGACCGCTTCATCCACACCGCATCGCAAGTCATTGCCCACCGCTTGAACGAAATCAATTACGTGGACATGCGCTACTCCAATGGCTTTGCCATCGGCTGGCGCAACCAGGGCACGCCGGCCTCAAGTCCGGCCAAACATCCCGACGATGCCGACGCTTAGAGGAATTTTTTAAAGACATGGCAAAGCGCTCAGATCGCAATTTATTGGTAGGCCTCGACATCGGCACGAGCAAGGTGGTCGCGATCGTCGGCGAGCTGAAAGCCGACGGTGCGCTGGAAATCATCGGCATCGGCAGCCATCCCTCGCGTGGCTTGAAGAAGGGCGTGGTGGTGAACATCGAGTCCACCGTGCAGTC
>Ga0265770_1000032_pt1 | contig 13747 bp, 17 predicted proteins | sample NZEome_2_FD_200838 | JGI IMG/M metagenome (GOLD analysis project Ga0265770, IMG submission 200838) | Metatranscriptome of rhizosphere microbial communities from Maridalen valley, Oslo, Norway - NZE1 (Metagenome Metatranscriptome) | ecosystem: Host-associated > Plants > Roots > Rhizosphere > Soil... | reverse complement strand
GCAAGTTTCGCTTGCCATTCAATAATTTCTTTGGACCCGCGTGTTCTAAGGGCTCGCCTCGTAGGGTGTAGGTCGCGGCGCCCTGCGGATCTAAATCCCAGAGCAGCGTGGGGCCATTGCTCGCGGCACACAAATAGGCAAGGTTGACAGCCGTGGTGGTCTTGCCGACCCCTCCCTTGATGTTCGTGACCGCAATTATCTTCATCGTACCGGCTTGTCTGCCGGTCGGACCCAAATTCCCGGCTTCGGCGCTGGGAGCTGCGGGGTCTGGAAGATCAGTCATGTGTTCCCATGGTACATCAGCGGTTTGCCAAACCGCGCAGCAGTCGCGGTGTTGCGAGCCATTTCATTACTGCATGGCCGACCCGAGCTCTGCCGTCGAACGCGAGGCAGGCGACCGCATTTTTCTTGATTTCAATCGGTATGGTCCCGCTGTTGCCCAGCAGGGAAGCCGTGAGCAGAGCCGAAAGATCCGGTTGATGGCCGACGATGGCAATCCGTTTGCTGCGATCCTTGGCCAAAAGCGTCAACACCGCCGCGGCGCCCGCCCCAGGGGTAAGCTCGGGCGCTATTTCGGCCCGCGGCCAGCCGGCAACCTCGGTCAGAATCTTTGCCGTTTCCCTGGCACGAATCAGCGGACTGCTCAAAAGGCGATCTGGCGCCTTGCAGAGTTCTTTGAGGCCAGCCGCCGCTTTCCGCGAGCGTCTGTTACCTACGGGCGATAGGGGCCTTAAGGCATCGTCGGGCCAACGATGACGGTCGCGCTCGAATGCAATCGCATGTCGGATGATCAACAATTCCATCGCTTCCAAGCCTTAAGCTGTCGGCACCTCGTTTGCCGTCGACTTTTCGAACTTCATCCGCAGTTTCTTCCATTTTTGTCGTACTTTGCGATAGCCCGTTGCGTAGCGTTTCCGAGCTTGCCGAGCTTCACCCAAGTGGCGCTCCGCAAGACGCCCCATCAAGAACAAAGTTTCCGCCGGAATATCGGTGAGTTTAGCGCCGGCGAGAGCGTTCAGGCGCTGCATCCCTACGGCCGCGTCCTGCTGCACGCCGAGGTTTTCTTGCCAGCGGCGCAGCGCTCGAATCATGTCATTGGCGGGCTTGCCGTAGAGGGCCGCCACGGCTTCCACCGCGTACCGTAACTTCTTCACCTGGCCGCGAACCTCGTGATACTCCTCGGTGGAAGAATCCCCGCCCAGAAGCTCGGCCCGCTTGCGTAACTTGCGGAATCGTCGCCGGATCAACCCGGGGGAAACCTGCAGCGCCAGATCCGCTGCCGAGGCTTCGGATACCGCGACGGGTGCGGCCAGCAGCACTGTCAACTCTTGCAAATTCCTCTGCACCCAGATCGAATCAAGAACGCTCAACATCCGCGCGCGCGCCCGGCCGCGCTCCGACATTAAGTGCTCCTTCAAGGGTTCGACGCCCACCCGATCCGCTTTCGGCAATTGGCGACTAAATCCTTGCAGCTCGATCAGGGCGACGTCGAGGTCGCGGGCGTGTCCTAAGGCACTCAATACGGGCTTCAGGGTGCTGCGAACCTTCAAATATTCCGGAGGCAGAAAGGCTTTAAACTGGCGCAAGATGGCATCGAGTCTGCGGCCGGCGACGCGCAAGTCATGCAATTCTTCAGGATCGTCTCCCAATCTGGCGCCCGGCTCGTGCAGAAGCCAGGCGGCCAAATAGCGCCGCAGGTTCACCGCGGCGACCTCCACGATAGTCATGGAGGCATCAAGGGTCGTTGCGGCGGATTCTGGCGCAGGGGGAGCCAATCCTACGGACTTGAGTCCGAGCGAGTACTTCGTATCAGATGCGGCCTCGAGTGCACAGTTGCTGCGAAGCGTCTTCACGAGCGATCGCAGAGGGCCGTGTGCTTTCGTGAGTGCTTCGACCTCGACCCGAAGCAAGCTTGCCTGGGGTTCGCCGTGCGGGCGCGATATCACGGTTTCATCGAGAGCAATCTCGCCGAGTTGACGTGCATCGTCACTCTTGCGGACCGCAAATCTCTGCCTCGAGGTGCGCAATTCGAACAACGGCAACAAAGTGCGCGCGCCGCTCACAGCGGATACCCGGGTTCCAACCGGCCCAGCTGATTCCCGAATTGCATCGCTGTCGGAGGTTAAGAGAGTTTCGGTCAACTCGCGCCGATCCGCGACCTCTGTGCTGGCTGAATGAAGCGACTTGAGCGTGGCCTCGGTTGTTCCGGAACCGGAGCGAACGCGAAGAGCGTAGCCCGAACGATGTATTCGCCAGTCATCCGTGTCCAAGTACGTGTCGAGGATCTCCAGCGTGGAGCGTGGCTCGAGGACGAGCCCGTCGATCGTGCCGTGGTCGCTCAACCAGCGCTTAACGGAGCCGAGATCGGTACACGCGAGCTGCCATTCCACTTCGCGCCCGTCCTTGTGAAGAGGAGCCGTGGGTGGTGCGAAGGCAGTGCTCGATGACATCTCTAATACCTAGGCGGGCGTGGTGTTTTCACGGAGCCACCGGAGCAGTTGTGCGAAGCCAAAGGAATTTACCGCGTCGCATTCGGCAATAAAGGCGTAGATCGCTTCCGTAGCGGCGGTGATCTCAATCCCATTGATCGCGAGAAAGGTAGACATTACAGCAAATGCGCTGCGCTTGTTGCCACCGATGAAAGGATTGATTTTGACCAAGGCTTTCCCAGAGCGCCGTAGCGCCGGCCCGAGACTGCCGATTTGCCAGGCCCTCACGGCTTAGGCTAGGCTCGCCCGATGAACCCTGGAAAACAAAAATGCGACAACCCGTTGGTCTCTTGCCCGCGATTGCTGCCGTCCTTTTCGCCCTCGTGATGTCGGCTGCCGAGGCGGCACCGGCCGCTTACTTCGATTCCTCCGGCCGCGACGATGTGCTCTCAGGTGGCGTGAAGATGATCACGATCCAGACGCCCAAAGGCGCTTTTCGCGTCTGGACCAAGCGGGTCGGCAATAATCCCCGCATCAAGGTCCTGCTGCTGCACGGCGGCCCTGGCGCCACGCATGAATACTTCGAGGCCTTCGACAGCTACTTCCCGAAAGCGGGCATCGAGTACTACTACTACGATCAATTGGGTTCAGCTTACAGCGACCAACCGGATGAGCCGACGCTGTGGGAGTTGCCGCGCTTCGTCGATGAAGTGGAGCAGGTCCGCAAAGCTTTGAAGCTCGACAAGAGCAATTTTTATCTCTACGGGCAATCCTGGGGCGGAATTCTCGCGCTCGAATACGCGCTCAAGTATCAACAGAATCTAAAGGCTCTGGTTATTTCCAACATGGTTCCGAGCATTCCCGCGTACAACCGCTATGCGACCAGCGTGCTCATGCCCGCCATGAATCAGAAGGCGCTGGCTGAAATCAAGCAGCTCGAGGCGATGGGCCGATACGACGACCCGCGCTATGAAGAACTGCTGATACCGAATTTTTACGTCGATCATATCCTGCGCATGCCGCAGGATCAGTGGCCCGATCCGGTGCTGCGCGCCTTCGCCAAGATCAACAAAAAGATCTACATCCCGATGCAGGGGCCGAGTGAAATGGGAGCGAGCGGCAAGCTCGTGAACTGGGATCGCACCGCAGACCTACCCAAGATCATCGTGCCCACGCTATCCATTGGCGCCCGTTACGACACCATGGAACCGGCGCAGATGGAGAGAATCGCCAAGGACGTCAAAAAAGGACGCTATTTCTACTGTCCCAAAGGCAGCCATCTGGCACTTTACGACGACCAGCAGGTTTATATGGATGGCCTGACGCAATTCATTCTGGACGTGGACGCGGGCCGCTTCTAACCAGCCGGGGAGAGACCCGCGCCTCCTCTCTTAACCTTGCGCCAGATATTTCGCGAGCGGCTCCCAGTAGTGCGAATGCCAGCCGTGGGCGAGCGATGTGCCTTGGCCATCGGGAAAGCCGCGATGCTCGAAGTTGAGCCTGGTCTTGCCGCTCTCTGCGCTTAGATAGAAGGCGGCGATCGAGAAGGCGCCTGGCTTCCAACTTCCCGCGCGCCAGGCTTGCACCAAGCGTTCGCTAGGCAACATCTCCAGATGCCGTCCCGTGATGTAGCCGCCGAACAGCGTGAAGGGACCGCCGAGTTCAGTGCTGATCGATGTGGGCTTGGCGCCCGCGGCGGCGAGCAAGGCCGCGCCATCGCTCAGGCGGGTGACACTGTCGAAGTCCTTGGTGGTGATCAACACTTGATAAACCCGCTGCGGGCTGGCGTCGAGCGTGATCTCTTGCCGAATCGCTTCCGAGGTGTGCGAAAGGCCGTCTACTGCGGCGGCGCTTTTAGCCTCGGGCGCCGCCGGCGTCTCCGCCGCGATGACGAGACCGGCCGGCAATGCCGCCAACGTTAGCGCCAGCGCGCGGCGGGATATGTTGTTTGACTGCACGGGAGAGTCCTCCAAGTTTTTAGGTTATCGGGCGGGACTTGTGGCTGAAGCTCGATTGTATTATTAAACAAGAATGTTTAATATACTTTTATGCGAGAAGATTTCTGATGTCAAGCGCGAGGAGTTCCAAGGATGATCGCCTGGATGCCGTGTTCCAGGCACTAGGGCATAGCACGCGGCGCGCATTGCTCGCTCGCCTGGCGAAGCGCCCGGCGATGATCACGGAATTGGCTGATCCGTTCGCCATGTCGCTGCCGGCGGTATCGCGGCATATTCGTGTACTCGAGGAGGCCGGGCTCGTCACCCGATCGGTCGACGGACGCATGCACCATTGTTCGCTCAATCCGAAGCCCTTCAAAACGATCGAGGGCTGGCTCATCCACTATCGAAAATTCTGGGAAGACAACTTGGCGTCGCTGGCTCAATACGTCGAATCCGGTCAGGACTCTTGACCGCCGTTCTCATCATCCGCAGGTCGATTCGCGCGAGTCCCGAGCGCATCTTCGACGCCTGGACCCAACCTGAGCAGTTAAAGCGATGGTGGGGTCCTAATTCCGTTGAATGCATTGATGCCGAGGTGGATCTTCGCGTCGGCGGCCGCTACCGCATCGCGAACCAGTTTCCAGACGGTAAGACGTTGTGGATCAGCGGGGAATTCGAAGCCATCGAACGGCCTCACAAGCTGGTGTATACCTGGCGAGTGGGCGCTCAAGCGGCTGGGACGGAACGCGTCACCATCACCTTCGAGGCGCGAGGAGAAGAAACCGAGGTCATGGTGACGCACGAACGCATTGCGACAGACGCCATGCGCGACATGCACCAGCAGGGGTGGGTGGGCTGCCTGGATGGCCTGGTCGACTACTTAAAGGAAGCTCATACATGACTGTGACTCGATCGTCCAATCGGCGCCGCGCGATCTTCTGTGCATTCATCGCGTTGCTGACGATGGGCACCGAGCCTTTGGCCCAGGCGAAAGATGCAAAATCCCCGGACAATGCCTATCTTGATGCGCTGCAAGGGGACTGGGACATGGCTGGTACGCTCCTTGGAAAGCCGGTGATGTACCGCGCTCGAGGCCAGCGCGTGCTGCAGGGCGGATTTCTGCGTTTGCACATGATCGATACCGCCGACGTGCCAACCTACGAGGCGGATTTGTTCTTAGGGTATGACGCTCATGCTGATGACTATATCGGTCACTGGCTGGATCGCTTCGGCGCAGCCGGCGCGCGCGTGGTGGCTAGCGGAAAACGTCAAGGAGAAACGCTGGTCATCCAATTTCCTTACGCTGACGCTGCGTTCAAGGACACCTTTGTGTATGACCCGAATACCGATACTTGGTCCTTGCTCATCGAGTCGCAGAAACCTGGCGGCGGGTGGTCCCAATTTGCCACCTACACTTTGGTGCACGCGGCGCGCAAATCTAGTCCTTGAAGCTTTCGGCGGCAGCTCGCCGCTCTCCAGCCGCTTGCGACCGCCCTGCGATACTCTAAGCGGATGACCCTCCCTGTCTCGCGTCCGGTTTTGATCGTACTACCGAAGCGCGATTTCGATCCGAGCGAAGTCGCGGTTACCTGGAAGGTCCTGGGCGACGCAGGACATTCGTTGATTTTCGCGACACCGGGTGGACTGCCGGCTGCGGCTGACCCGTTGATGCTGAGCGGCGAGGAACTGGATGTCTGGGGCCGCGTTCCCGTTTTGCGGAAGATCAAACTCCTCGGCCTCGCGCTACGCGCGAATACCAACGCGCGGCGCGCGTATGCATCGATGCAAACCAGCCCGTCGTTCAGTGCGCCCGTCCCCTACTCGACGCTGCGCGTCGATCAGTATGACGGACTGGTTCTGCCTGGCGGCCATTGGGCGCGCGGCATGCGCCAATATCTTGAAGATGCGCCGCTACAGCAATTCGTCGGCGATTTCTTTGACGCCGACAAGCCGGTAGCGGCGATCTGCCACGGCGTCGTGCTCGCGGCGCGCAGCGTGTCGAAACGCACCGGACATTCGGTTCTTTACGGGCGGAAAACCACCGCGCTAACCTGGCGCCTCGAAAAGGCGGCCTGGTCCACGATGAAATACTTCGGGCGGGTCTGGGATCCCACCTACTATCGGACTTACCTGGAAATAGATTCTGAACCGGTGGGGTATCGCAGCGTGCAGGCCGAAGTCAGCCGCGCGCTGGCGTCACCCGCCGATTTCCGCGATGTTCCGCGGGACGCCAGCGATTTCTTCAGAAAAACCAGCGGCCTGTTTCGTGACAGTGATGAGGATCAGCGCCCCGCCTGGGTGGTACGCGATCAGCGCTACGTGTCGGCGCGCTGGCCGGGAGATGCTCATGCTTTTGCGGCCGCGTTTGCCGCCGTTCTCGCGGAATTCCGTGCCTCCTTGGCAACTTGACGATCGGAGAATTCAATGCATCAGCCCGGGATCTTCGCTCCTTTCCTGACCACCATGCTCTTAACCCTTATCGTTTGGATCTACATGTATTCCAAGCGCATTCCGCTGATCCAAAAGAGCCAGATCGATCCGAACACGCTGACCGCGGCAGAGTTGGCTCGAATCTCGCCGCCGGCGGTTTCGAACCCGTCGGACAATCTCAAGAATCTATTCGAGCTGCCCACGCTCTTCTATGGCCTCGTGCTCTACCTCTTTGTCACCGGCAAAGTGGACGAGACGTACTTGATTGCGGCATGGGTGTTTGCCGGCTTTCGCATCCTGCACAGCGCGGTGCATTGCACGGTCAACATCGTCTTGCTGCGATTTTCTCTTTACTGCATCTCCGCATTGGCTCTCTGGTTCATGTTGCTGCGCGCCGCATGGGGTGCGCTTTAGCCTTGTCTTCTGCTCCTCGCGATAGATGGTCGGTTGCAGGTGAGCGTATCGCCAACCTTCATAGCTCCCCCTTGTGCAACCGACCATTGCACTTGCATCGCGTCGGCCTTGAACTCGTAGGCAAATTGCTCCGCGGGCACGCCGTTTTCCGTACGGACCCAAGTCAGAGCGTTTCCGGACCATCCCGCCGACTCCAGCCATCGCATCCCCGAGAATTTGTCCGAAATCGCGGCTCTGAAGCCTGCCCCGGATTTATTGGGCATCCAGACTTCGAGCGAGTGATACGCGCCCGGCGCCACGTCATCGTGGTGCACGAGCAGCGCACCGCTGCCCGCATCCGCTTCGATCGACAATTCTCCTGCGATCGGCGCGCCATTTGAAAAGCTACCTTTGCACGACCAATGGCCGATGAACTTCGCAAGATCCGCCGCCTGCGCAGGCGCCGCGGCCGTCAGAACAGCGGTGATCAGCAGAGCTGCGCGGACATTCAATCGAAACATGTGCATTTCTCCGATGGCTTGACTATAGACAATGAGTTTATTACTCCAGATACGCGCGCACAAAAAATGCCAGGGTGATGCCAACCGACAGCCCTACCGTCACTGCGCGAATGACGCCGGCTGGCGCGCGCCGGCCGATGAACGACCCGCAATAAGCGCCGACCATAGCCGTCGCCAGCATGACCAGCGCTTCGCGCCAATAGACCGCGCGAGCGGCAATGAAGATGAGCACGGCGATGGCATTGGCGGCGCACACCAGCAACGTGCGCGGCGCATTGAAACTTTTCAAGGTACGGTCGCTGAGCAAACTCCAGACGGCCATCATCATGATCCCCACGCCACCGCCGAAATATCCACCGTAGATCCCCAAGCAGAATTGCGCACCCAGCACGGCGGGCGCACCGATCCGCCATCGACGGCGCAGCATCTCACCGAGCCGGCCACCCAATGCCAGCGCCAGCGTGGCAATGGCCATGAGCCAGGGCAAAACAACATCGAAGGTTCTGATCGGTGTGCGCAGAAGCAGGGCCGCGCCGAGTGCGCCGCCAACGACCGTTACGATCACGAGTGACCGCAGCGGTACGGAACCGATGGGACCCAAGCCATCGCGATAGGCCCAGCTGCTAGTGAGTTGCCCGGGATACAGCGCCACGGTGCTGGTGGTGTTCGCGTTCACCGAGGGCACGCCGGCGGCAATCAGCGCGGGCAATGTGACGAATGACGCACCGCCGGCGAGCGCATTCATCATTCCGCCGATCAAGCCGGCGCCTGCAACAAGAAAAAAAGGATTCATGGCGCTCTGGGCCATGCTCCGATATTTTTCCACGGGACGCCAGCGGCGCGACGCCCGCGGCACAACCCCAGTGGCGCAACGCCCGCGGCGGCGCTAGTCGGCGCTAGTCGGCGGTCAGCGACCCGAATGCATTGACAGGCGCGAGATATCCATACAGTACGGCAAGCTCGTGGCTGTTGGTATCGAGCTGTACCAAGAGCACCGGTGCCTTTTTTGAATAGCCGGCAAGCTCTTCGGCCGTCATGTGCCTGGCGGGTAACGTGACGAATAGCACGTTATCGCCCGTGTGCTGAAATGCCGAGTTGATTTTCGCCTGAAAGGTCTGCATCACCGATTCAGCCAACGGATCGTCTGCATTTTTGATGCTGATGCCCGTGCCGACCAAAACCACCTGATCGCCCTTGCCGACGATGAAACCGTCGTGGATCTGGGCTCCTGCCACGCGGCTGGCGGCTGAAGCCTTGAAAAAGCACACCTCGTCGAAATCGCTCGCGTCCTTGACCGCTTGGCAATTCAAGCGTCGCAGTAGGGGATTTTGCTTGCTCCGTTGCCACGAGCCTCCCAGTTGGATCCCCAACATACCGCCCGGCAGAAATGCAGCGGGTGTCTGCGGCTCGAGATCGTCTCGGGGGGCGCCGAGTACAGGCGCAGCACCGAAGAGAAATGCGAGGGCGGCGGCGGTCAGACGACGCTTCAAGCGTAGCGAGTGGGGGTGCACTGCCTCTCCTGTAAAGCTGTCCTACAAATGGCAAGTCTGGAAACTTAACCCGATGTAGTCTAGCAATGCTTTTCAAAGACGGGGTTCGCAAAACGTGAGCGACGTCATACTGCCGTCAATAATTGAGAGGGTTCGTGGATCCGATGATTTCCTTTGAGCTGCAAGAGTTGGAGAGCGCCGCAGCGCTCGTGTACCGCGTGATGCCGCCCACACCTGTGTATGCGTGGCCAAAGCTCAAGCAGCGCCTGGGATGCAATGCCTGGGTGAAGCATGAGAATCACACGCCGACCGGCGCCTTCAAGGTCCGCGGTGGCATCGTCTATCTGGATCGGTTGTGCCGATCTCAACCCGGTATTCCCGGGGTGATTTCCGCGACGCGGGGTAATCATGGACAATCCATTGCGTTCGCCGCTGCCCGCGCCGGTGTGCCGGCGACCATTTACGTGCCCAAGGGCAATTCCCCGGATCAGAACTCGGCGATCGCCAGGTTCGGCGCAAGCCTGGTCGAGTTCGGAAAGGACTTCGACGAGGCCAGGCACGAGGCCTTTCGGGTGGCCGCTGTCCAAGGCCTGCACTTCGTTCCGTCCTTTCATCGCGATCTGGTCGCCGGCGTCGCCAGCTACGCGCTGGAGTTGTTTCGCGGCGTGGGCGAGCTGGATGCGGTGTACGTCGGCGTCGGCATGGGCTCAGGCATTTGCGGAGTGATTGCGGTTCGCGACCGACTGGGACTGAAAACCGAAATCGTCGGCGTGGGTCCCGACAAAGCGCCCGCCACGGCGCTGTCCTTTGCCGCAGGCAAACCCGTTGCCTACCCTTCCGCGAATACCTTCGCCGATGGCCTGGCCACTCGCGAACCCAACGAACAAGCGGTCGAAACGATTTGTCGCGGTGTTTCGCGTTTCACTCAAGTCAGCGAGGATGAAATGGCGGAAGCCATGAGAATTTATTTTGATGACACCCACCAGATTGCCGAAGGCGCCGGTGCCGCACCGCTGGCGGCATTGTGGAAGGATCGGCAAAAAATGGCAGGAAAGCGCGTTGCAATTGTCTTGAGCGGCGGCAATATCGAGCGCAGCCGGTACTTACAGGTCATGCGCGGCGAAACACCGCAAGCCTAATCGCTACCAGCCGACGGGCGGGAAGGGAGAGGCGCGATCACTTCGCGCCAAGGTGGCCTGCCCGGCCGCACCCAGTTTCACGCCGCCATTGGGTAAGGGGACGGCAAGGGGCGAAACTTCCACTCGGGCCACGCCTTGGCGGTGACTGAGACCGATTTCCCGCGCAGTCGACGGCGACAGATCAACGATCCGACCATCGACGTAGGGGCCGCGATCTTGAATCGTGACCAAGGCACTCTTGCCCGTGTCCAGGTTGGTCACCTTGGCCGTGGTGCCGAGAGGCAGGGTCCTGCTCGCCGCATTGTCCTGCTGCGGATCCATTTGTTTGCCGTCGGCCATTTTTCTGCCGGCAAACATATGCGCGTAAAACGACGCCTTACCGATGCGCTTTTTGCCGGATCGATCGATCGGGCCTTTAATCTTCGGCGAGAGCCTGCGCGGCGAGCGCGTATCCTGTGAGTTCACCTGCGGCGAGTCCGTCGCAAGTTCGCTCGACTTCGCAAGTTCGCTCGACTTCGTTGGGACCCCATCGGGCGTTTCGGCCTGCGCTGTCAAACCGCAGGTCGCCGCGGCAAAGGCGGCTGCCATTGCAACCATGCCGAGATTGCTGCAGCGCGTACTGAATGACATTGCCCTTCTCGATCTTGCTAGTGGGCAGCCATGATCGCGCATGGGTGCCGCCTCCCGCATCGGATCGGCGGCGCGAACCGGTGTCAGACAGGTGGAGTATTGCCCAGCCGGACGCTCGCCTGGCTCGTTTCGAACGCGTACGACTCCATCGACAACACCCCGTAGGTCATGCCGCCTTCAATGACCGTTACGGCGTCAGCATCGCTGCTCGCGCCCAGCGCGACCAGCAGGGGCAAGAAGTGCTCTTCCGTCGGATGCGCGCGCTGCGCGTGCGGGGCGCGGCGCCGGTACTCCACGAGAGCCCGCAGATCCCTGCTTTCAAGGTGCGCCCGGATCCACGCGGTGAACTCTACGGCGTACCGCGTCGTCTTCGGATCGGACGCGCCGATCTCGCGAAGATTATGGGTAAGGCTGCCGGAACCCATGACCAGCACACCTCGCTGCCGCAACGAACCAAGCGCCCGGCCGAGCCGCAATGCGCCTTGTGCGTCCAGATCGAACGGCATTGAAACCTGATAGACGGGAACTTGCGCCTTGGGGAGCAGGTACAGCAACGGTACCCACGCCCCATGATCAAGCCCAGGCCGATCCTCCAGAGACGCCTCGATGCCCGCAGCTTTGAGAACAGCCACGGTGTCCGACGCGAGACACGGCGCGCCGGGCGCGGGATATCGCAGTTGGTACAGCGCCTGAGGAAATCCGCCGAAATCGTGCAGGGTATCGGGAGCCGCCGTGTGCAGCACGCGGACACCCGCGGTTTGCCAATGAGCTGAGACGACGGCGACCGCCGCCAGGTCCGGTAAGTGTTCTCCGAGGTGGTTGAGTTTCGGTCCCAACAATCCAGGTTCAAGCGCGAAGGTGGGCGCGCCGTGTGAAACAAACAATGAGGGGGCATTCTTCATGACTCACTCCGCGGGCCGGCTGCGTCAAATTCTCGTTGCGCATCTTGGAGAGCGCGGGCGATGCGCGCCGCCCACTCAGTCTGACCCGCCTCGTCGCTGACGAGATCCTGACGAATTTCAATTTCAACGTGCAGCAGCGAGCGTGCCTCCGCGTGGTGAGGGATGGTGTAGTCGGTCTCGTCGCTGACGAAGTACGGTTCGTTGTCGGCGATGATCAAGTGCCGCTCGCGCCGCAACAGCTTTAGCACCGCGCCGGCGAAGCGTCGATCGCGGTTGTAGAGCACGGCGGCGTGCATCCGGCGTCGATCGCCTTTGTAGACATCCGTCATGGTGTGCTGCGCGACCAGTATCACGCGGCGGCCGATCGCCTGCCGGTGATTCAGCAATTCGGAAATGCGCCGGTGATAGGGATCGAAGATTTCCCGGCGACGCGCGGCGATTTCCGCGGCGCTCAAGCGGCTATTGCCTGGAATCTCGCGCAGCTCGCTGATGCGGGGGATCGATGTCGCAACCTTCGGGTCGCGGTTGCAGTCGATCACCAGCCGAGAATAATTCTGCGCCACCAGCGGTGCATCGACCCGCTCCGCCGTGCGCCGCGCCACGCCCAAAGCGCCGATGTCCCAGGCGATATGCCGCTGCAACTCCGACTCAGGCAGTCCCAGATTCTCCAAGCGCTGCGGAATGCGCGCGCCGGCATGATCGGCGACGATGATGAAGTCCGATCGACCCTCGCTGTGGAATTCCTGGAACGCCGGCGGCTCGTCGGCGCCTAGCAGCCGCTCGTCGGCGCCAAATAGCGTCTCATCGGCGCCTAGCAGCGGCTCATCGGGGTAAGACACGACGAGGCCGCCTGACCTAGCGTTGACCGACCAGGCCTTGCACGGACTGAGTCAATTTGGCCGGATCGAAGCCAATACCGTCCTTGAATACGATCTGAACATTTTCGATGTCCTCGATGTTTTTCGCCGGATCGCCCGCAATGACCACCAAATCGGCCGCCTTGCCGGCACCGATCGAACCGATTTGATCGCTCTCGCCCAAGTAGATGGCGCCGTTCTGTGTGGCGATATGAATGGCCTCGAGGGGAGTGAATCCCGCCTCGACCAGGAGCTCCAGCCCCCGTTGATCGCCAAGCCCTGGCAAGACACCGCCGAATGAGGTCGGGTCGCACCCCGCCATGAGCAGGCCGCCGGCTTTGACGAAGTCGCGCTCGAATTGCATTTCCTTCTTGAGGGACGCGGCGTTCAGGGGATTGTTTTCCTCCGCGATACCGCTGCGAATCCGCAGGTAAGTCGACCAGCCCTGCGGGCTCAGCGCGTCCTTGGCGCGCAGCATTTTTTTCATCGCCGGCCGATTCGGCACGGTTATTTCGAATACCGCGAGCGTGGAAGTGACGGCGACGTGATGGGCGACGAGGTCGCGAATCATCGCCTGGACCGGCGCGGACTCGATGTCGACATTCTTCGCGAAGTCTTCCGCCGCTTCCTTCGCCGGACAAATGCCGGGCTTCTTCGTGGGCAGGAACTCGGTATCCACGACGATGCCGTGCTCGAGGTTGTCGATGCCTAGGGCCGCCGCCTCTCTGAAGCCCACTGCTCAGAGGTGTCCGGTGATTTTCAATCCCTTGGCGTGCGCGTGTTCTACGGCGACCTTCAACTCCTCGGGCTTGATGCCCATGTAGGCCTTGAAGGAGGTGACGCCCTCCGCCGCCCAATAATCGACGGTGCGGCCCGCGTCTTCAGAACTGCTCAGTGTATGCAGTTGTGGCGCCATCCCCAAGAGATCGCCGATGTAAGGACCCGTGATGCGCAGTTTGGGTCCGGGTTTTTCGCTGCCATCGATGAGCTTCTTCAAGGACAGATCGGTGTACGGT
>Ga0265770_1000030_pt1 | contig 14134 bp, 13 predicted proteins | sample NZEome_2_FD_200838 | JGI IMG/M metagenome (GOLD analysis project Ga0265770, IMG submission 200838) | Metatranscriptome of rhizosphere microbial communities from Maridalen valley, Oslo, Norway - NZE1 (Metagenome Metatranscriptome) | ecosystem: Host-associated > Plants > Roots > Rhizosphere > Soil... | reverse complement strand
GTCGTGGTGGGCTCGGCGCTGGTGGAGACGCTGGAAAGAGGCGACGATGTGGGCGCATTCTTGAAATCGTTGCGCTAGGGGCCTGTGTGTGACTACTCATACAGGCTGCCAACAACCGTGAAACGAGTGTTCCGCGCCGCCTCGCTCCTGCAAGTCGCGCACGCGCGCAATGTACTGATCGCGGCGGGCATCGACAGCGAGCTGCGCAATCAGTATCTGGCCGGCGCGCTCGGGGATTTGCCGATGCTGGAAACCTGGCCGCAGCTCCTGGTGGAGGACGCGCTGGAATCGGCAGCCCTGCGTGCGTTGGAGAAGGCGGCCAGCGCCCCTACGGGCGCTCCCTGGGTGTGCCCGCACTGCGGTGAGCAGCTCGAGCCGCAATTCACCACCTGTTGGCGCTGTGGTGCGGCTAATCTCTAGTGCATAGCCTGTGCCAGGGGTGAGTTTCGCGTCACGCGGCTCTCCGTGGCGATTCTGAAAGGCTCAATACAGCCTTTATATTCAATCGCTTGTACGCGTCTGTCAGACAAACACTGACAGGATTCAGCGTGAATTCCGAGCCGAGGATCAGCCCTGCGCCCTGGCAGCCTAAAGCTGCACAGGTTACAAATTGTGCGGTTGTGGCGTGTAACGATTACACGAGCGCATTCAGCAGGAGAATTCTAATGAACACTGTGAGTTATGGCCTTTCCCAAAGTCCGGCAGCGCGTCCCCCGTCCGCGATCGACTCCTTGCTCGGCAACTCGGTTGCCATGCAGGAGGTGCTCCGCTTGCTCGAGCGTGTGGGTCCCACCGAAGCCAGCGTATTGCTGACCGGCGAGAGCGGCTCCGGCAAGGAACTTGCGGCGCAAATGATCCATGAATGCAGTGCGCGCCGCGGCAAACCGTTCATCGCCATCAATTGCGGCGCCATACCCGCAGGTCTCATCGAGGCCGAATTATTCGGTTACGAGAAAGGCAGCTTCACAGGGGCGATGCGCGCCCATGCCGGGGTATTCGAACGCGCGAACGGCGGCACGCTGCTGCTCGACGAAGTAATTGAAATGCCGTTGGACATGCAGACACGGTTGCTGCGCGTGCTCGAGTCTCGCAAGTTCTATCGGGTCGGCGCGAATACCGAATACAGCTCCGATGTACGCGTCATCGCCGCCACCAACCGTTGCCCGCTATCGGCGGTGCAAGCCGGTCAGCTGCGCGAGGATTTGCTGTATCGGTTGGCCGTATTTCCGATCGATATGCCGCCGCTGCGCAATCGCGGCGATGATGTCGAGCTGCTGGCGAATCACTTTTTGGCCGAGCTGAATGCGCAGTCCATGACGCAAAAGCGCCTGTCCGCACATTCGCGCATGACGCTCATTCAGCATTCATGGCCGGGCAATGTGCGCGAATTGAAGAATTGCATCGAGCGCGCTTTCATTCTGGGGGACAGCGTGCTGGAATTGGCGCCGCTCATTCAGAATGCAGCTCGCAGCGAGCAAGCGTCGGCTGGCCAGGCCAATGGCGCCGCGGCGGATCGCGAACGCCTGGAGATTCGGGTCGGATCGCGCATCTACGATATGGAGCGCTCGCTGATCGAGGCCACCCTGGACTATTTCAAGGGCAACAAACGTCGTGCTGCCGATGCGCTGGGCTGCAGCCTGAAGACGCTGTATAACAAGCTGAACGGCTATTCACAAAGACAGGAATGCGCGAATTCCTGATTACGCGGTATTTTTAGGGGAATCAAATCGTGTCAAGAGTACTGATCGCTGACGATCATGCGGTGGTCCGAGCCGGATTCAAGCAATTTCTCGAAGCCGATTCGAGCATCAATGCGGTGGGAGAAGCGGCCAGCGGCAATGCAACGCTCGATGCCCTGCGTGAATCTGAATGGGACTTGGTTCTGCTGGATATTCACATGCCCGACCGCAGCGGGCTGGACATCTTGCGGCATATTCAGACCGGACATCCCAGCGTCAGAGTCCTCGTCATGAGCGGCCTGCCGGAACAACAATATGCCGTGAACGTTTTGCGTGCCGGTGCGAGCGGATATCTTTCGAAAGACAGCGCTCCCGAAGAGCTCATGAAGGCGGTGCGCACCGTGCTATCGGGGCGGCGCTACGTCAGCGCCGCGCTCGCCGAGATTTTGGTTGCGGATCTGGACGGCGATCCGGACAAACCGCTGCATGCGCGGCTTTCCACGCGCGAGTTCCAGATTTTTTGCAAACTGGCGGCCGGCCGCGGCGTTTCGGACATCGCCAATGAACTTAGCTTGAGCGTGAAAACCGTGAGCACCTATCGAAGCCGCATCTTGGAGAAGATGAGCTTCACGGCGAATGCCGATATAACGTCTTACGCGCTGCGCAACGGCCTCATTCAATAAGCGAATATTGTGAGCACTCTTCGACACAGCGCGCGTTTGCCCAGGACGACATGTTAATGGTGCGCTCGCTGCGGGTATTGCTGGTCGAGGATTCGAAAGTCCTGACCGAGAGGTTGACCGAGGCTATCCGGCAGATATCCGATGTTGAGCTGATTGGCACGGCGGACACCGAGTCGGCGGCTCTGGCCGCGGTCAAGCGCGACGCAGTGGACGTGATCATTCTCGATCTGCATTTGAAGCAGGGCACGGGCTTCGGCGTCATGCGCGCGCTGGCTGCCTCGCAGCAGAAACCGCGCATCATCGTTCTGACCAACTACGACCTGCCCGAATACAAGAATGCGGCGATCGCACTCGGCGCAACGCATTTCCTCGACAAGGCCCGCGACTACGGCCGCCTGCCGGAAGTGCTACACGAAATCTGCGAAGCGCATCTGTCGAAGCATTGAGCGCGCGCCGCTGCTAGAGCGCCGCGGAGGCGAGCGGGTGCTCGCCTCCCTCCACCATGTTCTGCGGCAGCATCCTTGCCAGGGGAATGCGCGCGGTGATCACCGTGCCCCCGGAGACCGGACTGACAATGTCCCACGCGCCGCCCAAGCCCCCGACGCGGTGTCGCATCGAGACCAAACCATGCGATGTGCTTGTGACCAGGCGGCCGCTGGGGATGCCCTTGCCGTCATCCGTGATGCGCAAAGTAAAGGTGTCGCGATCGATGGAGATGAACAAGTCTGCGGACTTCGCTTCTGAATGTTTCAAGATGTTCGTCAGGGCTTCTTGTGCAACGCGAAACACGCCGATGGCGGCGTCAGGGCTGAATTTCAGTTCGCTCTCAGGAATGGTTTCGGTGCAGCGCAGGCCGGTGCGGCGGCAGGTTTCCTTGAATTGCCATCGCAAGGCCGTGAACAGCCCCATATTGTCGAGCAGCGTGGGGCGCAGCTCCTCGACCACGCGGCGCTTCAGATCGACGCCGGCACTCAAAGAATCGTGAATGCGCTTAAAACGCTGCTCGATGGAAGGGTCCGCCGTCGGCAATCGTTGTTGCAGCCAGGATAAGTCCATGCGGGCCGCAACCAGAAGTCCGCCCAATTCATCGTGCAACTCACGCGACAGGGCGGACTTTTCCTGCTCGGACACACCCTGTAAATGCGTCGAGAGCGAGGTCAATTCGCTGGTTCGCGCCTCGACTTGTTGCTCCAGCTCCAATTTCCGATCGCGCAGCGCGGCAGCTTGGAGCGCACGGCGGCGCATATCGCTGTAAACCAGCCGGATCGCGAGCAGTACCAGGCCGATATTTAAAGTCACCCCCGTCGCCGTCACCCAACGCGAGAGGCGAAAATCCTTCTGCCACTCCGCATTGGCCGCCGCTGCCTCGCTCATCTCTTCGCCGCGCATTTTGGCGATGATGGCGCCGATCGAGTCCATGGTGCGCTTGCCTACGTCCGTGCCCATGACGCTGGTCGCCGTGGAAATGCCGTGTTTCCTGAATAATGCAACGCCGTCTTCCAGTTCCCCGAGTTCCTTGCCCGTCAACACGCGCAGCTGGTGAAATTCGCTGCTGCTGTCATCACCGCCATACGCGTCATGCAGCCGATCGAGTGCCTTCTCGACCTGGGCCACCGCAGCGGCATAGGGCGTGAGGTATGCGCTTTCTCCGGTGAGCAAGTATCCCCGCTGTGCGGATTCCGCATCGGTGATCAGGCCCGCGAACTCATTGAGGGCCTGTTCCTGCAATTGCGCGCGGTGCGCGCGCTCATTGGTCAAATTCAGGCGGGTCTGACCGGCAGCGGCGAGAAAGAAAAGCCCAATGAGGAACCCGATCAGCAGGATAGGCGGCAGCGCCAGGTACCAGCGTCCAATCTCGCCTAGCTCCTCACCCAAAATCTTCATTAAAGTGCCCGCGTTGCAGGGCTTGAGTTTAACATGTGAGGGTAATCCTACAGGGGGGGCCGGGCCGAACCGATGGCTCCGCCGGACGGGTGCACGCACAGTGGGGATGGTGCGGTGGAGCGCAATGGGAACCGCTGGTCCAATCACTTAAGGAGCATGAAATGGAAGCTAATTTTGACAATACGGCGGACCAGGCTCGCGCTACGGGTCGCCGATTGAAGAATGACCTGACCGATGGCATCAGCGATATCAAGACCGCCGCTTCCGGCGAGATCAAGAATCTGATCGCGGATGTCGAGGACCTGATGGCGCGCATTGCTGATTTGAAAGATGCGGATGTCGTGCGCGTGCGAGGCAAGGTGCAGCGCGCGGTGGACGCCACCAAGCAAAGTCTTTCGGATAGCGCCGAATCCATTCGACGCCAGGCGCAGAACGTGGCGAGTACGGCGGATGACTATGTCCGGGAGAGCCCCTGGCAAGCCATTGGCATTGCGGCATTGGTCGGTGCGGTCGTGGGTATTTTAGCGACGCGCCGCTCCTAAGGCTGACGACAGTGCGAGGGTTATGGTCACTGCCTAAAGCCGCCCCTGCGCTGATGCGCCATATCGGCGCCTATATCGATCTGGCGGGGTTGGATCTTGCGCGCACCCAACGCGAAATCACGGCGCAAGTGGTGGCCTTGGCGATCGTCGCGATCTGCGTACTATTTGCAGTTTTCCTCGCCTGCCTGGGGGTCATCGCTTACTTCTGGGACACCCCATATCGGCTCGCCGCGATCGCCTGCATGGCCGGCGGGTTTCTCGTCGTTGCGATCGGAGCTGCCATCTATCGGTCGCGTGCGGCGCGTGCGCGCTCGCCGCTGCTCTCCGATGTGCGGCGCGAGTGGCAGGAAGATCGCGTCATTCTCGAAAAGATTTTGTCCTCGGATGAGGATTGACATGGCGGATCGCGACGCGGCAGAGCGAGACTTGATTCTTAAGCGGCTTGCGCAATCTCGTGAGGAATTGCGCGCGCTGCTCGATCCGCCGCCCGCGCAGAGCAGTGGCGACGGCTCGGCCCGGATGAATGGCCACGCCGGATTCCCGCGCAGCCGCACCATGCAGATGCTGCTGAGCGGCCGCGGTCTGGGAACCTTGGGCGCGCTCGCCGGGGGCCTGCTCATAGCGCGTCCCGCCCTGGCGCTACGGTTGTTGCGCTTCATACCGGCGAGTGCCGTGGCCAAAATGCTCATGGCCAAGGCGGTGAGTGCATTGAGATCAAAGCCAGAACCGTGAATTTGACCGATTCGTGTTTCCTAGGCGTCAAGATGGGATCGCTCAATCTCACGGTGCTAAAGGACGAGTTTCGATCGGCTACCAGCAGTTGAGGCCGGAAAATCAGCCGTCGCTCCACGCCCGCCGGTAGAGCCGGCATGTGATTTGATCGGCTCAAGTTTCTCGCCAGGGAGGTTAAGAAGACTCAAGGCACTGTTGCCTTCGTGCCTTGAGTCTTCTTAACCTCCCTGGCAAAAGCTACACCGGTCAATTTCACAGTACTGCTCAACCCAAGGTAATTTCAGCGTCGTGACAGCGGCCGTCATCCCTTAATTGAATTTCGCCAGGTCCGCCGCTCAAGCCCTCGCCATCGAGTGTGGCATGCGCGATTCCGCGATTTACGCCGCGGGGATTCTTGACCGTGACGCGATAGCGCGACGTTCCGTGCCTGTAGGTGAATTCAAAGCCGGACCAGGCGCGCGGGATGCACGGGTCAACGACCAGCGTTGTCCCGCACACCTTGATGCCTAAGATGCCCTCCGCCGCCGTGCGGTACATCCACCCGGCAGAGCCTGAGTACCAAGTCCATCCGCCGCGCCCCACATGCGCCGGCGCGGAGTAGACATCGGCGCACACTACGTAGGGTTCCACCTTGTAGCGATGAATGCCGGCGGTCGTGCTGGCGTGATTGATGGGGTTCAGCAGCGAGAACAATTCGCCGGCGCGATCACCGTCGCCCAGGAGCGCAAACGCCAGCGTGGTCCACATGGCCGCGTGCGTGTACTGGCCGCCGTTCTCGCGCAGACCCGGAGGGTAGGCCTTGATGTATCCCGTATCCTTCGCGCCGTGGTCGAAGGGGGGCGTGAACAGTTTCACGAGCCCATCGCTGCGGCTGACCAGCTGGGTGTCGACCGCGTCCATCGCGCGCAGCGCGCGCTCGCGCGGAGCGGCGCCGCAGATCACCGCCCAGGATTGCGCCACGGAATCGATGCGGCATTCATCGCTGGAGACGGAGCCTAAGGCCGTGCCGTCGTCGTAATAGCCGCGCCGATACCAGCCGCCATCCCAGGCTTCTTCGATGGCTTGCTGGACGGCGAATGCATGCTTGCGCCACGCGGCGGCGTTCTCCCTGTCTCCGCGCGCCTCGGCGATCGGCGCAAAGCGCGTCAAGGCCGCGTGCAGGAACCAGGCGAGCCACACGCTCTCGCCGCGCCCTTCGATGCCGACGCGATTCATGCCGTCGTTCCAATCGCCGGTGCCGAACAGCGGCAGGCCGTGCGCGCCGACGCTTAAGCTCGAGTTGAGCGCGCGCACGCAATGCTCGAATAACGGGGCCGGATCCGCCGCGGACGGTGCCCAGAATTTCTCCTGAACGCCAAGCGCCAGCGGACCACCGCCCAGGAAAGGCACGGGTTCGTCGAGCACCGCTAGATCGCCCGTGACCTCAAGATAGTGCGCGACGACAAAGGGCAGCCACAGCCGGTCATCCGATACCCGTGTCTTGATTCCCTGGCCCGAGGTGGGCAGCCACCAGTGCTGCACGTCCCCTTCGCTGTATTGCTGTGCGGCCGCTCGCAAAATATGCGCGCGAGTGATGGCCGGCAAGGACACGCACAGAGCCATGACGTCCTGCAGCTGATCGCGGTAGCCGTAAGCGCCGCTTGACTGATAAAACGCGGTCCGTCCCCAGACGCGGCTGCTCAAGGTTTGGTACAGGAGCCATCCATTGACCAGGATATCCAGGGACCGATCCGGTGTTTTGACCTGAATAGCGCTCAGAGTGCAATCCCAGAAATCCGTCACGCCCTTGAACACTTCATCGAGGTCCACGCTTCGATAGCGCTCTGCCAAGGCAACGGCTGCGTCGGATGAACTCTCCTCGCCGAGAAACAGCTTCAGCTCGACCGTCTCGCCGGGATTGAGACTGATCTTGGTCTGCATCGCGCCGCAGGGATCCAGGCCGCCGCCAACCCGGTTGGTGAGCGGCTGCGGCCCCAGGAGCGCCGCCGGTTCGGCTAGCGACCCATGGCGGCCAAGGAATTCGGTTCGATCCGCGCTGCAGCTTTGCTGCGCGCCGGCCATATCCATGAAGGCGACCCGCGCCTTGAAATCCGTGGTCCAAGGATTGCGCGCCAGAAGGACGCGCGACTTAGCGTCGATGGAGGTGATGATGAAGGGCGCCGCCTTGTTATTCTGATTTCCGAGCACCCAATCCAAGTACTGGGTGATCGACAATTGGCGCGGTGCATCGGAGGCGTTCTGAATCTTCAGCCTCGAGATCTTGATCGGGTCCTGAAGGGGCACGAACTGCGTCAAGATCAATGAAATGCCGTGGGAGGTGTGTTCCGAGCGCGTGTAGCCAAAACCATGCCGCACCACGTAAACGGAAGAGCGCTCGCGGATCGGCAGGGCGGTGGCGCTCCACAGGTCCCCGGAATTCTCATCGCGGATGTAGATCGCCTCGGCGGGCGTATCGCTGACCGGATCGTTGCACCAAGGCGTGATTTGGTTTTGCTGGGCATTCAAAGACCAGGTGCTGCCAGTACCATCGGCCGAGACCAGAAAGCCGAATTGCGGATTGGCGATGACGTTGATCCAGGGCGCGGGAGTCCATTGGCCATCCTCGAGCACGACGACATACTCGCGCGCGCCCGAGTCAAAGCCCCCAATACCATTGAAGTACTCGAGCACCGGCACCAGCGGTGCATGAGCGCCGAACTCCGCGGCGCTGTTTTCGCGCCGCAGCCGCGCGGCAGCCGCCGGCTCCTGCGGTCTTGCGAGCTGCTCGCGCAGCGGCTTCGGCGAGCATGTGAACACCGCGCGCGCCGCGACTTTCAGGAAATCACGCTGTTCCTGCGGCAGAGCGTCGGCGCGCAGCGCGACCACCGCCCCCTTTGCATTGCGATTCTTTAGCAAGGCCTCGAGCGCGGCCGCAAGCGCCGTTGCTGTAGCGCCGGCCGCCGTATTCAGAATGACCAAATCCGCGACCAATCCTTTGGCCTGCCAATAGGCCTGCGCACGCAGCAATTGTTTGAGCGAATCGACATCGGCTTCGGCGCCGATCAGAGCGAGCACAATGGGCGAATCGCCCGACACACCGTGCGTCCACAGGGCAGCTTGGCCCAGCTGATTGCGATCGAGCAATTCGGCCGGGGCGCGCAGCGAAGCGTCGGAATACAGGATTCGTTCGGCGAGTTCCTGAAAAAGCAGCGCGTCCTCGGCGCTGACATTGGATTCGCGCAGCTGAACATCCGCTCTCGCCTTGGAAAGCGCTTTGGTGCGTTGATAGGCCGCTTCGCCGCCCAGCTTGTCGATGAGGTCCAGCGCCTGGGCGCGGCTGGCGCCGACGCCGGTCCAAAATGCGGCGTGCACGGTTTCGCCCGGATCGATTCGCACGCGGCGCCGCAGCGCCAACACCGGATCGAGCACGGTGCCCGCGGAATTCGACAGCGGCCTCGCGTCCATGGATGCGGCGTCGCGCACGCCGTGTCCGCGGCCTAAGAAACGCGCGCGGTCGGTTTCGAACTGCAGGGCGCCAATGGCTTCGCCGTCCAGCGAATTGAAATGCGTCATCCACAGTTGAGGTTGGCCGGGATCTCGCTGCCGCCGCGTCGCCAGCAGCGCGCCGCGCTCGGCGACGAATTCGGTTTGTACGAACATCTTTGAAAATGCCGGATGCCCGGAATCGGCCGCCGGCGGACTTAAAACCACTTCCAAGTATGAGGTCAGCTCGATCTCGCGCACGCCGCGGCCTTCGTTGGTGAGCGCCACGTGCCGCACTTCCGCATCGTCTTCCGGAGACACGATGATTTCCATGATGGTGCGGATCGGTCCATCCTTGCGGCGGATTTCCGCGCGCTCCTCATAGAAAGCGACCTCGTAAGTTTCCGATTCCCGACCGATGGGTTGATAGCCGGCCGACCACACGTGACCGTTGAATACATCGCGCAGATATATGTAGAACCCCCAGGGGTCGCAGGTCGGGTCTTCGCGCCAGCGCGTCAGAGCGATGTCGCGCCAACGGCTGTAGCCGGAGCCCGCCGCGGTCAGCATGACCGAGTAATTGCCGTTCGATAAAAGGTGGGTGCGCGGCGTCGCCTGGTAGGGAGAGCTGAAACGGCGGGATGAGTCTATGGGCATTTAGACTGCTGCGGCCGAGTACATCGCGCTTGAAATCTCACGGGGTAGGGTGCTAATTCCGACCGAGGCAAAATGTGCGCTCGGTGGGCTCGGCAGAGTTTACTTTAGCCCCGGATTCTCGCGGTGATGTACTCGACGCAGCGTGGACAGAGTGATCGAGTTCACTCCGCCGCGCGATCGGCGCACCGACCCGAGAGAACGTAATCCGATGCCTACACAAGGCCCGATCCCCACACAAGGCGGTCATGGATTGAGTTTCCACGCGGACAGATTGATCGCGGCGATCATGGTCACCCACAAAAAGTACGGCACCAGGATGAGGGCCGCCCCGAGCTTGACGCGCGCGAATTCCCTTATCGTCCACCCCACCGCGAGCCACAGCGCCACGACTTCAAACAGCCCCGCATCGATGTTCTTCAAACCGAAAAATACCGGCGGCCACAGGGTGTTGAGCAGCAGCTGAACACAAAATGCCATGATCGCGGCAATGCGGCCGCGATGATAGCGCTCGCGCCAGATGATCCAGGCCGCAATTGCCATCAATACATACAGCACTATCCACACCGGGGGGAAATATTTTTGCGCAGGCACCCAATCCGGCTTCACCAGAGCCGCGTACCAATGCGCCGCCGGCGCTGAAAAGCCTGGAGAGAACAGGGCGCCCACGGCGCCCGCGCATAAGGTCAGCACCAGGAACGCCGCCAGCGCGGGCAGATTCGGGCGCGAGTTGCGGCCGCGGTAGCTGGTCGAACTTTCTATGGGAATTCTCATTCGATGAAGCGCAGTCTCAAGAACAAAAGGATGGCGGCGATCATTTGCGCCGCTCCGAACCAGCGATATTGCGTAACTAGCGCCAGCCAAATCAAGCCGGATAGCCACAGTACACCCGCGGCCAACCACAGGTCGCGCCGTGCAGCCGCCGCATGCATTTCCGCACGCAGCCCGGCCAACTCTCGATCGACGGCAGGTCCCGTGCCCTCCGCCGCCTCGCGGGTGGCCGTCTGCATGATCTGCGGTATTTGCCGCAAAGTCAGCAGTGCATCCGGCAGATGCGCGCGGATCTCCCTGAAAATCGTGCGCGGGCTGGTCCGCTCTCGCATCCACTCGCGCAGCACCGGCTGAGCGGTTTTCCACAGATCGAGTTCAGGATAAAGCTGTCTGCCCAAGCCCTCGATGTTGAACAGGGTCTTTTGCAGCAGAATCAGCTGCGGCTGCACCTGCATGTCGAAACGCCGCGCCGTCTCGAACAGCCGCAGCAGCACCTGCGCGAAAGAAATCTCCTTGAGCGGCTTGTTGTAGATGGGCTCGCAGACCGTGCGCACCGCGGACTCGAGCTCATCGACCCGCGTACCCTTCGGCACCCAACCGCTTTCTATATGCAACTGCGCGATGCGGCGATAGTCGCGGTTGAAGAAGGCCATGAAATTCTCGGCCAGATAGTGCTGATCGCGCGGCTGCAGCGTGCCGACGATGCCGAAATCCACCGCCGCATAGCGCGGATTTCGCGGGTCGTCGACTTGCACGAATATATTGCCCGGGTGCATGTCGGCATGAAAGAAGTTGTGGCGGAACACCTGTGTGAAAAAGATCTCGACGCCATTCTCGGCCAGCTTCGCGATGTCCGTGCCGCGGGTCCGCAACTCCTCCACACGGCTGACGATGATGCCGTGAATACGCTCCATTACCATTACGTTCTGGCGGCAGTAGTCCCAGTGGATCTGCGGCACGTACAGAAGCGAGGAGCCCGCGAAATTACGCTTCAACTGCGCTGCATTGCCGGCCTCGCGCATCAGATCGAGTTCATCGGTGACGGTTTTGCGGTACTCGCGCACCACTTCGATGGGCCTCACGGGCCGCGCCTCGATCCAGTATTCGTCGGCGAGTTTCGCCAACGCGTCGAGGACTTCCAAGTCAAGATCGATGACTTCGCGCATGCCGGGGCGCAGGACCTTGACCACCACTTCATCGCCGTTCTTCAACGTGGCGGCATGCACCTGGGCGATGGATGCCGCAGCCAGGGGCAAGACTTCAAAATTGCTGAAGATCTCGGCAAGGGGCTGGCCGAGGGTTTTCTCGATCATGGCGGCGGCGATATCGCCGGGGAAGGGCGGCACGCGATCCTGCAATTTCGCCAACTCATCGGCGATATCCACGGGAAGCAGATCGCGCCGCGTCGAGAGCGCCTGACCGAATTTCACGAAAATCGGACCCAACTCTTCGAGCGCCAGGCGCAAGCGCTCGCCGCGCGTGCCGCCGACACCGCGCTGGAACCAGGTCCATGGCGAGAGATAGTAAAGATAGCGCAGCGGCCGATACAGATGGGTGGCGCGCACGAACTCATCGAGCCGGTGCCGCACCAGCGCACGCTGGATTTTGAGGAGCCTCGCGAGCACTCGAGAACGCATCAGGCGCTCATCGAGCGACGCTCGATCAAAATCAGTCGAGCCTCGATCCGATCGATGCTTTCGCGCACGCCGTCGACGCCGCGCAGAAACTCTTCCATTTCGGTTTTCGTGACCAGATCGCGCCCTTCCTCCTGCAAGTATTCGGCGATATTCTCGCCTGCCGTGCGCCGGGCGCGGCGCGCCCAAGTCCGCACGCTCTTGGCAAGCAAAGACAGATGCCGAGCCGGCATGTCGCCCACCCAGCGGGACAACTCCTCCTCCAAGTCAGGCCGCGCCGCCGCGAACAAATCGCGATACAAGTTGGCGATCTCGGCATCGCCGCGAATGTGCACCGAAGCTCGAGTCTGTGCGCCCGGCGTCCCTGCCTTGAACATCTGCAGCAACGCGGGCGCTGATCCGGAAATGACGGCGTCCGCCGGCGAATCATCGCCCGCCAGCAACGCCGCGCGGCCAGCGAAGCAGGTCGCGCGAACCCGGGTGATGCCATCGACGTCGACTTGCAGGCTGGTGCCCTCGAGCCGCCGTGCCAGCGCGGACGCGCGGGTCGACGCCGCGATGTTTCGATTCAGGACGGCTTCGGCCGATGCCAACCAGGCAGGAGTTGCGGGCATGCTGGGACAGGCTCCTAAATCTTAAAGCCGCGATGCACGGCGACGATGCCGCCGCTTAAGTTGTGATAGCGCGCCTGAAGGAAGCCCGCGGCGCGCAGCATCTCGAGCAAGGTTTCTTGATTCGGATGCATGCGGATCGATTCGGCGAGATAGCGATAGCTGCCAGAGTCCTTGGCGATGAGACCGCCGAGCAGCGGCAAAACCTTGAATGAGTAGGCGTCGTAAATCGGCTTCAAACCCGGCGCCACCGGCGTTGAAAACTCCAGCACCAGCAATTGACCGCCGGGTTTCAGCACGCGGTGCATGGACTTGAGCGCCGCGGCCTTGTCGGTGACATTGCGCAATCCAAAACCGATGGTGACGCAGTCAAAGGCGTTGTCCTCGAAAGGCAGACGCTCCGCGTCGGCAGCGATGCACTCCACGTTGCCCACGAACCCCAAATCGAGCAGGCGGTCGCGGCCGATCTCGAGCATGGCCGGGTTGATATCCGACAGCACGACCCGGCCCGACTTGCCGACTTGGCGGAGCAACCCCGCCGCCAGATCGCCGGTGCCGCCGGCGACATCCAGTGCGCGCTGCCCCGGCCTTAAGCCGGTCAACGACAGTGCGAAATGTTTCCAAAGCCGATGCGCGCCAAACGACATCAGATCGTTCATGACATCGTACTTGCCCGCCACCGAAGCGAAAACGGCGCGGACCCGCTCCGCCTTGTCGGCCGCCGCAACCTTTTCGAAGCCAAAATCCACTGTGCGATCGGAATCAGCCATGGCGCCCATTGTAGCCGACAAAGTGATTTTGACCGGTTGGTAGCGCTCGTCAGGGACGCTAAGAAGACTCAAGGCACGAAGACACAGTACCTTGAGTCTTCTTAGCGTCCCTGACGGGAACTGGAGCCGGTCAAATCACATGCCCGCTCTACCGGCGAGTGTGGGACGACAGCGCACGAGGCCACCGACCGCTGATAGCCATCGAAACTCTTTCCTCCAGCACGTGCGATTGAGCGCCCCGCATGCAGGGTCCAGGGGTATGGGCAGCTTCGGGGCACTGCTCTTCCGTGCCTCGAAGCTGCCTATCCCCTGGGCCATCCGAGCCCCTCAATTCACAGTGCCGAGGTCTAGGGCCGTGGCGCCTTAGAGTCGGCGCCGGCTTCAGCGCAGCGCTCAAGATAGCGCGCCCAGTTCGTGGCCCGGTCTCTGCCCAACTGGTACAGGACGCTCCAGGAGTACAGCCCCGTGTTGTGACCATCGTCGAAGAACAGGCGCAGGGCATAGTTGCCCACGGGTTCCACCCCGCTAATCCCGACCTTCTGCTTTCCCAGCACCAGCGCGCCCTCGCCGCCGCCGTGGCCTTTCACCTCGGCCGAGGGCGAGAACACACGGAGATATTCGAACGGCACTGAAAGAAACCGAGCAGCGCGCCGATGCCATGCGGCATCACCGCGATAAAGACAGCGAACACGATACTGATCGCGATCCACGC
>Ga0265770_1000029_pt1 | contig 14245 bp, 8 predicted proteins | sample NZEome_2_FD_200838 | JGI IMG/M metagenome (GOLD analysis project Ga0265770, IMG submission 200838) | Metatranscriptome of rhizosphere microbial communities from Maridalen valley, Oslo, Norway - NZE1 (Metagenome Metatranscriptome) | ecosystem: Host-associated > Plants > Roots > Rhizosphere > Soil ... | reverse complement strand
GGGAGCGTGCCGGGGGCCAAGTCGCCAAACTAACATCGGCCTTGTGAAATTGACCGGCCCGAGCTCCCTGACGAGCGCTCACGAACCGGTCAATATCACTGCTAGGCCGCCTTGACCGGCGCCGCGAGCTGCCGCAACACGTACTGCAGAATCCCGCCGTGTTGGAAGTAGTCGAGTTCTTTCGGCGTGTCGATGCGCAGACGTGCCTCGAACTCGACGCTTTTGCCGGCATCGGTCTTGGCGATCACTTTGACGGTTTTCGCGGCGCCGCGGTTCAGCCCCACGATCTCGAAGGATTCCTTGCCAGTGAGCCCTAAGCTTTGCGCGTTCTGGCCTTCTTTGTATTGCAACGGCAGCACGCCCATGCCGATCAAATTCGAGCGGTGAATACGCTCGAAACTCTCCGCGATCACCGCCTTCACTCCCAACAGCATCGTGCCCTTGGCAGCCCAATCGCGCGAACTGCCCGTGCCGTATTCCTTGCCCGCGAGAATCACCAGCGGCGTGTTGGCCACCTTGTATTTGACTGCGGCATCGAAAATCGACATCTGCTCGCCGCTGGGAATGTGCAGCGTGACGCCGCCTTCGGTGCCGGGCAAAAGCAAGTTGCGCAAGCGGATATTGGCGAAGGTGCCGCGCATCATGACTTCGTGGTTGCCGCGGCGCGAGCCATAGGAGTTGAAATCCGCAGCTTGTACGCCCTGGGCCACAAGGTATTTGGCGGCAGGGCTGGTTTTCGAGATATTGCCGGCCGGCGAAATGTGATCCGTGGTGACCGAATCGCCCAATACTGCGAGCGCGCGTGCGCCCTTGATGTCCACCATCGGTGCGGGAGTCATCGTCATGCCCTCGAAGTAGGGCGGGTTTTTCACGTAAGTGGATTTTGCATCCCAGGAATAGATCTTTCCCGCGGGGGTCTTGATCGCGGCCCAGTTGGCATCGCCCAAAAATACGTTGGCGTAGCCCTTCTTGAACATGGCGGAGTCAACCGACGCGCCGACCACAGCGGCCACATCCTTCGCGCTCGGCCAAATGTCCTTGAGGTATACCGGCTTGCCATCCTTGCCGGTGCCAAAAGACTCGGTGGTGATATCGATATTCAGACTGCCCGCGAGCGCATAAGCGACGACCAAGGGCGGCGATGCCAAAAAATTCATCTTGATTTCTGGATGCACGCGACCTTCGAAATTGCGATTGCCGGAAAGCACAGAGCATGCAACGACATCGCCCGCTTTCACCGCTTCCGAGATTTCGGGCTTCAAGGGTCCGGAGTTACCGATGCAACTAGTACATCCGTAGCCAACGGTATAAAAGCCGAGTTGCTCCAAGTCGTGCAGCAAGCCCGCTTTGATCAAATAGTCGGTAACCACGCGCGAACCCGGTGCCAGTGAAGTCTTCACCCAGGGTTTGGCGCTGAGGCCAGATTTAATCGCGTTGCGCGCCAGCAGTCCCGCCGCCACCATTACCGCAGGATTCGAGGTGTTGGTGCAGCTGGTGATCGCCGCGATCAGTACCGCGCCATCTTTGACCTCGAAACTCGCATTGCCCACCTTCGCCGGTGCGCTGCCGGTGGCCTTGGGATTTTTCTGCGTGCGCTCATCGGCCATTTTTTTAACACTGCTCTGATAGACGCTCTTGGCTTTGGTGAGCGGCACGCGGTCTTGAGGGCGCTTCGGTCCCGCGAGCGAGGGTACAACCGTCGCAAGATCCAATTCCACCACGTCGGTGTAATCCGCCGCCCGCGCACCATTGATACGCCATAGCCCTTGAGCCTTCGCGTAGGTCTCAACCAGTGCAATCTGCTCGGCCGATCGGCCCGTCAATTCCAGGTAACGGATGGTTTCCTCGTCAATGGGAAAAATTGCGCAGGTGGAACCGAACTCCGGCGACATATTGGCAATGGTTGCTCGATCGGCGAGCGGCAACCCTTTAAGGCCATCGCCGAAGAATTCGACGAACTTGTCGACCACGCCCTTCTTGCGCAGCATCTCCGTCACCGTCAGCACGAGATCCGTCGCCGTGGTGCCCGCCGGCAACGCGCCGGTGAGCTTGAAACCGATGACCTGCGGTATGAGCATGGTCACGGGCTGTCCCAACATGGCCGCTTCGGCCTCGATACCGCCAACGCCCCAGCCCAAGACTCCCAAGCCATTGACCATGGTGGTGTGCGAGTCCGTGCCGACGAGGGTGTCCGGATAGGCCATTTTTTTGGCGCCAGCTTCGTCCGAAAAAATAACGCGCGCGAGCCGTTCAATATTGACCTGGTGCACGATGCCGGTGTTGGGCGGCACCACCTTGAAATTGCTGAAAGCAGTTTGCCCCCAGCGCAGAAACATGTAGCGTTCGCCATTGCGCTGGAATTCAATTTCGTTGTTATGTTGCAGCGAGTTAGCGGCGCCGTATTCGTCCACCTGCACCGAGTGATCGATGACCAGCTCCGCAGGCGCCAGCGGGTTGACCTTCTGCGGGTCGCCTCCGAGCTTCACAATCGCTTCGCGCATGGCGGCAAGATCGACGATGCAGGGCACGCCGGTGAAATCCTGCATGATCACCCGCGCGGGCGTGAAGGCGATCTCATGACTCGGCAGCGCCTTCGGCTCCCACTTGAGCAGCGCCTCGATGTCGGCCTTCGTCACATTGACGCCGTCCTCGAAGCGCAACAGGTTCTCCAGCAGGATCTTCAGCGAAAAGGGCAGGCGGTCCACATTCAGCGACTTCAGCGCCGCGAGACTCAAGATATCGTATTGTTGCGCGCCCACCTTGAGCGTCGTTCGCGCCTTGAAGCTGTCCGTCATGACCCCTCCACTAAATAAGCAGAATTATAAGTGATTCTTTCCGCCACGGGCGCCGGCGCGGCGTTGCTGCGGTTCGCGATGATGCCGCCGCCGAGACAGCGCTCGCCCTGGTAGAACACGGCGTATTGGCCCGGCGTGACCGAGCGCGCCGGGCGATCCAGCGCAACACGCCAGCCCTCGGCGCCGCTTGAGCGCAGCACGCAGGCCAGATCGTTTTGCCGATAGCGGGTCTTGACCGCGCATTCGCGCGGCAGTTCTCTGGCATCGTCGGGATTGATCCAATGCATTTGCTCGACACTGAATGAATCCGACAAGAGCAACGGATGATTCTGATCCTGGACCACGATGAGCGCGTTGCGCGCCATGACCTTGTCCGCGACGTACCAGGGCGCCGCGGCGGCGCCGGCGCGCCCGCCGATCTTCAGGCCCGATCGCTGGCCCAGGGTGTACAGAGCGAGGCCGGCGTGTTCGCCGAGGATGCGCCCGTCGGCAGTCTCGATGGATCCGGGTTCGGTGCGAAGATGCTGGCTCAAAAACTCTTGGAACGGGCGCTCGCCGATGAAGCAGATGCCGGTGCTGTCCGGCTTATCGAATACCGGCAAGCCAGCGGCATGCGCCATCGCGCGCACCTGCGCCTTTTGCAGGCGGCCTAAGGGAAAAAGTGTTTTCGACAGGGCAGAGACCGCGACGCTATGCAGGAAATAGCTCTGATCTTTGGCGGCATCGGCGGCTTTTAGCAATTCAGGATAGGGTCTTGAGTGCCGGATCTGCGCGTAGTGCCCGGTGGCGATCCAGTCGGCACCCAAGCGCTGCATGTATTCCAGACAGACGCCGAATTTGATTTCCCGATTGCAAAGAACATCCGGATTCGGCGTGCGGCCCGCCGCATATTCACGCAAGAATAGGCTGAATACGCGTTCGCGGTATTGCCGCGCGAAGCTGACACGATGCAGGGGGATGCCTAATAGTTCGCAAACGCGCCGCGCGTCCTGGTAATCAGCGGCCGTCGTGCAGTAGCCATCGTCATCGTCCCAGTTGGACATGAACAGGCCCTGCACCGAAAACCCCGCGTCGCGCAGCAGCAGGGCCGCGACGGCCGAATCAACGCCGCCCGACATGCCGACGATGACGGTGCCTGCAGCGGGGGAAATGGGTAAGGGCTTCTGCATCCGCCCATTATACGGGCAATGCGCAAGCCCTAAGCGCTACATGAGCATTTGCCGCATTTGCGATTCTTGCATGCTCGTCTGCCACACTTCATCGAAGAAGTTCAAGTAGCGGCGCACCACGGCCGGATCGTTCATGTCGGAAATCCCGTCCCAACGATCGGCCTGCAGGCGATACACCAGAGCCTTGTCGTCGGCGATGATGAAAGCGCCGGCGCTGGCCGGATATTCCGGGCTCATGGCACGCAGGTCGATGCAACTGGTCAGGCGGCGAGCCAGCGCGAGGAAACGATTGTTGTCCACCATCGCGCGTGATGGGTCGGCGAGCAATACCCGGACTTTGGCGTAGGAGCGCGCCAACACGAGGCGCTTGATGGCTTCGAGGAAGGGCTCCTCGCCGTACACCAAAGGCTCCAAATCTTGCGTAAAAATGGACAACAGACGCTGCGCCGACTTCGCGACCTTCAAGCTGGCGTCGCGCACTTCAGGCATGGTGCTCAAAATCGTGCGGGTACCCGAACCCATGGAAGCTTCGCCGCCGGGCGCAGACAATTTGTCCGCCGCCGCCGGTTTTGAGCGTTCTTCCGTGTTACCCGCCATAAGCTTGACCCCGACCCCGCGTGCTTTGAACTTGATAGTACCGTTTGCGTCGGGCGGCCCCGTGCTAACTGCGTCACGTTTCAAACAACCCTGGAGCCTTAAAACCGGCTCAGGGCGGGCCCTCCCGCAGCGCTAGCCTCGGCGCCAAGCCTACATAAGTCGCGGGCGTCAGTGCCATCAGGCGAGCCTTTTCCTCGGGCGGCAAGGCAAGGGAGGCGATGAATTCATGCATGGCCTGCTCATCCACCGGGCGGCCTCGAGTGAAGGTTTTAAGCCTATCGTAGGCGTCCGGAATGCCGTGGGCACGCATCACAGTTTGCACCGCCTCGCCCAATACCTCCCAGGCGCGATTCAGATCCTCGGCCACCCGTGCCGCGTCCAGTTCTATCTTCTCGAGTCCCGTCGCGAGGGACCTGAAACTGAGCACCGAATGACCGATCGCCACACCGACATTGCGCAGCACGGTCGAGTCAGTCAAGTCGCGCTGCCATCGCGAGACGGGAAGCTTGTCGGCGAGGTGACCCAAGAGAGCATTGGCCAGCCCGATATTGCCCTCCGCATTCTCGAAATCGATTGGATTGACCTTGTGGGGCATGGTCGATGAACCGACTTCGCCGGCAACCGGCCGTTGCTTGAAATAGCCGATCGAGATATAGCTCCACATATCGCGTGAAAAATCCAAGAGCACTGTGTTCGCGCGCATCAGGGCGTGACAATACTCGGCGATCCAATCGTGCGGCTCGATTTGCGTCGTGAGGCGATTCGATTCCAGTCCGAGCGATGCGACGAATGTTGCGCTGAATGCCGGCCAATCCACTTTCGGCAGAGCGGCAGCATGCGCATTGAAGTTGCCGACCGCGCCGTTCATCTTGCCGAGGATGGCAACCCGCTCGATTCCTTCGCGTTGTCTCTCGAGTCGCGCGGCGACGTTGGCGAGTTCTTTCCCGACAGTGGTCGGCGTCGCCGTCTGCCCGTGCGTGCGCGCCAGCATGGCGACGTTTGCGTAACGCCGCGCGAGCGCATCCAGGGACCCTTCCAAGCTCTTCAGCATGGGCAGCAACAAGGTCGCGCGCGCGCTCTTGAGCATCAATGCGTATGCGAGATTATTGATATCCTCGGAAGTGCAGGCAAAGTGCATCCACTCCAGTTCAGGCAGCGTCGCGCCGCGTGCCTTAAGTTCAGCGCGCAGCCAATATTCGACCGCCTTGACGTCATGGTTGGTGCGCGCCTCGATTTGCTTGATGGCGGCGACGTCGGTTGACTGCGGATTGCTCGCGAGCGTTGTCAGCAGTTCGCGCGCGGCGAGCGGCAGCTTGGCCAATGCGTGCGCCGCAGGGCCGGCCGCCAGCGCGAGAAACCAGGCGCATTCGACGCGCACCCGCTCGCGCATGAGGCCGGCTTCGCTGAATATGCGGCGCACTTCGGCGAGTTTGGCGGCATAGCGGCCATCGAGAGGTGACAGAGCGTCTGACAGGGAGGTGGACATCGGAGCGCCGGCTGCTTGAGTGGTAGAATACGCAATTCTACCGTAAACAACCCAGGAGCCTAATCCTGCGGAGTAAGGCGCGATGACAGCAACTACCCGCGTCGAGCGCGACAGCCTAGGATCGCTCGACGTGCCTGCCGAGGCACTGTGGGGCGCCCAGACGCAACGTGCGATCGATAACTTTCCGCCCAGCGGACTGCGCATGCCGCGCAGCTTTATCGAGGCGCTGGCGCTCATAAAGTATGCGGCGGCCGGGGCCAATGCCGAATTGGGCGATCTTCCTCACGCCATCGCAACCGCAATTCAAGAAGCCGCGCTCAAAGTCGCCAGCGGCGCGTACGACGATCAATTTCCGGTGGACGTATTCCAAACCGGTTCCGGCACCAGCAGCAACATGAACGCCAACGAGGTGATTGCCGCGCTGGCGTCCCGCGCGCTCGGCGCCGCGGTCCATCCCAATGACCAAGTGAACATGAGTCAAAGCAGCAACGACGCGGTGCCGACCGCGATCCACGTGTCCGCCGCCTTGCTGCTGCAACGATCACTGCAGCCCGCGCTCAAGCGCTTGCAGGAAGTCTTGGGCGAGCGCGGCGCGGAGCTCGCCGGTATCGTCAAGACCGGCCGCACGCACTTGATGGACGCCATGCCCATCACGCTGAGTCAGGAAATCGGCGCTTGGCAGTCGCAGATCGCCGCCTGCGAAGCACGCCTGGACTCAGTGACGCCGCGGCTGCATGCGCTGGCGCAGGGCGGTACGGCGGTGGGCACGGGCATCAATGCAAGAGCGCAATTCGGCGCGGTTTTCGCGCGGCATTTGGCAAAGCGCAGCGGGATCGCCTTTCGGCCCGCGGAGAATTATTTCGCGGCGCTCGCCGGTCAGGATACCGCCGTGGAGCTCTCGGGCCAGCTCAAGGTCTTGAGCGTCGCTATGATGAAAATCGCGAATGATTTGCGCTGGATGAACAGCGGTCCCTTGGCAGGTTTGGCGGAAATCGCGCTGCCGGCACTGCAGCCCGGCAGCAGCATCATGCCGGGTAAGGTCAATCCGGTAGTGGCTGAGTCCGTGACCATGATCGCCGCGCAGGTGATCGGCAACGATGCGACTATCACGCTCGCCGGCCAGTCGGGGAATTTCCAGCTGAACGTCATGCTGCCGGTGATTGCCTATAATCTTCTGCAAAGCATCGAGCTGCTGTCCATCGGCTGCCGCAGTCTGGCGGATCACGCGATCGCGGGATTCAGCGTGAACCGGGAACGCATCCAAGACGCGCTCGCGCGCAACCCCATCCTGGTGACTGCGCTCAATCCCATCATCGGCTACGAGAAGGGCGCCGCGATTGCGAAAAAAGCCTACCGGGAAGGGCGTCCGATATTGGACGTCGCCGCGGAAATGACCGGCTTGAATGTCGATGAGCTGCGGCGGCTGATGGATCCGGCCTCCCTCACCGAGGGAGGCATCAAGGGTGGGGGCAGCTAAATTTACCGATGGATTCGCTCTACACTAAACAACATATCCGCGATGCGCTGGATCCGAAGCCTTCGACGCCTGAGGAAGACATGCATTGGCTCAAGTCAGCACCGCCCGAGGTTGCCGCACGCGTGCGCGCGACACTGACGACGCGGCGCACGCCGGCGGCGGTGCTGATTCCGCTGGTGGAGCGCAATACCGGTATGACCGTGCTGCTGACGCAGCGGGCGAACACGCTGAAAGACCATGCAGGCCAGATCAGCTTTCCCGGCGGTCGCATCGAGCCGCAGGATGCGGATGCCTGGCACGCGGCGTTGCGCGAAAGCTTCGAAGAGATCGGCTTGAGTGCCGAGCTGGTGGAGTTCGCCGGCTATTTGCCGGATCACGTGGTGATCTCGGGATTTCGAGTGACCCCGGTGGTGGGTTTTGTCAATCCTCGCTATCAGCTCAAGATCGCCGCCGCGGAAGTGCATGAGGTCTTCGAAGTGCCGCTCGCCCACATACTGGATGCGGCCAATCACAAATCGCGCCAGCGCCAGATTGGGGAGCTGACGATCGATATTCACGACATACCCTATGGCGAGCGCAATATCTGGGGCGCCACCGCGGGGATGCTGATGACGCTTAGGCGGCGGCTGATGCAGCCGCTGCCGCCACCGCAGGCGCGCGCCGCACCGTTAAAATGAGCGCTCGATTAACCGAACTACTCGCGATCATGGCGCGGCTGCGCTCGGCCGACGGCTGTCCATGGGATCGGCAACAAACCTTCGCGAGCATCGCGCCCTACACCATCGAGGAAGCCTACGAAGTGGCCGACGCGATAGAACGCGGCGACCTCGGCTGCCTCAAGGACGAACTGGGCGATCTATTATTCCAAGTCGTGTTCCATTCGCAGATGGCAAACGAATCCGGCCACTTTGATTTCGAAGCGGTCGCAGGCGCGATTTGCGACAAGCTCACGCGCCGCCATCCCCACGTATTCGGCGCTCCCCACGCATTCAGCAATGGCGCGCCCTTAAGCGTCATTGAGCAATCCTCCGCCTGGGAAAATATCAAGGCCGAGGAGCGCGGCGCGGCACAGGTTTCAGCGCTGCACGGTGTGCCGAACGCATTGCCGGCGCTGCTGCGCGCCTACAAGCTGAGCAAACGGGCCGCGCGCGTGGGCTTTGATTTCGAACATGCCGGCCAGTGCGCCGACAAGGTCGACGAAGAGCTATTGGAGGTGCGCGCCGCATCGAAGGGCGCAGCAGGTACGGCGTCGCGCGCCTCGCCCAAACCATCGGCCGAGATCTTCGAGGAAGTCGGCGATTTACTGTTTGCGGCCGCCAATCTCGCGCGCAAGCTGGATGTGGATGCCGAGGCGGCGCTGCGCGCCGCCAACGCAAAATTTGAGCGTCGCTTCCGCGGCATGGAATCGCTGGCGGCACAGCGCGGGCAAGTGTTCGCTGAGTTGGATCTGGCGGCCCAAGAGGATCTCTGGCAAGCCGTCAAACGTGGCGAATAAGCGATGATCGATGATGACAGCGCCGCGCGGCGTAGCGCTGCGCGCGCGGCGGCGCAATTGCAGTTCAAACACGATCCCGAACTGCCTATCAGCGCCCGGCGCGAGGCGATCTTAACAGCGCTCACCGATCGGCAAGTGCTCATCGTTGCCGGAGATACAGGGTCAGGCAAAAGCACACAGTTGCCGCAATACTGCCTCGAACTGGGTCGGGGCATGGCCGGGCTCATTGCCCATACGCAGCCGCGACGCCTCGCCGCGCGCGCTTTGGCCGCGCGCCTGGCCGAGGAATTGGGCCAGCCGGTCGGGCGCAGCGTGGGGTTCAGAGTCCGCTTTGCGGACCAGGTATCGGACGCGACGCGCCTCGTGCTCATGACGGACGGATTGCTGCTGGCCGAGTTGGCATCTGATCCGCTGCTGCGCCGCTACGACACCGTGATCGTCGACGAGGCGCACGAACGGACCCTCAATGTCGACTTGTTGTTGGGAGTACTCAAGCGCCTGCTGCCGCGCCGGCCGGAGCTGAGACTCATCGTGACTTCGGCGACTCTCGATGTTGAACGGGTAGCGCGCTTTTTTGACGATGCGCCGATCATCACGGTCAGCGGCCGCAGTTATCCCATCGAAGTGCGTTATCGGCAGTCAGAAGAGGCAGATGAAGACCCCGATCTGCCGCTGGCGGTGCTTACGGCTTATCAGGAAATCGCCACCGAACCTGGAGAAATCGGCAACGGCGACATCCTGGTGTTTCTGCCGGGCGAGCGCGAAATTCGCGATGTCGGCGAGCTGCTCGAGCGCGAACTCGGAACGCGCGTCGAGGTATTGAGCTTGTATTCACGCCTGTCGTGGGAGCAGCAGAGCAAGATCTTTCAACGCGGCACGCGACAGCGCATCGTGCTCGCGACCAATGTGGCCGAGACATCGATCACGGTGCCCGGCATCCGCGCCGTTATCGACTCCGGCTTGGCACGCATCAGCCGCTATAGCGTGCGCAACCGGCTGCAGCGCCTGCCCATCGAACCGGTGTCGCGCGCCAGCGCCGATCAGCGCAAGGGTCGCTGCGGCCGGCTCGCCGCCGGCCTCTGCATGCGTCTGTACAGCGAAGAGGATTTTGAACAGCGCGCGGCCTTCACGGAGCCGGAGGTCCTGCGCACCAACCTCGCGGCGCTGTTGCTGCGCCTCGCGGCGGATGGCTTGGGACAGGCGGAGGATTTCCCCTTTCTTGATGCGCCCGATTCGCGCGCGCTCAACGATGGGTATCGCCTGTTGCAGGAGCTGCAAGCGCTCGATGACGAGCGCCGCATCACGCGCCGCGGCCGGGCCATGGCGCGACTTCCGCTCGATCCGCGTTTGAGCCGGGCGCTGCTCGAGAGCAAGCGCTTTCACGCAGAAAGTGAGCTGCTGGCCATCGTCTCAGGCTTGAGTGTGCCCGATGTTCGCCTCGGCGAGGATCCGCCGGAAGGCGCCGCGTTCGATGACACAAAGTCGGAATTCTCCGCGTTACTCAAGCTGTGGCGTGCATACCGCGCCGCGCGTGCGGGACCGCGGCGCGACTTGCGCCGCTGGTGCAAGGAGCATCATTTGTCGCTGCTGCGGCTATCCGAATGGGATGATGTCTATACCCAGGTCGTGGATCGAGCCCGCGAGATCGGCATCGTGGCGCAAGGCGCGAAGGCGAGCTACACGGGTGTGCATCGCGCCTTGCTGGCGGGCTTTTGCACCATGGTGGGGACCCGCGGCGAGGAGGGTGCCTACCTCGGGACGCGGGGTGTGCATTTTTATATCTTCCCGGGCTCGCCCCTGGCGCGCCGACGCCCGCGTTGGGTCATGGCCGCGAGCATCGTCGAGACCTCGCGCGTGTTCGCGCGGCGTGTTGCTGAAGTTGAGCCCATGTGGATCGAATCCGCGGCTGCGCATCTGGTCAAACGCGAGTACCTGGAGCCGGACTGGGACGACGCGCGTGAGCAAGTCGTCGCCCACGAACGCATCAGCTTTCTGGGGCTCGTTTTGAGCGCAGGGCGCCTAGTAAACTATGGACCTATCGCGCCGGAGGAGTCGCGCCTCATTTTTTCGCGCGAGGCCTTGGTGTATCAGCGGCTGAAGCAGCGGCCGGACTGGCTGCTCAAGAACGACGCCGCGGTGCGCGAGGCACAGCAGATGGAGGAGCGGCTGCGGACGCGCGATCTGGTGCACGCGGCAGAGTCCTTCGTCGAATTCTACGATACCCACCTGCCGCGCCAGGTCTCGAGCGCGGCGACCTTGGAGCACTTCAATCGGCATCTCTCGCTGCAGCAACGCGAGGCGCTGACGCTGACCCCCGCGCTTATCTTCGCGCGTCTGCCGCAAGAGGAGGCACTGGCGCAATTTCCTGAGAACACCCGCGTCGCAGCCCTCAGCGTACCCGTGGATTATCGCTTCGCACCCGGAGAGCGCGAGGACGGCGCCAACCTCAAGGTGCCTTTGTTGGCATTGCCTTCTTTGACGCGCGCGGCAATTGATGCGGCGATCCCGGGTTTGGCCGAGCCGCGCATTGAGGCGCTGCTGCGTTCGCTGCCAAAGGATGCGCGGCGCAGCTTGATTCCAGTGGCGGCAACCGCCGCCGCGTTTCTAAAGGATGCGCAAGGCGCGACCGCCGACGCCACGCATTTAAAGGCATGGCTCAAGGATCGGCGCGGAATTGCCGAAGCATTGCTGCGCTTCGATGCGTCGGCCGTGCCGGTGCATTTGACGCCGCAACTGACGATCACGCATGAGGGTGGGGAAGTCGCACGCGGCACCGATCTTGAGCGCTTGCGCCGCGAGTGCGCGCCGGCGGCGCGCGCCGAGCTCGAACGCCATGCGCGCGCCGCCTATGGCGTTCTTGGAGCTTGGCGCCGATTTGAGCTCGATCAGTTGCCGGAGGATCAGCCTCTGACATTGGAACAGGGCACGATTTGGGTGTTCCCTACACTCGCGAAGCGCGACTCGGGATTGCAAGTGCAGTACGAATGGTCCGCCGAGGAAGCCCAGCGTAGCTGGCAGGACGGATCGGTTCGACTGGCGCGCGCGATGCTGGAGCGTCAATCGCGGGATCTGGCCAAGTCCATCGGCAGTTCCGTTTCGCTGCTGCTCCGCGCCAGCCCCTACCTTGACAGCGATGCGCTCATCGATGCGCTGTTGCAGCTGACATTCCGCGACGCTTGTTTCGCCGAGGCGGAGGCGCCGCGGACTAAGGTCGAGTTCGAGGCCGCTGTCGACAAGGGACGGGAGCGCCTCTACCCCTGTCTCGAGCAAATGAGTGCGATCACTTTAGGTTGGCTCATGGAGTCGAGCGAGGTGCGCCAGACGCTCGATGACTCGCGCGTGCGGCTGCTGGCGGAGCCGGCAGAGGAGACGCGCCGCCACATCGGGCGGCTTCTCGATCACGCCACCTTGACGACGGCGCCGCTGGATTGGCTGCGCCAATTGCCGCGCTATCTAAAAGCGGAGCAGCGGCGCTGGCAGCGCAACACGGTGCGCGGCAGTGAACCTGCGCACATCGCCGCGGAGCTCAAGCAGTGGTCGGCACGCCATCAGGACCTGGGAAAACGCCTGGCCGCGGAATTGCGCTGGACGCCCAAGCTCAGCGAATTGCGCTTCTGGATCGAGGAGTATCGCGTGTCGCTGTACGCGCAGGAGTTGAAAACGTTGGGTCCGATTTCTGCGGCACGTTTAGAGCAACGTGCCGCAGAAATCGAGGCTTGGCTCAACCGATAGTACTTCTGCTTAGTGATATTGACCGGTTGGTGTAGAACTCGAGCCGATCAATGTCACATGCCGACGCCACGCGGATATTGCGCGAACCTGACTTCCAACCTAAGGGCGCGGATGAGGCCATGCGAGCCGTTCAATTTCACAGTGTCGAAGTACTAGACGACCTGAGACGTGGCTTGCCCTACACGTCGAAGCGTATTCCCTGCGCCAGCGCCATCTGGCCGCTCCAATTGATCGTATTGGTCTGGCGCCGCATATAGGCCTTCCAGGAATCCGAGCCCGCTTCGCGTCCGCCGCCGGTGTCCTTTTCGCCGCCGAACGCGCCGCCGATTTCCGCGCCGGAGGTGCCCAGATTGACATTGGCAATACCGCAGTCACTGCCGTCCGCCGACAGGAACCGTTCAGTCGCCCGCAAGCTGTCGGAAAATATCGCCGATGAGAGCCCATAGTCCACCGAGTTTTGCAGCGCGAGGGCTTCCTCGAGCGTCTCAAAACTCATCAAGTACAAAATTGGCGCGAAAGTTTCGGTGCGAACCACGGCCATTCCGGCGCGGGCGCGAATGATGCTGGGTTCGACGAAATTGCCCGGACCCGGCAGCGCTTTGCCGCCGCACAAAACCTCTCCGCCCTCGGCCTGTGCCGCGGCAATGGCGGCGGAATAGCGCGCAACCGCGCCCGCGTCGATCAGGGGTCCCATCAGTGTGCCGGGTTCGAGCGGGTCGCCGATACGCACTTGCCCGTAAGCGGCGAGCAGGCGCCGTTCGAGTTCGGCGGCGCGCGAGCGATGCACCAGCACTCGGCGCGTGGTCGTGCAGCGCTGACCGGCGGTTCCGACGGCACCGAATACAATCGCCGGCACCGCCAGGTCCAAATTGGCATGTTCATCGACTATCAATGCATTGTTGCCGCCGAGCTCCAGAAGGCTTTTGCCAAGACGTTGCGCGACGCGCACGCCGATCTGGCGGCCCACATGCGTGGATCCGGTAAAGGACACCAGCGCGACGCGCCGATCGTCGACGAATCGGCCGGCGAGTTCGGTGCCCGCATCGATGAACAGCTGGAAAATCGGCGGCAGCTCGAGCCGCTGCAGCACTCGATTGCAAATATGCTGCACGGCGAGCGCGCACAGAGAGGTCTTGGGCGAGGGTTTCCAAACCGTTGCATTGCCGCTGATGGCGGCCAAGAACGCATTCCAGGCCCACACCGCCACCGGAAAATTAAAGGCGGAAATCACCCCGACGATGCCCAATGGGTGCCACTGCTCGTACATGCGATGCTGGGCGCGTTCCGAGTGCATGGTAGTGCCATACAGCATGCGCGCTTGTCCGACGGCGAAATCGGCGATATCGATCATCTCTTGCACTTCGCCATCGCCCTCAGGCTTGATCTTGCCGTTTTCCATCGACACCAAGCTTCCAAGCGCATCTTTGCAAGCGCGCAACTCATCGCCAACCTGGCGGACAGCCTCGCCGCGCTTGGGCGCCGGCACGCGCCGCC
>Ga0265770_1000028_pt1 | contig 14323 bp, 7 predicted proteins | sample NZEome_2_FD_200838 | JGI IMG/M metagenome (GOLD analysis project Ga0265770, IMG submission 200838) | Metatranscriptome of rhizosphere microbial communities from Maridalen valley, Oslo, Norway - NZE1 (Metagenome Metatranscriptome) | ecosystem: Host-associated > Plants > Roots > Rhizosphere > Soil ... | reverse complement strand
GTTATCTGAAACTTGTCGGTCATCGCACGGTGGTCGGGCGCAAGGTGGCCGATGCGCTTCCGGATGCAGTGGCGCGCCCGGCGCGTTGAATGCGCCCGGTCGCGGCGTTGCTGCAATGGCCGGGTGACCGCCATTCGCTCTGGCGCTTAAGGCAGGATTTCGCGCCGCCTCTTGCACATGCTGATGTTGGGCGGTAGTCGGAGGTATGTGCTGTTCTGCGGCCGCGGCTCGCTCCTGCGCGGTCGGTACCGCGGCGGTGCCACCGGGTCCGCCGTTGTAGCTCACCTTGGTGACGGAGACATTGTTGACGACCGTCTCGTTGTAGGTGTTGTGAATATTGGTCACATTCACGTTCACCACGGTTCTATTGTAGGCAAACGAATTGCCGACCCAGCGGCCGCCGGCAAAGCCGACGCCGACATAGCCGAAGCCGTAATTCACGCCGCCGTAGTAGCCGATATGCGGACCCCAGTAGCCGACATGGAACGAGTAGATCCCGCCCACGAAGCCCCAGTATCCCGGCGTCCACAACACGCCGACTCGTGGCGGCTGCACCCAGGTTCCAGGCACCCAGTAGTACCCGCCCCCGCCCCAGGCCCAATATCCGGGCGTCCACATGTAGCCATCCTCAGGGCACGGCGGCTGCTCGTAGTCGGGCAACGCAGGCGGCGCTTCGTTCGCCGTCACCTCAACATCGACGGCCGGCGCGACATAGGCTGCAGGCGGCGGTGGAGGCGGCGGCGCGGGCTGAACATAGACGCGCGGCGGCGGCGGCGGAGCCGGTACCACGGCGCGTACCACGCAGCCTCCCAGCAGGGTGGCAGCGGATAGAACCACCGCGACACTGGCCAGAGGAAGCCTAGAATTCAATGAGTATTTGATGGACATAGTCACCCGCCATTTTGATGGTTATGCATAAGCGTACGCAAAAATACGCTGTTTACAGAATGCATAACGTCACAGTTCGCCGATCGGCTATGACTGTGAACGGAATGTAACGGAAACGAAGACGCCGTCGCAGATTTGCGACGGCGTCTATATCCAACGCGCCGGCACCTCGCGCATCGTCGCGCCCGTCAGGCGTCGATGGGCCGCTTAAATGTCTCCGGCAGGAACAACAATCCTAGGACCAGCGTAATGGCGGCCACCACGATGGGGTACCAAAGCCCGTAATAGATATCGCCCCTCGCGGCCACCATCGCGAAGGCGATGGTCGGCAGGAAGCCGCCAAACCAGCCATTGCCGATGTGATAGGGCAGCGACATGGCGCTGTAGCGGATGCGCGCCGGGAACAATTCCACCAGCAGCGCCGCGATGGGTCCATACACCATGGTGACATACAGCACCAGAATGAACAGGATCAGCACCACCATCGGTTTGTTGATTGCGGCCGGATCCGCCTTGTCCGGATAGCCGGCGGCCGACAGTGCTGTCTTGACTTGCTTTTGGAACGCCGCGATAGCGGCCTTGCGCTCAGCGCCTTTGAGCGACTTCGGATCGGGCGCCTCAAAGGTTCTGCTGCCGCTGCGAATCTTCGTCAGCGTTCCCGCCGGTGCGTCCTCGCTCTTATAACTCACGCTGGCTTTGGCGAGAAAGTTTTTCGCGATATCACAGGAAGTTGCATCGAATGGATTCTTGCCGATGGGATCGAACTGCAGCGAACAATCCTTCGGATCCGCAACGACAGTGACCGGCGCGGCGGATTGGGCCGCGTACAGGGCCGGATTGGCATAGCGCGTGAGCGCACCGAACAGCGGGAAGTAGGTCAGCATCGCGAGCAGGCAGCCCGTCATGATGATGGGTTTTCTGCCGATCTTGTCCGAGAGCCAGCCAAACAAGATGAAACACGGCGTGGCCAGCACCAGCGCGATCGCGACCAGAATATTCGTGGTGGCGCCATCGACCTTCAGCTGGCGCTCGAGGAAGAACAGCGCGTAGAACTGTCCGGTGTACCACACCACCGCTTGCCCCATGACCGCACCCAACAAGCTGATGATCACGATTTTCAAATTGGACCAGCGGCCAAAGGCCTCCGAGAGCGGCGCCTTCGAGGTCGTTCCCTGGTTCTTCATCTTGACGAACACCGGGCTCTCGGCCAGCTGCATGCGGATCCATAGAGAGACGCCGAGCAAAATGACCGAGATCAGGAACGGTATGCGCCAGCCCCATGCCTTGAAAGCATCCTCACCCATGCTGGTGCGGGTCGCGATGACGACGATCAACGCGCCGAACAATCCCAAGGTTGCGGTGGTCTGAATGAAGCTGGTGAACAGGCCGCGTTTTCCTTGCGGCGAGTTCTCGGCGACATAGGTGGCTGCACCGCCGTATTCACCGCCGAGGGCCAGGCCCTGTAAAAGGCGCAAAGCGAGCAGCAGTATCGGCGCCAGCACGCCGGCGGTTGCATAGCTCGGCAACAATCCAACGGCAAACGTCGAAGCGCCCATGATCCCCATGGTGATGAGAAAGGTGTGCTTGCGTCCCACCAAGTCGCCGAGGCGCCCGAAAACCAGGGCGCCGAACGGCCGCACCGCAAAGCCGGCCGCAAAGGCAGCCAATGCGAATATGTATCCAGTGACTTCGTTGACGCCGGAGAAAAATTGCGAGGTCAGGATGCTGACGAGCAGGCCGTACAAATAAAAGTCGTACCACTCGAATACCGTGCCCAATGATGAGGCACCGATGACCAGCCAATTGCTCTGCGCCGCTGCCGTGCTCTTCGGCAATCCTGCATCCGCGGACGTGGTAGCCATTGCGTCTTCCCCTGCTTTTTTATGAAATTCGTTCGTCGCAGCTATCGAAAAATCCGGCGACACATGCTCGCCGCTGAGCCCATGCTCGCATGTTTAGTGCTTGAGTTGCCCCGCCGTGATCACTGCCCGCAACTCGGTCAGCTTAGCCTTGATGGCCTTTGCGTTCTCCGGTCCCATTCGAATCAACAATTTTTGTCCGGCGGGCCGCGCCTCGAGAGCGGGATCGGCATAGGTGTACATGACATTGGGCCGCACGAGTTCAATCGGTCCCTTCGGTTCCGGTGTCGCCAGCAGGTTGTCGATGACTTCCACCAGCCTGTCGTTGAAATAGCCGCTGGGATAACCCAGGTTTTGGTAAGACTGTTGGAACAGCGGATAGTAGTGAATGTACAGCGCGCCCAATTGCTTGGCGTCGAGCTGATTGATCACGGCGACCATCGGCTTGTAGCGGTCAAAATTTCGCTGATCGAGGCTGGCGTGCAATTCATCGCCATTGGCGAGAAACGAGCCGGCCGCCGGGTTGGCGGGCCGCTTCTCCACCGCAACCTTCTGCCGCGGCAGGTTGTCGACGGTCACCACTATCTTGCGAATGAGGTCCTGCGGCACGAGAAAATCCTTGACGGCATCCGTGCTGCTAATTTGCGCGAGAGCGTCGCGCAACGGCACATCGCTGTCGGCCAATTCCGGCAATGGCGCAGATGCCGCATTGCCGCCACTGTCCGGCAAGGGATGAGCAATGCCCGGCTCCGAGGTGGCGGGCACGACCGCGGCGGGCGCGCTCGGCGCCGCGGGCAATGGTTGATTGCGACTGCGTAGGTAGTAGACGCCCGCAGCGGCAAGCACGAATATCAAGGCCGCTACGCCGATAACGGGTTTATTGATCATATGTTTCGGCCCCAAAAAGCTAGCTTGCGTTCAACATGCGCAACTGCAATTCGTGGCGGCGATAATCTATGATCAGCGTGTCGAGCAGCCCCAGCGTGTCCATGCCGATCAGAATCGCCGGCTCACTCGTCAGCCGCCATTGCTTGAAAATATAGAGATCGCTGAATGTCACACCCGGATCATGAATGGTAATGGCCCCGAGCCCAATGGCCGGCGTGTCCATCAGCTCGCCCTTCTGAATATCCTTGGTGGCGCCGATGATCGTGTCCATTTTGGCACGCCCCTGGCCGCCCATACCCGTCAGCGCGTTCTTCAATGCAAGATTCGCAATCGTAACCTGACCGCCGGTGTCAATGATGGCCTTGCAGCGCACCGGACCCACAAAGGCATCCACGACCACCAGCGTGCCGCGCAGCGAGTGGAATGGCACGCTGATGAACCCGGGGCCGGAGCGCTCGTTCTTCGAATAGGCGATGTTGATTCGATCATGGCGAAAATCGATGAAGATTCGCTTGCCGAGCAGTCCTTCAGAACCGAGCACGCCCTCCGCGCCGCCGAGGGCATCTGGAACAATCGGAAGAATCGTCTGATCGACCGCCACATCGCCGACACTCAAGGTGTCCACGCGAATCGTCGGCACGGTGGCAAAACCCGTGACGCCGCGCAGGATGACCGGCGGCGAACGATCCGTCGGAATGCCGAGCGCCAATGCGACCAAGGCGGTAATCGCGCTGTGGCTTGCACCCGTATCGAGCACCAGGCGGAAGGGTCCCCGCCCATTGATCATCACCGGCGCCCAAATGCGGCCAATCTGATCCCGGCGCGTCGGCGATACGTAGCGCGGCTCGCGCGCTTCGACCATGATTTCCGTCAACTCATCGATGGGATCCGCGACCGGTGCGGTGGGCGGGGAGACCTCAGGAGCGGTAGCCCCGGTCCAAACCGGCCAACCGGCCAAGGCGCCGACCAAAATCGACGCTCCAAGCCAATGCAAACGAATAGGGGGTCCTGAAGGAAGTCGTGATGGAAAAAAAGCGCGTATTGTTTCTTTCAAGTGCCCGCCTCAACGTTGCAACGCCGTTACGTGTCGATCGTCTGCCCCGAAGAATCGCCGCAATCCTAAGACAAGCAGCATAGCACCGCGGTTCCTGCGCACCAAAATTCTTGCCCCGAAAGGTCAACTTGCCCTGATAGGTCAAATTGCTGCCGTACCAACCTCCTCCTGGGCCGAAGCGCTGCGAGCAGCGCTGAGGTCGAGCGGCGTCAGTCGGCCAAATTTTCCGAGGCGAAAATCATTCATCGCCGTTTCGATCTCAGCCTTCGTGTTCATGACGAATGGTCCGTAGCCTGCGATCGGCTCGGCAATAGGCACACCGCTTAAGACCAGGATTGTGCTGTCGGCCAGGGCGGCCACGCGGATCTCATCGCCGCCGCGTTCCAGGAGCACGAGCGCGGCATCTGAAGCCTCGCGCGATCCGTTCACCATGATGGCCCCGCGCAGCACCGCAATCGCCGCGTTATGCCCTTCCGGCAATGACAGCGTGATTTCCTTTCCCGATCGCAGCCGCAGATCCCAGACGTTCAGTTCGCTAAAGGTAGCTGCAGGGCCTTCCTGCCCTGAATAACTACCCGCTATGACACGCACGCTGCCGGCACCCTCGGGCAGCGTTACCTGCGGTATCTGTGCGCTGAGAATGCCTTGATATCGAGGCGGCGCAATCTTGTGCTTGGCGGGCAGGTTGACCCACAGCTGGGCCATTTCCAAGGCGCCGCCGCGCCGCATGAAAGCAGGCGAGTGAAACTCATCATGCAAGATCCCCGCGGCCGCCGTCATCCACTGCACGTCGCCTGGACCGATCACGCCGCTGTTGCCCGCGGAATCGCGATGCGCGACTTCCCCTTGGTAAACGATGGTCACGGTCTCGAATCCCCGATGCGGATGCTCGCCCACACCGCGCGGGATCGCTGCAGGCGCAAACACCGTCGGCGCGGCGTAGTCGAGCAGCAGAAACGGACTGATGTGCCGTCCCAATTGATCGTAGCTAAACAGGCTTCGCACCGGGAAGCCGTCTCCCACCCAATGAGCCTTCGGGCCGGGATAAACAGCCAATACAGCTTTATTCACAAATCACCTTTAGGATTGCGCATAGGCACATGAATGAGGCCGAAACGCCGCTTTTCCAGAGGCGCCGGGACTCCGTTGTGCGATCATAACGATGCGCGAGGTCCCTTGTGAAAACCTATCAAAATTTAGCCGAGCTGAAAGCACTGGTCGGTTCCCCTATTGGGGTCAGCGACTGGGTCATGATCGACCAGAAGCGCATCGATCAATTTGCCGCGGTCACCGGCGATGATCAATGGATTCACGTCGACCCGGTGCGCGCCGCGGCGGGCATGTTCGGATCGACGGTGGCGCATGGATTCCTGACTTTGAGCCTGCTGCCGTTCTTTATTCGCAGTTCGCACAAGGTCAACGGCGCACGCATGTCGGTCAACTACGGCTTAAATCGGGTGCGCTTCCCGGCGCCGGTGCCCGTCAACAGCCGCCTGCGAGCACATTTCAAGCTGCTGGCATTCGAACCCATTGAAGGCGGTGTGCAGCTGATCACCGAAGTAAGCGTGGAACGCGAGGGGCAGAGCAAACCGGTGTGCGTGGCCGAAAGCGTCGGCAGACTCTACACGTAGGAGCCTGTCTGAGTAGTCCTAACCCGGCGAGCCTTCCGCCAGCGCTCTGACGTGGGCCACGGCGCTGCGGCCGAGCGCCGACAAATTGTAGCCGCCCTCCAGCATGGAGACGATGCGCCCCTGCGCATGCCGCGCGGCCACCTGTTTCAGCTCATGCGTCATCCACGCGTAGTCGGCTTCGACAAGTGCCATGCCGCCCAGCAGATCTTCCTTGTGCGCGTCGAATCCGGCGGAAATAAAAATCATTTGCGGCTTGAAACTCTCGAGCGCCGGCAGCCAATGCGTCTCCACTGCTTTCTTGGCTGCCGTCCCGCCGCTGCCCGCGGCCAGGGGAATATTGATCATGTTCGGTGCGGGATTGGAGGTGCCGCTGTAGGGGTAGAACGGGTGCTGGAAAAAACTCGTCATCAGCACGCGCTTGTGCCAGTGCGGGGGACTGAACATGTCCTCGGTACCGTTGCCGTGATGCACATCGAAATCAATGACCGCGACGCGCTCGAGGCCTTTCTTTTCCAAAGCATAGGCCGCGGCCACGCCGATATTATTGAAAATGCAGAAGCCCATCGAGCGTATTTGCGTGGCGTGGTGGCCGCAAGGACGAACGGCGCAGAAGGCGTTGCGTGACCGCTCCGCCATCAGCTCATCCACCGCGAGCACGCCGGCGCCGGCGGCGCGTTGCGCGGCGGCCAGACTGTACGGGTTCATCGCCGTGTCAGGATCGAGCTGCAGGTAGCCTTCCGTTGGCGCGTTCTCAAAGATCGCATCCACGTAGCCCGCGCGATGCACCCGCTTTAAATCCTCGGCGCGCGCCAACGGGGCCTCGAGGCAGCGCAGTTCATCCAACAATCCGGATGAACGCATTTCTGCGTTGACCGCGTTCAATCGATCGGGACATTCCGGATGCCCGGCGCCCATCTCATGGCGCAGGCAATCCTCATGGGTGATGTAGGCCGTTCTCATCGCTCAATAGCGTAAATGCAAAACTTCATCCTGCAAAGCTTAAGCGCCCGATCCGGACAAAGCCACTCGCTTCTCGGCGCCGGGTCGCACGGCGTGGTGAATGGCCGCGGCTATCTCGTGCTGTGTGCACGGCTTGGCCAACCTCGCAATGCCTAAGGAAGCAGGGTCGACGGGCAGTTCCGCGTAACCTGTTGCCAGGATGATCGGCAAACCCGGAAATCGGGTGTGAATGGATTCCGCGAGCTGCAATCCGGTCATCGCCGGCATCGCATGGTCGGTCAACACGACATCGACCTTGAGACCCGAGCCCAACATCTGCAGCGCTTCGGCACCCGAGTGTGCTTCGATCGGCGTGTGGCCGAGATCCAAAATCATCGCGGCCGTTCCGGTCATGACCAGAGTGTCGTCATCGACGATGAGCACCGTACAGGGCTCGATGGTTGCCCGGAACGGAGCGGTCGGCTCCGGCGCGCGCACAAGTGCCGCGGCGGCGGTCGCCGCCTTGGGCAGCCACAATTCAACCACGGTGCCGGCGTTGGGCTCACTATGAATTCGCAGCAGACCTCCGGACTGGGCGGCCAGACCCTGCACCATGGACAAGCCGAGTCCGGTCCCCTTGCCCGGACCCTTGGTCGTAAAGAATGGCTCGGTCGCTTTGGCGAGCGTCGCCCGATCCATGCCAACGCCCGTGTCGACCACGATGATTCGGATGTACTCGCTCGGAGGCAGGGAGGGACTGTCGGCGCCGAGGCCGCGCACGTTCGTATTGCCCAACCGGCTGCTCGCGGAATCCTGCGGCGGCACGCTATCGGCTCGTGCCGTGATTTTGACGGAGCCGCCATCTGGCATCGCGTCGCGCGCATTCAACGCCACATTGAGCAGCGCCAATTCAAGCTGATTGGCATCCACCAGAATCGGCGGCAGATCGCGCGGAAATTCGCTGCTGAATGCGATTCCGTGACCCACCGCGCGCTTCAGCAGCTCTTCCATGCCGTTCACCAGCTGCGCGAAGTCCACCGCCTGCGGTTTGAGGTCCTGGCGGCGTGAAAATGCCAACAAGCGCTGAGTCAAGGTCTTGCCCCGATCCGCGCCTTGGATCGCATTTTGTAGCAGCCGCCGTACCTGCGGATCATCCGGCAGTTTCTTTTCCAACAAACTCAGGCTGCCCAACACCGCCATCAGCAGGTTATTGAAATCATGCGCGACGCCGCCGGTCAAGCGGCCGATCGTGTCCATTTTTTGCGCCTCGAACAGCTGCGCCAGCGCCAGCTCGCGCTCGCGGGTGCGTTCTTCGATCCGCAGTTCCAATTCTTCATTGAATTTGCGCAGCTCCGCGGTGCGCTCCTCGACGCGCCGCTCCAGATCCGCGTTGAATTGCTCCAGTTGGCGCGTTTTGCGGTACAGATCGACGAAAACCCTGACCTTGGCACGCAGCAATTCCGGAACCACCGGCACCGGAACGTAGTCGACACCGCCCAACTCGTAGCCGCGCAGTTGATCGAGGTGCGCCAGCATGACCGCGGATACGAAGATGATGGCCGTGTTTTGAAAGCGCGGGTGTTCGCGAATCATCGTGGCCAATTCAAATCCATCCAGATCCGGCATGCACACATCGATGAGGATCAGCGCCACTTCGTTCTTCAGCAAGCATTCGAATGCTTCGCGCGCCGAACCGGCTTTGAGCAAATTCTCGCCCATCTCGGCGAGCACGACCTCGTGGCTCAACAGCTTCGCTTGGCTGTCGTCGACCAGCAAAATATTGACTTTGTCAGGAGCGCTCATGCGGTGGTTCAGCGATGCAGCCACATCCGCAGCGCCGACATCAGCTGCTGAATGTTTACCGGTTTCGCCAGATAGTCGGAGGCGCCCGCTTCAAGGCATTTCTCACGATCGCCTTTCATGGCCTTGGCGGTCAGTGCGAGAATCGGCAGCCGCCGATAGGTCGCATCCGAGCGAATCGCCTGGATGGTTTCATAGCCATCCATTCCGGGCATCATGATGTCCATCAGTACGATCGCGACGTCGCTGCGCGACCCCAACACAGCGATCGCCTCGCTGCCGGTCGTTGCCGTGAGCACTTCCATGCCGCGCCGTTCGAGCACACTGCTTAAGGCAAAGATATTGCGTGCGTCATCGTCGACCAGCAGCACGGTTCGCCGAATCAGATCTTCATCCGAGCTGTGCAGGCGCTCGAGCATGCGCTGCTTGACTTGCGGCAGGTCGGCGACTACCCGATGCAGAAACAGCGCGGTCTCGTCCAGCAGGCGCTCGGGCGATTCCACGCCCTTCACCACGACGCTGCGCGCCATGGTATGGAGCTTGGCATCCTCGTCGGGCGAGAGTTCGCGCCCGGTGAACACAACCACCGGGATATCGCAGAGCGTCGCATCGTCGCGAATCCGCTCCAGCACCTCGAATCCCGACATGTCGGGCAGCTTCAGGTCGAGCACCACGCAATCGATGCTGTTGTCGCGCAGCTGCAGCAGCGCGCTCGCGCCGGTATCGGCCGTCATGATTTCTATATCATCGGATCCCAACAGCTCCGTGACGCCCTGGCGCTCGGCCTCATTGTCCTCGACCAGCAAGAGGCGCTTGCGGCGCGACTTGGCGTAGCCCTTGATCCGGGCGAAGGCATTCTCCAAGCCTTCCGTGGTTGTCGGCTTCTGCACGAATGAGAACGCGCCGCGCGCCAAGCCGTGGTGGCGATCCTCGTCCAGCGTGACGATCTGCACCGGAATGTGCCGGGTGGTCGGATCCTGTTTGAGCTGGCTCAATACCGTCCAGCCGAGCATGTCGGGCAGGAAAATATCGAGCGATATCGCGGACGGATAGTGCGCGCGCGCCAGCGCGAGCGCATCCGCGCCGCGATGCGCCACCAACACCTTGAATCCCTCGCTCTTCGCCAGATCAACCATGATGCGCGAATAATGCGGATCATCCTCGACGATCAGGACCACGCTGTCGTTCGGCTCGAGGTTGTCCCGGTCATCGATGATTTGCTCGAGCGGCCGCTCTGCCAGACGCGTTTGCGCCAGTGCCCCGCTGCTGGCCGGCGCCGCGCTGTCCGCAACCGCGGCAGCTCGCAGCGAAGCGCCGCCAAGATAGGTGAGCGGCAGATACAGTGTAAAAGTGCTGCCCGCGCCCGGCGTGCTGCGCAGTTGAATTTCTCCGCCGAGCAGGTTGGCGAGCTCGCGGCTGATCGCCAAACCCAGCCCGGTACCGCCGTACTTGCGGCTCGTGCCGGCATCGGCCTGCTGAAAGGCTTCGAAGATGATGCGCTGTTTCTCCGGCGGAATGCCGATGCCGGTGTCCGAGACCTCGAAGGCCACCACCGCGGGCGCGTGCTTCAAAACCGGGTGGTCCACGTTCCAGCCGCCGCTGACCGGCGATACGGTGAGTTTCACGCCGCCTTCGGCGGTGAATTTGAAGGCATTGGACAACAGATTCTTGAGAACCTGCTGCAGGCGCTTCGAGTCGGTAATGATGCTGCGCTCCAAATCGGTCGAAATGACGATCTCGAACTGCAGCTTGCGATTTTCCGCCTCGTGACTGAAAGGGCGTCCGATCATGTCGAGCAAATTGTTGAAGTAAACCTCTTCCGCCTCGACCGACACGGTGCCCGATTCTATCTTCGACAAATCGAGGATGTCGCTGATCAAGTTCAAGAGATCGGTGCCGGCGCCGTGAATGGTGCGCGCGAACTCGACCTGCTTGCCGCTCAAGTTCCCTTCTGGGTTCTCGGTCAGCTGCTGGCCAAGGATGAGAATGCTGTTGAGCGGCGTGCGCAGCTCGTGCGACATATTCGCCAGAAACTCTGATTTATACTTCGAGGTGAGCGCCAGCTCGGTGGCCTTTTCCTCCACGGCGCGTCGCGCTTGCTCGATCTCCTGGTTCTTCGCTTCCACTTCGACGTTGCGGTCCGCGAGCTGCTGCGCCTTTTGTTCGAGCTGCTCGTTGGTCTGCTGCAATTCGCGTTGTTGGGTCTGCAGCTCCGTGGCGAGCTGTTGCGACTGTTTGAGCAGCCCTTCGGTCTGCATGGTCGCCTCGATCGAGTTCAGCACGATGCCGATCGATGTGGTCAACTGCTCCAGGAAAGACATCTGCAGATCCGTGAACGCACCGAGCGAAGCCAGTTCAATGACCGCCTTGACCTGGCCTTCGAATGACACCGGCAGTACGATGGCATTGCGCGGCGGCGCACGGAACAAACCGGAACTGATGGGAACGACGCTGGACGGCATCTCCGTGATCAGCATGCGCCGCGCGTCGCGCGCGCACTGGCCGATCAAGCCCTCGCCCAGCTCCAGATGGGCTGAATAGCCATTCACCACATCATCCGCGTACGCGGATAGCAGCTTCAGCGCCGCATCCGCGCCGCCGGCCTGCACTTGGTAGATCACGCCGTGATGCGCGCCGACTAAGGGAGCGAGTTCCGACAGCAGCATGCGGCCCACCGTGGTCAGATCGCGTTGGCCCTGCAGCATGTTGGTGAAGCGCGCCAAATTGGTCTTGAGCCAGTCTTGTTCGGTATTGCGATCGGTGGTCAGGCGCAAATTGCCGATCATCGTGTTGATGTTGTCCTTGAGTTCCGCCACTTCGCCGCGCGCTTCGACCTGCACGGAGCGGGTGAGGTCGCCCTTGGTGACCGCGGTCGCTACTTCGGCGATGGCGCGTACTTGAGTGGTGAGATTCGCCGCCAGCAAATTCACGTTGCCGGTCAGGTCCTTCCACGTTCCCGCCGCGCCTGGCACGTTCGCTTGACCTCCCAACCTGCCCTCGACGCCGACCTCGCGGGCCACGGTCGTGACTTGGTCGGCGAAGGTGGCGAGCGTGTTGGTCATGTTGTTGATGGTTTCGGCCAGTGCCGCGACTTCGCCTTTGGATGCGACGGTGAGATTTTGTTTCAGGTCGCCGTTGGCAACCGCGGTCACGACTTTCACGATGCCGCGGACTTGCTCGGTCAGATTTGCCGCCATGACATTGACCGTGTCGGTCAAATCCTTCCACGTGCCGGCCACGCCCGGCACCTGCGCCTGGCCGCCCAAGCGCCCTTCCGTACCCACTTCGCGCGCCACGCGCGTCACCTCGCCGGCAAATCCGTTGAGCTGATCCACCATGGTATTGATGGTGTTCTTGAGCTCGAGAATTTCACCTTTCACATCGACGGTAATCTTGCGCGACAAGTCGCCGCGCGCCACGGCCGTTGTGACCTCGGCGATGTTTCGCACCTGAGTGGTCAGATTGGCCGCCAGCAGGTTGACGTTGTCGGTCAGATCCTTCCAGGTGCCGGCGACGCCCGGGACCACGGCCTGACCGCCCAAGCGGCCATCGGTGCCGACTTCGCGCGCCACGCGCGTCACCTCACCGGCGAAGGATCGCAGTTGATCCACCATGGTATTGAGCGTTTCTTTCAGCAGCAGAATTTCACCGCGCACATCGACCGTGATCTTGCGCGACAAGTCGCCGGTGGCGATGGCGGTCGCGACTTCGGCAATGTTGCGCACTTGCGCAGTCAGATTGCCGGCCATCGAGTTGACGTTGTCGGTCAGGTCCTTCCAGGTGCCGGCGACGCCGGGCACTTTCGCCTGGCCGCCGAGTTTGCCGGCGGTGCCGACTTCGCGCGCCACGCGCGTCACTTCGCCGGCGAAGCCGTTCAACTGATCCACCATGGTGTTGATGGTATTTTTCAGCTCGAGAATTTCACCTTTCACATCGACGGTGATCTTGCGCGACAAGTCGCCGCGCGCCACAGCCGTGGTTACCTCCGCGATGTTGCGCACCTGCCCGGTCAAATTCGAGGCCATGGAATTGACGTTTTCCGTCAGGTCCTTCCAAGTTCCGGCCACGCCCGGCACATTGGCTTGGCCGCCGAGCTTGCCCTCGGTGCCGACCTCGCGCGCCACGCGCGTGACCTCGGATGCAAATCTGTTCAGTTGGTCGACCATGGTGTTGAGCGTTTCTTTCAACTGCAGAATCTCGCCCTTCACATCGACGGTGATCTTGCGCGACAGGTCGCCATTGGCGATGGCGGTCGACACCTCGGCGATGTTGCGCACTTGCGCCGTCAAATTCCCCGCCATGGAATTGACCGAGTCGGTGAGGTCCTTCCACGTGCCGGCGACGCCCGGAACCTGCGCCTGGCCGCCCAAGCGGCCTTCGGTGCCGACCTCGCGCGCCACTCGCGTCACTTCGCCGGCGAAGGAGCGCAGCTGATCGACCATGGTATTCAATGTTTCCTTGAGCAGCAGGATCTCGCCCGACACGGTCACCGTGATTTTCTTGGACAGGTCGCCCTGCGCCACGGCGGTCGCGACCTCGGCGATGTTGCGCACCTGCCCGGTCAGGTTCGAGGCCATGGAGTTGACTGAATCGGTCAAGTCTTTCCAGGTGCCGGCCACGCCTTTCAATTGCGCCTGACCACCCAGCTTGCCCTCCGTGCCCACCTCGCGCGCCACGCGCGTCACTTCGCCGGCGAATGCGTTCAGCTGGTCGACCATCGTATTGATGGTGTCCTTGAGCTCGAGAATCTCGCCCTTCACGTCGACGGTGATTTTCTTCGACAGGTCGCCATTGGCGACGGCGGTGGTCACCTCGGCGATGTTGCGCACCTGGCCGGTTAGATTCGAGGCCATGGAATTGACGTTTTCGGTCAGATCCTTCCACGTGCCGGCGACGCCGAGCACATTTGCCTGTCCGCCCAAGCGGCCTTCGGTGCCCACCTCGCGCGCCACGCGCGTCACTTCAGAGGCAAACGCGTTGAGCTGGTCCACCATCGTATTGATGGTTTCCTTGAGCTCCAGGATTTCACCCGACACGGTCACCGTGATTTTCTTCGCGAGATTGCCGCTGGCAATCGCCGTCGACACCTCGGCGATATTGCGGACCTGCGCGGTCAGGTTGGACGCCATGGAATTCACGTTGTCGGTCAGATCCTTCCAGGTGCCGGCGACGCCCGGTACCTGCGCCTGGCCGCCCAAGCGGCCCTCGGTGCCCACCTCGCGCGCCACGCGCGTCACTTCACCGGCGAATCCGTTGAGCTGATC
>Ga0265770_1000027_pt1 | contig 14771 bp, 13 predicted proteins | sample NZEome_2_FD_200838 | JGI IMG/M metagenome (GOLD analysis project Ga0265770, IMG submission 200838) | Metatranscriptome of rhizosphere microbial communities from Maridalen valley, Oslo, Norway - NZE1 (Metagenome Metatranscriptome) | ecosystem: Host-associated > Plants > Roots > Rhizosphere > Soil... | reverse complement strand
GGCAATTCAAGCTTCCTTAGGACGCAAGACCTTTTTGGGGCCGATAGATTGATTTGGCCCAAGCAGACTTGAGCGGAGAGTTGAGATAAGCGAAGGACTTGGGCGAAGGTCTCTCAACCTCGCAACGCGTACGCATCCATGCGTACGACTTTTTCTGCTTCATCGATACCCTGACGGGTGCATCAGTGCTGCCGGGCATCGACCGCATTATTGAGGAGCTAGCGAACTGAGTCGTCTGTGCCAATCACGACTCAATAGGCAATATGTCAAGACGCCAATTGATTAGCAAACGGTCCCGTCGCGCCGGTGTGAAAAAGGCGACGTTTGTGAGGCAGTTCACGCGAGAAGATCTTCGTAAAGCGCTGCCGATATTGCTAAGGATGCGAAACGCCGGATGAGGGGATGCGCGGCTGCGCATTTCCCGCCTGCGCGTTGCCCGCAAATGAAACACTGCCTGCTCCATTCTTTTTACAAGAAAGATCGAAGACGGATGCAACCGGAGAAGGGGCTGCAGTGTATTGGTCACCATTGATGATGCGCATTTTCAGGGAATGGGTCTCGCAGTGCGAGCCTAAACCGATTGAAAACAGCATTGCATCAAGGGCCAATCGATCGGCAGACCGAATCTGCGGTCGAGAAGGTCGGGCTTACGTGGAATTAGGATTGTTCTTTCACGGGAGTATTTTCATGCACGCTTCTCGCATCGCTCTCTGGATAGCCGGAGGCGTCACCTGCGTTGTCGCCGCCGGTCTCGGTTTTGTCTATTGGTACGACGCGGTCGGGCAACGTTCCGATCCGAACTTCGATCTGTCAGTGGCACATCCTAACTTCGTTGCGGGTGATGGCCCTCGTGTCACCTTCGACGTGGGCCATCGCAACTTCCACACGCCGACCGGACGCTATCAACCGCTCGCGGAACTCCTGCGGAACGACGGCTACAAGGTCGACCAGCGGTCGTCTGCCTTCACCCTAGGCTCGCTGGCCGGATTGCAAATTCTTGTGATTGCGAACGCGCTGGGACCTGACGGACATGAAGCCCGCGCTGCGTTCACGCAGGACGAGGACGCGGCCCTGGCCGCGTGGGTGCAGCACGGCGGCTCGCTTCTTCTCGTCGCAGACCATGTGCCCTTCGCCTCCGCCGCCAGACAACTGGCGCAAAGTTTCGGGGTCACGATGTATCTGGCGTTCGCCCGCGACGACAAAAACCACTTTGGATGGGACAACGAAGTCCTGCTATTCAGCCGCGCCAACGGTTTGCTGACCGCCTGCCCGATCACGGACGGCCGGACTGCGGCAGAGCGAATCAACACGGTTGTGACCTTCACGGGCCAATCGATGTCCGTGCCTGCCGGGGCAGTTCCCGTTCTGCACATGGACGATAACGCATATGATTGGCAGTCGCGCGCGATCAGACACTCGGCGCGCGGCCACGCGCAAGCGATCGCGATGATGTTCGGCAGCGGCAGAGTGGTGATGTTCGGCGAGGCCGCGCTACTCTCCGCCCAAGTGGATCCGCTCGGCTTCAAGATGGGCATGAATGTTCCGGGGAACGACGACAAACAATTTGCGCTGAACGTCTTTCGTTGGCTCTCGGCACAATGAAAGCGTGGCGACGGTCGGAGAAGCGTATGAGCATTTCGCGACGTGAGTTGATGTTGGGCACAACCGCAGTCCTTTCAACTGCCTCTCTATCGCAGCTTTGGCGAAGCGACAGTGCGCACGCCGCGGCGAAGGGCTGGCAACTGCCTGCGAAAGTGGCAGTAAGAGTTACCGAGCACGCTTGGATTGCCATGAAGGACGGCATTCAACTCAGCGCACGCTTGTGGTTGCCGGACTCCTCGCCCGCGGGGAAAGTGCCGGTTGTTCTTGAATATATCCCGTACCGAAAGCGCGACCTGTATCGAAGTCATGACAACGCCTGGGGACAGGAACTTGCGCAATACGGTGTCGCGTTTGCGCGGGTGGACGCCCGAGGCTCCGGCGACTCTCAAGGCATCATCGTTGATGAATATCTTGAGCAAGAACTCGACGATGGAGTGGAAGTGATCGCGTGGTTGGCGAATCAGCCGTGGTCCAACGGGGCCGTTGGCATGCGTGGAATTTCCTGGGGAGGCATCAACACGTTGCAGATTGCAGCCAAGGCTCCGCCGGCGCTCAAGGCCATCATGCCGATGTGCTGCACGGATACCCGGTACACCGATGATGCCCACTACATCGGCGGGTCGCTTGGTCTGACTGACTTGCAGTGGGGAGTTCAATTCAAGGCTGTCATGGCCCTTCCGCCCGATCCGGCGATCGTCGGTCCTGGCTGGAAGGAGCAATGGCAGGAACGCCTCGATTCAACGCCCGCCATCATAGAGAAGTGGCTTGAGCATCAGCGCAACGACGCGTTTTGGAAAAGGGGTTCGGTGTCCACCAATTACGCGGCGATCAAGTGTCCCATCTATATCGTGGACGGATGGGTCGACACCTACGTGAATACGGTAACCCGCATCCTTGAGAAGCTCAGCGCTCCTCGAAAGGCGCTATTCGGGCCTTGGGCTCACAACTATCCCGAGTCGGCCAGTCCCGGCCCCAGTCTGGAATGGGCCTTTGAAGAAGTGCGCTGGTGGAAGCAATGGCTCGAGGGTGTCGACACCGGCATCATGAAAGAACCGATGCTTCGCGCTTACATGCCGTATTCCACGTCATCAGAAGTGTATCCGCAAAATACCCCCGGTCGTTGGGTGGCCGAGAGCACCTGGCCACCTAAGTCCATCATGCCGCGCACCTGGTATCTTGATGCCGGCGCGCTCAGCGAGCGGGCGGGACCGACTAAAGACATCCACTATCGCGGTGACAAGATCGTCGGTCTGCGGAAGCCCGAGTGGTTGCCATTTCCGCCCGAAGGTATGCCGGGTGAGCAAACGCCCGATGATTTGAAATCATTGGTCTTTGACTCAGCGCCCCTGAAGGCCGATTTTGAAATCCTCGGTCATCCCGTCGCCAGGATCCGGGTGGCCGCTGACCAGCCGGTCGCAAAATTGGCGCTTCGCCTGTGTGAGGTGACTCCAGAAGGCAAGTCGTGGCTGGTGACGTATGGACTCTTGAATCTTACTCATCGCAACGGCGATGATTCGCCAGAGCCGCTTAACCCCGGGACGTTCTACGATGTCGTTGTCGAATTGTCGCTCATTGCGCATCGCTTCAAACTCGGTAGCCGGCTCCGCATGTCGATTTCAGAGAGTCTATGGCCCTTGGTGTGGCCCTCGCCAAAGGTGGCAACACTCACCATCACACAAGGCTTATCTTCGCTCAGTTTGCCGATACGAAGCCCTTCGCCTGATCCGTCCTTTCCAATTCCCATCAACGCCGCGGGAAATCCAACTTCTACGCGCGCAACACCGCAGGAATCCGGACCGGACTCGGAAGGCTGGTACACGATTGAGCAGAAGGCGCCTGAAATTTCCTATGTCATCGCCGAAACGGGTACCGCGATCACCGGCATCTTAGGGCAGCGTGAGACGCTGAGGATTCGGGAGGGCGACAACGCCAGCTGCGTATGGCAAGGAGAAGTGTCGCGGGGATTTAGGCGCAACGATTGGAATGTGCAAGTCGCAGCCAGCTATAAACTGAGTTGTGCGCCCGACACCTTTACTATTGAGGAGACTCTGTCAGCACGTCACGATGGGTCCGAAATCTTCGCAAGGACCAACAAGGCAATCGTTCGCCGTGATCTCCTCTAAAGAATAGCCGCCCAGACGGAGAAGACTATTTCGCCGGCGTCGGCGGCGCGAAGGGCTGCTGTTCGCGTGCCGGCTTGGGAAAGATTACGAAGTCGCGGTGTGCCTGCTGCTCCAGATTATCGCCCATGGTGTGGAGCGCAGCCTGCAACTCGGCCAGGTTCGAGTAGGAAATCTCGAGCGCGTGCTCGACGGGGTGGCTGGACGCCTCATCGGGGATCAGCTCTCCGGGCTTTGTGGTCATCTCGATATGCGCGCCGAGGATCCAGGACACGTGCCTATCCTTAGTAAAGGCCGCCACACGGTCGATGCTGTCGCGATAGGTCTTCGCCTCGTTCATCGGTATGTAGAGACGGTAAGGACCCAGCGAGTCGCCCGAGAACAGGAGTCGCGTCTTGCGATCGAACATCATGATGTGCGCCGACTGGTGGCCCGGCGTCGGAATGATATCGAGCACGCGACCGCCGAGGTCATAGGGCACGATCTGATTTGGCCAGTCGGCGATCTTGAAGAAGTCCGCCACGTCCTTAGGGTATAGGCCGACGACAGTGGTATCCGGTCGATCCTGGAATTCCGCGTCACCCTGGTGGTGGTCGCCGTGACTGTGGGAATGGGCGACGATCAGGGCGATGGAACTCCTGTGATGTCGTGTGGCCCATTCGGCGATCACCCGATCGATGGTCGGGCGCACCTTCAACCCGCCGGCTCCGGTGTCGATCAGGAGGGCGCGGTCGCTACCGAACAGCACGTAAAGAAAGGGTCCCTCGAAGTTGGTGCGGATTGACTGGCGGATGACGTACGTGTCGTCGTCGTAGCGCTGCACCTGCATTTGCGGCTCATCCAATAAGGCGCCGTTGATCCAGGGCTTGAAGTGCGGCGCGTGCATGGGAGAGTCTGCAGCAGCGGTTACAGAGCTCGCCAATGACAGGTTGGTCAAAATCAAAGTGAAGATCGCGCTTCTTACGACGCCTTGCACCATGGGGTTCATCTCTAGTCCTTCTTTGACGACGTCGCCGTATCTGCTCGTAAGCTTATATTGCCTGTTCCGCGCTGTCCTCAAGCGGATGGTAGACCCCCGAACGGCCTGGCAACCGTATCAAGGCAGGGCAGGGAAGTGATTGCTGCGGCGGAGTGGGGACCCAAGAATTGCATCGGCGCGCACCTTGCGATTAACATTTCGCGGTTAAGGAGGGGATTCCCATGCACCTGATTGCGTTTGCGCTGCTTGCCAGCATTTTGTCAGTTCCTGCCTTTGCCCAAGATAGCTGCGGCTTTCTGCAGAAGCAGACGCAGGCCTTTTCGGATGCCGGCCAGCGCGGCGACGGTACGGCAATCGGGAAGATGCTCGATCCTGACGTGATCTTCTTCAACGAGACGGGCGAGAAAGCCACCCGCGTGGACATGGCTGGCGCCACGCCGCCACCGGCGGGAACAGCCATTCGTACGATCTCAACGACCGACTGGGACTGCAAGGTGTATGGCGATGTGGCGGTGACGAGCTTCATCGACGTGTTGGAGCCTGGGCAGCTAAGCGAGATGAAATTCCGCTCCGTCGAGACTTGGCGGAAGGAGGGCGCTGCCTGGAAGATGATCGGCAGCGAAACGCTGACGCTGCAGCAGGATCCGAATCCTGTGGTGCTCGCTGCCAGGACACTGGACGAATATGCGGGCAGCTATGAAGCCGGGGCGGGCATGAAGTTCGCCTTCGCGCGCAGGGGCGACGACCTCGTCGCATCGTTCAACGGCGGTGCGGAGACGGCGCAGAAGGCGCAGGCGCGCGACATCTTCTTTACGCCGGGACACGGGTCGACGCCAAAGGTCTTTCAGCGCGGCGACGACGGGAAGATCACCGGCTTCATTTATCTGCGCGGCAAGAACAGCCTCGAGTTCAAGCGCATCATCTAGGTGGAACGCAACCGCGCCGCTGGTCCTTGTCGTCGATCGTGCGTAGTTTTTCAGCGAGACATGGCTGCCGTACGTACCTTCGGTTGCAGGAGATCCCACAGGTTGCCATAGAGGTCTTCGAACACGGCCACAGTACCGAAGGGTTCTTCCTTCGGCTCTCTAACGAACACGACGCCTTTGGACTTGTATACACGAAAGTCGCGCCAGAAGTCGTCGGTGTACAGGAACAAAAACACGCGCCCACCCGTTTGATTGCCGATTCTCGATGACTGCTCGTCGCCGACGGCCCGCGCCAGGAGTAGATGCGACGAAGTCGAGCCGGGCGGCGCCACGACCACCCATCGCTTTTGTTGCGCCGGAATGGGAGAGTCTTCAATGAGCCGAAAGCCTAGAGTTCCGCTATAAAAACCAATTGCCTCGTCGTAGTCACGCACGATGATTGATACCAGTCCGAGGGATTGAATCATTGATGTCCCGCCAGGAGTCGATGTTCAGCCATTTCGCATAACCATAGCGAGACGGCGGGGCCGAAGCGTAGCGCTCACGAATTACTTCGTGCTCGCGGGTGGTGTGGTACTTGATTCGCTGGCTCGCGCGGCTTCCAGCATGTCTCGCAAGGAATAGTTGCCCTCGTGGCAGGCAAACTCGAACATCCTCTGGGCGGAACGCAGCAGATGTGTCTCACCGGTCCAGGGACGAGTGTAATAAGTTGGGTCGCTGACCGTAAACACATAGTTTAGTTCTCTGTCCGAAACACGCGTGAATCGCTCGGTCACGACGGTCTGCGGCGATACGAGAAAGAGGTTGTAACGCCCTCTTAGGCGGACCGCGCTAGTGGGCGAAAAATACTTTGTTTCCACGACCAAAGTGTCTTTCTCCCACCAACCGATGGAGTCACCAAGCCAGGAGGTGAGGGTTGCAGGCGAGTGCGTTCCGTTCATTCGGATCATGCGCGCGTCGTGGATCAACTCGGACACGATCACGGTGGTCTGCGGCGTTTGCACAAACTGATACATATTACCGTCGATAGTGGGCTGCATGGGGGGCGCTCCCGTCGAGCTCAAACAACGTTCAGGACCCGGGCGCTGTTCCGGATTATCAAACGCATTCATCACGCCGAGCAGAAGCGCCGCGGGTTTGTCTTTGTACGCTTCATTCCAAGGAATTTTCCCGTCTTTGGGTTCAATTATTTGCGAGCTGCGCAATTCGCCGCCAATCGGCTCCACTGACCGATTCTCGAGAAACTGGTCGGGATCGTCGGCTTGATTCTGACTGGGACTGAAATATTGATCTTCGAGCCGCTTTGCGTCGGTCGCTGTGATCACCAATTGCGCGAATTCCGGACGACGCTCCAGCGGTGTGAGATTGGAGTTCTTCCACATTCCCTGCATATCCACATGCCCGTCGGGCAATCGAGGCGGGTGGTAGGACTTCGGCTTTTCTGCGGAGCTTGCGGTCGCAATCAGCAGCAGGAGAGCCCAACAAATGGAGCCAGGAAGGCGTTTCATTTTTTGTGATCTCAAAGTTCAGGGTCGCTGATCTTAAGACTGACCAGTGAAGTATGCCCGATCAAAGGTTTGCCGCGACGGAATTGGGCAAGGATTGGGCGAAGTGCGTGTACTTCGCCGAGCCCGCGAGCCGATCCAACGGCTGCGGTAAATCTGCCAGTCCATGGGGTATTTCGCGTTGGCCGCCCTTGACGCCTAGAATGCGGTGAGGAGTCGGCGAGGCCGGCCGTCTGAGATCAATCCTACGGTGTAGATAGTCAGCAAGCAGTAGACGATGACAATCCGCGGACCCGTTCGATTATTGATTCTTACACTTGTGGCATTCGCGCTCCTGCTTGGAGTATCCGCGTGGATATTGGGCTCGAAACTAATCGAGCCGGCCAATCATAATGTTGCAATGCCGGCAGGATTTTCTGCGCAGAGCGTTGCCATACCGGGAGTTGGACACTCCGTTGCGGCGTGGTGGGTGGATAAGGGTGAGGGCTCGCCGGTCGTTCTGTTGTTGCACGCGGTGCGGGCGGATCGTTCGACGATGATTTCCCGCGCGCAGCTGCTGATGAAGCACGGATTTTCGGTGCTGCTCATCGATCTACAGGGACACGGGGAGACGCCTGGCGAGGCGATTACGTTAGGATATCGTGAATCTGCCGATGTGGTTGCGGCGCGGGAGTGGATCAGACGTACCGCGCCCGGCCGTAAGATCGGCGTTGTGGGATGTTCCCTCGGCGGGGCGTCGGTGCTGCTGGCGCCGCAGCCTTCTGGGTTCGATGCCGTAGTCCTGGAAGCGGTTTACCCGCGGATTGCACGAGCGGCTGAGAATAGGATTCGGATCCGATTGGGAGCGCTAGCTCCGCTGTTGACACCGCTTTTGCTGATGCAGCTCGAGCCGCGCCTGCACATTTCAGCGTCGGATCTTGAGCCGATACGGTCGATAGGTCGGTTAGGAGCGCCAGTGCTCATCGTGGCGGGATCGGAAGACGAGCACACGACATTGGAGGAGTCCCGAGAGCTGTTCGGCACGGCATCAGATCCTAAGTCGTTGTGGGTGGTCGAGGGCGCGCGGCACCAGGATTTGCTGGCGTTCGACAGCCAAGGCTATGAGCAGCATGTGGTGGGGTTTTTGAGGGCAAACTTGGTTCCAGCCTCGCCAGTGCTGTAACCATCGCGAGACGACCTCAAATGCCTCTCGGAATCAGATCTGGGGGCCTTCCTTGGCCCGAGTCCACTTTCCATGTTCCTTGCGGACCGGAAGGTCCAAGTCTTAAATCAAAGCAATTGTCGAGACTGAACTTCCCGCAATCGATTCCGTGAGGCGCCATTAGACGGACGAGCGGCATGGAATAGAATCGGCCTGAAGGGTGACCCAACTGGCCTATCACTTTCGGTAGCCGCAGCCGATGGGGAGACCGAGGCGTGCATGCTAGAGTGTGACCGCAATGCCCGGACAGACCGTGGATTGAGGGTGACCCGAAAAGCATGAAGATACTTCTGGTCGACGACCATGTGCTGTTCCGAGAGGGCATTGCCCTTCTGCTGCGCAGCTTGGTGGCGGACGACTCCTTGTATCAGGCGGGTACTTGTGAGGCGGCGCTCGCGCTCGTCGCCCAGGACCCGAGTATCGAACTGGTGCTCATGGACATCAATTTGCCCGATACCTCGGGAATTAACGCCATATCCCTGATTCGTGCAGAATATCCGCTCATTCCGGTGGTGGGGTTGTCATCGAGCGACGATAAGCAAACGATTTTGGATACGATTGATGCGGGAGCGATGGGATTCATCCCAAAGAGTTCCTCCTCCGCGGTGTTGTTCGCCGCGCTTCAATTGGTGCTGTCAAAGGGAATTTATATTCCGCCCGAGGTATTTCTTCGCGACCGCGGAGTTTCGAGCCTGCTGCCGCGCACTGCCAGTGATAAATCCGCTACTTCAGAACGTGCCACACCGGCAGATCTTGGCTTGACGCCTCGACAGTCCGAGGTGCTGTTCCTGATTCTGCAGGGCAAGTCAGCCAAGGCAATTGCTAAGGATTTGTCCTTATCCAGCAGCACCGTGAAGATTCATACCTCTGCCGCACTTCGCGCGTTGAACGTCACAACCCGCACCCAGGCTGTGATTGCCGCCGGTCGCATCCGCCTTCGCTTCGACGGGTGTGGGTCTCGCCAGGTTCAATCCGATGAAACCGTCTGATGCACTGTGTTCCCCGCTTGGGGCATTAATTCCATTACGGTGCGGCGAATTCGCTGCGCATTAGCCGGCTTCTGCAGGAAAGCGATGTCGTGGGCGGTCGCGTTAACGGTGAGCGCCATATCGGGGTCGGCGGTAAGAATGATGGCCGGAATTCTCATCTCGGCATCGCGTCGTAGCTCCTGAATAACGGCCAGTCCCGTTTCGCCGTCTAACCAATAGTCCGCGACGATGAGGTCCGGCTGACGCAGATGCTGTGACAGTGCCCGGCGGACTTCGCCTCCGCTGCTGCAGGCAATCACATGGCAGCGCCAGGATTTGAATATCGCTTCGGTCGCAAAGCGACTGTCTGGATCGTCATCGACAACCACGATGAAGGCGCCGGCCAGCACTGAATCTTGGACCGGGGCGCACACTGGCACCATTTGCCCGAATTGACCGGCGGCAGCGATGGGCAACCGAATACCAAACACGGAACCGGCACCCACTACCGATCGTGCGGACAAGCCATATCCCAAGAGTTCGGCCGTCCTTCTTACGATGGCGAGTCCCAGGCCGAGGCCCTGGCCTCGACTTCGACTCGAATCGGCGAGCTGATAGAACTCTTCAAATACGCGGTCCAATTCCGTAGCCGGAATGCCGATACCCGAATCGCAGACGTATACGGTGATATGTCCGCGATGCTTTCGGCAGTAAACATCGACGCGACCTCGCTCGGTGTAGCGAATCGCATTCGATACCAAGTTCCCGAGCATGCTGAATAGCAGCGCACTGTCTGTATAGATGAGCGTACGCGAAACGCAGATTCGAAGTGTCAGCCCCTTGTCGGCCGCTGCTTGAGCGTGGGCGAGTTCGACAGACTTAAGCACACTCTCCATGCCTACACAGGCTAAATGGGGCGCCACGATCCCCGCATCCAGCCTCGAGATATCGAGCAATGTTTCGAAAAGATTCTCCAGGGCCGACACCGACAGCTGAATCTTGGTGAGCAAGCCGCCGATCTCGGGAGAGGTCATTCTTTCGGCCAGGATTCCCACCAGCAATCCGACCGCATGCATTGGCTGGCGCAGGTCATGGCTGGCGGCGGCCACGAAACGGGTTTTGGCCGCGCTCGCCCGGTCTGCGGTTTCGCGCTTGATGTTGAGTTCCTGCAGCTGCACGCCTAACTTGTCATTCAAGACCGCGAGCTCCCGCGCTTGCGCGGTGATTTGATCATTGGCTTGCGCCAGATCTCGGGTTCGCTCCAATACCTTGGATTCGAGGTTCTCGTACAGCGTGCGCAAGCTATCGGCCATGCCATTGAAAGCGGCGGCTACCGATTGGATCTCATCGCGGCTTTGGATATCGATCTTCGCCGAGAGATCTCCGCCACCGAACTTTTGCGCGCCGTCGCGAAGCTGCAAAATGGGTTTGGCCAGCCGCTGGGCCAAGAGCAGGGCCGCGATGCATGCAGCCGCTATTCCCAGCGTAAGCACCAAGATGGTAACTCCTATCGTGGTTCTGACTGTGCGCAGCACTTCTGCGGCAGGCTGCTCGACATATAACAGCCAATCGGGACCTAGGATCTGGGTTGAACTTGAAAATACAGCACCCCCATTCGGACTCTCGCCCCACACGGATGGCAACTCGGTTGCCCCATTTGCCAGTGCCGCGCGAACCTGTCGTACTTGAGGCAATTGAGACACATCGCCCCAGCGCAGCAGGGTGCGTAAGTCAGGGTGCGCTAGCAAACGACCGTTCAGATCGACCACGTAGGCCTGACCCGACTTTCCAATCCGCAGTCTGGCTAAGACGTCGTCAATGAATCGCACGCTGATTTCGGCAGCCAGCGTCTCCCCGCCTTGATGGCCGCCGATGACGACCGTGACGTAAGGCTCGGTTTGATCCCGGACAAATTCGGGTCCATAGCAGAATGGTGTCGCGCAGCCTTGCAAAAGCTTCTGAATCGCGGGCTGCGGCATTCCCGATTCGATGCGATCCGCATCCAGTCTCGACACGAAGTTCGTCTCGCGGAAATCGGACCCCAGCGAGCGTATGTTCAATATCGCCGGCTCAAATTTCAGTGCGTCGCGAAAATCCCCTGCCTGTGCGGCGCGGCTGATTACCGAGCCTTCCGCCAGGCGCATCGACAAGGATTGCAGCACCCGCTCAATGCCGCGAAGGTAGGCGTCGATAGAGGCGGCGACCGCGCGGGCTTCGGCCGTTTGCACCTCGTGTGCTCGCTGCTGATCTTGAGAATAGTGGTAGAGGGCCAGAATCGTGCCCACCGTCAATACGGATGCGGAGACCAGGCCCGCGAGCGTGGCGACATAGCGTCGAAACAGTCCCTTCATCGCTGATTGCACGCTCAGTTCCTTCGGCGCTTATCGCTTGATTCACTCGAAGACAGTTGCTTCACGCGCGATGCGTTCGCGTGTGGCTCGATCGAGGCGAGCTACGCCCAACGCATTCACCGCAATCTCAATTTCTTTGGGCCGCATCACCGGGATGCTGCCAACGGGGACGCCATTCAGGATATTCGCGATCGATCGCGCCCATTCCTCCATGGCCTCGGCATCCACCGACTGAACCGAGATCAGGCCGCCCAACTTTAGAAACTTGCGGCGCGCATAGACAGTAGGGGCCTTCGATCGGGCCAAGGCCTGCGCGATGTCCGTGCCGTGGTGAAATGAAATCGCTGTGTAAGGGATGTACCAGACTTGTACGTCCCGCGCCCGCGGATCCTCAAGTAGCCGGCCGATCTCATTTCGGTCCTGCAGATCAAATATTCTCATTTCAAGTCCGAGTGCCTTGGCCTGCGAGAATAGATCGCGGCTCGTGAGCGATCCTTCAAGCCAAACTGGGTCAGCCACCACTCCAATCGTCCTGTATACGGGGAAAACCCGACGGATCAGCTCCATGATCTTCACGTCCAGCGGGACGAAGAAGGTGTAGCCGGTGAGCGAGCCGGTTGAAACCAAAGAGGGAACCAGGCCATTACGTACGGGATCCGATTGCAGGACAAAGTAAATCGGAATCTGATTCTTAAGTTCCAGCAAGCTCTTCGCGACGTCGACCGAGGAAGCCACAATGAGGGCGGGTTTCGTGGCGCTCAAATTAGCCATTTCGTCGGTCAGATGCGAAGGCTGGACTACATCGGCGCCGACTAAGCGTAGTTCGACGGGTCGAATGTCGTCGAAATGCTGAGCTCGAAGATGTTCCGCCAGCCTGGCCACGCCTTGGCGCACCGGTTCGACGTCGAAATCGACCCAGGCGACGATGCGGGCGTTCCGTTGCGATGACGGCGCGACATCGATGGGTGCACGAATCGTGGATGATTCAAGCAGCAGCCCCGCTACGATGAGCGCCAGTAGGCGAAGCCGGATAGGTCGTACCAATGGATAGACCTTTTGGGTCTGGCGGGCTGAATACCGATTCAGTAATGTTAATCCAACAACAACGACGCGCCAAGGAGGGCAGATGACCCGAGAAGTCCCCACCACTCGCTACTTTGCAGTAGGGGTTTTCACCGCAGAGCAGCTGGAAGAAAAACATCGTGCCCTGCTAGCCAGGGCCGCGCAGACTGCGGCGATCTCCGCTATACAAAGCGCCGTCGAGGCCGTCCGTGTCACGGTCTTCAATATAGACACGGGCATCGAAACGGTCGAAATGGGCGTTAGTAAAGTCAGCTTGACAGTACAAGATACCCATGTACAGGCGAGCGGTGTCTCATTCGCGGTGGAGCGCTTCGATTCTAAGAAGTTTCCTGGCGGCTCGTCCCCGCAGGAGGCGTTCAAACGTTACCTTGCCAGTGCCGACGGCATCGCGGCCTTTGGAAAAGCGATGGCGGTGCAGCTGTTTTCGATCGACGTGGATGCCTTTAGAGATCTAGCCAAAGGCTAGACGCACCGATCCGCTCCCGTGCCAAGAGGGCGTAGTGTTCAGTTGAGCATGGGCGACGAGCAGGTCGGCTCGTTGATCTATCCTCGACCGCTTGCAGGTGGGGACCAAGATGCGGCACGTGTTCGCCTCGCTCTTCAGATCAATGGTCATGTCTCCTCACCCCTGATATTCACGGGTATTTTCTCAAGCGAAGAATGCGTGCGGATCGCGACTCTCGCTTCTCGCCGCCAACAGCGCGCGGGCACGATGATGTACGCGCGACCTAACATCCGCAGATCCACCATCGCGTGGCTCGACATCCAAGAAGACAGCGAATGGCTGTACGAAAAAGTGTGGCAGACCTTTCTGGCGGTGAATCGCTGGTTTAAGTTTGACTTGTTGGGATTCGTCGATGAAATCCAATTTGCGACGTACGCGGTGGGCGATAGATTCGGCTGGCACCTTGACGCCGGCGGCGGCCAGACATCAACGCGTAAGCTCAGTATTTCGGTGCAATTGAGCGACGGCGATGAGTACGCGGGCGGGGATTTGGAATTTGCCGCCTGTTCGCAGCTTGAGCCGCTGCGCCGGCGCGGCACAATCATCGTTTTTCCTTCATTTCTGGCGCATCAGGTCACGCCCGTGACTTGGGGCACACGGCGTTCGCTGGTCGCGTGGGCGCACGGACCCGCATTTAAGTAAGGATAGGACCATGTGTGACTGCCAGCTTGTCCCGACGCCTCAGTACGCTACCCCGCCGGTCATTCAGTATTCACCACCGGCGGCCTGGGATCCCAATTTCGATCCCGACAACCCGGACATTGGCGATCCGCCGTTGATGCTCGTGCCAGACGACTTCAAATATCGTCGTCACCTCTTGAGAGTACCTGATCGAATCGCTACTCCCGAGGAATTCCGTCTGCTGTTCGACTACAAAGCGACACAACGCAGCGAACACTGCCGAGATATTTGCAGCCAGAACGCAATTCAGCAGTTGTCGGACCTATTCATTGCGTTGATCAATAGTTACGGCAAAGCCGGCACCAATATGCTGTTGCGCCATGTCGAAAACGACATGCTGCGGGTCGTGTTGTTTCAAAAGAAGCTACCCGACTTCAATCGTGCGCGGCCGTATCAGATTTATCCCTCTCTGGACCCGCCCTTCACGCCGGGGCATGCCTCCTATCCCAGCGGCCACGCCACACAGTCGCACGCGATGGCGAAGACGATCGAATTGGTTCTCAAGACCACCACCGGTCAATTCGCGCAATTGATTGCGCAATGCTTCGCGCTGGCCGATGAGATCGCGTTGAACCGCGAACGCGCCGGTGTACATTATCCTTCGGACAGTGCTGCGGGTAAGCGGCTGGCCGATCTCTTCGTGGTGCAGGCGACGAACTACCCGGCCTTCCATAGCCGCCTGATACAGGCAAGGAAGGAATGGGGCCTAATCTCCGGTGGCTAAGGGGCAGGCTGAAAAGCCTTGCACGATGCCATGAACTTCCATGTCCGCGCGCGACTCACGCTCTATCGCCGACGCGTTGCCGTTCGCGTGCGAAAAAGGCAACTATGATACCGAACAACAGCATGG
>Ga0265770_1000026_pt1 | contig 15050 bp, 15 predicted proteins | sample NZEome_2_FD_200838 | JGI IMG/M metagenome (GOLD analysis project Ga0265770, IMG submission 200838) | Metatranscriptome of rhizosphere microbial communities from Maridalen valley, Oslo, Norway - NZE1 (Metagenome Metatranscriptome) | ecosystem: Host-associated > Plants > Roots > Rhizosphere > Soil... | reverse complement strand
GTCAAATGCACGTGACTGTCGATCAATCCCGGCATGCAAGTCTGGCTCTTCAGGTCAATCGCAGTGGCGCCCGCGGGCGCTTGGCTACCGCTCAATACCTCGCGCACGTGGCCATTTTCGATCACGATGGTGCTCTCGCCGAGCATTTTGCCGGCGACGGTATCAATCAGGTGGCCGCACAGCAGCGCGGTTACGCCCGGCGCCGGCGCATCGGCCGCGACGCTCAAACCGGGCGATAGCAGGACCGCGAATCCCGCGCTAAAGCACAGGGCAGCGGCAGTTCGATTCGACAAAGAGGAGTCACGCATTTTTAATAATCGGCCTTGTTTTAAGATTTGGGGGCGCAGCATTGCAGCATAGGACGGCGCACCGATCAATCCGCAATACTCGCAATGTATTCCGCGATTGCCAGCGATGCCGTCAAGCCCGGGGATTCCATGCCGAATAAATTCACGAGTCCGGCGACGCCGTGCTCCTTGGGGCCTGAAATACAAAAATCTCGCGCAGGCTCGCCCGGGCCGGAGACCTTGGGACGGATGCCGGCGTAGGCCGGATACAACCGCGCCTCACTAAGCCCCGGCCAGTACTGCCGGATCGCTTCGGCAAACAGCCCCACGCGCCGCGGGTCAACGGCGTAGTCGATGGCTTGCACCCACTCGGAGTCCGGACCGAAGCGTGCCGCTCCGCTCAAATCGAGGGTCATATGAATCCCGAGGTGGCCGCCGGGCGGCGGCGCGGGATACACCAGCCGCGAAAATGGCGAGGCGCCGGACAGGGCAAAGTAGCTGCCCTTGGCGAAGCGCACTGAGGGAATGAATTGCGCCGGTAAGCCCTTGATGCTCGATGCCACCTGCTGCGCCTGAAGCCCCGCGGAATTGACGACAGTGCGGGCGCACACGCTGGGCTCAGACTCCCCGTTGATCGCGATCTCAATGCCGCCGGACGTCGCGCGCAGCGAGGTAGCCTTGGCGCCATACGCGATATTGGCGCCGTTCGCTTCGGCGTCCGCCAACAGCGACTGCATATAGATATGCGAGTCGATGATGCCTGTCGAAGGCGATGACAGGGCGCGAATGCACGACAGCTCCGGTTCAAGATGGCGGGCCTCATTCCCGTCCAGCCACTTCAAGTCGAATACGCCGCTGGCACGGGCGTTCGATTCGATTTTCTCGAGCGTCGCCAATTGCGAGTCCACGCTGGCAACCGTGAGCTTGCCGCAGCGCCGATGCGGGATGCCGCGCTCGGCACAATAGCGATATAAAATATCGCGACCGGCAACGCACAGCCGCGCTTTGAGAGAATTGGGTTCGTAGTGGATGCCGGCATGAATGACTTCGCTGTTGCGCGAGCTGGTGTGCATGCCGAAGTGGCGCTCGCACTCAAGAATGATTACTTCCCGGCCGCCGCGCGCCAGCACCCGGGCTATGCTAAGGCCAATCACCCCCGCGCCGATCACGATGCAATCGACGTCGTTCAAATCTATCCGCGGGGCGTGATCGAGGCCGCCGCAGCGATAAATTCGTCCACATCGGCGCTCGCAGTGGCGAAGCAGGTCACCAAGCGTATGGTCACACCGGAATCGTCCGCGCGCAGCGGCCAACGGTAGAAATCAAAGCCCTGCCCTTCCAGGCCGCTGACGATCTGCTCGGGCAATGCAACGAACAATTCGTTGGCCTCGACGGGATGCAGCAGTTTGGCGCTCGGAATCTCCTGAAGTCCTTCCGCCATGCGCAGCGCCATCGCATTCGCATGGCGTGCGTTGTGAAGCCACAAGCCGTTGTCAAAGTAAGCAATCAACTGCGCGCTCACGAATCGAAGCTTCGACATCAAATGTCCGGCGCGCTTGCGGCGCCGCTCGAAATCGCGCGCCATGGCAGGATCGAAGAACACGACCGCATCGGCCCCGAGCGCCCCATTCTTGGTGGCGCCCAGCGAGAGCACATCCACGCCGCACTTCCAGGTCGCCTCGGCGGGCGTGCATTTCAAGTGCGCCAGGGCGTTCGCGAAACGCGCGCCATCCATGTGCACGGGAAGTGCATGCTGCCGGGCCACTTTGCTGATGGCGGCGATTTGCTCGAGTCCATAGACCGTGCCCCACTCGGTGGCCTGAGTCAGGGTCACCGCACCCGGCTTGACGTGATGAATTCCGAGCTCTGCCGCGTACGCCACCGCATTTGTCAGTTGTTCGGGGCGAATCTTGCCGTCGGCCGCGGGAAAACCGACGAGTTGCGCGCCGCCGCTGAAGAACCCCGGCGCGCCGGCCTCGTCGGTGACGATATGCGCGGCCTCGAAGCAGTAGATCGCACCGTATGGGGGCACGATTTGCGACAGGGCGAGCGCGTTGGCGGCTGTGCCGCTGGTCACCGGAAAGATCGCGACCTGCTTTTCAAACAGATCGCTCGCCATGGATGCCAGCTTTGCCGTTAGCTCATCCCCGCCATAAGAAGTGACGAACCCTTCGTTGGCCTGGTTGACGGCCGCCAGGATGGCATCGCACGCGGGAGCGACATGGTCGCTGCTGAAATTCCGACTCAAAGAGCTAACCGCCGTAGTGAAAGTGGCGCGCGCATTGTACGCGCGGCCCATAGTCTGCGCGAACCATTGTCCGCATCATCCAGTCCAGTTCCTTGCCAGGAACTCGTGGCTTGATCCTTCGCGTTGCCAGATCGCCGCATCGGGCCTCACCGTCAGCAGCCAGATACGCTGATCCCACGGCTGGCGCGGCTTGAAACAGGAGGGCCGCATCACAGCGACTGCCCCGCCATGCCCCGGATCGCGCACCGACTCGTAGCGGATCGCGTCCACATTCGCCTGGCGCACCGCGTGCGCAAAGCGTTGCGAGGCCGCGTAGCTTTTTGGATCGGTCCATTCCGAACGCGCGCGTTTGAACGGCGCTTCGGTGAGATCGACCATGCGGCCGTCAATGGCGGCGCGAAACACGGTCTGGGGCGAGGGACCCAAGCTTTCCAACCCGCGCGAATCCATCAAGAATCGCCAGCGCCAGAATCCCAATTCCGCGCATGCCGTACGTTCCTTTTCCGCTCCGTACCAGACTCCCGGATCGCCGGGTGCGCGAAATCTCGAGCCGATGGGCGATGCATAGCGAAATGGCGTCGCCAGCAAATAGTGCAAATCGGCGGCGTCCTTCGGCAGTGCCGGCTTACTGCGGTCCAAAATCCGTTCGAGGATCAGCTGCTCTTCGACATTCGCGACCAGCCGCAGTGTTGAAGCGATGTGCTGGGCTTCCACCGCCCGCCACAGCCGCCGCGTCGCCCGACGCGCCTCAGAGTCGACCGCGGGCGGCGTCCAGGTATTGGACGACACGAACCAAGCCTTCTGTGCTGCGGATCAGCTCGATGGGACGGCCGGCGAGCCCGCTGTTTTCACCGTTGAGCCAGCCTCTGGCCGCCGTGTCGTTGGAACCGATCACGGCATCCAGGGACCGGAACAAGCGCACGAACAGGGCGCCGAGTTCCCACTCCTTCTTTTGATCATCCAGGGTATAGGTGCCATTGGCCATGCGCGAGATGGTCGAGGGGCTCAAGCCCAGTATCTGCGCAAGACTCGCCTGCGTGATTTCGAGCAGAGCCGAGGCGCGCAATACGGCGCCGGTTAAAATCAGCCGCGGTTCGGGCTTAGGTTTGGATAAGGCGCGCGGCATACATGCCTGTAGCAACAATTACTGTATTTGCATTCTAGCGAAATATCGCCAAAATGACCAATCAGCTCAATTGGTGGTAAATGCCCGTGTTGGACGGCGGCGTGCGCTTGCTGTTGAGCTTGATGTTCAAGCGCAACTCGTTGGCCGAGTCGGCATTGCGGATGGCCTCGTCATAGGCGATGACGCCGTTTTCGTAGAGTTCGAACAGGGAAATATCGAAGGTGCGCATGCCCTGCTCCCGCGACTTGCCCATGATCTCCTTCAAATCGTGGAATTCGCCTTTGAGCAGCTTATCGGACACGATGGGCGTGTTGAGCAGGATCTCGATGGCGGCGGTGCGGCCGCTGCCATCCTCTTTGCGCACCAGACGCTGCGAGATGATGCTCTTCGGATTGCTGGCAAGATCCATGAGCAGCTGCTTGCGGCGTTCGTCGGGGAAAAAGTTGATGATGCGATCGAGCGTCTGGTTGGCGCTGTTGGAATGCAGCGTGCTCATGCACAAATGGCCGGTCTCGGCGAAAACGATTGCATGCTCCATGGTTTCGGCATCGCGAATTTCCCCGATGAGAATCACATCGGGGGCTTGGCGCAGGGTATTTTTCAAGGCGTGATGCCAGGAGTGCGTGTCGAGACCGACGTCGCGATGCGTGACCAACGACATCTGCGACTGGTGTATGAATTCGACCGGATCTTCAATGGTGATGATATGGCCCGGCGAGGAGCGGTTGCGGTGATCGATCATTGCGGCAAGCGAGGTCGATTTTCCCGAACCCGTGGCGCCCACGACCAGCACCATGCCGCGCTTGGTCATCACGATTTCCTTGAACGTCTCCGGCAGTCCGAGCTGCTCGAAACTCGGCATGTCGTTGGGAATGGTCCGGATGACCATGCCGACGTTTAGCTGCTGAACGAACACGTTGACGCGGTAGCGGGCGAGATCCGGAATCGCCAGGGAGAAGTTGCATTCCAGCTCTCTGGCGAATTCGGCGCGCTGGCGCTCGCTCATGAGGGCGTGCGCGAGCTCACGGGTGACCTCGGCGGTGAGTTTTTGGGTGGCCAGCGGCTGCATCTTGCCCTGGATTTTCATGCTGGGCGGGAAGTCCTTTGAGACGAACAAGTCCGAGCCGCCGGCGCGCGTCATCGCGCCGAGCAGCTTGACCATATAGGACTTGGCTTGTTCTTCGCTCAAAGACATGTACCACCCTGAAGCAGGCTTCCGATCCCCGAATATAGGGCGGCGGACCCAAGCGGTTCCGCGACGGAGTTAACAGCCACGTAGTCTAGACGCAGAAATCGCCGGCGTGACCGCGGCGTTTAGCTGGGATTCGTCATGGTGCCGATGAACAGCAGCTCGCCGGTCATGTCATCGCGAATGGCGTAGAGGAAGGGGTGATCAAACGTCAGCGTGAACAGCGGCACCTCAACAGCCGTGGGCACGATGGTGACCGTGGTGGCACCGGCCGCGACCGTCCCGCTCTCGTCCACTTCGACCACCGTCTTGTGCTCGACGTCTTGAATGCAGACCGTGCCGATTCCCGGGAAACTGACCGCTGGATCCGAGCAAAATGCCGCCTGCATGCCTAGCGTGGTCAGCGGCTGCACCAGCGATGCGCCGAAGGTCGCCGTGAATTTCGGCATGGAGAGGTTGCCCATGCCGGTCTGTAGCTGACCCTCCCAGGTATTCAGCATGTCGAGCGTCAGGCCGGCGACGAAACTGTTCAACGTGGTGCTGGTATCCGGCATCACCACCAGCATGCTCAGCCTGCCGGCACCATAGGGAATGCGCACCGCCTGAAAGTTGGCGCCCTGCAGATAACCATACGTGGCCGATTGGTGCATCATCGGCACCGACACCTGCGTGCCATCCATCAGAGTGAACGGCGCGGGAGCGGTCATACTGGGATCAAACTCCGTGCTCCATTGGCCTTTGAAATAAATGACATTCGCAATGACCGCGACCACGGAAGCGTAATTGGCGGCCGGCAGGATACTGGTGATCAAGCCGTCGGTCTCGGTGCTGACCCAGTTGTTCACGTTGGCGGGCGCGCCGGCCAGGTCGCCCACCGTGGCGCCGTAGTACATCTGGTCCATTTGGGTAAAGGCAGCGGGCACGGGATCGGTGCTCAAATGCATCCACAGCGAATTGGCAATGGTCAGGGTCACTTGAGGGTCGGGATTCAGCAGGGATCCTTGCAGCGCGGCGTTGTCGTTGTTCAGGTCCTGTGTACTTAAGGATCCGAGCTGCAGTGTTTGCGCCATGCCTTGCTGGGTCGCGCCGCCGGCGCCGTTGTAGACGATCTGCAGCGCCATGGCGACGCTGATCGGCGCGATGGCCACATTGCCGGGCGCGCCGGAATACAAATTCTGGAACAGGTTCAGGCCAAAGGTATTGTCGGCTGTGACAATGGCCGGATCGACCGGCGTGTTCGCTTGCTGAGCCTGCATCACCGCGGGCGGTGCCGTTGCGCTCGGACTTGGCGGGGTCGGCTGCATGGGATCCACGGGCATCATCGCCCCACTCATCGATGAGCCTCCTCCACACCCGCCTAGCGCGCTGGCCAAGATCAATCCGAGCGCGGTGCCGAGAGGCCGGAAAGGATTGTGCTGTCTCATGACTCCTCCTGCAGCGTTCAATCTTATGGCTTGCCGCACAGGAGTTTAATCCCAGTAAAAGCGCGGGAGATTGCGAATTTTGTCGCATCGCGGCGACATGGGGAATCGCGGCGGCGTGGGGACGGCTAGCGGGTGCGCGCCTCGCCACTGCGCCAGCGCCGGGTAAATTCGTGCCGATCCGTTTCGGTTTCCAGTTCGTTCGCCAGGTGGGCGACCAGCTCGTCCGGATTTGACACTCGCGAGACGGCCGCTTTGACCAGGTGCCGGGCGATGGGTCCGATGTATCCCGCCAGCAGCCGTTCGATGCGCACGAGCTCAGCGCTGTCGAGCGGCAGCGCGCTTGCCAAAATAGGCGCCGGCCGGGTGCTCGTGATATCCGCCGCGGCGCCGCGGCCCGATTCAGTCCCTGCCAATTGATTCTTCAGGTGGGCGCACAGCCTGGCGTAATGTGCCTCCCGCGGCGGCGGGAAGGCATCCATCCAGTGTTGTGAGCTTAAGAAATACTCCAGGCTCTTCGAGGGCACCACGCTTTCGATGCGAAACGGCAAGACGCACACGTTCTTGTACACCGCCCGTTCCACTTCCCGGCGCACCTGCGGTGAATCGTTACTGCTGGCGGAGAACACCAAAATCATCACGCGCGAATTGGATATGGCGTCGATGATTTCCGCCGCCCAATCGGCCGAGGGCGCGATATCGCGCGGCGCGACCCAACAATCGATGCCTTCACTTTCGACGCGTGCCACCAGCTCCATGGCACACGCGTAGTCCGGCTGGGAATAGCTGACGAAGACTTCGCGCGCCACGCTGCTTAGGTCCCCAACAGGCGCAGTGCCTTCTCGAGGCTCTTGCGCATACGCTCGAATGAGCGCGTTACCGAGGCGATTTCGGTGGCGCCCCCCGGCGGGAATTCCGGCGCCGACATGTCCCCCTGGCTTACCTGATCGGCAACCAGCGCGATGCGCCGCACCGGCCGCACCACCAGCCGATAGAGAAGAATGTTCACCACCACAAAGGCCGCGGCGAAGACTCCCAGCAACAAAATCATGAAGGCGCGAAATTCCCTGTCGGCATTGGCCGTGGCGCTCGCGAATGGCACCGAGACGACCTGTGCAGCGACGACTTCGTTGGGTTGCCATCCGAAGCCGTTGTCGCCGCCGTAGCGCGCAATCAGGCTCTGCGGAGCCGCGGACGGAATGCTATGGCAGACCAGACACTCCTGTTTGGCGCGAATCGGCCTCGCCAGATAGAGCGATTTGCCCATCGGCGTGTCGCGCACGCCGACGACTTGCTCGGTCTGCGCATCATTGCGAAAGCGTTGGATGATATCGCCCTCCCACTCGGCGGCTCGATCGCGCGGATTGGTTGGATTGAGCGTCGCCTCCTTGTAGGCATAATCAGGATGGTGTTCGTGAAAACGTAGAAAGTTTTGCGTTGCGGCGTAGGAAGGCACGCTTTGCGGTGGAAATTCCGTCTTCATTCCAGCGGAAATCAGCGGCAAGATCTCGTTGGCCGTGTACGAGCGCACGGCTGCGGCGCTGTCCATCATCAGGCCGGCTTCCGCAAGAACTTCGCGCTGCGCATTGGCCTCGAGCATGGTCCGAGAGATTAACCCTGCGAGAGCTGCGGCGAGCAGAAAAACGGCGCCGAGCGCGGCATTGATTCGAAACAACAAACTCATGCGGCAAACGGCATTGGCGATGCCTTGTTATAGTTTATGCGCGGCAAGCGCCGGATTGTACACGGCTCCTAACGCAGGCGTTCGTCCAGATCATCCCGGGTCGACTTGATGTGGGAGTGCATCAGTTCACGCGCTTCCCGCGATTTGCCGGCGCTCCACGCCTTGAGCAGGGCCGCGTGCTCGCGTGCCGCGCGTTTTGCCCGGCCATCGGGCCTGAGATGTGCTTGGACATAGCGCTGCGCCAGCGTATGCAGGCGGCCCAAGATCTCGGCCGCCACCGGCTGCAAACGCGGCACGATGAGCAGCAGATGATACGCACGGTTGAGTTGGCCCGATGAGCCGAATTCCCCCGCGGCAGTGGCTTCGTTTAAGCGGGCGAGCGCGGTTCGCGCCGCGCCATGATCGGCGGTTCCCGCAAGCTTGGCGCCGCGCGCCACGGCACTGGGCTCGATTTGCAGCCGCAACCTGAAAACTTCGTCGAGCTCCGTGCTCGCCAACGGCCGTACCTGGAAACCGCGATTCGGATAGATGTCGACCAAGCCTTCGGATTGCAGCTGCACCAGCGCCTCGCGCACCGGGATCTTGCTCGTACCGAATTCAGCGGCGAGGCTATCCTGGCGCAGCGCGGAGCCCGGCGCGTAAGCACCCGATAGAATGCGATCGCGAAATCGCACGATCAGCTGGCTGGTCATCGACTGCACCAGCGCTTCGCTCACGCGCGGATACCCCAGCAGAAAGGATCATCCGGATCGAGCCGCAGCAGATTCTCGCCCGTTACGTGCGCGCTGCCGGTGATGGTGGGCACGATCTCTCCCTTGGTGCGGTCGTGCCAACGAAAGCTCGCCTCAAAGGTGCTGCCGATCAAACTCTCCTGCACCCAAGTTTCCCCCTCGCGCAGCTTGCCGTCGGCCGCGAGACAGGCGAGCTTCGCGCTGGTGCCGGTGCCGCAAGGCGATCGGTCATACGCCTTACCGGGGCACAGCACGAAGTTTCGGCTGTGGACTGCGGGGAGAACCGAGGGCCCGAAAACCTCGACGTGATCGACGAGCGGGTGACCGTGCGCATTGAGCGCCGCACGCACCCGCCAGGTAAAATCGGTCAACGCATCGACGTGCGTCAGATCGATGATCTGGCTGTGCTCCGATATCAGGAAGAACCAATTGCCTCCCCAGGCGACATCGCCGACCACGCGGCCAATCCCCGCAACATTCACCGCCACTTGGGCTAGCGAGCGGTAACTGACCACGTTGGCCACGCTGATGCGGCCGTCGGGCCGCAGTTCGACCGCGACCGCACCCACCGGGGTGTCGATCTTGAAGGCACCGGGAGCAATCTTGCCTGCGAACTTGAGCGAGGCGATCAAGCCAATCGTTCCGTGCCCGCACATCCCCAGGTAACCCACGTTGTTGAAGTAAATGACGCCGAATGCACAGTCGGCGTGATGCGGTTTGACGAGCAGCGCACCGACCAGAGGGTCGGACCCGCGCGGCTCATTCACGATGGCGCAGCGGTAGTCATCGAAGTGTTCGCGAAATCGCCGCACGCGTTCCGCGAGCGGCCCATCCCCCAAATCCGGTCCGCCCTCGAGCACCAAGCGCGTGGGTTCTCCGCCGGTGTGCGAATCGATGACGCGTATCGACTGCATGTTCAAAGCCCGGCAGCCAACTTGAGCACTTCGCGTGAGTCGCGCGCGCGCTCGATCATCGCGATCACCGCGGCGCGCCGCGCGCCCGCCAGCGGCAGTCTTGGTAAGCGCACCCGCTCTGAACCCCGGCCCATGATTTGTTCAGCGAGCTTGATCGATTGCACCAGGTCGTGCTCGGCGTCCAGATGCAAAAGCGGCATGAACCAACGATAGATCTTGCGCGCCCGATCCAGGTCGCCTTTGCGCAGCGCCTCGTAGAGCCAGAGCGATTCGGCCGGAAAGGCGTTGGTCAGGCCCGACACCCAACCCTTGGCGCCGAGCGTCAGTCCCTCAAAGGCCACATCATCGAGCCCCGCGAACAGCACGAAGCGCTCGCCAAAGGCGTTGATGATGTCGGTGAAGCGGCGCGAATCGGGAGCGGACTCCTTGATGGCGACGATATTCGGCACATCCGCCAGCCGCTCGAGGGTCGGGATGTCGATGTTCACCCGATACGAGGGCGGATTGTTGTACAACATGACCGGCAAGCCGCTGGCAGCCGCCACGGTTCGAAAATGATGCTCGAGTTCCGCGGCCGTCGGGACGTACACCATGGCCGGCAGCACCATCAGCCCGCCGGCGCCCAGGCGCTCCGCGTCGCGGGCGAATTGCGCCGCGGTTGCGGTCGTGAATTCCGAGACACCGACGATGACCGGTGCCTTACCGCTCACCTCGACCGCGGCCCGCAAGACGCTGCGCTTCTCTTCGGCGCTCAAAGAATTACCCTCGCCCACCGTTCCCATCAATACCAGGCCATGCACGCCGTCATCGAGCAGTGCTTTTTGCACCTTTTGTGTGGCCGGCAAGTCGACTTGCAGCGAGGCGTCGAACTGTGTGGTCGCCGCGGGAAACACGCCGGACCACGAGCAGGGGTTGGGTTTGGTCATGAATCGCGTCCAAATGAGGTTGCCGGCAGGATCGTAGATCGTATACGGTGGGGCCATGGGTCAGCAAGATACGATCGCCGTGATCGGCGCCGGCGTAATCGGCGCGGCCGCAGCCTTCGCTTTGGCACGCGAAGGACGTCGGGTTTTGCTGTTGGATCGAGCCGCGCCGGGAGAAGCGGGCGCCAGTTTCGGCAATGCAGGGCATATTGCCGCGGAGCTGGTACAGCCGCTGCCGTCCCCCAAACTGTTGTTCGGATTTTATCGCGAGCTGTTCCGATTCGGCGGTGCGCTCGATCTGTCGCCGCGGCAGGCGCTGCGCATGGCGCCCTGGATCCGCAAATTTGCAGCCGCGGCTTTTCACCGACCTAGGAACACGCAGCATTTGGCGCCGCTGGTGCGCCCCTCCGCCGAGGTCTGGGAGCGCTGGGCGCTGAGGATAGGCCGACCGGAGCTGCTCAAACGCCACGGACACTACGAGATTTCGCTGCGACCGAAGAGCGACGCTCACATGCATTCCTATGCAGAGGAGCTGGCCCGGGTCGGCGTGAAGACGTGCCCCGTAACAGCAGAGCAACTCCAGCCGCTCAGGCGCGGCGCCAATTCCGCGACGGCTGCCGGTCTGTGGTTTCCGGACTCGGCTTATATTGTCGACCCTCTCGAGGCAGTCCGTGCGCTGGCGGCCGCGGCGCTGCACAGCGGCGCAACCTTTCGAAAATTGGACGTCGCCGGGCTGGTGCCGCGCGGCGACAAAATTGAAATCCTGAACGACGCGGCTCCCCTGCTCGTCGACAGTGCTCTCGTGTGCGCGGGCGTGCGCTCCGCGCCGCTGCTCGCGCCTTTCGGATTGCGCGCGCCGTTGCAGGCCGTGCGCGGCTATCACGTCGAAATGCCAGGCCAGGCCACCTTCTTCGATGCACCTGTCGCTTATGTCGATGAGCGGATCATCGTCACGCCGATGAGCGGACGCGTGCGGGCGACGAGCTACATGGAATTCGCGGATCCCGATGCGCCGTCCGACCCGCGCAAGCCTGCGCGTCTGCGCCGGCAATTGCGCGCGCTCGGCTACTCTTTCGAGCCCGAAGGCCCGAGTTGGCTGGGGTCGCGTCCCGTATTGCCGGATTACTTACCGGGAATCGGCCGCGCACCAGGGCCGACGAAGCTGTTTTATGCCATTGGACATCAGCACATTGGACTGACCCTCGCGCCCTTCACGGCGGAACTCGTCGCGGCCATCGTGGCCGGCCGCGAGCCGGCGATTCCCGTGGCGCCCTACGATCTGCAACGATTTTAACTCTGGAAGGACAAAGGGATCCCCTATGCACACACGATTATCCTGGGCTCTCGCCGCGGCCTGCATGACATTGACGATGTCGGCGTGCACCCAAACGCAGAGCGCCGATGCGCGGCTGCAGGCGATCTACAGCGATGAGTGGAAGTGGCGCCAGGAACAATTCGCCGATGACGAAGATGCGCAAAAGCGCATCCAGGATCACCTGCCGAAGGTCGACGCCGCGGCGCAAGCGCAGCGCCTGAAAATGTGGCAGGAGGTGCTGCAAAAGCTCGAGGCGATTCCGCGCGCGGAACTCTCGCCCGCCGAGCAGCTGAACTACGATGTGTACGTTCCGCAGATCAAGGCGCTGATCGCCGACCAGCAATTTCATGAATATGAAATGCCCGTCAATTCAGACACGACCTTCTGGACGAATCTCGCCTCAACCGCGCGCCGCACCTATCGATCGGCGCAGGACTATCGCAACTGGATCAGCCAGATGAAGGATATTCCGCGCTACTTCCACGAGCAGACCGAGGAGATGCGCGCCGGATTGAAGCGCGGATTCACGCCGCCGCACGTCACCCTCGAGGGGCGCGACGCATCGCTGACCGCGGTCACGGATGCGACGCCGGAGGCGAGCCTCTTTTACACGCCCTTCAAAGACATGCCGGGTATCGCGGAGGCCGATCAGAAGACACTGCGCGAGCAGGCGATCGGCACGATTCGAGACACGGTGCAGCCCGCGTACCGTGAACTGCTGACATTCTATCGTAATGAGTATTTTCCGGGCACGCGCACCACGCTGGCCGCCTACGATCTGCCGGACGGCAAGGCTTACTATCGATCGAGAATCTTGAATTTCACCACGCTCGATGAGGATCCGGCGGCCATTCATGCCTTCGGCGAAGCGGAAGTCGCGCGGCTGCACGCGCAAATGCTTGGCGCAATGAAGGAGACCGGATTCACCGGTGATTTTCCCGCCTTTCTCGCGTTCTTGCGCAAAGATCCGCAGTTCTACGCCAAGACGCCCGAGGAATTGCTCATGCGCGCGGCCTGGATCGCCAAACGTTTTGACGGCAAGGCGTCGCAATATTTTGGACTCTTGCCGCGTGCACGCTTTGCGATCAAGCCGGTGCCCGACGATCTTGCGCCCTTCTACACGTCGGGCCGTGGCGGCCCGGGTGTGTACTTGCTCAATACCTATAACCTGCCCGGACGGCCACTCTACAATCTGACCGCGCTGACCCTGCACGAGTCCGCACCCGGACATGCCTTTCAGATGCCGATCGCGCTGGAGCACAAGGAGCAGCCGGAATTTCGCCAGCACACGTATTTGTCTTCATATGGCGAGGGCTGGGCGCTGTACTGCGAGCTCCTGGGGCAGGAGATGGGCATGTATGACACGGCCTATGACCGCTTCGGCATGCTGAACTACCAGATCTGGCGCGCCGCGCGGCTGGTGGTCGATACGGGCATTCATTCCCAAGGATGGAGCCGCGATCAGGCAATCGCCTATTTTCGCGAATACACCGCCTTGCCGCTGCATGAAATCGATACGGAAATCGACCGCTATATCGCGTGGCCCGGACAGGCGCTGTCCTACTACCTGGGCGAGGATGCGATCTTGAAATCCAGAGCCAAAGCGGAGAAGGCGCTGGGCGAGAAATTCAATCTACGCGCCTTTCACGATGCCGTGCTGGAATTGGGTTCGGTGCCGATCCCGGTGCTGCAGGCGCGCGTCGATCGCTTTATCGCGGAAGGCGGCAAGGGTCCGTACCCCGACATGGAATAACAGTCCCGAGATGGAATAAAAGTGCAGACATGAAATAAGAGTCGGTGTGAACATCGCACGAAGCCTTCTTCTCGGCGTGATTGCGCTCGGAGCTTTCACCTACATCGCCCGCTGGTGGTGGCTGGAGCGGGCGCGCGCCGCGGACCACGCGCGGCCCCGCCGGCCGCGCTTTTCCGATCTAGCCGTGGGATTCGTCACCAATTTTTTCGACACCTTGGGGATAGGCTGTTTCGCGCCCACTACCGCCTATTACAAGCTTCGATCGCGCATGCCGGATGATGAAATCCCGGGCACTTTGAATACGGGCCACGCACTGCCGGCGATGACCGAGGCCTTGATCTTCATCGCCATCGTCAGTGTCGACATGACCACGCTGGTCAGCATGATTGCCGCGGCGGTGCTCGGCGCCTGGCTCGGCGTGGGTATCGTCTCGGGGCTGTCGCGGCGCGCGATTCAACTGGGCATGGGAGGGGCGCTGATGTGCGCGGCGCTGCTGTTTCTCGTGAAGAACCTGGATTGGGTGCCCGGCAGCGGCGATGCCTTGGCATTGCACGGGCCGACGCTGATCTTTGCGGTCGGCGTGAATTTTTTATTGGGCGCCCTGATGATGCTGGGCGTGGGACTGTTCGCGCCCTGTCTCATTCTGGTCAGCCTGCTCGGAATGAGCCCCCTGGCCGCCTTCCCCATCATGATGGGTTCCTGCGCGCTGCTGATGCCGGTCGGTGGCGCGCGATTCGTACGCACCGGCCGCTACAACGTGAGCGCCGCCTTGGGACTCGCGATCGGCGGCATTCCGGGCGTGCTGGTGGCCGCCTACATCGTAAGATCGCTGCCGACCGCGTGGTTGCGGTGGCTGGTGTTGATCGTGGTCGTCTATGCGGCGGTACAAATGCTGCGCTCGGCGCGGCGCCCATAAAATCAAGCACTTGCACAAAATATTGGCCGCTATCCAGGATTTGCCGGAAATCTGCCGCAAATCGCCAATTTTTGAGATTGCCCTCTAGCGCCATGAGACACCATAATGGTTCCATTATGGTTTCTGATGGAGCGCGCGATGCCCGTGACACTTACCCTGAAAAATATCCCAGACGAGATTTATACGAGCTTGAAGAATTTAGCAGCAGCACACAGGCGCAGCCTGAATAGCGAAGCGATCAATTGTTTGGAATCGGTGCTGGTGCACCACAAGATAAGTCCGGCCGAGCGCCTTGAGCGTGCGCGTGCTTTGCGAAGCGGCCTGCGAAAGACTGCGTTCCGAATCGCTGACTTGGACAAACTGAAGCGGCTCGGACGTGCATGATAGTCGTCGATTCAAACATCGTGGCGTATTTGTATTTGCCCAGCACGTGCACGGAACGGGCGGAATCGCTCTTGAGTGCCGATTCGGAATGGGCCGCACCGATTCTTTGGCGAAGCGAATTTAGAAATATACTGACTGGATATTTGAGACGGAAACTGC
>Ga0265770_1000025_pt1 | contig 15155 bp, 14 predicted proteins | sample NZEome_2_FD_200838 | JGI IMG/M metagenome (GOLD analysis project Ga0265770, IMG submission 200838) | Metatranscriptome of rhizosphere microbial communities from Maridalen valley, Oslo, Norway - NZE1 (Metagenome Metatranscriptome) | ecosystem: Host-associated > Plants > Roots > Rhizosphere > Soil... | reverse complement strand
CCGACGCCGGGACAGTCGGCCAGCGCGTGCAAAAACTCCGCCGTGTCGGCGACTCGGTCGAAGGCGATTCTTCCCGAGCACGCCGCGCGCGCCACCGCCCTGATGGAATCGGCGTGCGCCTTGAGCACCCCCAAGCTCTCAAGGTCCGCATCGCGCAGCACTTCCGGTGCAGGGAACACATGCGTCAGATGCTCGGCCGGCGAGTAGGGTCGGCCAAACGTCTCGACGATGCGATTGAGCTGCCGCCCGAGCGCAAGTGGTCGGCTGCGCTGGCGCAGGATCGCGCGCACCGTGAGCTCGAATCCGTCGAAGCAGCCGGCGACGCGCCGTCCCGGATCGGCCGCGATCATGGCGGCCAAGAGCGGATCAGCCTGCAGCGTCTTTTCGATGATGCTCCAGTCGGCATCGAGATCGAACATCGCGCGCACGCGTTCAATGATGGCGAACAGCAATCCGGGATCGCCAATTTGCACACGCACCCGCAATTCATCGCGCGCCTCATCCGCCAAGACCTCTAAAAATCCTTCGTTGCCTTTGACCGAAATGGTCCGGCGGTAGCATCCGCCCTCGACGGTCTCGATGCCGCGCGCGGCGTGGGCCGCGAGAAACTTAAGGATGTAGGGCCAACTATACGGGCGGCGAAACCCGAGCCGAAATTCATATTGGTTTTCCGCGCCCGACGGTGATCGTCGCGCGAGCGCGCGGATCTGCGTGGGCGTGCGATTGTAGACCTCGCGGATTGCCGCGTTGAATCGCCGCACGGTGCCGAATCCGGACGCCAGGGCAATTTGCGTCATCGGCAGACGCGTCTCATCGATCAGCTTCTTGGCGAAATGCAGACGCCGCGTCTGCGCTATATCGCGGGGGGTCGCGCCGAGATGGCGCAGGAACAATCGACGTAAATGCCGTGAGCCGACGCCTAAGTGATCCGCCAGCGCTTCGACACCGCCTTCTTCGAGGCTCGATTCATTGAGCAACCGCAATGCGCGCGCCACCGTGGTCTTGGTACCCGCCCAGGCCGGTGTGCCGGGCGAGCATTCGGGGCGACAGCGCAGACACGGGCGGAATCCCGCGGCCGCCGCCGCCGCGGCGCTAGAGAAGTAACACACGTTCTCCTCGCGCGAGGCGCGTGCATGGCAAATCGGCCGGCAATAAATACGGGTGCTGTGCACGCCGATGTAGAACTTGCCGTCGAAGCGCGCGTCGCGCGCCAGCCGCGCACGCGAACAAACCTGCCAATCCAATTCCATGCTGATCTCCTCGGCGAAACTCCGCGCAAAGGTTCCTCGACGCCGTCTCGATTCTATGTCCGGAAACGCCGCCGCGCGAGCGGGAATTCTAGGTCCGAAAACGTCCGATCTTGTGCGCGCAAGGCTCCTAGACTTTCGCGTCGGCATTCGTGAAACGCAATCACTGTGAATACGGAGAGCAACATGCAGGCAAAAACATGGGCGCACTTGGCAGTCGGATTGGCGGCGTTCGTTGCGACTTCTCCGGCGATTGCCCAGGAGCCGGCCACTGCGCGCGCAACCGCACATTATTATGTCACCAGCTTGGGATCGCTCGGCGGCTCGTCCAGTTCCGGCAACGCCATCACCGATTTCGGCTGGCCTCTGGGCAATTCCAACTTGGCCGGGGATACCGAGACGCATGCGGCGATCTGGATCGGTGCCCGGCCGTTTGACCTAGGCACGCTGGGAGGACCGAACAGCGCGGTGGATTGGCCGGTGCACAACCGGCAGGGTGTGATCGCCGGCTTCGCCGAGACCAGCGCGATGATGAACGAAAACTGGAGCTGCTCCGCGTTCTTTCCCACGGCGGATCAACACGTGTGCTTGGGATTTGTCATTCGCGACGGCCAAATGCAGGCGCTGCCGACATTGGGCGGCACCAATGGCTATGCATCGGGCGTCAACGAGCTTGGCGATGTGGTGGGGTGGACCGAGACCAACGTGCAAGACCCAACTTGCACCCCTCCGCAGGTGTTCCAATTCGAGGCCGTAAAATACGGCCGCGACAACCAGCCGCAGGTCCTCGCTCCGTTACCCGGCGACCAAGACAGTGCGGCAACCGCGCTCAACGTCGCGGGCGATGTCGTCGGCATCTCCGGCGAGTGCAACAACGCGGTCGGCGCGTTGTCGGCGAAGCACGCAATCATTTGGCACAACGGCAAGCCGAGCGTATTGCCAACCTTCGGCGGGTCTGGCTGGAATACACCGACCGACATCAATGAGCGCGGTGATATCGTCGGCTTTGCGAATCTGCCTCCCGATATCGCGGCGGACGGCTCGCTCGAGTTCAACCCGGTCGCCTTCATCTGGACCAAGGAAAAGGGCACGCAAGAAATTCCGCCGCTGCAGGGCGACACCAACAGCATCGCTTATGCCATCAACAATCGCGGACAAGTCGTCGGCCAATCCTTTGGCGGTCCCGAGGGCGCACGCGCCTTTGTGTGGGAGAACGGCAAGGCAACCGACCTGAACGCCTTGGTCAGCGGCGATGCTGGCATATATTTGATTTACGCCGAGGGGATCGACGATCGCGGCGATATCACCGGGCAGGCCTGCACCTTTGTTGACAATGCGTGCGTATTGCCGGCCTCGCCGTCATCGCCCACGCCGACTTTCCTGGCCGTTCCGCAGTACGGAGGGTATGCGGGCGCCGGCGTTCACGCATCCGTACCGCGAGAACTCGTGCGCCGTTCGCTGTTGCGCTGGGGAGTCGATCGCCCCAAGCAATAGCCCGAGGAATAGCGGATGGGGCTATTCAGTACGAAAAACTAAGCGTCAGGAAATTTTCGCCGATATTGGGCCGTTTGATATAGGCATTGGACCAATGGCGAACGGCGATTTCAAACAGCGAACCGCTCGAACCCAGATCGAATCGAGCGGCGAGCAAGTAGGAAAAATTCAAACGTGTCGCATCGAGTGTGTCGATCTCAGTTTTATAACTCCCGCCGACGCCGGCGTAGAGCCTGAGCCAGGACCGGTGCAGGAATTGCCAGCGCCGCATGGCTGAATAGCCCCAGAAAGGCGTGGCGGAGGTGTAGGCGGGCGGTGGGTAGCCGTGGCCTATCGCGATCTGTCGGGTGGCCACTCGGAACGCGCCGAGTTCCCAGCGACTCTCGTCCAGTTCGAGCGTCACGGGCAGCACGACGCCGTCCGACCAACCCCAGAATTGGTACGTTTGCCCCGCCCCTATAAGCAATTTGCACTTAGGGCACGGCGCGAAAGGATTGAAATTGAAACCGCTCTCATTGGCGGTTTGAGCCGTCTGATCGGCCGCTTGACCCGTTACATCTTCGGCCCGCACCGGGTTGGGGTCGAACACCGCCGACAGGACTAACAGGGCTACTACAACGCCGCGAACACAAGCCCCGGATTCCTCGCGTCGAAACGCAGTGTACACCACTCGTAGCAACCCAGGCATAGGCGGCCGCTCCCGGTCATTCCGCTCTAAGGCAAATGGTTATGCCGGGCTTTCCGGTTCCCATAGCTCGATCGGATTGCCCTCCGGATCGTGCAGTCTGGCGAATCGACCGTAGGGATACTTTTCAGGATCCACCTTCACCTCAATGTTGGACTTCTGCAGCTGCGCGACCATGGCGTCCAAACTTCGAACTCGAAAGTTCAGCATCCACGCTTGCTCTTTCGATCCGAAATAGTCCGTGTCCATCGCAAACGGAGTGAACGCGGTCGGACCGGCGGCTTGTTGCCACACGCGAGGGTCAATCCCGAGATTGAGTTGATACCATTGCGCCAGTTTTTTGGGATCGCGGCTCCGGAAGAATACTCCGCCGATGCCCAGTACGCGTTCAGTTGGCGTATTCATCTGCACCCCCACTGTGTTAGGCGTGGCACTCTCAGCAGTGCTGATGGCAGCCAAGGCGCCGATTATCATGGTTCTACGGTCGATCAGCATTTCTTGGTATTTGCACTTTGATGCCGCGACTGACTTGAAGATTATATCAGACTGCCGCCCCACGAATGGACGCCACCGGCGAACTCATTCCTTCGACCCGAAGGAGTCCGTTGCGAACGGCGGCGTTTCTCGTCAATGGCCGGTTTGGGCCAGTTTTATAGCGCGCTGATCGTGACGTAGTATCCGTCCGGATCTCGGAGTGAGAACTCCTGCGTCCCAGTGCTCGGGTTTAGGTGCGGCTCCTCGTCGAGTCGCGGGACGAGAGCGCGGGTCCTCTGCAGCGCCATGTCGAAATCATCGACCCGGAAAAACATGAGTAGCCCGTTTCCAGGCAGCGCCCTGTCCGGGCTCATCAAGGACGGATGCTCGTGCGCACCCCACTGATGCAGACACAGCAACACGGTTCCATCCGTGTCGAGCAGCTGACCCCAGGAGTCATGACCCGGAGCGGTTGCGGGCTGCCCAAAGAGCGACTGGTACCATTTGAAGCTGACCGCAACGTCTCTAACGCCGATGATCGTCCAGGTGCGCTTCATTGTGCTTCCGCCGTAGTGCCTTGATTGATTGTGAATAAAGACGTCAGGCTAGCCTAATCACGGGGGCTTGCGAGAGCAACTTCAGCACCACAAATCGATCAACGTTCCATGAGGACTCGCAGCATCCGCTCCGGGTTAGCCAGAAAATCGCGTGTGACTCTAAAATGGTCGGTATCTTGATAGGCGACTTGTCTGAGCCCATGTTCATCGCACCGGTAAATGCAGGCGTCGGGGTAAGCCATCAAAATTGGCGAGTGCGTGGCGATAATGAATTGCGAATCCCTTAAGACAAGGTCATGCATCCGCGACAAGACTGCGAGCTGCCGCTGCGGCGAAAGAGCCGCTTCCGGTTCGTCCAGAATGTAAACACCGTGCCCGCCAAAGCGTTCGAGCATCAGCGCCAAGAACGACTCGCCATGAGACTGTTCGTGTAAGGATCTGCCCCCGTAGGAATTTATGATTGGCGGCCCGAATGAAGGCTCAGCATCGAGATTCTCGATCTCGGTGGCCACATTGAAGAAACTTTCGGCACGCAAAAAGAAGCCATCTCGCGGCCGCTTGACACCCCTTGCTATTCGAAGATATTCATTGAGCACCGAGTGTGAGCGGCGAGTGCCAAATCGAAAATTCTTGCTGCCGCCTTCGGCATTGAAACCCAAAGAGACGGCAATTGCCTCTAGGAGAGTAGACTTTCCCGAGCCGTTCTCTCCAATCAAAAAAGTCACTTTTGCATGAAGTTCGATCTGCTCGAGCGCCTTAACAACTGGCAAACAGAAAGGGTATTGATCATATGACTCAACTTTGTCTCGCCGCAATGCGACGCTTCTGACGAACTGAGAAGGGTTCACGGCGTCTGTACTATCCAGTCAAGCGAAACGGCTGCGTCCGCAGTCTATCGCAATCGGCATGCCGGGGCCGGGCTGCCGGCGCGGCTCAGGCCCGACTCAATCTGACCCCTCGAAAACCTACCCGAATGGCGTGCGCCTGCACTGCGATATTCGGCACAGTTAAGCGCTACTTAACCCACCTTCAGCCATTGCATTTGTTCCGCGAGAGCCACGGTAGCAATCTGTAGACCGTCCAATTGGATAAGCAACGGAACAGGGTGAGCGCGATGAGTGAGATTCAAAAGATTGCAATCGGTCTTCTTGGCATGTCGCATCCAGAAATTCATCGATACGGGACGACACCAGCGGAGCAGGCGCCCTCGGCGGTTGAACCGCCCGCCCTGCAGCCAGCGCAAGCCGCCTCGGCGTTGCGCGCACTGAAGTTCGCCTTCGCCGCGCTACTCGCCGGCTCGCGCTCCATCCCGCTTGGGGACAATGGCCGGATAACACGAGAGTTGGGCGAGTACGGGGCGCACCTAAGGGGCTGTTGATTCTGTTGACGGAACGGTTTTCAGCGGCAGTTCGTAGTATTCTCGCCGCTGCATGAAGGCTTTTCCGCGAGAGCGCTTTTCGACCGAAGCGGTTGCCACGGCGTGCTAAAGCTGTATCACTGCGCCGAGACGCGCTCCATGCGCTCGCTTTGGCTGCTGAACGAATTGCAGATTCCGTTCGAGTTGGTCGACATGCCCTTCGATCTTTCGGCCTTAAGATCGGCCGACTATTTGGGCGTGCACCCGCTCGGTCGCGTGCCCTGCCTCGTGGATGGCGATTTTCGCCTGTTCGAGTCCGGGGCCATCGCGGAATATTTGTGCGAGCGCTATCCTGAAAGGGGCTTGGGCCGGCTCGGGCGAGACCGCGAGCGCTATGAGTGGCTGCAATGGATCCACTACAGCGAAACCATGGCCGTGCATGCGGCCGCGCTCGTGCAGCAGCGATTCTTCATCGCGGCGGCGGATCGCTCGGCGGTTGTTGCCAAGTTGGAAGGCCGCAGGCTGGAGAAAGCGGCGCAGGTGCTCGAGCCGCGGTTGCTCGATCGAGAATATCTCTTGCGCTCGGGATTCAGCGCCGCGGATATCGGCATCGGCTATAGCCTGCACCTGGCAGACCGCCTCATCGAACTCGCGAAGTTCCCGAACCTGACGCGCTATCTAGAGCGTCTGCGCGCGCGGCCCGCATTTCACGCATCGCTCGCAAAGGGATCCACTCACCCCATCGCTTGGCTGCCGCGGACCGAGCCGATCAAGTAACGGTCTTGCCGTGCCTGCCGGCGCCGCCGCTGAAATTCTTTGCGCCCGAAACAGACTCGCCCGACGCGATGGTGACGGTCCCATGCGAAATCTCATTCGCGATCGCGGCTTCTTCGCTCAAGCCCCACTGTTCGATGACGGAGAGCCGATCCTGGCGCATGGCGGTTTGCGGAAAACTCGAGAGCTTCTGCGCGAGCTCCACGGCGGTCGTCAGCGCCTCTCCATCCGAAACACAGCGATTGATCAGGCCCATGGCCAGCGCTTCGGCAGCACTCACCGAGCGGCCGGTCAAGATGAGATCCAGCGCGCGGCCGTGACCGATGATTCGCGGCAAGCGGATGGTGCCTAAGTCCACCAACGGAATTCCGAAGCGGCGATTGAACACTCCAAAGATCGCGCTTTCGCCGGCAATCCTCAGGTCGCACCACAGTACCAGTTCCAGGCCCCCCGCGACCGCGGGACCCTCGATGGCGGCAATCACCGGTTTGGAAAGGCGCAGCCGCGCAGGCCCCATGGGTGAATCGCCGTCCGTGCTCAGCGTGATTCGATCCCCCGCGGCCAGCGCCTTAAGATCCGCACCGGCGCAAAAGACATCATTGGCGCCGGCGAACACCGCAACGTCCAGGCTGGCATCGGCGTCAAAGTCGCGGAACGCATCGGCGAGCGCTTTGGCCGTCACGGCATCCACCGCGTTGCGCCGTTCGGGACGCATCATGCGAATGACCGCAACTCGATCCATCCTCGCGACTGACACGGTCATGAACATCTCCTAGTTGAGCTTGAAAGGCGGCCGCGGCACATCCGCACACGAGGAGGCAAGTCCGCTCACTGTGCCGCCGCGCACCAATTGCTGGTGTAACTGCGCCAGGCAGTCGCTCCACTCCGTATGACCCTGGCCTTTGACGATGACTTGGATGCGATTGGAAAATCCCGCGGCGACGTGATCGGCATACCACAACGGTGTGCCGCCGTCTGCATCTCCCGATACAAACAGCGTCGGTACGGCGGATATGACAGGCGCGCGGTAGTCATTTGGCAGCGTCCGCGTCGGCCATTCTTTGCACGCGGCCTGCTGTTGCCTGACGCGATAGTCGCCGAGAAACGTACCCTGTGTTTCCCGCGCGACGTCCTGCTCACGAATGAACGCCACGTCTTCGCTGCAGGTAATGGAAAGGAATAGGCCGAAGCTAAAGGCCGGATCGGCGTCACGCGCATCCGCCAGCAAATCTTTGACCAACGGATTCCAATCACCTGCGTAAGCCCGATGAATCATCCACGGCAGCATCGTCGCGCTTTTGGGTCGATAGAGCCTCGAACGCATCCACTCCGCCACCCGACCGCGATACAGAGTCGCCTTCCCCGCGCCGGCGCCAATCGAAACGCGCACCGTTCCTGAATCGAGCTTAAGTGCGACAGCGCGGAATTCCTCGCGCAGCTTTGGAAACGCCGCGCGGCACGCCGCGTCAGCGGAGCAGGAACTGAATAGCATCTCGAGCGCTGTCTGGGCGGTCTTCGCGAACGACAATGGATTGGCCGCATCGGTGGGAACGGCGCTGCCCAGGTACGCCGTGCGCACGCCGGCAGGAAAATTGCGCATATACACCTGGGCGGCCCGGGTGCCATACGATCCTGCGTAGAGATTCAGCGCGCCGTAGCCTAGGCCGCGCCGCACTTGCTCAAGATCGTTGGCGAATCGATCGAAGGTGTATTGCGTGAGGTCGGCGCGCGCTTTCAGCCGCCGTGCACAGCGCTTCACCGCCGCGACCGGAAAGACATCGCGCAGGCTGGCCCCCGGATCGCCGGCCGAATACAAGATGCAGGGCAAGGCGCCGGATTTGCCAGTTCCGCGTTGATCGATCAGCAACAGGTCGCGATCATCGAGCAGCGACGCGAAGCGCTCCGCGTAGAATCCGGCTGAACTGATGGAATCCTCACCGGGACCTCCTTGCAGCAGGACGATGGGATCGGCGAGTCTCGGCGCATGCGTGGCGGGAATTACGGCCACGCTGATCGAGAGCCGCCGGCCGCCCGGCTTGTCGGGATTTTCAGGAACGCTGAGCGTGCCGCAGCGCGCTGCCCGGGTAAGGTCGGCGAAACGGCACGAGGTAAGCACCAGGTTCCGCTTGTCCTCCGCCGCTTGAACCGCCGGCCAGAAGAGGACCGTCAATATCAGGGCGCGCAGCCAAAAGGTATTCACGCCACTAGTATAAATGGATCGGAGGTCATGGCATGCGCTAAGCTCGCAGCACTCTTGGCAGGAGTCCTCGCGCAGTCAATGGCAAACTTGCATCATGTCGTCATCGTTGGCGCGGGATTCGGAGGGCTGACCGCCGCGTTGGAACTGAGCGGGGCCGCGGTCCGCATCACCATCATCGATCAGCGCAATCATCACTTATTCCAACCGCTGCTCTACCAAGTCGCTACGGCAGCGCTCGCGACGTCGGAAATCGCCTGGCCGATCCGGTTCCTGATGCGCAAGCGCGCGGAGGTGACGACTCTGCTGGGTGTGGTCAATGGGGTCGATGCCAAAAATCATTGCGTGACCCTGGAAGATGGTGGCGCTGTGGCCTTCGACACCCTGGTTCTCGCCACCGGTGCGCGCCACGCCTATTTTGGCCACGACGATTGGGAGCCATTCGCGCCCGGACTCAAGACTCTGGAAGACGCAACTTCGATTCGCCGCAGGGTACTGTTGTCGCTCGAGCGGGCCGAGCGGGAAACCGATCCTGCGCGCCGCGCCGCGCTCCTCACCTTCGCGATCGTCGGCGGCGGACCGACCGGCGTGGAACTGGCGGGTGCCATCGTCGAATTGGTGTATCAAAATCTGCGCGGGGAATTTCGCAGTTTTGATACACGTCAGGCGCGGGTGCTGTTGATCGAGGCGGGTCCGCGGCTGCTGCCGGCGTTTGCGCCCGACCTCTCGGCCTATGCACTGAAGGCCCTCGCTCGTTTGGGCGTCGAGGTGCGGCTCGGTACTGCGGTAACCGACTGCAATTCCACGGGGGTCAGGATCGGCGATCAATACGTTCCCGCCGATGTGATCCTTTGGGCTGCCGGTGTGCGCGCATCGCCGGCGGCCGCTTGGCTCGGTGCCGCGGCCGACTCTGCGGGCCGGGCGAAGGTCGAACCGGATCTCACCGTTGCAGGACATCCAGAGATTTTCGTCATTGGCGACACCGCAACCGTCAACGTCTGGCACGGCAAACCCGCGCCCGGCATTGCGCCGGCCGCCAAACAGCAGGGAGCTCACGTCGCTCGAACCATCAAGCAGCGGCTGGCGGGCCACACTCAGCCACGGCCGTTTCGCTATCGTCATGCCGGAGATCTTGCGACCATCGGCAAGCGCTCCGCGGTGATTGATTTTGGTTGGTGCAAGCTCAAGGGTTGGGTGGCGTGGTGGGTCTGGGGCTTGGCGCATATCTACTTCTTGATTGGCTTACGCAATCGCTTTGCAGTGGCGCTGAGCTGGCTGTGGATCTACATGACCGGCAACCGCAGCGCCTGCCTCATCACCCAAGTCGATCACAATCCAAATCCGCCGTGACACAGCGCCTTTACGCCGCGCCCGCAAAAGGAGAACCTTGACGCCTATGGCAGTCGCAAAAGCAAAAACCAAGACCGCGCGAAAGCCTAAAGCCCGTGCGAAACCTAAACGCCAGCGGGGAAAGTTGGCGCCAAGCGGCACCGCGCGCGGCTTGGACGCTGCGCAGGTAGCTATCGCTTTGGACAGTGCAGAGATCGCAGAAGTAGTTGCCCAGGTCCGCAGTGCGGGCGGCGCGCCGATCGGCGCCTATCGAGATCCTCTTGGCGGCCACGCGTTGGTCTTGGCCTCATTGCCTCTCAACGCTCTGCAGCCGACGCCGTTCCAACGCGACCTGTCCCCGACGCACGCCAAGCGCCTCGCACTCAAGATCGACGAGACGGCGGCTTTCCTCGACCCGCTGATCGTGGTGCGCGGCGAGGATGCCAGGTTCTGGACACCGAACGGCCGCCATCGGCTCGCCGCGGGAAAAGTTCTCGGCCTAAAGCAGATTACCGTCTTGATCTCACCGGACGAGAATCTGGCCTACCGCATTCTGGCGCTCAACACCGAAAAGGCGCACAACCTGCGCGATCGCAGCCTCGAAGTCATTCGCATGGCGCGCAGTCTCGCCAAACGCCACGGCGGCGCGAAGGAGTCGCAGTACACGAAGGAATTCGAGGCCCCTGAACTTCTGACGCTCGGCATTGTGTACGAGAAGTCATCGCGTTTTGCCGGCGGCGCCTATAGCTCGTTTCTCAAGAAAGTAGATCGGTTTAGCGACCGTACTCTTGCGGCGAGCCTGCGCGAACGCGAAGGCCACGCATCGCGGTTGCTGGAAATCGATGCGCGTGCGAAGAAGATTATCGAAACGCTGCAGGCGCGGGGATTCAAGTCGCCGTACCTGCGCAACTACGTTGTCGCCCGCATCAATCCGGTGCGTTTTCACAAAACCAAAAAGGGCGATACCAAACCGCCCATGCCTCTCGCGCAGGCGCTGACGCGCATGGCGGCGGCAGCGAAGAATTTCAAGGTCGAGTCGGTGTCGAATCGCGATCTGGCCTGGGTCGCGGTCGGTGCCGGAGCACAGGAGTAGGGGATATGATTGAGCGGCAGATCGAGATAGCTACGCCGGACGGGCGCATGAACACGTTCATTTGCCATCCCGAGCGCGATTCGCCGCATCCGGCGGTCATTTTTTTCATGGACGCGCCGGGCATTCGCGAAGAGTTGCGCGATATGGCGCGCCGCCTCGGCACCGTGGGCTACTACGTCATGCTGCCGAATTTGTATTATCGCTCCAACGTCGAAGAGCTTGGCCCGGTCGTGGGCGAGGCGAACGTCGCGACGCGGCAGAAGGCGCTCCAGCTCATGGCCACCATCAACATTCCGCTGGTCATGCAGGATGTCGATGCGCTGCTGGCCTTTGGCGCCACGGATAAGGCCGCGTCGCGCGGTCCGATGGGATGTGTTGGCTACTGCATGAGCGGGCAATACGCCATCAATGCGGCCGTTCGGCACAAAGAGCGCATTCGCGCGGCGGCTTCGATGTACGGCGTGGCATTGGTGAGCGACAAGCTTGACAGCCCGCATTTGGCTGCGCAGCGTACCGATGCTCGCCTGTATTTTGGATGCGCCGAAAATGATCCCTACGCGCCCCAGGAAATGATCGATCGGCTGCGGGCGGAAATTGCCGCCAGGGGCGGCAATGCGGAAGTCGAAATTTATCCCGGCACCGCCCACGGATTTGGCTTTCCATCGCGTCCCGCGTACGACAAGCCGGCGGCGGAGCGCCATTGGGAGCGCCTTTTCACGCTGTTTGGCGCCGCGCTGAAATGACAGCGGCGCCGCGCCAGAATGCCATCCTTGATGAGTCGTTAATCGGACCCCGCTCCATTGCGGGGCGCAAGATCCGAACTCGAGCATAGTGCTGTCGCAGGGGGGATCCTTGCTTCGACCCTCGCAGTCTTCTCTTCGTTTCGAACGCCGGAGCAGGTCCCGTATTCTGTATAAGGCGCCGGCTTGGGTCTCACGGTCAATCGCAAAATCCGGCGCCTTTGCGCAGATAGATCGCCCGTTGCTATTCAGGCACGTGAATGTGCGCTTTGATGTGCTTTAAATTGGCGACGATGGTAAAGGTCATGATGACCAGCAGCGACCACGAGCTCCATTTGCCGATGTGCACGGTGGCCCACGCGCCGATCTGATTCGGATAGCGCCAGACGCCGAAAAACGTACTGACGTTTTCCGCCAGCCAAATGAAGAAGCCGATGAGCACGAAGGACAGCAGCAAGGGCATGCTGCGTTTCCGGTGCAGCGGAATGAAAGTAACGGTGGCCCTCGCGTAGAGCCCCAAGGCGCACGCGACGATGTACCAGCGACAATCACCGATGTAATGATGCGTGAAGAAGTTGGCGTAAATGGCCAGTGCGATGAGCCAGGCCATCCAATAGGGTGGATGATGGCGGACGCGAAGCTCAAACAGCCGCCACGCCTGTATCACGTAGCTGCCCACCGCCGCATACATGAATCCGGAAAACAATGGCACGCCAAACAGCTTGGTGTAGCCCGGATCGGGATAGCTCCAGGATGCGACTGAGTGCGAGGTCTTGAAGACCTCGAGCAGGAATCCAACAGCGTGGAATAGACAAATGGCCTTAAGTTCATCGAAGGTTTCAAGCTTGAATAACAGCATTGCTGCCTGCACGACGATGGCATAGAGGAGCAACAGGTCGTAGCGCGGGATCCCGAACACCCCGGCGCGCGGCATTGAGAACACGGCCGCAAAGAATAGGCCGACAAAGGTGCAGGCGCGAACTTGCTTCAAGCCGAAGGCTAGGAATTCCAGCGCCGCATCCCGCATGCGAACACCATAGGGACGCAATGTGGCCCCGCGCAGGCGAAAAAATGGCAAACAAAGGCGCCCCGCGCGAGCGCAAACATGGCCAATCATGGCGCGGGTGCACTAATATGCCGCGATGAGCGCTCCGCACGAAGTCACGCCTAGGCTTGCGGCAACCACCATCCTGGTGCGGGCGCGCGGCGATCAACCCGAGTTGCTGTTGCTGAAGCGCGGCGAGCATGCGCGCTTCATGCCGAACGCGTATGTGTTTGCCGGCGGCGCGCTCGATCCTAACGATGAAAGCGCTGATGTCTACTCTATGTGCGACGGATTGGACGATGCGCACGCGAGCGAGCAATTGGAATTGCCGTCCAACGGCCTGCGATTTTTCGTGGCCGCCGTGCGCGAAGCGTTTGAGGAATGCGGATTGCTGCTGGCTTACGATGATCGCGGCGAAATTGCGGACTTATCATCCTGGGATGAATCGCGGCTGCGCGAAATACGGCTGCAGATCTCTGCCGGCCGGCTCACTTTCGCCGAGCTTTGCCGCGCACAGGGCTGGCGCGTCGCGGTCGACAAACTCGCATTTTTTAGCCATTGGATTACCCCGCCCGGCAGTGTGCGATTCGACACAAGGTTTTTTCTGTGCTCGGTGCCGCCGCACCAAACCGCGAGTCTCGCGGGCAACGAAATGTCGCAGTTGGTTTGGCGCACCGCCGCTGAAGCGCTGGCGGAGCATGCGAGTAAAAAACTGTTGCTGATGTATCCGACCCGCTCGATATTGAAAGAAATCGCTGCGATGCGCGGTATCGACGAATTGTTCGATTTTGCCAGCCGACCCCGCAAGATTGTCCCGATTACGCCGGTCCTGCCGCCGGGGATTCGCGCCTAGTCCTCGACATCCCTCGCGGCGGACTGAGCCGCGTAAATCTTGCGCACCGCTTCCATCGTATCGGCGTCTTCGACGCGCTTGTCGTCGCGATAGCGCTTGACCCGCGCGAGGCGCAGCGCCAGTCCTCCTGGATAGCGGCTGCTGGCCTGCAGATCGCTGAACGCAATTTCCACCACCAGCTCGGGGAGAATGTAGACGGTGCCGGCGTCGCGGCGAATCTCGCGGGCAAGAAATGCCTGGGTTTGCCAGGTCAGCATGGCGTCAGTGAGCCCTTTGAAGGTCTTGCCGAGCATGACGTACTCGCCGGACGCAGGATCCATCGCGCCGAGGTGCAGATTCGACAGCTTGCCGGTACGTCTGCCATAACCCCACTCGGCGCCGAGCACGACCAGATCCAGCGTATGGACTCGCTTGATCTTCAGCCAGCTTGCACCGCGATTGCCGGCTTCATAAGGCGCGTCCAGCGCCTTGGCCATGACGCCCTCGTGGCCGGCGGCAAGAGCGGCCTCATAAAAAGCACGTGCGGCAGGTTCGGAATCGGTGACCAGCCGTGGGATCAGCCGCGATGCGGGAACGGCCCTGGTCAGAGCGGCAAAACGCTCCTGAGTCGTGCAGGTGGCTATGCTCTCGGCGCCAAAACGCAGGCAATCGAAAAAAAATGCGTCGATCGGCAATGCGCTGCGCGAGGCTTCGACATTCAATTTGCGGCCGAAGCGCCGCATGGTCACTTGAAACGGATGCGGGCGTCCCGACGCGTCGAATGCGATTGCCTCGCCGTCGAGGACCAGCGTGTGCTCTGCAAAGTTGCGCGCGAGTTCGGCGATTTCCGGGATGGCCGCGGTGATCTCGTTCAGGCTACGCGTGTAAATGCGCACTTCTTCACCCAGCTTGTGCACTTGAATGCGCGCTCCGTCCATCTTCCATTCAAACGCCGCTGCGCCGCGTATTTCCCGCAGGGCTTCGGTGACATCGGCGGCTGTCTGCGCCAGCATGGGCGACACCGGCGAGAACAGTTCAAGCTGAAATTTCGCCAGCGCCTCAAGGCCCGCGCGCAGCGCGGCCGAAGCCACCATCCCTAGACTCTTTGAGTACATCGCCGCCCGGCGCACGGCTGCGATCGGCAGTTCGGCGGCCGCGGCAATGGCATCGACCATGACGCCGGCCAGTGCGCCCTGCCGCAGCTCGCCAATCAAGAGACGCAGCAGGAACTGCTGCTCCGCCGCCGTCGCGCGCGCGAACAGCTTCTGCAACGCGGCTGCGCGCCGCGCCGCGGAGCCGCTGCCGCGCATGCCGGCGAGTTCCGACAGCTT
>Ga0265770_1000023_pt1 | contig 15189 bp, 8 predicted proteins | sample NZEome_2_FD_200838 | JGI IMG/M metagenome (GOLD analysis project Ga0265770, IMG submission 200838) | Metatranscriptome of rhizosphere microbial communities from Maridalen valley, Oslo, Norway - NZE1 (Metagenome Metatranscriptome) | ecosystem: Host-associated > Plants > Roots > Rhizosphere > Soil ... | reverse complement strand
GAATGATAATGGAGGAACCATCCTGCTTTAAGAGAAGTGCATGAACAAAGATACGCCGGAGCCGACGGCGAATGCCGCAGAGGCAGAGGAGCGCGCCAATTCGCGCCTGCTGCCGCAACTCGAGATGATGGCCGGCGCCCTGTGGGCCTCGTCGGTGCGCAATACGCTGTTTCTATTTTCGGGCTCCATATTTTTCGTCGTTGCGGCAACCGCCTACGGCCAAATTCGGCTCAATAACTGGAATCAGCCTTTCTATGATGCCCTGTCGCGCAAGGATTTTGCGCAATTCATCCAGCAACTGGGCGTGTTTGGAATAATCGCCGGAGCGCTGCTGGTCCTCAATGTAGGCCAGCGATGGCTCGGCGAGACCCTCAAGATCAAGCTGCGTCAAGGTCTGGTCCAAGACTTGATACAAAACTGGCTGGTACCCGGCCGCGCCTTTCGGCTGACGAATGCGGGACCGATGGGCGTGAATCCGGACCAGCGCATGCACGAGGATGCGCGCCACCTCACCGAGCTGTCCACCGATCTGGGCATCGGATTGCTGCAATCGACGATTCTGCTGGCGAGCTTCGTGAAAGTACTTTGGGGATTGTCCAACAATTTCGCCTTTCACTTCGATGGGCGGCAAATTGTGATTCCGGGATACATGGTCTGGGCGGCGGTCGTGTATTCAGGATCCGCGTCGCTGCTCAGCTATTGGGTGGGCCGCAGTCTCGTCGATCGCAACGCGGAGCGCTATGCACGCGAGGCGGATCTGCGCTTTTCGCTGGTACGAGTCAATGAGCACATCGACGCCATTGCCTTGAGTGAAGGCGAGCCCGACGAGGCGCGGCGCATTCAAATGGATCTCAAGGGCGTGCTCGCCGCCACCGCGCGGTTGGTGACCGGCCTGACCAACCTCACCTGGGTCACGGCCGGCTATGGATGGTTCACCCTGGTCGCCCCGATTCTGGTCGCCGCGCCCCTGTATTTCGCCGGCAATCTTACCTTTGGCGGCCTGATGCTGGCCTCCGGCGCCTTCATGCAGGTCCAATCCTCATTGCGCTGGTTCGTCGACAATTTCAGCACCATTGCCGATTGGCGTGCGACCTTGCTGCGCGTGGCCGGATTCAGGCGCGCCGTGATCGAAACCGACATCATGCACGATGTGGAAAACCGCATTTCGTACGTCGCGGGGAAAGCCGGAGAGTTCAACGTGAACGATCTGCAGATTTGCTCGCCGGGCGGATCCACGATGCTTCAGGAGCAAAAAGTGCAGATCAAGCGCGGCGAGCGCGTGCTGATCGTGGGCGAATCGGGAACCGGGAAGACCCTGCTGTTTCGCGCCCTTGCGGGCCTATGGCCCTGGGGGTCGGGCACTGTCACGCACCCAGTCGACGAGGAGATGCTTTACGTGCCACGCACGCCCTATTTTCCTCCCGGCACGCTGCGCGAAGTTCTCGCCTACCCTAAATCGACGAGCAAGTTTGAATCCAAGGCGTGCGCCGATGCGCTGGCGCGCGTGGGCCTGGAACGCTTGACGCCGCTGCTCGATTCGACGCAGCGCTGGGACCGCGAATTGAACGAGGATGAGCAACACGCGCTGTCCTTGGCACGCGTCATCACGCACCGGGCGCCCTGGCTAGTGATCGACGAGGTGCTCGACTCCCTGGACGACAGGCAGCTTAACCGCGCCGTCGACATATTCACCAAGGATCTTGCACAATCAGCCATCATCCACATCGGCCGGACCGACGCTCACCATGTCTTTTCCAGGGTTCTGCACTTGATAATGGATCCCACGGCAAAGAAGCTGAAAGTGCTTGGGGCCGCGCCTGCTCCCCCGACCGCGCCCGCTCCCCTGGCGGCGGCGAGCCAAAAGTCATGAAAAACCGCAGTCTTGCGCCGGTTGAGCTCGCCTCATTGCCCGACGAGGAATTGCTCGAAGCCGTGCAGCGGCAGACCTTCGGCTTTTTTTGGGAAGCGGCGCATCCGGTGAGCGGTCTCGCGCCGGATCGCTGTAAAACCATCGCAGGACCCGCCGATGATCTGGTGGCTACCGGCGGCTCGGGCTTCGCCGCGATGGCACTCATCGTCGGCGCGCAGCGCGGCTGGATCACGCGTGCCGCCGCCGCCGAGCGCGTCGGACACATGCTGGATCTGTTGAGCCGTGCCACCTGCTATCACGGCGCCTTTCCGCACTTCATGAATGGACGCACCGGCGCGACCATTCCCTTCACGCGCAAGGACGATGGCGGCGATCTGGTCGAGACCTCCTTGCTGATCATGGGACTGCTTTGCGCCCGGGAATATTTCAGCCGCGCGAGCGCCGATGAAGCCAAAATCCGCGGACTGGTTAATTACATCTGGAATGACGTGGAATGGGATTGGTATACGCGCGGCCGGCCGGTGCTGCAGTGGCACTGGAGTCCCAATAACGGTTGGGCGTTGGAACTCGATATCCGCGGTTGGAACGAATGTCTGATCACCTACCTGCTCGCCGCCTCGGCGCCGCGTTATGCCATCGATCCCGGCGCGTATCACCAGGGCTTTGCAGTCGGGCGGAATTTCCTCAACGGCAAGCCTTACTACGGCATCACGCTGCAGTTGGGCGCGCCATTCGGGGGTCCGCTGTTCTTGTCGCAATACTCCTTCTGCGGAATCGATCCGCGCGGCTTGAAGGACCGCTACGCCGATTACTGGGACCAAAACGTCAGCCATGTACGCATCAATCACGCGCACTGCACGGCGAATCCCCTGCATCACAAAGGCTACGGCGCGTCCTGCTGGGGTCTGACCTCGAGCGACGGCGCCGATGGCTATGCCACGCACGCCCCTGACAACGATGACGGCACCATTTCACCCACCGCGGCGCTGTCGAGCATGCCCTACGCACCCCAGGAGGCCATGCAAGCCCTGCGCCATTTTCTCACGGTTTACGGCGAGAAGATTTGGGGCCGCTTTGGCTTCGTCGACGCGTTCTGCGAGTCCAAAGATTGGTACGCGGATACCTACCTCGCCATCGATCAAGGACCGATCGTGGTGATGATTGAGAATCACCGCACCGGTCTACTATGGGACCTGTTCATGAAGGCGCCCGAAATCCAAGCAGGGCTGCGGGCATTGAGCTTCAGCCGTTGATGGAGCCGCTCGGTCGCTGGATTGAGCGGCAATATCGGCACAGCGCGGCCGCCATGATGCGCAGCGTCTCCCCGGTCGGCATCGTTAAAGACAGGCCCGGCTTCGCGCAAACGGTGCGGCCGCGGAAAGGCTCCGTGGTCGCCTCGCCCGTGCCGGGCGCCTATGATCCGGAGCCGGATTATTTTTTCCACTGGTTTCGCGATTCCGCGATCGTGATCGATGCCTTGCGCATCTTGTACGAAGACGGCGGCCTGGACGGTGAGTTCTTCGCGCACTTCGCGGACTTTGTGCGCTTCAGCCTGGCGCTGCAGGATCTGGACGGGCGCGCCTTAGGTGTGCCGCCTTGGCGCGATGCGGTGGCTCCTGAGTATCTTCAATACGTGCGGGCCGAGGCGGATCTCTCGGCGGCTCATGGCGAGGCGCTCCTGGGCGAGACTCGGGTCAATCCCGACGGCACGCTGGACATTTCCAAATGGCCGCGCCCGCAATTTGACGGGCCGGCGATGCGCGCGATTGCCCTGCTGCGTTGGCAAAATACGCTCCGCTTGGAGAATGACCTGGCATCGGCAGCTGATGCGCTGCTGCGGGCGGACCTGCGCTTCACGCTGCGTCACTGGCGGGAAGCCAGTTTCGACATTTGGGAGGAGGAAAAGGGACTGCACTATTACACGCTGCGCGCAGCGGCGCGGGCACTGCAGGCCGGCGCGGATTGGTTCGAGCGGCGTGGTGAAGGGGCGGATGCGGCGGCATGCCGCTCCGAGTCGAGCGCGATCTTAAGCACCCTGGACGGCTTCTGGCGCGAGGATTTGCAATTCTACAAATCGCGCATTTTGGAATCGCGCGCGCCCTCGACCAAGGAGCTCGATATCTCGGTCATTTTCGCGGCGATTCACGCGGGCGAGGACTCCGCAACCCACTCCGTGCTGGATCCTCGCATGCACGCGACGCTGGCAAGACTGGAGGCATTGTTCGACGCCGAATACGCCATCAATAGAAATCGCGGCGCTCGCGGAGCTGCGATGGGCCGCTACGCAGGCGATGTTTATTATTCGGGCGGCGCCTATTATTTCTCGACCCTGGCGGCGGCGGAATTTTGCTTTCGCGCCGCGGCGCGCCCGGGGGCGCGCTCACCGGCGGCGACGCAGCTGACGGCCCGCGGCGATGCATTCCTGGAAACGGTTCGCGCGTACACTCCGCCGAGCGGCGAGATGTCAGAACAGTTTGATCAGCATACCGGCGTGCAGCGGTCCGCTCAGCAGTTGGCATGGAGCTACGCGGCGTTTATCAGCTGCACGCACGCGCGCCGGCAAGTTATCCCGTCTGGCGAATAGGCGCGGCGGCATCGCGGATCACGGCCGGTGGCGCCTGGCGCAGAAGCTCGACAAACGCATCCGCGGGGATCGCCGGACTCATTAGAAATCCTTGAATGGCGTCGCACCCTTCGGCCTGCAGGAACTTGAGCTGCGCCTCGGTGGTCACGCCTTCGGCAACGATTTTGAGACTCAAGGTGTGCCCGAGCGCAATAATGGCGCGCACGATTGCTGCATCGTCGGGATCCGCGCTGATGTCGGCGACGAATGAGCGATCGATCTTCAGCGTATCGAGCGGAAAGCGCTTCAAATAATTCAACGAGCAATAGCCCGTGCCGAAATCATCGATGGCAAGCGCAAATCCGAACTCCTTGAGCGCCAGCAGCGAACGGCGGCCCGCTTCGGCATCGCGCATCAGGATGCCTTCGGTCAGTTCCAGCTCAAACAGCGCGGGCGACAGTTTCGCCTGAGTGACGGCATCGCTGATCCTGAGCACGCCTTCCGGATGCAGAAAATCGCGTCCGGACACATTCACCGCAATGCGCGGCGGCTTAAGTCCTGCGGCACGCCACTGCGCAAGATCGCGACACACCCGCTGCAATGCCCATTTGCTGATATCGGCAATCAGCCCCGTCTCCTCGGCGATGGCGATGAAGTCGGCGGTCGGGATCTGACCTCTTGAGGGGTGAAACCAGCGCAGCAGCGCCTCTCCGCCCATCACCTTGAGAGATCGTGCGCCGTATTTGGGCTGGTAATAGACTTCGAGGCTTGAATCTTCGACGGCGCGCCGCAATTCCATCTCCAGCGACAGACGCTTCAACGCGCGCGCATTGACCGCGCAGTCGTACACGCGCAGCTGATTTCGGCCGCTCGATTTGGCCTCATACATGGCGGCCTCGGCATTCTTCAGCAGGCTCTGCTCATCATCGCCATGTTCGGGATACTTGGCGATGCCGATACTGGATGTAACAACCAGCTCGTAACTCGCCTGCAAATAGGGCTCCGCGTGCGCGGTCAGTATTTTCTCCGCCGCCTGCTCCGCATGCATCGTATCGGTCAAACCGGTAAGCACAACCATGAACTCATCGCCCCCCAAACGGGCGATTTGGCCTTGCACCCCTTCAATGCCGGTCTGGTCGACCGCGCCCTGCAGCCTCTCCGCAACTTGGCGCAGCAGCGCATCGCCGGTTCCGTGACCCAAGGTGTCATTGACGCGCTTGAATTGATCCAAGTCGACGTATAGCAACGCCACATGCCGATGACGCCGTCGCGCCTCCGAAAGCGCTTGCGATAAGTAGTCGCGAATCCATTCGCGGTTGGGGAGCCCGGTTAGCGCGTCGAAATACGCCAGCCGCTGTATCCGCGCATCGGTTTCCTTGCGCGCGGTAACGTCGCGAATGATCGCGAGGGCTTGCCCGCCCAAGTTCGGCAAGTAACGGCATTCGAAGTGGCGGCTCGAGGCGGACTTGGTCTCGAATGAAAATTCAAATGCCGCCGGCTCGCCGCGCAGCGCCGAGCTCAGACAGTCCATCGCCTGCCCGCGTTTGGCCGAGGGTAGCAGATCGAACAGCGATTGCGGTCCGCTCTCTTGCCCGGGAAAATGCGGCAATCCGGCGACGGGGCTGAAACAATGGCCGATGGAACCGGCGCTGTCCACAAGAAAGATGCCGTCGGGTATCGCCTTCAGCAATGCCGCATTCTTTTGTTCACTGAAGCGCAGCGCCTCGATGGTGCGCGCACCGCGCATGACGTATCGGATGCGGTGGGTCAAGAGTGTCCAATTGATAGGCTTGACGATGAAGTCCGTCGCGCCTGCCTCGTACGCCTGATCGATCGATGCCGTGTCGTCGCATCCGGTCACCATTACGATGGGCAAATCCGCGCCGCCCGGCAGAAAGCGAATGTTGGCACAGGCTTGATAGCCGTCACCTTCCGCCATTTCCACGTCGAGCAGCGCAATATCCGGCATGCGCAGCGCGCACGCAGCAACCGCCGCATCACCGCTGGCCACGGACTGCACGGCGAAACCCGCCTCTTTGAGCATGGCGCCCGCGATCTCACGCAAGATCGCATCGTCATCGGCGATCAGCACGCGAACGGGTTTGACCTGGGATTTCATGCGGATTTTCGCATTTCCAGCTGCAGCTCGTCGCGCACGCGACTGTGCAGCAGCTGAATCTGCGTGTAAGTCGCGCGTGCGCCGGAAAAATTCGCCGCCCGCGCCGCTTCTTCGAGTTCGCGGCACAGCTGCGCCAAATCGTTGGCGCCGACGTTGCCATTGTATGAGCGCCAAGCGTGGGCGGCGCGCGCCAGTTCCGCACCGTTCCCGGATTCCAACGATTGTTCGATCGTTTCGATGAGTCGGCGAGAGTCCATCAAATAGAGTTCGCCGATATGCGTGAGCATGTCTTTGGGTCCGCTGCGCGGCAAGGCGCGCAGCGCATCCAGCGTCGCGCCATCGAGAAGCGGTGCACCGGCGCTCGCCGCCGCGCCGGGCGCCGCTGGATCCGGCATCACGGACTCAGTCTTACGCTTGACCAGCCAGCGCGCGAGAATGCCGTGCAGCGCCTCGCGGCGGAAGGGCTTTGCCAAATGGTCGTCCATGCCGGCCGCGAGACACGCCGCACGCCCTGCGCTCGTGACATCGGCGGTCAAGGCAATGATGGGAATATGCACGCCGGCCTGCTCGCGCGCGCGCAACGCCCGCGTCGCCGAAAATCCGTCCATCACCGGCATTTCGCAGTCCATCAAGATGGCGTCAAAAGAGCGCGATTGAATAATGTCGAGGGCGTGCTGGCCGTGGTGAGCTGTTTCGACTTCCAGTCCCAACGAAGTCAGCATGCCGATGGCCACTTCGCGATTCAGGGGTTGATCTTCGACGACCAAAATTCTGCCGTGCAGCGCAGGCAGCGCTCCCGCAGGCTTCTTCAAGGCAACGGTTCTTTCAGTCAGCGGCGTGCTGTCATCGGCACAGCCGATCAACGCCCTGTGCAGCTCGGCCAGCCGTATCGGCTTGGTAAGCTCAGTGTCCAGCAACCCCTCGTCGCTCGCGCCTCTCGAGCTTAAGCTGACGAAGCTTAGGAGACGAATGGTGCGCAGATTCTTTCCCAGCCGGCCGCGCACTTCTTGCCACAGGCTCATCGCATCGCCAATCAGGCAGTCGTCGATAATCAGCGCGTCATATTTAGGACCGGTCGCGGCGCTGAGCGCTTCCGCCAGCGATGCAACCTCGGTCGGCCGCCCGGTCCAGGCTCGCAACGTCTTGCCCAGCAGCATTCGCGCCGCTGCATTTTCATGGACCACCAGAAGCCGAATGCCATTCAGGCTGCGGGGCGGCGCCGGCATTTTCGCTGACGGATCGGCAAGGGGCAGCGACAGCTCGAACGAGAATGTCGAGCCTTCGCCGGGCGCGCTGCTCACTTCGAGCCGCCCGCCCATGAGTTCAATGAGCTGGCGCGAGATCGCGAGCCCAAGACCGGTACCGCCGAAGCGGCGCGTGGTCGACGCGTCTTCCTGGGCGAATTCTTCAAATATCCTGGCCTGGCTTTCCGGCGCGATGCCCACTCCGGTATCCGCCACTTCAACCCGGATGTTAAGCGCTCCGTCGGCGGCGCCCGATGAGCTCAGGCGTAAAATGACCTCGCCGCGCTCGGTGAATTTCAGCGCGTTGCCGCCGAGATTCACGAGCACCTGGCGCAGCCGCACCGCGTCGAGCTTCACCCGGGGTAGCTTGGCCGCCGGCGAGTCGCACAATAGTTCAATGCCCTTGGTGGCGGCTCGCGCAGCCAGCATTTCCACGGTCTGCTCCAGGATTTCCGTCAAGTCGCATTCAACGGAATCCAGCTGCAGCCGTCCGGCTTCGATCTTCGAGAAATCCAGCACGTCATCGACAATGGCCAACAGTGAATCCGCGGAACGATGGATCGCCTCGGCAAAGCGCCGCTGCGACCGGTCGATGTGCGTGTCGAGCAACAGACTGGTCATCCCCAGAACACCGTTCATCGGCGTACGCAGCTCATGGCTCATCCGAGCCACGAAGTCGCTCTTGGCGCGGCTGAGAACCTGCAGCTGCTGATTGCGCTCCTCAAGTTCGTGCGTTCTGATGCGTACCGTATGCTCAAGTTCGCGGGCGTAGCGCAGTTCCCGTTCACGGCGCTGTCGCTGAAAGCGCCATAGGTAGGCGAGAATTCCCAGGCCGATCAGAAAATACACGATCCGCGCAGCCAGCGTGTTCCACGGAGCCGGCGCCACGTGCACCGGAATGGTCAAGCTATCCTCGCTCCATATGCCGTCGGCATTTGCCGCGCGTACTTTGAAGGTGTAGTCGCCCGCTTGCAAATTGGCATAGGTTGCCCGATGCGTGGTTCCCGCATCGATCCAGCCGCTGTCAAATCCCTCGAGCTGATACGAGTAATGGTTGTCAGCAGGCGAGGTAAAATCCAGTGCGGAAAAATCCAGGGTGATCAACTTGTCGTCGTAAGCCAATGCCAATGGACGTTTGGCGTTGGGCAGTTCTTGCGCCGTCAGGGGCTGGTTGAGCTTCGAGGCCATGGTCAACACCACCGGGGGGGCGCTTCCCTCGGCGCCGATCAGCTCCGGCGAAAACGCGTTGAAGCCATGATTGCCGCCGAAATACAAAATCCCGTCGTTGCTTCTAAAGTGCGCGTTGACATTGAATTCTTCGTCTTGCAGTCCGTGAACCTGATGGAAAATCTTGACGCTATGCGAGCGCGTGTCGAAGCGCGCCAGGCCGTTGTTGGTGCTCAGCCACAAACGCCCTTCGCGATCGGACTCGATGCCCCAGACTACTTGGCTCGGCATTCCCCTGAGGCCCGATTGGTTCTCAAATTGCACCGCCTCCGGCTTCGCCGAAGTGCCGATGACGCGATCAAGCCCACCGCCTGCGGTCCCGACCCACAAGTCGCCGTGCGGATCGATGTGCAGCGCGTAAACGGTATCGTCGCTGAGGCTCTTCGGGTCGCGATCATCGCGGCGGTAAGCATGGAAATGGCCGGATTTTGGCTGAAATACATTGAGTCCGCCGCCGACGGTGCCGATCCAGAGATTGCCGAGCGAGTCCTCCGCGATGGCGCTGGCCTTGGAGCTGCTGAGCGAGTTCGCTGCCGCGCCGTATGGATAGCGCGTGATCTTGTCGGTCGCCGGATTCATGCTGGCCAGACCGCCGCGAAAGGTTCCGATCCAGAGTATGCCCTGCCGATCTTCGTATAACGACATGACGCCGTCGGCGGGCAGCGTGTTGGGATCGCCCGCGCTCGAGCGATAAGCGCGCAGCTTGCCGCTTGCGAGATCGAGCCGGTCGAGACCGCCCGCCATCGTACCGATCCACAAGCTGCCGTGGTGATCGTTCAGCAACGCCATGACGCGGTCGTCCGACAATTGCGGGCCGCCGGCGGATTCGTCGGTCCCATAGCGGCGCTCGCGACCGGTGCCGGTGTCGATTTCGATCAATCCGGCGCCTATGGTTCCCACCCACACTTTTCCCGCGCCATCCTCTGCGAAGGATTCAATTTGCGCGCCGCGAAAAGCATCGCTGAAATAGTGACCCAGCAGCCAACTGCGCGGATTCCAGTGGCTCGCGCCGCCTTCGCGCGTCCCGACCCAGAGGACGCCGCCGCGATCCTGGTACAAGGACAGCGCATCGGCGTCGCGAAGGCTTTGCGGGTTGTCCGCATCGTGACCATAGCGCACGAACGAGTCCGAGCTGCGGTCAAGTAGATCCAAGCCGTCCGCGGTGGCGATCCATAGCCGTTGCGCATCGTCCTCAAGCACCGCCCAGACATGATCGTGACTCAGCGAGCGCGGATTGCTCGAGTCATGCTTGAATAACGTGAAGCGACCGCCGTTCTGATCGAGGCGCGCGAGGCCGCCACTAACGGTGCCGATCCATAGTGCCCCGGTGTGATCTTCACGAATGGCGCGAACGCGCAAGTCGCTGACCTGTGCAGCGCTCATCGCCGCGCCGTAGGTAACGAATCCGTCGGCCGTCGCATCATAGCGGCTGAGTCCGCCGTCGCTGCCAACCCAAATTCGACCTTCATGATCGCTGTACAGCGCGCCGATGGCATCCGATGGCAAAGAATAGGCGTCCGAATCCCGATGACGATAATGTCGCGCAGTGCCCGTGCGTGGGTCGAGAATGTCAAGCCCGTGGTCCTTGGTACCGGCCCAGATGAAGCCTTTGGAATCGATCAACAGGACCCGCACGCCGTCGCTGGCGAGCGATTGCGGCTGCTTTGGGTCGTGCCTGAATTGTTGGAAGGCTTCAGTTCGTCGGTCCCAGCGCGCCACGCCGCCGCCCTCCGTCGCGAGCCACAGATCGCCCCGCGCGTCTTCGGCGATCGACCAGACGTAGTCGCTGGCGAGCCCGTGCTCATTGCCGCGCTCGCGGCGAAACTGCCGAACCGTGTAGCCGTCGTAGCGGTTTAGGCCCGCCTCGGTGGCAAGCCAGATGTATCCCTGTGAATCCTGCAGGATGCTGTTGATGGTGCTCATGGAGAGCCCATCGCGCATGGTCAGGTGCTCGAAATACATCGGCCGCGTGGCCGGTGTCGGCGCGCCGGCCAGCGCGACAGCGCTCAGCATCGCCGTCGCTAGGCAGGCAAAGAAAACATTGTAAACGCGCCTGCGATTCGGCATGGGAGCTTTCAGTTATTCAGGCTGCGGAACATCGACGCCCGTATAGCCATCGCTCCATGAATAGCCATCGCTCCACGAATAGCCGTCGCTCCATGAATAACCATCGCTCCACGAATAGCCATCGCTCCACGAATAGCCGTCGCTCCACGAATAGCCGCTGCTCGCGGTGTAGGCGCCATTCCACAGCAAGCCGTCACCCAGCAACGGCACGTCCTCCAGCAGCGTTCCGACCACGGGAATTTTCGACACCAGCGAGCCGACGCCGAACAGCAAGGATTGCACCGGGTTCGCACTCGCGGAGACTTGCATGATGTAGAAATTGCCGTTGGCGTCCTCGTTCGCGCGTCCGCCGTAGTGTTGCAAGCCGAGGAGGTCAAGCGTCACATTGATGCCCTGGTTCGCGCAACCCGAAGCGTTGCTATACGCCGCATCGTGTGCGTCCACCAAACCCGCGCCCTGCTGGAAGACGCTGTAGGCCAGATTTCCCGACGAATTGACCGCCGGATGCGCGCCGGACATGAGATGACACTTCACTTGATCCGGCGTCAACCGCGGGTTCACCTGCAGCATCAGTGCAACGACGCCGCTCACCGTCGCGGCTGCCTGCGACGTGCCCGACATCGTCATGTCGCTGTACGGTTCGGTGAACCACGAGGGATACTCTTGCGCCAAGGTACCGTTGTTGGGCGCATAGGCCATGATGTGGCCGCCCATTCCCAGCACATCGGGCTTCACGAAGCCCTCGAAAGTAGGACCCGCCGACGAGAACGAGGCCAATCGATACTGACTTACCTGCATGGGAAAATAGTTGTCCGTGACTGCGCCCACGGTGATCACGTAGGGAACATTGCCGGGGGCATTGATGGACAAGGGATCCGGCCCGCGATTGCCCGCGGCCGCGACGACCACGATTCCGTTGGCCCAGGCGGCCATCACAGCCTGGTTCAAAGGATCTTGCCAGTATGGACCTGAAGGCGGCGCGCCCAAGGACAAATTCAGCACGCGAATGCCGTAGCGCAGCCGCTGATTGATGACCCATTGAACGGCGCTGATCACATCCGAATACAGACCCTGACCGTTGCTGTCCAGTGCGCGCACCGCGACCAGATTGACGCCTGGCGCGACGCCCTGAAATCGGCCCGTGGTTGCAACCCCGCTGCTGGCAATGATGGACGTCACGTGAGTGCCGTGACCATACGGATCGTTGATGTCTCGGCTGTAGGTCTCGAGCAGTGGCGGCAGGTAGTAATTCGGGTTCTGCCGCGCGAGAATCACGTCATATTGGGCCAGTATGCGGCTATTGCCACCCGCTCCGCTTTGGTCCGGCCCTTCCTGATTCCAAAGTCCCGAATCGATGACGGCTACGGTGACGCCGCGGCCGGTCATGCCGCCGGCCTGCAGATTCGCCGCATCGACTTCGCTCGGATAATACGTCTCGGGCAGCGTCCCCATGGAACTGGCAACGACGGCGGAATCATCGTAGACCTGAAGCTGCGGCGCGCCTGCGGCGCGCAGCGCCGCCATTTCGCGCTCATCGAGCGCCGCGGCGACCGCGCGGATGACGCTCAAATCGCCGGTCACGATGCCGCCCGCTTGGGAAACCGCACGACGAGCCATCTCGGCGCTCTGGGACTGAACGATGTAGCGGTGACGAGAATAGGATGCCGCGACACCCTGGTGCGGGGGCAACCATGCCAGCGCCGGCGATTTCACCGCGCTGCTGCGTGCCGCGCGATTCTTCGAAGCCGACGGGTTAGCGCGGAAATTCGACGCCGTCAGACACAGCGTGCAGCCGATTATGACAGACGGCAGCAACCAATTCCGTTGCGCGTTGATTCGTGACATGTTGCGTTTTTTCCAGTTGCTGCGGGTGTTCGTCTACGCAACATTCTCGGTGATTCCCCGCGTCTAAAAACAGCGACAGTCACCATAACGACCGTGCGCACGTCACAATAATCGCTGCGGTTCTTCATATGTAAATACAGGAGCCAAGGCTGCTGCCGAGGCGCGTGCTAGGGCTGAGCTCGTGCAACATAAGCACGATGCAAATGCGCAACAATCGAGCGCTCGCTTTAGAACCGCAATATTTTGTTCAGCGCCAAAACCGTGAGCAGCGCCGTCAGGAAAGAAATCAGGATCGTGACCGTCACGCCGGCGATGCCATCCCGGTGCTCGCGATACCAAAGATCCATGCGGCCCCGGCGCGTGTGCAGACGGATGGCGCGGTCCGCGCCTGCGAATGTTACCGCCGCGTAGAGCATGCCATCGCTGCGTCTGGCGTACGTAATCAGACGGCGATACTGCAGGTAGCGCAGCGGCAGTTCGAGTTTTGCGGTGATCAGCTTGCCGCGAATTTCTTCAGGAAACTCGGAAGGGTCCAGGCTTTGCAATTTGCCGTCCTTGTTCCACGCCTCGCCCTCGCTCAAGGGGTGCATCGCAAGCCACAACAGCTGCTCGCTCGAAACTTGCACATCCTCGTCGATGTTCTCGCGGTAGTAGTACAAACCGTGCAGGATGCGGTCTTCGTCGTCTCGGCTCATTTTAAGTGGTATCGAATAGTCTAAACTGGCAACATGCCTAGGGATGGCGGCTGAGAAAGGCAACGCACTGATTCTACATCGCTCGCTTTGGGGTGCCCAATGCGCGTTGCTGCTGGCGCTGCTGCTCGCGGCGGGCAATTCATCGGCCGGGAGCATATTGTTCATCGGCAATAGCTTTACCTTTGCCTATGGCTCGCCGGTCAGGTACTACCGCGCAGACAGCGTGACTGATCTTAACGGCGGGGGCCAAGGCGCTGTGCCGGCCCTGTTCAAATCGTTCACGGCTCAGGCGGGCTTGAGCTACGACGTTTATCTTGAAACCGAGCCCGGCGTCGGCATCGACTGGCACCTGGAACACAAGCTGGATGTCATCTCACAACGGCCGTGGGACAGCGTGGTCATGCATGGATTCAGCACCTTGGATCCGAAGAAGCCCGGCGATCCCACAGTGTTGATTGCCAGCGTGCAACAGATGGCTAGTGTTTTGCGCGCCAAAAATTCCAAGGTCGACATCCGCGTCATGGCTACCTGGCCGCGGGCGGATCAAACCTACCAGCCGCAAGGGGCTTGGTACGGCAAGCCGATAGAAGCGATGGCTCACGATGTCCGCGAGGGCTACAACCGCGCGGCTGCGGGTACGCCCGGCATTGGCGTCGTTCCCGTGGGCGACGCCTGGGTTCGGGCGATGCACACCGGCGTTGCGGACGCCAACCCCTACGATGGCATCGATGCCGGTAAGGTCAATTTGTGGACGTATGACAGCTATCACGCCAGCACTTACGGATACTACCTGGAAGCGCTCGTACTGTTCGGGGCGATCACAGGCAAAGACCCACGGGCGCTGGGCGAGTTCGAATGTTCCGGCTTTGAATTGGGCCTGTCCGCACCGCAGGTTGGCGCCCTTGAGCAGGTCGCGTTTGATCAGCTGGCGGCGGAGGGTACACTGAACGCCGCGCAAGCGAAGCCCGTGGTCAAATCGTCTTCGCCCGCGAAGTGCAGCGCGCTGCGCTAGGCGGATTTTTCAAATGGAGGAGCGACCATGCGGCGTTTGATTGCTTTGGGACTTGGCTGTTGCGTACTGGCCTCACCGTTGTATGCCGCGCTGAAGGTCGGCGCCCAGGCGCCCGCTTTCACGACCGCAGCGACCCTGGCCGGAAAGCCGTTTACGTTTTCCTTGGCGGACGCGCTGCAGAGCGGTCCGGTCGTGCTGTATTTTTATCCCGCGGCCTTCACCAAGGGCTGCACCGTCGAAGCGCATGAATTTGCACAGGCAACCGACCAATTCAAGGCCATGGGTGCCACAGTGATCGGCGTTTCGCATGATTCCATCGATACCCTGAATAAATTCTCGGTGACTGAATGCCGCAACAAGTTCGCCGTCGCCTCGGATGCCGACAAGAAAATCTCCACGGCGTACGACGCCAATTTGTTCATTACCTCCTATTCGAATCGAACTTCATACGTGATTGCGCCCAACGGCACGATCATTTATCAGTACACGGCGCTTAATCCGGATAAACACGTGGAAAATACGCTCGCGGCGGTCGCGAAATGGCAAG
>Ga0265770_1000022_pt1 | contig 15358 bp, 14 predicted proteins | sample NZEome_2_FD_200838 | JGI IMG/M metagenome (GOLD analysis project Ga0265770, IMG submission 200838) | Metatranscriptome of rhizosphere microbial communities from Maridalen valley, Oslo, Norway - NZE1 (Metagenome Metatranscriptome) | ecosystem: Host-associated > Plants > Roots > Rhizosphere > Soil... | reverse complement strand
CCCCGCCTGCACACTTCGCAGCTCGTCTACATCATCAACCATGCCGACGATCGCGCGGTGTTGTTCGATCCGTCCTTCGCGCCTCTAATAGACAGTATCGCGGCACAGTGCCCGGGCGTTCGCCATTGGATCTGCCTGACGAACGCCGAGAGCATGCCCGACGTGGGCACTCCGCGGTCAGTACTCTGCTACGAGGAATTCATCGGCTCGCACAGCCCGCAGTTTTCTTGGCCCCAGATCGATGAGCGTTCGGCTGCGGCGCTTTGCTATACCTCTGGTACGACCGGCAATCCCAAGGGCGCGCTGTATTCGAATCGATCGATCGTGCTCAATGCGCTTTCTGCCTGTCTTCCCGGCCTGATTTCGCTCTCACCAAGAGACACCATTTTGCCGGCGGTGCCGATGTTTCATGTCAACGGCTGGTGCGTGCCTTATGCCGCACCGATCGGCGGCGCAAAATTAGTTTTGCCAGGGGCGAGAATGGATTCGGCCAGCTTTTACGAACTGCTGGAAAGGGAACGAGTGACCGTGACCGCGGGCGTGCCGACCATCTGGATCGCCTTGATGCGCCATATCGAACAGGGCAAGCTCCCTTTAACGAGCCTCAAGCGCATTTTGGTAGGCGGTTCAGCCATGCCGGAGGCGCTGATCGCGAAATTCGACCAGGAGTTCGGCATCGAGGTGCGCCAAGCCTGGGGCATGACCGAAACAGTGGCTATTGCAACCATGAGTTGTCTGAATTGCGGGCAGGCCGAAATGCCCGCGTCCGTACGGCATGCGACGATGGCCAAGCAGGGCAAGTCGGTATTCGGCGTTGAGATCAAGGTGGTGGACGACAGCGGCAGCACGCTACCCCGCGATGGCAAGTCGCAGGGGCAGGTGATGGTTCGCGGGCAGTGGACGGTGTCGGGTTACTACAAGGCCGAAGATCCGGTGCTCGTCGACGGTTGGCTGCCCACGGGCGACATCGCGACCATCGATGCACAGGGAACCATGCAAATCAGGGATCGGGCCAAGGATCTCATCAAAACCGGGGGGGAGTGGATTAGCTCGATCGATTTGGAATGCGTTGCGATGGCGCATCCCGCGGTCGCGATGGCCGCCGTCGTCGGCGTGAGGCACCCCAAATGGGAGGAACGGCCGCTGCTCTTCATCGTGCGCAAGCCAGACAGTTCAGTCGAGGGCGATGAGATTTTGGTGTTTCTCGCCGAACGCCTTGCGAAATGGTGGATACCGGATGCGGTCATTTTTTTGGACGCGCTGCCGGTGAGCGGAACGGGAAAAGTGCAGAAGGCGGCGCTCCGCGAACAATATGGCAACCATTTCTGTTAGCGTCCTGCGATAGGCCTATCATTGATGCAACAACCAGGGGGGTTCAGCGATGAACGTACACAATGGATTCATGGTGGCGATAATTTCAGCCGCGGCAGTTGCGGGCTGCTCTGCAGGCGCTCCGACCCGGTCCGATGCGGCCGCTCCAACCGCGACCAGCTCAATACCGCCCGGCATGAACGCCAACGGCGAAGTGATCGATGCATCCAAGGTTGAAGCCGGCCACGGCCAAACCGTCAAAGGCATCAATGATTTCTCGGGTGAGATCACCGGGATACCGGCCCCCAACAGCAGATTCTCTCAATTACAGATTGGCATGGGCTTAAGGCAAGCGATCGATCTCTGCGGTCCGCCCACCGATCAAGGCGCTTACATAACCGGCAAAGCCTTCATTCCCTTCTACTTCGGCAGCGATCGCAGCCGATTCGAATTAATTTATAAGGGTCAGGGCCGCTTGATTTTCGCCGGCGGATCGATAGGGAACTACAGTGGCGGCAATCTTGTTTGGATCATCAACTCGGCCACCGAGCCGGGCTATCGGTAGGCGTGCTAGCCGCGTTTCAGGTCCGGTTTGCGTCGACGGCGGATGAATCGATAGGTCAGGAACCCTAAAGCGACCAAAATGAACAGGGCCGCGAGGGCAGCCGCGATCAGTATCCGCAGCCCGTTCTCGATGACGAATGGCCCGGTTTCCGTATAGAAACCATTGAATTTGCGCAGCGCCGCGGGTAGCGCCGCCAAATCGTCTTTGGTGAGTTGCAATGCGTGTTCATCGGGATGGTAGGTGGATTGCCAGGGCAATAATTCCCCTGACCGATTTTTTTCGACGTGCCCGCCCAGCACGAAGCTTACGGGCCGATCTTTGAGAAACTCCGCGACTCGCCGCGCGCTGGCTTCGTAGGCGCTCCAGTCATCGACCAAGAGGCGCCCTGGGAGCAGAAAATCGCCGGAGAAAACCAGGCCGGTACTGCGATCGTAGTACACCAGTTGCGCCGGGTGGTGGCCTGGCGCAGGCAACACATCGACGATGCGGTCGCCCAGATCGAGCTGCGCGCTGCCATTCGGCCAATCGGCAAAACCGAAGTACTTGCGCACGTGCTCGACATCCGAGCGCACCAACTGGACACCGTTTACGCCTTCGAATTGTGGATCGCCGGCGCGATGATCCAGATGCCCGTGACTGTGCACCACAAGCAACGGCATTTTGGCGGCGGCTTCTCCCGGCAAGAGACTCATCACCAGGGATTCCAGGGGCATTGCGTGCGGATCGGCGATATCGCCGGTATCGATCAGCAGCGCTTGTTTGTTGCCAATCAACAGATACATGAAAGGCGCTTCCCAGGTCGCGCACAACTTCTCGCGCAAGATGAGCGTTTGTGCGTTGTAGCGATGCACTTGAATGGGATCGGACTGACTGACGGGACAGGTCTCCGCACCCGGATCCCAGTGCGCGTCCATTGAGCCGGGCGCTAAATCGGCGGATCGGGCAAGAATGGGCGCCAGCAAAAGAGAGACCAAAAGGATGCCCGGCATTTGCAATTTCATCGCTGACTCCTCATTCGCTGATTCCTAAAGAGCATGCTTTCGAACCGCAGGTCGAGCACGGGTATGTTTCCTTGCCATGGCGATGAATTCGTCGATGGCGGCCGAGGCGCGCCGCCGGTCACCCGTGCTCATCATCTCGATGAACAGGCCATCGAATACGGCGACAATCAGCGTCGCCAACGCCGGGGACCGGAGCGAAGGATTCGACACGGCCTGAACCCACTCCAGCCAGTTGAGAGAATTTCGCTTCAAGTATCTGCCGTAGGTCTTATGGTCGTGCGCCGCGAGAATGTGCAATTGGTACAGCACGCGAAGCTGCGCGAAGTTGGCGTCTTTCAGTGCCCAGTCCCAAAATTGGCGTAAAGGCGCGGCATGGGTGGGGCGGGGTTGGTCCAATAAATCACTGAGGGAGCGCTGCAGTCGCGCCTGCAGCTCGCTCAGGACTTCGAGGAGCAGCCGCTCCTTCGACCCAAAGTGAAAAATCAACAACCGCGCGCTGGTGCCGACGGCGGCAGCCATGGGTCGCAGCGAGACGTCGGCAATACCGCGCCTGACCAGGTAGGCGATGAGGTTCTCCAGCAATATGGCTTTGCGCGTTGACACCGGGGGCGATCCTATAATGTAACGAATGTTTCATTCAAGAGCGGCGCGGCGTTCAATCGAATTCCCGCGGGACGCGGACCATGTTTGCCGGGCGAGGTTATCGGGTATTGCCGAGATGTGATAAAATTCATAAAATTCAATAGCATGAGAGGTTTCAACGACCATGCTCGATCTGCTGCTCGCCATCGGCCACCATCTTCTGATCTTTGCCATCTTCGGGATCATCTGCGCTGAATTTTGGGCGGTGCGGCCGGGAATGAGCAGCGCCACCGTGGCGCGCATTGCCTCGCTCGACCTGTGGTACGGCGCATTGGCGGCGGCGATTGTCGTGGTCGGCTTTTGTCGCGCAATATTCGCTGCCAAAGGCTGGGCCTATTATTCGCACAATGCCTTCTTTTGGGCCAAACTGGGCACGTTTGCAGCCATCGGATTGTTGTCACTGCCACCAACCCTGATCTTTATTCGGTGGCGAAAAGCGGCGCTGGTGCCGAGCGATGCCGACATACGGTCCACCAGACGCTACCTGCACTGGGAGTTGGCACTGTTCATGTTTTTGCCCATATTTGCTGCGGCAATGGCGCGGGGGTACGGAGAATTCTAGATTTGCGTCTTGCTTCGCAGTTATCGGGGAACCCGATAGCCTTTCCCAAGTTCAAAGCCTCAGCCGCGAGTCGCGCGCCACGGACGATTGCGCTGCCGCACCCGTCCCCGAGTTTCAAAGGTTTGTCATGTTGCAAGAGTTTTTCATGAAGGATCGTGCCGAATGAATCAGAAAGCTGCCCCGCCGCTCCTCGAGCAAAACGCGAGGTACCAGCCCGCCAATCCCCGAGAAAATGTTCCCGCACCGCTGGCACTCGATCCCGCGATGCGTGCCGCGCGCGAGAGGGTCACGCAGAGCTCGGCTTGGATTCGGCCGCTGCAGCAGGAGATGGCACGGGTTATCGTCGGGCAGCGGCATCTATTGGACCGCCTGCTGATCGCGCTGTTGACCAACGGGCACGTTTTGCTCGAAGGCGTGCCGGGCTTGGCGAAGACCCTCGCGCTCAAAACGCTGGCGAGCTGCATCGCGCTGCATTTCAAACGCCTGCAGTTCACCCCCGACATGCTCCCCGCCGACATCGTCGGGACGATGATTTACAACCCGCAAGACGGGGCTTTCCGCACCAAGCAAGGGCCGATTTTCAGCAATCTGATTTTGGCCGATGAAATCAATCGCGCACCGGCGAAAGTGCAAAGCGCGCTGCTCGAAGCCATGCAGGAACGACAAGTGACGATTGGCGATGAGACTTACTTACTGCCCAATCCCTTCCTGGTACTCGCCACCCAGAACCCCTTGGAGCAGGAGGGAACCTATCCGCTGCCTGAGGCGCAAATCGACCGTTTCATGATGAAGGTGATTGTCACGTATCCGAACCGTGCCGACGAGCGCGCCATCCTGGACGCGATGGCCACGACGGAGGCGATGCTCGTGCCGCGAGCGGTGGTCAGCGCCGAGCAGATCGTCGAGGCTCGTCATGTCGTCAACGACCTGTACGTGGACGACAAGATACGCGACTACATCGTCGATCTGGTATTGGCAACGCGTCCGCCCATCGCGGCGTCCCTCAATCTTAACGGCTACATCCAGAACGGCGCCTCGCCGCGCGCGACCATCGCGCTGACCTTGGGAGCGCGAGCCATGGCTTTCTTGAACGGCCGCCACTTCGTCATCCCGCAGGACGTGAAGTCGATCGCCCTCGACGTGCTGCGCCATCGCGTCGCGGTCACGTATGAAGCGGAGGCCGAAAATATCTCCTCCGAAAATGTCATCGAGAAGATACTCAATACGCTGCCGGTGCCGTAGTGGCCGAGGATTCGAGCAAGTCCAGCAAGGCGATCATGAGCAGCAGCATGCGCCAGCTCGAGATTCGCACGCGCCGGCTGGTCAATGACAGCCTTTCCGGGTCCTACCATTCGGTATTCAAGGGCCGCGGCATGGACTTCGATGAAGTGCGCGAGTACAGCCCCGGCGATGAGGTGCGAACCATCGATTGGAATGTCACCGCGCGCGCCGGCCGGCCGTTCGTCAAGAAATTCACCGAGGAGCGCGAACTCACGATTTTCCTGCTCGTGGACATCAGCGCGTCGGGAAATTTCGGCTCCGGCGCCATTGCCAAGCGCGATCTTGCCGCCGAAATCGCTAGCGTCCTGGCATTTTCGGCGATTCGCAACAGCGATAAGGTCGGATTGCTGTTGTATACCGACCAGGTTGAAAGGTATCTGCCGCCGAAGAAAGGCCGCCGTCACGTCTTGCGGGTTGTGCGGGACATCATGTATCACACTCCGGAGCGCATCGGGACCGATACCGTCAAGGCGCTCGACGTCGCAAACCGTCTGCTGCATCGCCGTGCGATCGTATTTCTCATTTCAGATTTTGAAACGCCAAAAAACACGGCCGCGGCGCGCGTCGATCTGCGCCGTGCCATGCGCCGCACGAACCGCCGCCATGATCTGGTTGCCGTACACGTCGAGGATCCGCGCGAGAAGGAACTTCCGGACGTGGGGATCGTTGCGCTCGAGGATGCGGAAAGCGGCGAGGTGATCGAGGTGGATACGGCGAGCGCGACGATCCGCAAGCGCTTCAAAGAGTTGTCCTTGGAACGTGGGCGCCGGCTGGTCAGCGACTTTCGTGCCGAGGGCATCGACACCTTGCAATTGCAGACAGACGCGCCGTACATGCCCGCCCTGCAACGATTCTTCAAAACCCGAGAGCGCAGGCGCGCATGATGGGGCGATTCATCGGCAGACGCTGCGCAGCGGCCGCCGCGCTGACCAGCATGATGATCGGCGCAGGCGTCGGCGCCGCGCCTGTCGCGGAGGATATTCGCGACATTCGCGGCCCAATCTACCTCCTCCCCGCCTGGGTGCTGCCCGCACTCATCGGCGGCGCGCTGCTCCTCGCACTCGCGGTCTATGGCCTGTGGCGTGGGCGGCGCAATCGCGCCGCACCGGTTTTGTTGCCGCACGAGATGGCGCTGCAGCGCCTGGAAGAGCTCAGCGCGCTCATGCAACCGGCGCGCGCCCGCGAGTTCTCGATTGCGGCCTCCGATATTGTGCGTCTCTATGTCGAGCAGAGATTCAGGGTCACGGCCACGCGCCGCACCACGGAGGAGTTCCTGCGCGATTTGTTGGGAGGTTCCGACGCCGCGCTTGCCCGGCATCAAGGGCTGCTGGGAGAGTTTCTGCATCAATGCGACATTGTAAAATTCGCCGCCCAATCGTTGACCGTGCAGAACATGGAGTCGCTGCGCCAGAGTGCGCGTGCATTCGTATTGGCAACCGTAGACACGCATGACGCGCTTCCTACAGCCTGAGTGGTTTTGGCTATTGGCACTGCTGCCGCTTGTGCTGCTTTGGCGGGGGCGGCGCGGACCCGTCGCCGCCATTGAATATTCGGATGTCAGCTTGGCGCGCGATGTTGCCCGGCGCGGCCGCAGCCGAATCGGCCTATTGATTTGGCTGCTGCCGATTCTCGCCGGCGCCTTCATGATCGTCGGCTTGGCGCGGCCGCAGCGCGCCCATGGCCGCACCGAAGTCACGGCACACGGCATCGACATTGTGCTCGATCTGGATGTCTCCGGTTCAATGCAGGCGTTGGACTTCCAGATAGACAACCAACGGGTGAATCGCATTGAAGTAGTCAAGCAGGTCGTATCGAAATTCATCGACCAACGGTCCGACGATCGCATCGGAATCATCGCATTTGCGGGAGCCCCGTATCTCGTCAGCCCCATTACTCTCGATCATGACTGGCTGCAGCAAAACCTGGAGCGGGTTGCCGTGGGCGGAGCCGACGATGGCACAGCGATTGGATCGGCGATCGCGGCCAGCGTCAACCGGCTGCGCCTGACCCAGGCGAAATCCAAGGTGATCATTCTGCTCACCGACGGCGTGAATAACACCGGGAAAATTTCTCCGCTTGCCGCCGCGGAGGCGGCCCGCGCCATGGGCGTCAAGATATACACGGTTGGCGTCGGCGTGCGAGGGGACGCACCGATCCCGGTCCACGATGCGGCTGGAAATACGCGCATTGTCATGGCCAGAGTTGATGTGGACGAAAAGACTCTGCAGGCGGTTGCCGACGAGACCGGCGGAAAATTTTATCGCGCCACCGATACAAATTCGCTGCAGAAGATTTACGAGCAAATTAATAGCTTTGAGAAGACCGCGCAAACGGTGCAGAAATTCGAGCATACGGAGGAGTTGTACGCTTTCGCGCTGATACCGGCGTTGGGCATCCTGGGACTTAGCCTGCTGCTGCAGCAGACGCGACTACGGAGGCTGCCGTGAACTTTGCCAGCCCCGCGTGGCTGCCGGCGGGATTACTGGCGGTGATAGCGCTCATCTGGCTGTGGCACCGCTACGACGCGCGCCAGCATGCGGCGCTCGCCAAGTTCGTGTCGGCGCATCTGCGGCAGCAGCTGACCCGGTCGATATCACCGGGTCGGCGCCGCCTGCAGCGCGGTCTGTTCCTCGGCGCGCTGATCGGCTTGTTTACGGCGCTCGCGGGTCCACAAGTTGGATTCCACTGGGAGCAGGTCAGCCGCCGCGGCAATGAAATTATTTTCGCGATCGATACATCGCGCAGCATGTTAACCGCCGACGTGAAACCCAATCGGCTCACCCGCGCGAAACTGGCGATCGATGATTTCGCAAAGAAGCTGGACGGCGATGCGGTGGGGATCGTGGCATTTGCCGGCGCCGCCTTTCTGGCGTGTCCGGTTACTCTCGACTATGGGGCGTTTCATGAGACCCTGGCGGCCGTCGATACCAACACCATCCCACGAGGCGGCACCAACATTTCGACTGCCATCCAAGCCGCGCAAGCCGCCCTGCACCGACGCCCCGGTAGCGATAAAATATTGATCCTCGTGACCGATGGAGAGGATTTGGAGGGCAGTCCTTTCGAGACGGCACAGGCGGCGGCAAAAGCGGACGGCATTAGAATCTACACGGTGGGTGTGGGAACAGCGGCCGGAGATTTGATCCCGCTTCCGCCCGAGCATGGTGGTGGATTCGTGAAGGATGAGAGCGGCGCATTCGTCAGGTCGCGGCTGGATGAGCAGGGGCTCAAAGCCATCGCGGGTGCGACGGGCGGATTTTACGTGCCGCTTGGAACTCAAGCAGAGGGCCTCGAATTGATCTTCCAGAATGTCCTGGGCTCAATTGCAAAGCACGAGCTGGCATCGCGGCAGCAGAAAATATATATCGAGCGCTATCAGTGGCCGCTCGCCGCCTCCCTGGCGATGCTGCTCAGCAGTCTGCTGATCGGTTCGCGGCGTCGGAGCAGGGTGCCCCTCAGGGCTCTCGCCGCCGCGCCGCCTACAATCTTGCTGCTGGCGCTTTGGCTTAGCACCGTGCACGCGGCCCCGATAGACCCGAAAGAACCGGTCGTGGAATACAACATCGGGACAGCCGCATACCGCGCAGGCCAATTTCCGCGGGCGGCCCAGTCGTTTCAACAGTCGATCAGCCACTCGCCCTCCGATGATCCAAAGCGATTGGCGGTTCAAGAAGACGCCTACTACAACCTCGGCAATACGCTGTACCGATCCGGGCAGAAGACCGAGCAGAGCTCTCCTCAGGAGACTCTGCAGAAATGGAACGAGGCTGTGAAGGCCTACGAGACGGCGCTGCAAATGCGCGCGGATGATGCCGACAGCAAATACAATCGGGACTTGGTAAAGCGCAAGATCGATGCATTGAATCAGCAGCAGAATCAGCAGAATCAGCAGAACAAAGGCAATCAGCAGAATAAAAATCAGAATCAGAATCAGAATCAGAATCAGAATCAGAATCAGAACCCGGACCAGAACCAAAACCAGAAGCAGAAGCAGGATCAGAAGCCGGGTCAAAATCCGAACAACGGTCAAGATCAGAACAAGCGGCAGAATCAGGGCCAGAACCCGCCGAACAATCCGCAAGGCAACAATCAACCGCCGGGCCAGGGATCGGGCCAGCCGCCAGGGCAAGATCCAAACCAGGGCCAGGGTGCAGCGCCACCGCCGGACCCGCAGGCGGCGGACAATCAGCGCGTTTCAGGCCAGATGACCCGAGAGGAAGCGCGCGAGCTCCTGGACTCGGTAAAAGGCGACGAGCATCAAGCCATGCCGATTCCCTGGGCGCAGCGCGGCGCGGTGCAGCCGCCTGACAAGCCTTTTAAGAATTGGTGATGAGGCGGAATCACATTCAACGCATTCGACTGGCAGTCTTGGGGCTGCTCGGTGTTCTTATCGCCGCGGCGGCCTGGGCCGACGATCCCCTCGTATACGCCACCATTCAGCCCGCGCAAATCCTGTTGGGCGAATCGGCGCAATTTACCATCACGAATTTAGGGGATGGCACGAACCCCATCACCATGCCCGTAGTCCCGGGTTTGAAATTCGAGATCATCGGCCGCACGCGCGAGGTACAACTCATCAACGGCACGACGCTGCCTTCGAGCTCGATCGTCATGCGTGTGACGCCGCAAATCGCCGGTATTTTCACCATTCCGGCGGTCACTCCGAAGGCCCAGCCGCTGGTGCTGCAGGTCAACGCAGCCTCGAGCGGCGCAAGCATTCCACATCCCACCGGACCGCGCGCGCCGATTCCGCCGCCGATCTTTTCCGGGGGGTCGATACCGAAAGGGGTGCGCTTGACCGACGACGGCTCTGCCTATGTGCGATTGAGCATCCCGAAGCGCGAGGTTTTCGTCGGCGAGAGTGTTCCGATTGAAATTGAAGTGGGCATGCGCTCCGGCTTCGTTTCCTCGCTGAACGGTCTGCCCAAACTCAGCGACGACAACTTCGCGCTGAACAATCTTTCCCGTCAACCGGAGCGCACGGAAAAACTGATCAACGGAGAAACGTTTGTGCTGCTGACTTGGCGCAGCACGCTCGCGGTGGTCAAGCCAGGCGCTTATTCGCTCGCGGCGCAAGTTCCCCTCACCGTGAAAATCAGAACAAGGCCAAAGCAGGAAACCTCCCTGGATGATCGTTTCGGCGATCCTTTTTGGCAGAACTTATTTGGCGCCACCATACCCAAGGACATCAACGTCACAAGTCCGGCGCACGATTTGACCGTGAGCGAATTGCCGGCGCAAGGGCGGCCCGCCGATTTTCATGGCGCCATCGGCACATTTAGTATCGCGAGCGATGTTTCTCCCACTAAGGCGGACGCCGGCGACCCATTGACGTTGCGGATGCGCGTCACCGGATCTGGAAATTTTGATCGGGTCGACAGCTCCATGCTGGAGCATCTCGATCAATGGAAAACCTATCCCCCGAAATCATCGTTCAATACCAGCGACCCCTTGGCCTTCAGCGGCATGAAAACCTTTGAACAGCCGGTGATTGCCACCAGGTCTGGTGTTCAAGAGCTTCCGGCCTTGGCCTTCAGCTACTTTGACCCCAATACGCGGCGCTACGAAACCGCACGGAGCACGCCCTTAAGCGTGTCGATTTCCCCGGCCCTCGCCGATCAGACGGCTCCTCAAGCGCCATCCACGGCGGGGTTGCCTGAGAACAAATACGCTTCCGGGTTACGCCCGGATCACGTGGAGACCACTGCAACGTCTTCGCTGATTCCGCTGTACTTGCAAGCAAAGTTTCTCCCCGTTCCGTCGATTGTTGTACTGGCCTTCGCAGCCGGGTGGGTGAGCGCCAGACGCCGGCGGGGGGTGGGGGGGCTTGAGTCTGAACGGATCGCATCGCGGACGGCCAAACGCGTATTGGCTCAAATGCAAGGAGCCGCTCGCGCCGGAGACGCGGTGCTGTTCTTCGATTCGGCACGAACGGCACTACAGTCTGTGCTCGCCACGCGTTGGCAGCTCGCGCCGGAAGAGATTACGAGCACTGAAGTGGAAGGCCGGGTTGGGGCGGATGATGAAATCCGCCAATTGTTCGCTCTCGCAGACGAAGCGAAGTATTCCGGGCGCAACCTCAATGCCACCGATTTTGCGCGTTGGTTGCGAATCGTCCGCCGCCATCTACTGAGCGACAAAGCCGCATGAACCACCGGATGCGCGCCGTGTTGGAATGCTGCCTGCTGCTCGGCGCGGTCGCGGTTCATTCGGAATCGCAGCCGGTCGGCTATTCTGCTGCCGGTCTATACAACCTCGCCAACTCCTACGCGCGCGCGGGTAAGCCGGGAATGGCGATTCTGAATTACGAACGCGCGAGTTTGCTGGTGCCGTACGATCCCGATATTCAGGCCAATCTGCGCGCCGTTCGCGCATCCGCGCATTTGTTTTCGGAAACTCCGGACGCCTTCGATCGAGTCGCGACGATCGTCAGTCCGTTTTGGATATCGTGGATCGGCGTCTTAGGAATCGCGCTGCTGGGCGCGAGCATGATCGTTGGGCAGCTGGCGTCGCGGTATCGTCTCGCGCGCGCGGCGGCTGCGCTGCTGGGTGCATCGATGGTTGCTCTGACGCTCTGCAATGCATTGGCGCTTTGGCCCCGATTTCACCAGGGCGTCATCATCGCAGCGGCGACGCAGGTGCGGGTTTCTCCGGTACCGATGGGAGATCCGCTCTTTACGCTGCCGGAAGGGGAAAAGGTGAAAATTTCAGCCGAGCACGAGGGATTCGCGCTCATCGAAACACGGGCCGGCCGCGCCGGCTGGATTGCGCACTCGAATTTCGCACCGATTGTGCCGCGCTAGGCTTTAGGATCGGCTAGTACGGTTGGCTCGGCTCTAGTGCGGTTGGCTCGGCTTCGGTGTGCCCGTGTGTGTCGGCAGCTTGGTCGATGAATCGTCGGATTTTCTTAAGGGGCCGCGGCCGTCGCGCGGATTCGTAACGCCATCTTCCTGCAGTCTCTTTTTTGGTGGAGTCGGCGAATCAAGCATTTTTTCCGGCATGGGATCTCTCCGGCATCTGGCCTATAGGATGAGTCCGTTGCGCAATGCGTAAGCAGTCATGTCCGCGTTGCTGCTGAAGTTCATTTTTTCCAAGATTCTTGAGCGATAAGTGCTCACCGTTTTTACGCTGAGGCTGAGTTCCTCGGCGATTTCTCCAACTCCAGCCCCTGCCGCGACTTTGCCGAATATCTGGAACTCTCGGACCGACAATCTTTCGTGCAGCGGCTGGTTTTGATCGTGCGGCGATTCAAGGTCCGCCGCCATGGATTCTGCGAGCGAAGCGCTCACGTAGCGGCGGCCAACCAGCACCGTGCGCACCGCTTTGAGCAATTCCTCCGGCGAACCGCCTTTCGACAGATAGCCGCTGGCGCCGGCGCGCAGCACGTTTCGGGCGTATTGGGCCTCCGGCAGACCGCTCATTATCAGCACTCGCACCTTGGGAAAACCGCTCGTCACATGCTTCAGAATATCCAAGCCGCTGCGGTCGGGCATGTGGATGTCCATGAGCAGCAAATCCCACTCCTGCCTGCGCAGCTGATCCAAGGTTTCGTTACCGCTTGCGGTTTCGCCGATCTCCGTAATGCCGGCCTCGGCCTCCAGGAATTGCTTGTAGCCAGCCCGTACCACCGCGTGATCGTCAGCAATAAGCACCCGCGACATGGTTATCCTGTCTTGTTGGAAGATCTCCAGCAAACATATGCGCCAAGAGCTAAGTTCGACGCAAGGCCGAAGCACCTGACCGGGCGTCGGGATCGTCCTACAAATCAGTGTCGCGAGTGTCGCGATTCACTCGCGGCGGCGCTAAGCTGGCGTCGATGACATCGCGCACGCGGGCAGCCGACCCCTTATTCGAGATCAAACTTGACCTCAAACCTCGCGGTTCGCGTGACGCGTCGCGAACCCTGCATGAGGAGTTAAGAGCCGCGATTTTGGATGGCCGTCTCGCGGCCGGCGCGAGATTGCCTGCCACCCGAAGGTCCGCGGCTTTCTTTGGCGTTTCGCGCAACACCGCAGCCGAAGTGTATGAAAGATTGGTGAACGAGGGTCATGCCGTGACGCGTCAAGGCGCGGGCACCTATGTTGCGGAAAGAATTCAACGTGCGGTCTCGGCGCGAGGAATTGCCGAGGCCGGCGCGGTGCAGCGCTTGAACGAGTTTTGGCTGCGCCCCGAGGTCACCGCCGCTATGGGATTCTGGCAGGATTCGCCCGAATCGTCAGCGGTGCGTAAGGGCCTGGTCGATTTTCGACCCGCCATGGTTGATTCGCGACTCTTTCCTCTGGACGTGTTTCGGCGCGTCAGCGCGAAACAATTGCGCGGACTGGAACGCAAACCGGCCAGCTACAAAAGCCCGCAGGGAAATCAAGGTAACTACCATCTTCGCAAGGCAGTCACCAGGCACATCGCGATCACGCGAGCTGTGGCTTGCCAAGCAGAAGACATACTCGTCACTTCCGGCGCCCAGCAGGCATTCGATCTGCTCGCCAGGGCGCTGGTCACCCCGCATGAAACCACGGTGGCGCTGGAGGATCCTGGTTATCCGCCGATGCGCGTGGCGTTCGCCGCCGCCGGCGCGAAACTCGCTCCGGTGGGAATCGATGAGGAAGGTCTGATTCTCGAACAGCTGCCGTCCGACGCCCGGGTAATTTGTGTCACTCCGTCGCATCAATTCCCCCTTGGCGTGACGATGTCCCTGCGCAGACGGCAGGCCCTGATCGCATTTGCACGCGAACGCGGCGCGATCATCATTGAAGACGATTACGACGGAGAATTTCGCTATGAAGGCAGCCCGTTGCCGGCGCTGCGCACCGCGCAAGCCGCGGACGTGGTGTTCTACGTCGGCACCTTCTCAAAGTGCATGCTGTCAGCGCTGCGCTTGGGGTTCATCGTTGCGCCCAGTTGGGCGATGCCTACGCTCACCGCCGCAAAGAATTGCCTGGATTGGCATTGCCCTACGCCCGTGCAAAGCGCGGTCGCAGGTTTCATCGCCGACGGCCATTTGACGCGTCATGTGCGTAAAATGCGCGGTATCTACAGGCAGCGCCGTCAATTGCTGTTGGAGCAGGTACGGGAGAAACTTAGTCCATGGCTGCTTCCCATTCCATCGTTCTATGGCATGCACATTGCCGCTCTGGCGTATCCGGGCGTTGATCTTGAAGCGGTGACGCACGCACTGCTTTCGCAACAAGTCAAGATTCATACCCTAAGCCGATACTCTCTCGGGCCGCAAACCCAGGTAGGGCTGGTGTTTGGCTACGGCACCGTCGATCTTCCGGAAATTCGCCGCGGCGTATCCCTGCTGCGCAAAGTTCTACAAAAGTGACGCCGTTACAGGGTAGCGCGTCTCACAAAGGAATTACACGCCGCCGAGGCGACGCCACCTTGCACAACCGTGTAAAGTCCGATCGGAAGGGGCGCTGATACGTGACCGATCCGGCAACCAAAAGTACGCGCGCCGCGACGGAAGCCAAGACGGTTCAACTAGGCTTTCTGCGGCAACTAACCTTGATGATCCGGGCGATCTCGGGTTCGCCCGTGGGCAGAAAGATCGTGATCTTGATGGTCGAGATTGTCGTCGTCATCGTTGCCACAGCCTACGGTCAGATTCGTCTCAATAGCTGGAATAAGCCTTTCTACGACGCCTTATCGCGCCGCGACCTGCGGGAGTTTCTGTTTCAGCTCGGCGTTTTTTTCGTGATTGCAGGCTGCATCCTGGCACTCAACGTGCTGCAGAGATGGCTTGGCGAGATGCTGCAGGTCAGGTTGCGCGAGGGCTTGGTGCGGAGTCTCTTGCGGGATTGGATGCGGCCGCGCCGCGCATTTTGGCTCGCCAATGCCGGCCCCATGGGCGTCAACCCTGATCAGCGCATTCACGAGGACGCGAGAAAGCTGTGTGAGTTATCAGCGAGCTTGGGGATAGGCCTGTTTCAGGCCTCGATCTTGTTCGTTACCTTTGCCGGCATTCTCTGGGGGCTGTCGAGCAACTTCAGTATTCAT
>Ga0265770_1000021_pt1 | contig 15470 bp, 11 predicted proteins | sample NZEome_2_FD_200838 | JGI IMG/M metagenome (GOLD analysis project Ga0265770, IMG submission 200838) | Metatranscriptome of rhizosphere microbial communities from Maridalen valley, Oslo, Norway - NZE1 (Metagenome Metatranscriptome) | ecosystem: Host-associated > Plants > Roots > Rhizosphere > Soil... | reverse complement strand
GTCTGCACCGGCGATCATTCCTGTATCAGGTTATCCGGCTGCCCTTCGCTCACCCTGAAAACGAATCCCGACCCCCTGCGGCGTGATCCGGTTGCGCATGTCGACAATAGCTGCGTGGGCTGCGGGGTTTGCGGCGAAGTGGCGCACGCCGCGGTGCTCTGCCCGTCTTTCTATCGGGCCGATGTCATCGTCAACCCCACCGCGTGGGATCGATTCAAGGCGCGGCTGCGCTCGGCCGTCATTCGCATACTGGCTTGAGGCGCTCACGACCCATCACCTTGACGATTGCAGCTCTGGGCGGCCAGGGCGGCGGCGTCGTGACTGATTGGCTGGTCATAACGGCGCGGCGCGCGGGCTATTTCGTGCAGGCAACCTCGGTGCCCGGCGTCGCGCAGCGCACCGGCGCGACGATCTACTATTTGGAATTCTTTCCGCGAGCGGATGCGCCCGAGGGCCGTGAACCCATCATGGCGCTGATGCCAAATCCCGGCGACGTGGACATCGTGGTGGCATCGGAGTGGATGGAGGCCGGCCGAGCGATCAACCGCGGCCTGGTCACCAATGATCGCACGACGCTGATCGCGTCGACTCATCGCGATTACACCATCGGCGAAAAAATCGCGCTGGGCGACGGTCGGGCCAGTTCGCGCGAATTGTTCGAGGTCGCAGCGGCTGCATCGAAGAAGCTGATCGGCTTTGACATGGTCAAAGTCGCTGACGCCGCGGGCGGACGCATCAGCGCCGTCATACTCGGCAGCATTGCGGGCGCCGGCGTGCTGCCGTGGGGAATCGAGGAATACCATCATGCGATCAAGGAATCCGGTGTCGGCGTTGAAGCCAGCCTGGCCGCATTCGAGGCCGGCCGCCTGGCGGTGATCGCGGCGGCCGCGAAGCCGCTGACCGCGGCGGCGTGGCCCGACCGGGGCGGAACGATCGACTCTTCCGATTACACGCTCAAAGCCGTATCTGCGCAGTTGCGACAAAGGATCGAAAGCCGGTTCCCCGCCGCGCTCTCCGAATTGCTGGGAATGGCGGCGGCGCGGCTGTCCGACTACCAGGACGACGCCTACGCCGATTTGTTTTTGGATCGAATCGAACGCGTTGCGGCGATCGACTCCGCATCGAACGACGCGAAATTGACCGCCGCCACCGCGCGTTCCTTGGGATTGTGGATGAGCTTCGAGGACGTGATGCGCGTGGCGCAGATCAAAACGCGGCGCGGCCGCGCGGACCGCATTCGACGCGAGGTGAAAGCTAACCTTAAAGACCTCGTCGAAGTGCGCGAATTCGTGAAACCGCGCGTGGAGGAGATCTGCGGCACTCTGCCCACCGGATTGGGCCGGCGTCTGCTGGCATCTGGGCGCGCGCAGCGCATACTGGCGCGGTTCACCGCGGGACGCCGTATTTCGACCACGAGTATCAGCGGTTTTGCACTGCTCCGCGCCATCACCGCCCTCAGGCGCTTCAGGCGCGGCACCTTGCGTTATCAGATCGAGAATCTTCGCATCGAAGCATGGTTGAAGCAGCTAGCAGAGATTGCCCCGCGAAACTATGAGCTCGCCGTGGAGCTCGCGGAATGCCAGACGCTGGTGAAGGGCTACGGCGACACGCATGAGCGCGGCTGGTCGTCATTCAGTCAGTTATCGACCCTCGCTCCGACCCTGGTCGGCGATCCCGAAGGCGCAGGCCGCTTGCGCGCTTTGCGCGAGGCGGCCCTGGGCGACGATAACGGTGTACAACTGGAGCGTGCCATTTCACGCCTCGGGGGCATCGCCTAAGCAGACTCGCAGGGGGACTGTGATGAATAGCAGGGTGGCATCGGCGAACAGCGGGCAGCTCGACGTCGTCATCGTGGGCGCCGGCTTTGCCGGGCTGTACCTGCTGCATCGTCTGCGAGGTCTCGGCCTGTCCGCAAAGCTGCTCGAGAGCGCCGATGATGTCGGCGGCACTTGGTACTGGAATCGCTATCCCGGCGCGCGCTGCGACATCGAGAGCATCGACTACTCCTACAGTTTCGACCCTGAGCTCGAGGCCGAGTGGCAGTGGTCGGAGCGCTACGCGACTCAGCCGGAAATTCTGCGCTACCTAAGGTATGTCGCCGACAAGCACGACCTGCGCCGTGACATCCTGTTCAAGACGCGCGTCGCCGCGGCGAAATGGAACGAGGGCACATCGGACTGGAAAGTCAGCACCCACCAGGGCGGCGAATTCCGCTGCCGCTTTTACGTGATGGCCACCGGATGCCTGTCGCTGCCCAAGACGCCTGACATAAACGGTCATGGGCGCTTTCTCGGCCGGTCGTACTACACCAGTCGCTGGCCCCACGAGGAAGTGGATTTCAGCGGAATGCGCGTGGCCGTCATCGGCACCGGATCCTCAGCCGTTCAGTCCATCCCAATCATCGCGCGACAGGCCGTAGAGCTGACCGTGTTCCAGCGTACCCCGAATTTCTCCAGGCCCGCCCGGAACGGTCCGGTGACCGCCGCCAAGAAAGCGGCCTACAACACCGACCCCGTTGCCTATCGCGAGGCGGCCCGATGGTCGGTTGCCGGCGTTCCAATGAACGTCAGCACAGTGAGCGCGTTGCAGGTGTCCGACGCTGAGCGCCTGGCCGCGTACGAGACCGCGTACGATTCTGGGGACCTGCTCGCCTTCGGTGGCGTGTACTCCGACATTATCGTGAACCCTGCGGCCAACAAAACCGTGTGCGACTTTCTGTGCAACAAGATTCGTGCGATCGTGCGCGACCCGGCGATCGCCGACGCGCTCTGCCCCAAGGACCACTTCTACGGGACCAAGCGTCCTTGCATCGACACCCACTACTTCGAAACCTTCAATCTGCCGCATGTTCGCCTGGTCGATTTGCGCAGGGAGGCCCTCGTCAGCATCACCGAGCGGGGCATCGACACGGTGTCGCGATCGTTCGAGTTTGACGCCATCGTGCACGCGACGGGCTTCGATGCCATGACCGGTGCAATCGTCGGGGTCGACATCGAGGGCCGCGACAGTCTGGCGCTCAAGGACAAGTGGGCGGAAGGTCCGCTTACTTATCTCGGCCTGACCACCGTCGGCTTCCCTAATTTGTTTCTGATCACCGGACCCGGCAGCCCATCGGTGCTGTCGAACATGGCCGTGTCGATCGAGCAGCACGTCGACTGGGTCAGCAACTGCATCGCCCACATGCGCCGCGAAGGATTGGACGTTATCGAGGCGACGCCTGCAGCGGAGACCGCTTGGGTGCAGCACGTCAATGACTACGCCGACGTCACCTTATTCCCGCAGGCGAACTCCTGGTACATGGGTGCGAATGTTCCCGGCAAGCCGAGGGTCTTCCTGCCCTACATCGGCGGGGTCGATCGGTATCGCAAGGCATGCGAGGAAGTCGTGGATCGCGGATATCTCGGATTCGCCTTCGAGGGACCCCAGAAAACGTGGTGCAACGATGGTGTGATCCGGCGCCTACAGCCCGACGTCGCTGTCCTGCTCGAGACCATCAACGCGCTCAAGTTGCCCGCGGTCGAGACGCTCACCGTCCCCGCCGCGCGAGCCTTTGTGATGGCGATGGGCGCCGGCCGCCCGCCGGGTCCCGATGTCGGAGAGATCGTCGACGGCGTGTTGCAAGGCGCGGCCGGAGAGCTGCCCTATCGACTGTACCGCCCGAAGACCCAAGGCCCGCACTCCATCGTCTGCTATTTTCACGGCGGGGGTTGGGTGTTCGGCGGCGCGGACTCCGATGACCCTTTCTGCCGCGACCTCTGTGTTCGCGCCGACGCCATCATCGTGTCGGTCGGCTATCGACACGCGCCGGAGGATCGTTTTCCCGCCGCGGCGCTCGACGCCTTCGCGGCGGTGAAGTGGATTGACGCCCATGCCGTGAGATTAGGCGCCAAGCCGGGCGGAGTAGCTGTGTGCGGCTGGAGTGCGGGCGGCAACCTCGCGGCAGTCGCGTGCCAATTGGCGCGCGGCGCCGGAGGGCCGCATATCGCCGGTCAGGTGCTCGTCAACCCCGTGACGGACTGGGATCTTACAAGCGGCTCCGGGGTCGAGAACGCCGAAGGCTATGTGCTCACAGGCGCGCTGATGCAGTGGTTCTGGGACCACTACGCTGACCCGCCCGCCCGCAAGGACCCCAGCGCATCGCCCCTGCGCGCCAAGGATTTATCCCGACTGCCTCCGGCGCTTGTCGTCACCTGTGAGTTCGATCCGCTCCGCGACCAGGGAGCCGCTTATGCCAGTGCCCTGGCAGCGGCGGGCGTGCCATCGCGGCACCTGCCGTGCCGCGGCCACATCCACACCTCGCTCATGGCGGTTGACCTCATCGTTTCAGGAGCAGCGGCGAGGGCTGAAATCGCTGCGGCCCTGCGCGGCTTCTTGGGCGCTGCATAGCGCCAACTGCCCCAGTTCAGGGTGCCCGCAGCGATCGCGCCCGGGGTTTCGTCGCAAATATCCTTTAGATATAAACTATCTATACATGATATAATGAAATATGAAGCGAATTGTCTGCATGGGCGGCGGGCCCGCCGGCCTGTATTCCGCGATCCTGTTCAAGAAGGCGCTGCCCGGCGCGTCGGTCGAGATTTTCGAGCGCAATCGCCCGGACGACACCTTCGGTTGGGGCGTCGTGTTTTCGGACAAGACCATGGGCAACTTCCTGGAAGCGGACGCGCCCTCGCATGCACGCATCGTCGATGAGTTCTACCATTGGGACGACATCGACGTGCACTTCAAGGGGCACATCATCCGCTCCCAAGGCCACGGATTCGCCGGCATCTCGCGCCGCATGCTGCTCGGCATTCTGCAGAAGCGCGCCGCCTCGCTCGGCGTGAAGCAAACTTTCCAGCACGAGCTCGATGACACGAAAGAGTTCGATGGCGCGGATCTTGTGATAATAGCCGAAGGCGCAAATAGCAAGGCCAGGACGCGGCAGGTCGAGAAGTTCGGCCCGCGCATCGAGGTCCGAAAGTGCCGCTACATTTGGCTGGGCACGACCCAGAAGTTCGCTGCTTTCACCTTTGCGTTCGAGAAAACCGAATTCGGGTGGTTTCAAATTCACGCCTACCAGTTCAGCAAGGATCTTTCCACCGTGATTGTGGAAACGCGCGAGGAGACCTGGGCGGCGCATGGCTTGGACAAGGCCGATGTCGATCAGTCAATTGCATTTTGCGAAAAGTTGTTCGCCGCCTATCTTAACAGCGCGCCGCTGCTGTCCAACGCGCGGCATTTGCGCGGCTCGCCCTGGCTGAATTTCAATCGCGTGGAATGCCGCCATTGGCACGATGGCAATTGCGTACTCATCGGCGACGCCGCGCACACTGCGCACTTCTCGATCGGCTCGGGCACCAAGCTGGCCATGGAGGATGCCATCGCGCTGGTGCGGCACGTCAGCCATGCGAAGGATGTGCCCTCCGGATTGGATTCCTACCAGACCGAGCGCAGCGTCGAGGCGCAAAAGCTGCAGAACGCCGCCCGCAATCGAATGGAATGGTTCGAAAACGTGGTTCGATACGAAAACATGGAGCCGCTGCAGTTCGCGTACAGCTTACTGTCGGGAAGCCAGCGTATTGGCCACGCTAATTTGAAGCTGCGCGACGCACGATTCATCGACCGGATCGAAACCGACCTGGCGTCGAAGTGCGGCGGCATCGCGGAGCCGCGCCCGCCGATGTTTCTGCCGTTCCGGCTGCGCGACATGCATCTGGTTAATCGTGTCGTGGTCTCGCCCATGGCCCAATATCGAGCGGTGGAGGGAGTGCCGACCGATTGGCATCTGGTTCACTATGGCGCGCGTGCGACAGGCGGCGCGGGGCTGGTATTCACCGAGATGACCTGCACTTCCGCCGACGCGCGCATCTCGACCGGCTGCACCGGCCTGTGGAACGAACTCCAAGCGGCGGCGTGGCGGCGCATCGTGGAGTTCGTGCACTTAGAATCGCCGGCGCGCATCTGCCTGCAGCTCGGGCACGCGGGCCGCAAGGGTTCGACGCAGTTGGGGTGGCAGGAGGCGGATCACCCCATAAGCCGCGGCAATTGGCCTCTCTGGGCGCCCTCAGCCCTGCCGTACTTGCCCGGCACCAGTCAGGTGCCGCAGGAAATGATGCCGGCACAGATGGAGGCGGTGAAGAGCGATTTTGTACGCTCGGCAACACTCGGCGCCGCGGCCGGGTTCGACATGCTGGAATTGCACATGGCGCATGGCTACTTGCTGGCGAGTTTCCTGTCGCCCCTGACCAATGTCAGACAAGATGAATACGGGGGCTCCGTGGAGAATCGATTGAAGTTTCCGCTGCAAGTGTTGCGCGCGGTGCGCGCCGCGTGGCCCGCGGGAAGGCCCATCAGTGTGCGCATGTCGGCTTGCGATTGGGCGGAAGGCGGCTTGAGCGAGGCAGACGTGATCGCCGTTGCCAAGGCGTTGGTCGCTGCCGGTGCCGATATCCTCGACATTTCGAGCGGTCAGACGGTCGCGACCCAGCGCCCGGTCTATGGCCGCATGTGGCAGACGCCGTTGGCCGACATGGTACGCAACCTGGCCGCCGTTCCCACCATTGCCGTCGGCAATATCTTCGACGCCGATCACGTCAATTCGATCATCGCTGCGGGCCGCGCGGACCTATGTGCAATTGCCCGCCCGCACCTTAGCTCTCCTTCGTGGACCCTTGCGCAGGCGGCCGCGCAGGGCTATACCGAACAGTGGTGGCCGGAGCCGTATCTGCCCGCCAAGAGTCAGCTCGAGCGCGCCGCGACACGCGCCGCGGCGGCGGCAGGCTCGGTATGAACGGCAACAAACCGCTGCAGGGACGGCACGCGCTGGTGACCGGCGGAGGCCGCGGCATCGGCGCGAGTATCGTGCGAGCGCTGATCGCGCAGGGCGCCAAGGTGAGTATGCTCGGCCGTACTGCAGCCACGCTCGAGGGGCTGGCGGCCGAATTGCGATCCGCCGGCGCACAGATCTTTTGCACAACCGCGGATGTCGCCAAACGGGAATCCGTGGACGCGGCATTTGCCGCCGCGCGCACGATGTTCGGCCCCATCGAGATTCTGATCAACAACGCCGGCCAGGCGATAAGCGCGCCGATCACCAAGCGCGATGATGCGCTTTGGGAGCGCTTGCTCGCCATTAATCTGTCTGGCACTTATTTCGGCATGCAAGCGGCATTGCCCGACATGTTCCAAGTCGGCTTCGGGCGCATCGTAAATATCGCCAGCACCGCCGGGCTCACCGGCTATCCCTATGTCGCCGCCTACTGCGCGGCCAAGCACGGAGTTGTTGGATTGACGCGGGCCGTTGCAAGAGAAGTCGCCACGCGCAACATCACCGTCAATGCGGTGTGTCCCGGGTATACGGATACCGATCTGGTTAGAGAGGCGGCCGCAAAAATATCCGCCGTCACCGGCCGCAAGCTTGAAGATGCCCTGCAGGCCATGACCAAATCGAATCCGCAGGGACGGCTCGTCCAACCCGAGGAAATCGCCAATGCCGTGGCGTGGCTCTGCCTGCCCGGCAGCGATTCGGTCACCGGACAAAGCATTGTGGTTGCCGGCGGAGAATTGATGTGAGCGCTGCCGCAGGCTTGGATATGCGCTTGCCCGACGATACCCATGAATCGCTGCGATTGTGGTTGCGCCTGCTGACCTGCTCGCGCCTCATCGAGAGCCATGTGCGCAAGGCCTTGGCCGCCCAATTCAAAACGACGCTGCCGCGCTTCGATCTGATGGCGCAGCTCGAGCGCTCCCCTAGAGGCCTGCAGATGGGCGAGTTGTCGAGACGCATGCTCGTGACCGGCGGCAATGTTACCGGCATCGTCGATCAACTGGAGGGCGCGGGCTTGATCGTCAGAACGGAAGATCCAACCGATCGGCGCGCGTACCTGGTCAAGCTCACCAAGGAAGGCCGGCGCGTGTTCGGGCAGATGGCCATAGAGCACGAGTCGTGGATCGTGAATCTCTTCTCCGGCATTCCCAAACGCGAGCAGCGGGCATTGAATGAATCCTTGTCGCATTTACGTGCGCAACTGACCCGGAAAACGCCATGAAAGACACTTTGACCGATTACCGCGCCCGGCATTTTTTATGGACCGTTCAAAATCGAATCGGCTGGATCACATTGAACCGTCCGGAAAAGAAAAACCCGCTGACCTTTGAAAGTTATGCGGAACTGCGCGATCTCATGCGCCGGCTACCCTACGCGCCCGAAGTGAAAGTGATAGTTATCAGTGGTGCGGATGCCAACTTTTGCTCCGGCGGGGATGTGCAGGAGATCATCGCACCCCTGACGCAGATGAGCATGCCAGAACTGCTCAACTTCACGCGCATGACGGGCGATCTTGTGAGAGCGATGCGCGCGTGTCCGCAGCCCATCATTGCCGCGGTCGACGGCGTATGCGCGGGCGCCGGCGCGATCTTGGCCATGTGCTCAGACATCCGACTGAGCACGCCTCGTTCGAAAACCGCGTTCTTGTTTACCCGAGTGGGGCTCGCGGGCTGCGATATGGGCGCTTGCGCGATTTTGCCGCGCATCATCGGCCACGGCCGCGCCGCGGAATTGCTCTTGTCCGGCCGCAGTATGGGGGCCGATGAAGCGCTCGCCTGCGGCTTTTACAGCCGCTTGCTGCCCGACGCGGAATTGCGTGCGGCGGTCACGCAGCTCGCCCAAGAGCTTGCCGAGGGTCCCACCTTTGCGCATGGCATGACCAAGACCATGCTCAATCAGGAGTGGAACATGAGCCTGGACCAGGCCCTTGAATCTGAAGCGCAGGCCCAGGCGATCTGCATGCAAACCGAAGACTTTCGCCGCGCCTATGAAGCGTTTTCGGCAAAACAACGACCTGCATTCAAAGGTAACTAGCGATGAGCACCAACTGGCGATGAACACCAAGACCTTGCAACCGGCGGAGTGGCCGCGTCCAAAGGGGTATGCCAACGGCATGTCCGCCCGCGGACAGATGATATTCATTTCCGGTCAGATTGGCTGGGACGCCAACGGACAATTCACCAGCGACAATTTGGCAGGGCAAGTAGCGCAGGCACTGCGCAACATCGTGCGCGTGCTGAAGGAAGCTGATGCGGAGCCGCGGCACCTGGTCCGCTTGACCTGGTACGTCTTAAGCCGCGATGCCTATGCTCGCGAGGCGCGCGAAATCGGCGCCGCGTACCGTGAAATTGTGGGCAAGCATTTTCCGGCCATGTCCGTCGTGGCGGTGAGCGCGTTGGTCGAACAAAGTGCACTGGTGGAAATCGAGGCGACGGCAGTGATCCCCGAGCCGCAAACCCATGGCCACATGGCGTCCGCCTGAACGGATCAAGTACGCGCCGCTCGACGCGCCCTGGCCCAGCGCTGATCAGGCGCAACGCTCGCAACTGTTCCAGCCGATCATGGTGGGCTCAGTCCGCTTGGCCTCGCGCACCTGGGTCCCCGCCATGGTCCCGTGGCGCGCGTCCGAAGAGGGCGATGTCACGCCGTCGGTGCTGGCCTGGTATGAACGCTTTGCACGCGGCCGCCCTGCGGCATTGGTGGTGGAGGCAACGGGGGTGCGCGATGTCGCGAGCGGACCCTTGCTGCGCATCAGCGATGATCGTTTCCTGCACGGGCTGGAACGGCTGACGGAATGCGTGCGCCGTGCCAGTAACGGCGAGACCAAGCTGTTCATACAAATCATCGATTTTTTGAGTATTCGGCGCCGGCCCGCAGCGCAGAAATATTTCGAGCGCTTCTTGCGCGTGACGCCGCGGCACAGAGAGTTCCTGCAAATGGCTGACAGCGATGAGTCCGCCGTCCGAACCCGGTTGGCCGCGCTCAGCGAGTCTGAGCTGGAAATGGCCTTGACCGCGCGTGAGCTTGAGTCGTTGCGGCAAGGGCAACGCGAGCGCGTCACCGATACGGACGTCGCGGCGATCCGCGATCTGCCCGCCACGCTTCCGCAGGTGTTCGCAGCTGCGGCTGTCCGCGCGCGTAAAGCCGGCTTCGACGGCGTCGAATTGCACTACGCGCATGCCTACACCATGGCCTCATTTCTCTCCGCCCTCAATACGCGCGGCGATGGTTACGGCGGCGCACCGGAACAGCGAATTCGGCTGCCGTTGGAAGTGCTGGCGGCGGTGCGAGCGCAAGTCGGCGCGGGATTTCCCGTCGGCTGCCGCATGCTTGCGGATGATTGCATCGAATCCGGCAGCACGGTCGAGGATACGGAGTACTTTGCGGAGCGGCTCGCCGGCGCCGGCATGGATTTCATCTCCTTGTCGCGCGGCGGAAAATTCGAGGACGCCTCGCAGCCAAAAATCGGCGAAGCCGCCTACCCGTACACCGGGCGCAGCGGATATGAGTGCATGCCGTCGTATTGTTCGGACGCGCAAGGACCCTTTGGCCGCAACGTCGACGCCTGCTCACGCATCCGCTCTAAAGTCCGCCGGGCCGGGTTCAGCACGCCTATTGTGCTCTCCGGCGGCATACATCATTTCAATCAGGCCGAACAGGCGCTGGCCAGCGGTGTGGCGGACATCGTCGGATTCGCGCGCCAGGCGCTGGCCGATCCCGACTGGTTTTTGAAAGTTCGCGAAGGCCGCGGCGCCCATGTACGGCTCTGCCTGTATACCAATTACTGCGAAGCGCTCGATCAGCGCCATCGCGAGGTCACCTGCGAGCTTTGGGACCGAACCAATCTCGATGAACCGGGGATCATGCTGTCGGCGGACGGCAAGCGCAGATTGCTTCCGCCTTGAGTCGAGGCCGCCCGCGCGGCCACCGCGCTACCAGCCGACCGCCTCGCCGTCCTTACGGAAGTCCGATGCCGCGCGGTAGTAGCCGGCAACGTGCTTGAGGGTGTCTGTACCCGCTTGCGCGGCAGACGGGTCGGCGACCAACATGAGGATCTGCACGCCGCCCACCTCCTCGCCGCTGACGGATTTCACCGAGTGGCCCATCGCAGCGAGTTTTGCGCCCACCAGATCATACAGCGGCGTCTCCAGGCTCAAGCTATTGGACACTTGGGAATGGCGGAATCTCGCCATGTCCGCTCCTGCCTGCAAATTCGCGCCGAGATCGAAAATATTAACCAGCAGCTGCGCGTGACCCTGCGCCTGCATGTCGCCGCCCATCAACGTAACCGTCATCAGCGGCTGATCGTTGTGCATCACGAAGCCCGCGGACAAGGTATTGAACGGCCTCTTGTGGGGCTCGATGACATTGGGACTCTTGGGATTGAGCGTAAATAACGCGCCGCGATTGTGCAGAATAAAGCCGTAGCCCGGCACCGTCACGCCGGAGCCGAAAGCGGAAAAGTTGCTGTTCACCCAGGACACCATGTTGCCTTCGGCGTCGGCGGTGGACAGCACGATGGTGTCGCCCGGCATGGAAGAATCTCCCGGAGTCTTGGGCGTCGAAGCATGCCGCGGATCCACTTTTCCGCAAAGCGACGCGGCATAACTCTCCGACAGCAACTTGCGCAGCGGCACGGTCGCGAAATTCGGATCCGCGTTGTATTGATACAAATCGGCGTAGGCGAGCTTCTTCGCCTCGATCAGGAAATGCCAGTACTCGGGGTTGGTCGGACCGAGCGATGCCAGGCTCTGCCCGGTGCTCCATTGTGGCACGCACACGCGCAGGATGTTTAGAATCTCATCCGTTGCCCAGGCTTGCGCCGGCGGCGGCAACTCGAGGATGTCGTAACCGTGATAGACCGTTCGCGCCGGTTCGACCCATTCGCCCTTGTAGTTGGCGAGATCCTCGAGTGTCATCGAGCCGCCGAGTGCCTGCGACTTCGCTACAATGGCTTGCGCGATCTCACCCTTATAGAACGCCTCCGCCCCCTTCGTCTGCAGTAGTCGCAGCGTTCGCGCGAGCTCGGGATTTCTGAAAATTTGTCCGGGCACCGGCTGCGCGCCATTCACATACCAGGTCTTGACCGAATCGGGATCGAGCGACGTGCAGCACCCCTGCAAGGGCAGCGCATTGGGCAGTCGCCAGTCATGCGCGATGCGCTCGGAAACCGGAAATCCGCCTTGCGCATACTCAGCTGCGGGCTCGAGCACTTCTTTGAACGTGAGTTTGCCGAAACGCTTGAGCACGGCCTGCCAGCCCCACAGCGCTCCGGGCACCGTCACCGGCAATATGCCGCCCGCGGGCATGCCCGAACCCGGACCCCAGTTTTTAGGATTCCAGGCGTAGCCCAATTTATTGAATCGCTCAACGGTGGCACCGGTCGGCGCCATACCGCTGGCGTTCAGCACATAGACCTTGCGTTCCTTGGCAACGTAGACGATGGCGAACAGATCGCCGCCGATCCCCACCATCATAGGCTCCGTCACGTTGAGCATCGCGGCAGTTGCCACGGCGGCATCGATGGCGTTGCCTCCATGCTGCAGAATCTGCAGTCCTGCCTGGGCAGCCAGTGGTTGACTGGCGACCACCATTCCATGTTGCGCCATCACCTCGGAGCGGCTCTGCGCCGGCCAGCCTTCCGATCGAACGCCGCGAACCGCGTTGCAAAAGGCGGGCGGCGGCGTGGATTCGCAGCTCTGCATCGGGGGCGCCTGAGCGAATGCATCGCCGATCAGCAGGCTGAACATCAGAGCAATTAGATAAGTGGATTTTTGCATTGCCGGCCCAGCTCGTTGCGCGAATGATCGAAAGGTGGCCGATATTGCCACTTTTCCGCAGGCGTTTCACGCACACGCTAAACTCGCGCGGCGAACTTGATGTTAAATGACTTGCTGCGCTTTACTTGCTGCGCATTAGAGGAGTTGCTCGCCGTTGATGTGGCTATTACACCTCAAGACACTGCTGAAGGAATTGATTCTGCCGCCCGCGAGCCCGCTAATCCTCGCGCTGCTGGGATTGGCGCTGCTCAGAGCGCGACCGCGTCTCGCCCGGATATTCATTGTCGTGGGATTGGGTTCGCTGTGGCTGCTGTCGACTCCGATCGTGGCAGATGCGTTGACGGGTCTCGTGGAACTGTATACGCCCGTGGACCTTCGCCAGGCGGCCGACGCCCAGGCCATCGTGATTCTCGGAGGCGGCGGTGAGCGCGCCTTGGCTCCCGAGTACCAAGGACCCGCCGCGGAACCCTTCATGCTCGAAAGACTGAGCTACGGCGCATACCTTGCAAAGAAAACCGGGCTGCCGATTCTCGTCACCGGGTTTTCACTCGAGGCCCGCGCGATGCACGATTCGCTGCAGCGAAACTTTGGGATAGAGACACGCTGGATCGATGACCAGGCTTACGACACGTTTCAGAATGCGCGTAACTCCGCGCGGATACTCTCGGCGGCGAACGTGCACCGGATTATTCTGGTCACTCACGCGACCCACATGAGACGTTCCGTGCGTGAGTTTGCCGATGCCGGCTTCGATGTCGTCCCGGCGCCCATGGGAATGCTCGCGCCGCGGGATCTCGGTGTGCTGGAATATTTTCCCAATCCGGACGCGCTGCTGCGATCTCATATCGCAATCTACGAACTCATCGGCGAACCGGTTCGCATGTTTCTTTCAGCCAGCCATTTGCGCCGGCACTAAGCCCGGCATGCGAAATAGATCGGCTTTGATATCCAGACGCTCAATCTCACAGTGCCGGACCATGAGTGTCGAATGGCCACCACAGTTCGAGTGCCCGGCGTGTGATATTGATCGGCCCGAGTTCTCGCCAACTACGATAAGAATAATCATGGCACTGTTGCCTTCGTGCCTTGATTCTTCTTATCGTAGCTGTCGAGCACTACACCAATCAAAATCACAGGGTGGAGGCGCTATCGATATCGCCCCATCAATTTGTCGAGCGCCGCGCTACCCGGAGAAAGCTTATCGAACGGGATGCTGTTGAGCGGCACCTTCGCCGTACGATTCAAGTTGTGAAATTCGGTGTTGTCCGCCTCATTGATGTGGATCAGCCCGGTCACGTATTCATTTTGCTTGAGTTTGTTCTCGATATAGTTGTACGCGGCCGTGCGATCGGTCGGATCATAGGTCGGGTCGAGCTTGCGCAGCACCACGCGGCTGCCGTCGTGCAAACTGACCGGAATGGCCTCGCCCGCGGGATAGTCCACGGCAATTTCTTCGGCCCGCGGCACGAAGTCCGCTTCGACCGCCGCATGATAATGCTCGCGCGTAAAGCCATAGCTCTTGGTCGAGCCCTCGTGATCGTTGAAGGTCACGCACGGCGAGAGCACGTCGATCAGGGCAAAACCGTTGTGACGCATGCCGGCTTGGATCAGCGGCACGAGCTGCGCCTTGTCGCCCGAGAAGCTGCGCGCGACGAAGGTCGCGCCCAACGACAGCGCCAGCAGCACCGGATCGATGGGCGGCGAGGCATTGGTCTCGCCGCGCTTCGCCTTGCTGCCGATATCCGCGGATGCCGAGAACTGCCCCTTGGTAAGGCCATAGACCCCATTGTTCTCGATGATGTACAGCATGTTGACGTTGCGGCGAATGACGTGCACCAGCTGTCCGATGCCAATGGAGAGCGAATCGCCGTCGCCCGACACGCCTACATAGGTCAGTCCGCGATTGGCGGCATTCGCGCCGCTGGCGATGGACGGCATGCGGCCATGCACGGAGTTGAAGCCATGCGAGCCGCTGACGAAATACGCCGTGGTTTTCGATGAGCAGCCGATACCGGACAGTTTGACCAGTTGTTCCGGCTGCAGGGACAGCCCCCAGCAGGCCTCGACCAGCGCCGCGGTGACCGAGTCGTGGCCGCAGCCGGCGCACAGGGTGGACATGCTGCCTTCGTATTGGCGGCGCGTCAGCCCCAATTCGTTGGTGGGCAGCGAGGGGTGGGCGACTTTCGGTTTGTTGATGTATGACATTAGGACTCGTGTTCTAGCGTGACCGCGTTCTAGCGCGTGACCGCGCTCAAGCGCGGCGCCTCGGCAAGCTTGGCGCGGATCTCATCGACAATGGGCTGTGCTGAAATGGGCAGCCCGCTATAACTCAAAATGGAGAAAAGCTTGGCCTTCTCCACCGCAGTCTCGAGGATCAGCAAGGATCGGAGCTGCGCATCGCGATTTTGTTCCACCACGAAGATGGTCGCGTGCGATTTTAGAAACGCCTCCACTTCGCTGTTGAACGGGAATGACTTCACGCGTAGATAGTCCACCTCGATCTTCTGATGACCGAGCGCATCGAGCGCCTCCCGAATCGCGCCGTCGCAACTACCGATGCTCACGATGCCGACGGCGCTGTTGCCCTTGCCGATCAGCGCCGGCTTCGGCGTGTATTTGGAGGCGTTGCTGAATTTGCGCTTCAGGCGGTCGAGCACGACCTGGTATTCGGCGGAATCCTCCGTATACCCGCCATACTGGTTGTGGCCGGAGCCGCGCGTGAAATAGGCCCCTTTGGCAGAAACTCCGGGCAAGGTGCGGTACGGAATCGCATCATCATCGCGGTCCAGATAGCGATAGAATTTTTCCAAGCCCTCGATTTCTTGCTTCGACAGCACCTTGCCGCGGTCCGGATTGTACGCGTCGTCCCATTTCAAGTCCGG
>Ga0265770_1000020_pt1 | contig 15695 bp, 13 predicted proteins | sample NZEome_2_FD_200838 | JGI IMG/M metagenome (GOLD analysis project Ga0265770, IMG submission 200838) | Metatranscriptome of rhizosphere microbial communities from Maridalen valley, Oslo, Norway - NZE1 (Metagenome Metatranscriptome) | ecosystem: Host-associated > Plants > Roots > Rhizosphere > Soil... | reverse complement strand
GTCGCTGCCAAAACGGACTTGTCCAATGGCGCTGCCGTCGAGACGCTGCTGGTGGTGAAACCAGGGGCCGATCACCAGATAAATGTTCGAGGTATCGGGTTGCTGGGCCTTGAGCGCCTTGTACAGCGCGATATTGCCGTAAATGTCTTCCTGATCCCAGAGGCTATGGACGAGCATCGTTGGCACGGTGACGTGCTGCTTGGCGAGGATCTTGTCCAGGGCCTGGTCCTGCCAGAATTCATCGTAGGCCGGATGGCTCATCAGCTTGGCCGCGAAGCCTACTTGTTCAAGCCCGTGACGCCGCGCCATCTCGCCGGCCGAGCCGACGCTAAGCCAGGTGTCGTAATCGTCGTAGTGATCCGTCCACCAGGCAATATCGCTGCCGCGGGTGGCTTCCTGATCATGGGTGTACGTTAGGCTATCTTGCCGAAACGCGCCCTTGTGAAACCAATCATCTCCCATCCAACCATCGACCATGGCATTGATCGGAATCGCCGCGTGCAGCGCAGGGTGCGGGTTCACCAGCGCCATCAGCGAAGTAAAGCCGTCGTATGAAATGCCGAGGATGCCGACCTTGCCATTGGTCTCCGGGATGTTCTTGATCAGCCAATCGATCGTGTCGTAAGTGTCGGTGGAATGATCGACGGCGGTCGGATTCAACGGGCCGTGCAAAGGCCGGGTCATGACGTAGTCGCCTTCCGAGCCATGTTTGCCGCGCACGTCCTGCACCACGCGGATGTAGCCGCCGTTGAGTACCGCATCATCGGCGACATCGTTGCTGTCGAGCAGCGCATCCAAGTGCGAACTGACATCTTTGGCAATGCGCGAAGTTGCGCCGTACGGCGTGCGGCTCAAGAGAATCGGCGCGCGATGTGCGCCGCGTGGAATGAGAATGACGGTCTTCAGCTTGACGCCGTCGCGCATCGGAATCATTTCCTCGCGCTTCGTGTAGTCGAAGCTCTCCACTCGCGGCACGAAGCTCGCCGGTGTCTCGCTGGGGAGTGTCTGTTGCGCCATGGCGGGCGCGGCCAACGTGATCAGCAGGCCGCACAATAGGGGTCGTCCGGCGGCGTGCCGGCTAAATGAGGACATCGGTGAACTCCGGAACAGAAGGGCTTGGGTTTTTGAACAACGAATAGTGCGGCATCGAATGGCTCGGCGCAACGCGGCAGTTAGTAGGCCAACGATTAGCCCTCTACGGGTCTTCTTGCGATGACGATGGGTAGGGGGCATGATCAGAAGCCTTAAGACCCGTGAAGGCTGGACAGGAGGGCAGACGAATGAATTCCTTGTCGTTCACCGTATCCGACGGCGTCGCTACCTTGGCGTTGCAGCGTTCGGCATGCAGCAACGCAATCGATATCACCGTCATTCGCGCGATCCACCTGGCGCTCGATCAAATCCAAAAAGGCGAGGGCGGCGCAAAAGCCGTGGTCATCACCGGCAGCAATGATGTCTTTTGCAGCGGACTCGACCTGCATTCCATCGACTTGAAAACGGCAGAGGCACGCCAGCGCGCGCATTTTGAAATGCGCCGCTTCATGGATCCGCTGATCCTTCGTCTGAGCGGATTCAGATTTCCCATTGTTGCGGCGGTCAACGGTGCGGCGGTGGGGGCCGGCATGAGCCTTGCGCTCGCCAGCGACATCATCATTGCGGCCGATAGTGCCTATTTTCTGCCGTCGTTCGCGCGCCTGGGCTTGGTTCCCGATGCGGGAATCACCTTTCACCTGGCGCGCCGCATTGGCGCAGGCCGTTCGCTGTCCTCGTTGATGCTTGCGGAAAGAATCGATTCCAAGACCGCGCTCGAATGGGGCCTGGTCTACTCGGTTGTTCCCGCCGACGAACTTCTCGCGCGCGCGCAAGCCGTGGCGCATCGCCTTGCCACCGGACCCTGCGCGGTTCTCGGGCAAATTCGCACCCTGCATACCACGACGTTTGACAATTCACTGCAGGAACAACTGCGCGCCGAGCGCAGCGCGCAGGAGATGAGTTTGGAAACTCAGGATTGCGTTGAAGGTGTGCGGGCGTTTTTCGAGAAGCGCGAGCCTAATTTTTCCGAACACTAACAGCCTGCCTAAAAGAGAGGCTTCTAAGCGCCCCCCAGGCCGCGCGGCTTTGCCGTGATGGCGATGCGAATCGCCGCCAGTGGCGCGTGGTCATCGAACGGTTGCGTCAGCGGGTCATCGGGCACCCCCAGCAAGGTCCACAGCAGCTCGAGGTTTGACGTCTGCGGCGTCGCTCTGATTTGCTGATAGAGTCCATACATCACGTGTGTCCCCGTCGCCGCGTCACCGATTTGAAGCACGTCCCCGATATTGCGCTCGAAGCCATAGCCTCCCGTCTCTTTCAGGATTGCCCGCAACGCCGTCTGCAGTCCGACGCGATTGGCGGTTTGCTCGCGTATGGCAATGTCAGCTTGCAGGCAGTAAAGCGCACCACCCCAGTAAGTGCGCCCCCACGAAGGCGATTGATCCATGCCGCCTTCGCCGGCGCGCGGCAGTCCCTGCGGCATGGACTTTCGGTCCTCCGCCCAGACGTCGGCGACTGCGCGGTTGCCATCCTGCGCCCGCGCGATACCCTCGACATAGGTGGCCAGGCCTTCGGCGAGCCAGTCGTGGTTTTTACCGACCTCGGGCAGCGCAAGGTGCACCATTTCGTGGACCAGCACCCAGTCAGCCGTCAGCGTCGCGGCCGTGGTTTCGCGGCCCACGCGCATTTGAATCACCAAGCCGCCTTCATTGGTGGTGCGGCCGCCGTTGACGCCGCCGCCGTCCATTCCCCGCAGCCGAATCACGACCAACGGCGCCGGAAATTGGCCGTAATAATCCGCAACAATGTGCGCCGAGCGATCGATCCAGGCGCGCAGCAGCGGCTGCTCCTTTTTCAGCGCGGCATCGTCCATGACGACGCAAATCCGCGACTCACCCAGCTGCAGTTGCAGGCTAACAGGATCCGGGCACGCGGCATTGCCAAGCGCGCAAAACGGTGTCAAGACCGCGGCACTGACAAACCACGCTGGACGCACTTAAACCTCCTTCAATCGTTGAGTCGCCGCGGGCCGCTGAGGTGGCGGCTGCCGGAAACGAAAAACCGCAACCGCTCGTCGGCCGCCTTGGTCAGTCCGATGCGGACGCTTTCGCCGACGGACTCGATCTTGTGACCATCGCTGCCGATCCAAAGTTGCTTATTGGTAAATAGATTCAATCCATCGTGGCTTCGGTCTACCTGAAGCGCCGCGGTCAAGCGCCCCGGGCCGCGCGTCAGGTCCGCCAACTTGACATGGCTGGCATTGCGTTGCATATGTTCCGTACCGAACATAGGTTCGAGCGCGCGCAACAGTACCCCGGAACCAATTCCGCCCGCTTCACTCGAAACATTCAACATATACGACGTTCCGTAGCAGAGGTAGACATAAGCGTGGCCGTGTTCGAGGAATAAAGAGCGATTGCGCGGCGTCATCCCACGAAACGCGTGACAGGCGGGGTCATTCTGCAAATAGGCCTCGGTTTCCACGATTCGGCCGGCGGCCGAGCCGCCGCTGAATTGGCGCACCAGGACTTTGCCGAGCAAAGCCCGGGCGAGCTCGACCGTATCGTGCGGCACGCGGGCGGGCGATATTCTCTCAATGGATCTCTCAAGTTTGCGCGCAGCTCTGCCGACGATGGTAGTCTCCGAGGTCGTTCGACAATCAAACAGGATTCTTAAGGGACAGCAGCATGTTAAGCGCTCAGGCCATCAAGAATCAGCACTCGGATATCTTTACATTTCTTCACGGCGATTTGGAATCGACCGCCGAGCATTGCCACGTTCCGGAGGAAGCGCGGCGCCAAAGCCTGGTGTATGTCACTGATGCCGCGCAGCTTTGTGAGGCACGGCGCAATAAGCCCGCCATTCTCATCGTTCACGCGAATATGGCCGATCGTCTGTGCGCAAAAGGGGACGCGGACAGTTGTTGTTTCTCCGTGAAGAACATCTCCATGGGAATGGCAATTCTTCTGAAATACTTCGACGGCAAAGCAAGCCGTTTTACCCAGTGGGGCGAGCGGCATCCGACGGCGGTGGTGCATCGCGACGCAATACTCGGCAAGGGGGTGTTCCTGGGCCCCTATTGCGTGATCGGCGCGGGGGCGAATATCGGCGACGGCTGCATGATTGGCGCTCACACGGTGGTCGAGAATGCCGCCAAAGTCGGCGCGCGCAGCATTCTGCATCCGCACGTTTTTCTTGGCGCCGCCTGCGAGCTTGGCGAGGATTGCGAGGTTCATCCGCACACCAGCATCGGCAGCGACGGCTTTGGCTACGCGGTGGACCGAACCGGCAAGCCGCGCAAGATCTCGCACTTAGGCAATGTGATCATCGGCGATGGCGTGGAGATTGGCAGCAATTGCGCCATTGACCGGGCGACTTTGACCTCGACCCACATTCGCTCAGGCACCAAGCTGGATAACATTTGTCATATCGCGCACAACTGCGATTTGGGTGAGAACGGATTCTTCACCGCCGGATTCATGATGGGCGGCTCGACCAAAATCGGCCGGCAATTCGTCACCGGGGGCAATTCCGTGGTGACGGCGCACGTCACGGTGGGGGACAACGTGGTCCTCTCGGGCAGGTCCTCGGTAACCAATGATGTTCCCAACGCCGGGGCCTACGGCGGGTACCCGTTGCAGCCCTTGAAGGAAGCGCTGCGCACGGCCGTCAGCCTTAGTCATCTGAATGAGATTCGCCGCAATCTCAAGCGCGTGATGAAACACCTGCATCTTGCCGAAAATCCGCAGGACGACGCCGCGGAGAGTTGACCATACAAGCAAAAACTTCCGCCATCGCCGTGCCGATTGCCGCGGTGCTGGCCGCGATGCTGTGCTTTCAGCTGGGCGCGACCCTTGCCAAGAGCTTGTTTCCAATCGTCGGGGCCGGCGGTACCGCGGCGCTGCGGCTGGCGATTGCCGCGGCGATTTTGTTGGCCGTGTGGCGTCCTTGGCATATCCGATTAACAAGGCAGCAGCTACGCACGCTGATTGTCTATGGCGTGGCCATGGGCTGGATGAATTATTTCTTCTACCTCGCCTTAAGCTACATTCCTCTCGGTATTACGATGGCGCTGGAATTCACAGGTCCGCTCGGCATTGCGCTGTTCGCGTCGCGCCGTCCGGTTGATTTTTTGTGGATTGTCCTGGCCGCGTTAGGCCTTGTGGCATTGCTGCCGCTGGGATTGGGCGGGCATCCTCTGTCGTTACTCGGTGTCCTCTACGCCCTCGGAGCCGGCGCCTGCTGGGCACTTTATATCCTATTTGGACGCAGAGCCGGTGCCGCGCACGGCGGACAGATCACCGCATTGGGGACGGTGATTGGCGCACTGATGATCGTACCCCTAGGCGCCGCGCAGAGCGGCACGGCGCTGCTCGCGCCGGCGATTTTGCCGCTGGCGCTCGGCGTCGCTGTGCTGTCGAGCGCGTTGCCATACTCGCTGGAAATGTATGCCATGCCGCGAATTCCGACCCGCACCTTTGGGGTGTTGATGAGCTTGAATCCCGCGCTCGGCGCGGTTGCCGGGTTGACCTTTCTCGGTGAGACGCTGACCTTGCTTCAGTGGGCGGCCATCGCCAGCATCGTGGCTGCTTCGGCCGGCAGCGCCGCCACCCGTGAGCTAGCCCGCAATTAGCGCGATCGCCAGGTACAGCACCGCGGCGCCGGCGAGCGTCATGGCGGTGGTCAGAAATTTTGGATGGGCGTGGTAGCTTTCCGGAATGAGATCGCTGGCGCCGATGTAGAGAAAGAATCCGCCGAGCAGGCCCAGCACAGCGCCGAATGAGCTGCCGCGCAGCGTAAAAAAATACGTGGACCCCACGCCCAACACCGGCGCCGCGGCATCCGCCAGTAACCAGCGCAGGCCTTGCGCTTTGTTGCCCTGATTCTTCAGCACGATATTCACCGTATTGATACCGTCGGAGAAATCGTGCGTGAGCACCGCGATCGCAACGATGATGCCCACCTGATGCGAGGCTTGAAAGGCCAGGCCGATGGCAATGCCGTCCAGTAGACTGTGCAGACAGAGCACGCCGGCCGCGACGCGCCCGCGCGGCGCGGAGTTGCCATGAAAGAGCAGAATTCGGTCGAGCACCAAGTAGAACAAGAAGCCGAGGGCGCTCCACGATAAAACTGCAGCCGGAGAGTGAAATGGCGCCCCGAAGCCGATTGCCTCGGGCAGCAGGTCAAAAAATGCAACGCCGATGACGGCGCCGGCACTGAAGCCCAAAATCAGATGCAGCTTGTCGCGCAGACGCAGCGCCAGCAGGCCGCCCGCCATGGTGCAGAGGAACGCCGCGACGGCAATGATTAGAAGCAACACGGTGTTATATTGCGGGCCACGATTTCAACTTCTTGGGGGCAGCGTGAGTTACGACACGTATCATAAGCGCAAAATCGGCAAGCACGTGCTCAAGCCTGAAACCCAAATGATGGGCTACGGGTTTGATCCGAGTTTGTCGGAAGGATCGCTGAAGCCGCCGATCTTTCTGACATCGACATTCGTCTTCAAGACCGCGCAAGATGGCAAGGATTTCTTTGACTACACTTCGGGCCGGCGCGAGCCGGTCGCGGGCCAATCCTCCGGCTTGGTGTACTCGCGCTTCAACAATCCGAATCTTGAGGTATTGGAAGATCGCCTGGCGCTGTGGGAGGAGGGCGAAGCTGCCGCGGTATTCTCGAGCGGCATGTCGGCGATATCGACCGTCATATGGACGCATGTGCGCCCTGGCGATGTGATTCTCATGAGCCAACCCTTGTACGGCGGCACGGAAACACTGATCGAAAAGACCCTACCCGGATTCGGCGTGGGCGCGGTCGGGTTCAATTTAGGCCACGACCGCAACGCCGTGCTGGAGGCCGCCGCGGATGCCTCGAAAAAGGCGGCGGCATCCAAGGGCCGGGTCTGCCTCATCATCGTCGAGACTCCAGCCAATCCCACCAACAGCCTGGTAGACCTCAAACTGATGCGCGAAGTATCGGACATGATCGGCGTGCGCCAGAACGGAGGCCGGCCGCCGGTCGCGGTCGACAATACTTTTCTGGGGCCGGTTTTCCAGCGGCCGCTGCTGCATGGCGTGGATCTGGTCATGTACTCCCTGACCAAGTATGTCGGCGGACATTCGGACCTGGTCGCGGGCGGCGTCGTAGGCTCGCGCGCCGCGGTGGATCCGGTCAAGAGGCTGCGCGGCGCGCTCGGCACGCAGCTGGATCCGAACACTGCCTGGATGATCATGCGTTCGATGGAAACGCTGTCGCTGCGCATGCATAAATCAGCCGAAAATGCCGCTCTGGTGGCGAATTTTTTGCGCAAGCACTCGAAAGTCGCCGCCGTGAATTATCTGGGTTTTCTCGCCGCGGATGACCCGCGCACGGCGGTGTTCAAGCAGCAGTGCGAGAGCGCCGGTTCGACCTTCGGTTTCGCCGTGAAGGGCGGCGAAGCCGAGGCGTTTCGCTTGCTCGATGCCTTGCAGGTGATCAAGCTGGCGGTAAGTCTCGGCGGCACGGAAACGCTGATATCGCATCCCGCGAGCACGACGCATTCCGGCGTCACCAAGCAAACCCGGGATCGCCTCGGAATAACCGATGCCTTGATTCGTATATCCGTCGGCATCGAGAACCCGGATGATTTGATCGCCGATCTGAACGCGGCCCTGGAAAAAGTGTAATTCGGGCTCAGACTTTGGCGCTGTGGATTTGAGCGGCTCGGCCCTGCAAGCGGGCGATCAATCTCACAGTGCGAGACGATGAGCCTCGAATGGCCGCCAAGGTTCGAGTCTTCGGCAAGTGATATCGATCGGCTCGAGTCCCCGACGAGCACTAATCCAACCGTATCACTGGCCGAAGCACTAGATACTCTTCGATATGCCGAGAAATAGTCCGCGCCGCGGCCCGAATTGCGGCGCGCCCACGCCCACGCCGGTGCCGTTGCGGATTTCGTAGACCTTGTCGAGCGCGTTGATCAGATCGACGCGCGTGGTCAGAGTACTCGACTCCGTGAAGTGGAAAACATGGGCCACGCCGAGATTTATTTGCGTGTAGTAGGGCAAGTGATCGCCGTTCGGAATCGACGTGCCGTCCGGCAGCACCAAGTCGGCGCGCAGCCCCGACCCTTCCAGGAAATCCGCGCTGAAGGTCGTGTGGTTCCACAGATACGACACGCCGCCTGAGGCAGTGAACTGCTGCTCGTGATCCAAGTGAATGTAATTCGAGGCAATGTAGTCAAGCTGGTCTTGCGTGAAATTGAACTGGGCCGAATCGATATCCTTGCCCTTGGCGCTTTGATAGGCGAGGTTCAAATAGGCATTGAAGCCTTCCGTGCTGTAATTGGCTGTGATTTCCGCACCGTACTGTTTGCCGTACGCGTAATTGAAAGGCGTCAGAATAATGGGTGCGCCAAACTGACCCTCATCGATCAAATTGTGCGACTGCTTGTAGTAGGTGTCGAGGCCCACGGTGAATTGGCGCGTAATCTTCTGCTGCACGCCGACGTCGTAATAGTTGGCTTGTTCCGCCAGGGGCGAGTTCGATACGGTGACGCTCGGCGCGGCCGTGGTGTTCAAAAATTTCGAAATGGTCTCGCCGCCCACCAGCTCGAAGGGCGGCGGCGACAGATAACGCGAATAGCCGATGTGCACCGTCGTGTCATCCAGCGCCTGCCAGACGGCGTTGAAGCGCGGACTCACCTGATGGGCTGCAGTGAAGGCGGTGAACTTATCGAAGCGCAGACCGTAGTTGAAGGTCAGGGCAGGAATGAGCTTCCATTCATCCTGCAGGTAGACGCTCTCGATCCACTCCGTCTTTGCTCCATCGTCGACGATGCTGACCGGCACATCGCTGGTTTGGTTGCCGTTCGCGTCCAGGGCGATCACCTGGGAGTTGGTAAGACTCTGGGAGTGGTCGCTCTGCAGGAAAATGCCGCTGCGCACGGTATGCGTATCGTCGAGTCGGTAGGCCGCATCGGTCTGCAGCGCATAGGCCACGTTCTGCTTATAGGCATCCTGTGCGATGCCGGTGAACAACAAATCGCCCAGGGGATCAGGGGTGAAGGTCAGGCTCGAATAGCGTGCGGTCGCGGATGTCTGCACGTCCAGCGCGCCTTGCGAATGCTGCCAGCTCAAAATGGCGAAGTGATTGAGCTCGCGTTGATTCTCATTGAGCGCCGCACTCGCATACGTGGTTTGACCTTCAACGCTAAGCGGCGTGCCGTCGGCATTGGTCAGACTGGGGGTCAATCCGCCGCGATTGGGAATTTGAAAGTCGCCGACGGAACTGCTCAATACGGCGCTTACGCGGTTGGCGTCATCGAGGATGTACTCGAAGTAGCCAAAGCCATGATATTGCTTGGTGTGATCATGAATGGGATCGGAGCTGCCGTCGGGGGACTCGATGCCCAAATCATTGTGCAGAAAGTCGCCGGAAACGAAGTAGTTCAATCGTCCGTCGCTGCCGCCGTAGTTGAAGCTTGGCTCCACGGTGCCGTGGCTGCCGCCGTAGATGGACACCGATCCGCCTGGATCGATCACACCGCTTTTGGTCTTAAGATCAATGATGCCAGCGGTGCGCAGGCCATACTCGGCGGGCAGCGCTCCGGTTACGAGCGTGAGCGAGGAAATCAGGCGCGGATCCAGCGATTGCCCGAAGACACTGATGCCCTCCGGTAGGATGATACCGTTCAGGCGGTATTGCAGGCCGTTGTGCTCGCCGCGCACGTGGAATTGTCCGAAGGAGTCCTGTGCGACATCGGGCGCCTGCATGATTACTTGATTGAGCAATTGATTGTCGCCACCCGGTGCGGCATCGATGGCCGCCTCGTTGATGACGTAGGTCGAAGCGCCGGTTTGCGTTTGTATGCCGTTGCGCGCCTCATTCAAGCGCTGCGCAATGACCACTACTTCATCGACTGGCGCAGCAGAATTCGAAGCGTCGGCGGCGGCTGCATCGCTCGGAGCAGCGTCGCTTGGAGCAGCATCGGCAGCCGGCGCAGCATCGGCAGCCGGCGCGGCATGCACCTGGGCGTGGATGCCCGACAAATACAGCATGGAAAGCATCGCGAGCGCATGGCGCCTCGCGAACCGAACTAAATAACACATGGATCAAACACTCCAGGTACGACACGCAGAGCCGCGGCAACTCGCGGCTGAAATGAATCTCAAAGAGAATCAGCGTGTGACGGGCGGTGCTCGTGAGCGAAAGGCGAGGTAGGTTTCAGACCCCCGGAAAGAAGCGGGTGCCGGCGCGGGCGGGGCGCTGCGGCTGTGTTGTAGCGAGAATGGCAGGAGCGCCGGCGTTCCCGCTGCAGACAGCAGCGGCGCGAAGTTCAGGCAGTCGCCGCAAAACTCATGACTGTTCGGGCTCTGTTGATAGGCGGAACTTTCCGGTGTCGATGGCTTGTGGGTATAGGCATGCGCTATTGCGCCCATTTGCGCAACGAGAAATGCCAGCGCAACAAGGCCCACGATGCGAATGCGATGCGACAGTTTGAACAAGGCCGGCCCTGGACACGGAAACCAAACAGGCTAGCACCGCCCCTGCCAACAAGGAACCTTTTTGCAACTCCGGAAGGAGCGGATTGCCCGTGTGCCGGAACTGCAACTCCCACTGCGCCGGCGGCGGCGATACGGAATTGCTTCACACAATGCGGCGCGCGGCATCGGCGTGGGCAGGAGCCTTATGCCGTGGCGTCGCCCGCAAATTGAGATGGGGCCGGCAGATTGCGCCGAAACTTGAGCCCCGGCTACCCGATCTGAGAGCGGGGTCACAACGAATTCAGGGTATCCAGCAAAAATAGCGCCACTCGGGGATTCCCGGCAATGACGTCATACGGCAATTTAGGAGCTTTCATGCATAAGATTCTCACTGCAACCCTCGCCGCCGGAGTAATGGCTGCGGGTCTTGCACAAGCTGCCACAACCACCACGACTTTCGCGGTGACTGCGACGGTGCAGTCGACTTGCTCCGCGACTGCCGCGACTTTGGCATTCCCCAACTACACCCCGGGCGGCGGCGCGCAGATCGGCAACACCGCCATCAGCGTCAAGTGCACCAAGAACACGCCGTTCACGGTCTCACTCAACGCCGGTTCGACCACGGGCGATGCGTTCGCGCAGCGTCTGATGGCTTCCGGCGCCAATACCTTGCAATACAACCTGTACACCACCGCGGCGCTCGCGACGGTTTTCGGTGACGGCACCGGCAGTACGGGCACGGTGCTGGGAACGGGCCTGGGTGTCGCGACCGCCAACACGGTGCAAGTCTTCGGTCAGGTTCCGGACAACGCCACCAACCAGGCGGCGGTTCCCGGCGCCTACTCGGACACGATCACCGTCACGGTTACATATTGATCTGAAGGGCGTTTGCGGCGATCACGTCGCCGCAGGCGCTCCGATTGTAAGTTCGATTTTTCGAGGATTCGATGCACAAGATTCAAGCAATGACGCTGATCTTGGGTGCGGTATGGGCCGGCGTCGCCGGCTCCGCAACCACAACAGCGACTTTCGCGGTCACCGAGACGGTGCAAGCGACGTGTTCAGCGGCGGCAACCACTCTCGCGTTCAGCGCGTACACGCCCGGCGCCGGCGCGATTTCTAACAACAGCACCATCAGCGTCAAGTGCACTAAAAATACGCCTTATACGATTTCATTAAACGGCGGCACCACCGCCGGCGGCACGATTGCACAGCGACTCATGGCTTCAGGCGCCAATACCCTGCAATACAACTTGTTCACCACCGCGGCGTTCAGCCAAATTTTTGGCGACGGTACAGGCACCAGCAAGACCGTCGCGGGCACAGGCGCAGGTGTGGCAACCGCCAACAGCGTGACGGTGTTCGGTCAATTGCCGGACGGCGCGGCCAACCAGGCTGCGGTGCCGGGAAGCTATGCCGATACGATTACCGTGACTGTCACTTACTAGGATGCGAACGCTCCTCGCGCTGCTCATTGTCGCCGCGTTGGCTGCATCGGCACGTGCCAGCACGTTCAATATTTCACCCATTCGCGCGGTGCTGACGGGCACTCACCGCACCGAAGCGCTTACCATCATGAACGCCGATGACAGCCCGGTCGTGGTCCAAGTTCGGGTCGTGCGCTGGTCGCAGAAGGGCGGCGCCGAGCAACTCGAGGATACACGCGAACTACTGGCGACCCCGCCCGTGCTGCAGATTGCGGCGAACGGCCAGCAAATCATTCGCGTCGCCTTGCGGCGCGAGCCGGACAGCGCTCAGGAACTCTCCTACCGCGTGATCTTCGAGGAAGTGCCGCAGGCGGCGCCGAAGGATTTCACGGGTCTGCGCGTCGCGCTGCGCTTGAGCATTCCCGTGTTCGTCGCGCCTGCGCACGGCAAAGCGAACGCCGAACTGGCGTGGGAATCGCGCTGGTTGCCAAACGGTCAGCTCGAAGTAGCGGCGACCAATGGCGGCAGCGGTCATCTGCAAATCACCGATTTCGAAGCGCAATTCCCCGGGTCTTTGATGCCGCTGCGCGGTATTACCTCGAAGTACGTGCTGCCCGGAAGTCGAATGAGCTGGAACTTGACGCCGCCGGCCGATGCAAAGAAGCAGGGAACGATTCCGATCCGCGGCCACAGCGACCAGGGAGATTTTTCCGCCGACGTTGCGCCCAGCGATCTCTAAGAGACGCGATTGGCGCGTGCTCATGACAGGGCTAACTCGAATTGCCTACGCGCTGCGGACATATTCTGGCCTGCTGATCATGATGCTATGCCTTGCGGCGCAGAACGCCATCGCGGCCGATGCGCCGCAGCTGACGGAGGCGGTCCTGGAAGTGACCTTGAGCAACAGCGAAGCCGGGGAGATGGTCGTGGTGTTGCGAGGTCCCGCCGGGCAGCTGTACCTGGAGGAAAGCGATTTCGCGCGCCTGCGCCTGCGCTTGCCCGCGGCGGCGCCGTACATGCATGAGGGCCGGCGCTTTTTTGATGTACAAGCCATCAAGGGCTGCACGGTCGCTATCGACGAGGCGGCGCAGCGCGCGGTGATCACGGTGCCCCCGGCGTGGCTGGACACGACACATTTGAGCGCGGCGGAACGGCGCTCGCCCGACATCACTCCGGCCTCGCCGGGGGCGTTCCTCAATTATCAGCTCTCGGCGCAGCAGATTCAGGGCCAGAACATCGGTGGAGCGTTTGCGGAATTGGGCGTTTTTGCCGGCGCGGGAGTGCTGACGAGCACGACGGTCGCACGCTATGGCAACGACGACAACCAACTGGTCAGACTGGACACTACTTACACCCGCGATTTCCCCGCCACGCTCGAGACGTTGAATCTCGGCGATGACATCAGCGATGGCGGCAGCTGGGGTAACGCCGTGCGTTATGCGGGGTTGCGTTGGAGCAGAAATTTCGGCCTGCGGCCCGATTTATTGACGACGCCGCTGCTGGCCACCTCGGGGACCGCGACTGTGCCTTCGACAGTGGATGTTTTCGTCAACAATCAATTGGTGACGAGCAGCCAACTGCCGCCCGGACCCTTCGTCATCGATCGATTGCCTACGGTCTCCGGCACCGGCGATGTCAGCGTGGTGGTGCGCGATGCTCTCGGGCGCGAGGAGGTGCTCACGCAATCTTTTTATTCGAGCGTCACGCTGCTCGCGCCAGGCTTGTCGCAGTACTCGGTCAATCTCGGCAAGATCCGCGACAACTACGCCCTTGAAAGCAATGACTACGGTCCGGTGCTGGGCGAGGCCAGTTACCGGCGCGGAATCACCGATGCCTTTACCTTGGAGGGTCACGCTGAATATCTCGCGGGCGATGCGCACGCCGCGGGCCTCAATGCAGCCTTTGGACTGGGGCAAATCGGCGTCATTAACTTCACTGGCGCCAACGGCGGCGACTCGTCGGGATCGGGCTGGCTGAGCGGCGTCGGCTTTGAACATCGCGGCACGAATACCAGCTTCCTCGCCAGCAGCCTGTGGGCCGGCAGCGATTTCTCGCAGGTGGGCGAGCCGGTCGATCCGGCCATGCGCATGCGGCAACGAAACCTCTTGCAGACTGGCGTGGGGCTGGGAAACTTCGGCTCGCTGTCGCTTGCCTGGGTGCGGCAAACTTATCGGGATTCGCCCACGCAACAAACGCTGGGATTGACTCACAGCATTCGATTGGGCCGCGTAGGGTCGCTCAATTTGACCCTGACGCAGACCCGTACCGCGGCGCAGTTCTCGAGCGGCGCGCAGAATTCAACCAGCGCCTATTTGATCTTCGTGTTGCCTCTGGATTTTCGGCGTGCCGCCACCTTGAGCACCGTGGGCGGCAGCGGCCCGGGCGCGCCCGCCAACGAGGTCATCGCTTCCCTGACCCAAAGTCCGCCCGTGGGACCCGGGACCGGCTATCGCTTAAGCGCATCCACGGCGGGAAATTACGACGCCGATTGGCGCCAGCAGTTCAACGGTGCCGATCTGGAATTGGAGGCGGCGCGCAATCAGGGACTCGACGGCCGCAGCGCCTATCTCTCCGGGGCGATGACATTCCTGGACGGTCAGCTCAATTCGACGCGCTCCGTCAACGGCAGTTTTGCGATGGTGGATGTTGCGGGCCTCGCCGGTGTGCCGGTTTACGTAGAAAACCAGCTCACCACCTACACCGATGCCAGCGGCAGGGCACTGCTTTACAACTTGCGGCCTTACGAGGCCAACCGCATCAGCATCACGCCCGAGGACTTGCCGCTGGATACCGCCATCGCCGCCAGCAGCACCATCATGGCGCCGCCTTACCGCAGCGGCGTGATCGCGCGATTTCCCGTGGAACGCGTGCGCAGCGGTACGTTTCGCCTGGTCACCGACGATGGCAAACCCGTGCCCGTGGGCGCGGTAGTAACGCTGCAAGGCACGCAGTTCCCGGTGGTGCTCGATGGGGTGGTGTACGTGACCGGCTACGATCATGGCATGTCCGCGGAGGCTACGTGGCCCTTAGGACGCTGCAGCTTCCGGTTGGAACCGCCACCGCCTGATGATCCGTTGCCCGATATGGGCACGGTTCAATGTCATGCAGAGACCCCGGTGCGCAATCGATGAGAGTCCCGCACGTAATCGGCGCCGCGTGTCTGAGTGCGTTGCTGGCACCGCTTGCGCAAGCCGCCACCACCGTCAACTGCACGGCGAGCGCCGGCGGCATCGCCTTCGGCATCTACAACCCGTTGAGTGCCGTGGCCAACGCCTCCACCGGCACGTTGAAGGTGACCTGCAACGGCAGCGGCACGGGCTCGGCCAACGTCACGGTCAATGTGACCTTAAGCACCGGCTTGAGCGGCAGCTACGCGACGCGAAAGATGTTCGCGGGGGTTAATGCGCTCAACTACAACATTTATTGGAGCACCGCGTATAACCAGATCATTGGCGATGGCAGCGGGGGTTCGTTCGCGGGGAGCGCAGGACCGTTCGTCGTGCCGGCGGGAGGCAGCAATTTTGCCACGGGAACCTTGTATGGCCTGATTCCCGCTTCGCAGGATGTGGCGCCGGGCGCTTACAGCGACGTCATCACCGTGACGGTGACGTACTAGCGCATCGGCCCAGTGATTTTGACCGAGATGTAGCGTTCGTCGGGAAGCGTAAGAAGTCTCGTCGCCAGGCTTCAGTCGATCGACATCCGCGCCGAAAAAAGGCGCGCTATCCGCCCAATTCCCCACTTGCAACCGAGGCTCCCGCCCGGAATCCCG